>ERZ773252.35-NODE-35-length-161444-cov-15.484996_pt1 | contig 161444 bp, 151 predicted proteins | sample MGYA00580517_ERZ773252 | MGnify/ENA primary metagenome ERZ773252 (study PRJEB29015, sample SAMEA2737766) | human gut metagenome | biome: human gut; feature: human-associated habitat; material: faeces | place: China | collected 2012 ...
TTGTATCCGTTACTATATCAATTTTAAGACTTTTTGAAATATTATAAGCTAAAATTTCATTAGTAGATGCATCTAAAATGGTCGACAAATAAGCCTTCTGTCCATGTTTGAAAAATAGATAAGATATATCCGTTAGCAATACTTTGCCGGGAGATTCTTGCTTAAATTTTCTATTTAACAAATTAGGTAAGACTGTGTGTTCTTTTGTAGCTTTCATCATTCTTCTATAAGGATTAGCTTTTCTATGAGGGCAAACTATATTATATTTTTTCATTATTCTTCTTATACGCTTTAAATTATAATTAATATTAAAGTTATTCTTAAGTGTCATTTTAATTTGTTTAGCACCTTTTTTACGATTTTTAAAATTATATGCTTTTAAAATGTTTTCTTTACTTTCTAAATCTTTAATTTCATTAGATTTACGTTTTTCTATAGTAGCACTTGAAAAATATCTATAATATCCCGAACGTGAAACTCCTGAAATATTACAAAGATAACTAATCATATTTTTCAATTTATATTTATTAATTATTAGTTTTATAATTTTAAACTTTTCACTTGCGGATACTATTACTTCATCCCCCTTTCTAGCATTTCTAGCTTTTTTAAAAGTTCATTCTCCGCTTGTAAAAGCTTTAGTTTTGCTTGTAGCTTCTCATACTTTTCCTCTAGTGATAAATCTTTTTCAGTAGGTCTTCCAGTATTAAATTTTCTAGTATCTTGTAATTGTTCAACACCATTTCTTCGAAATGCGGAGCGCCATCTACTACCTGATGATTGAATTCTTTTTAAACCAATTATATCAATATCAAAACCACATTCTTCAAATATATCTCTTGGAAATTTACCTTTTTCATTCTCGGCAATAAATAATCTTTTAAATTCATCAGTATATGTAATTCCTTTTTCACTAACCTTTTTAACATATTTATTTTTAGATAGTATTTCTATATCTTTACTTGAAAATAACTTCTTACTCATTTGTACTCACTCCTAATCTTATAACTCTATTATAAATAGAAAAACCCTATAGGGTAGACTTTTTTTTATCGTGTCTACTCTATAGGGTACATTTTAAAGAATAATTCTGCGCAGTTTTTTTATTTTATATATTTTCTTATTAAATATCTTTAGAAATAATATTTTTATGATTAGAATAATCTAAAATAGCTAATAGCATAGTTATTATATTAATAAAAAGTGGTATAGCAAGCCAATTAAAGGCTTGAAAGAAGTTTACAATATAGTTGATGTATGAAATATTATTTACGTTTCCGAATGGAGTAATAGTAAGATCTGAATAGTGAATAACATAAAAATAAAATATACTTCCTGGTAATAAAAAAAATAGCAAGTTTAAAATTGCTAAAATAATACAATTTAATATTTTTTTTGTATCAATCAATATATCAAATATTAAAATAACTAATGAGATAGCTATTAAGCTATACATTGAATAAGTCATTGCTTTGTTTGGTTCTAGATAACTAAAAAAATATTTTAATATAATACTTATAAATATAGATATAAAAAAATTTATATAAGCTAAAATTTTTATTGTTTTTTTCATGATTAATCTCCTAATTTTATTTATGTTAATGTTTTAATTAAATATTTTATTATTTAAAATATTATATCATAAATTTAACTTAGAAAATAAGCTATTTAACAAATTGTTTTCCAATAATTTGTTAAATAGCTTTATAGCATATTAAAGATTATACAAATATTTTGCGAAAGAGTTAAAACCAGCATTATATACAGCATTTGTTGGTTTTTCACCTTCATAAGTTGCTTTATTTAATAATTTAAATTCAGCTATATGACCAAAACCTTGAGACCCAGTCATTTTCTCTCTAATAGCAAGTGAAATATAATCTATTGTTAGATTTGAAGTATTATTAAATCCTAAATCATTAATTAAAATAATTTCTTTTCTTTTTTGTGAGGTAAGCGAAGAATAATGATTATCTAGTAAAATATCAAATCTTTTAGTTGTAAAACTTTGAGAAAGTTTTATTGCATCAATATCTGCATCAATATCAATTTTAGAGAAGCTAGAATCTTTTCTAGTAACATATTTATCTGCAATGTCTTGTTCAGACTCATTTTTATATTTGGTTTGTTTTAATTTAGTTATATCTCTTAGAGCAGTAGCTAAATCACCACCCCAACCAGTCCAAAAGTTAGGTATTGCTATTGATGGTGGATGATCAAGTATACTATTTATATATCCTAAAGTTGTAGCTGCTAAGTGAGCTAAATCTATTTTAAATCCATATATATTAAAATCCTTAGGGTCATTTTGAATATAAGGTAATAATTTATTATGAATAGAAGTATAATTAGTTTTTATATATTCAACAAAAGGGCTAATATCACCGACAACTATTTTCCACTCAGAGTCATCATATCGAACATGTCTTAAATAATCTAAAATACATTTATTAATACTCTTTATACCTAGTAATGAATTCATTGAACAGTATCTGACTGCTAAACTTGCTAGTTCATTAATTAAAGAAATATTTGTAACAGGATTTCTAAAATAATTATAAATTTCATTAAAAATTGCATTAGCAAAATCAGATTGCTTAGTATTTAAAAGGTTAGCATCGCTAGAGTTACTAATGAAGGCAGTTTCAACTAAAATAGCAGGCATATTAGAAAGTCTTAAAACAGCAAAATTAGCTTCTTTATGCCCTCTATTAGATATACCAAATTTACTAGCGATTGCTCTAGATATATTTCCAGATAAAGTTTTAGTTGCTGTATTTGCAGTAGGATGAGTATAGCATTCGGTACCTCTAACTGATGAAGTAGCAGAATTAGCATGTATTGATACGAATAAGTCAGCTCCCTAAGCATTAGCAAGTCTAGCTCTTTCCTCTAAGCTTAAATAAGTATCATTAGTTCTAGAATATTTTATTGATATTCCACGTCCGTTAAGTAATGCACCTAACTTTGTAGCAATGCTAAGAACAATATCTTTTTCTTTCAATCCATTTCCTGAAGCTCCAGAGTCTTTTCTACCATGTCCAGCATCAATGAAAGAAGATGCTATGAAAAATGGACAACTTAAACCAGCTTATAATGTGCAGCATGGGGTAGATGCTGAATATATTACGTGGCTTACTGTTGGGCCTGAGCCAACAGACACAACTACATTGATACCATTTCTTAAAAGTATGGAAGAAAATTTAAACTTAGTATGTTATAATCAATAGTAATTAACATAGAAATAAGGCTAGATTAAAAGTAGCTAAATTACACGAAAAAATAACAAATCAGTGTAAAGATTTTTTACATAAATTATCTACTAAGCTAATAAGAGAAAATCAATCAATAAATATAGAAGATTTGAGAGTAAAAAAATATGCTTAAAAATAACAAATTATCAGAAGTAATTAGTGAAGTTAGTTGGTATGAATTTAGAACAATGTTATAATATGTAATGTAATTGATAAAAGTAATGAAAAATTAAAAGAATTTGTCTTTTAATAAAGAAAATATTGAAGTTAAGTTACTTTATAAAATGCTTTACTTCGACTAGAAAGGAGAATTTAATTTGGGAAAAACCATTGATGAAAAAGAATTAGAAATACAAGAAATAAATAAATTAAAAGTTCAGCTTGATTTAGCTAATAATGAAATACAAAAAATTAAAAAAGATATGGAGTTATTAAAAAGAGCTATTAATATAAATAATAAGGATATAAAAGATGCTGATTTAAAGGCTTTAGAAGATAATAAATCTGGGTTAGAATTTGTTATTGAGGATGAAAAAAAAGAAGATGGTATTAAAGATGAAAAAATAAATACTCAAAATAATGAAATAATTGAATTTGAGCTTAATAAGGAAGAGGAGGAAAAAAGTGAAAAGTTAACAGATATTACTATTGAGGAAATAGATAGTGAAATTCAATTAAGTTTAAAGAAAATATCTGGAGAAATTGAAAGAGAATTAGAAAATATAGCTAATGAAATAGTAAAAGAAGATGATGAGAAAGTTGAATTGAAGGATGAAGAGGGGAAAAACCTTAAAAAACAATTAGAAGATAAAAATCAATATATAGAAAATAACTTATTAGAAGATACAGAAAATGATAATTTAAATGAAGAAAATGAATTAAAAATAAATCTGGATGAAGACTTACACAAAAATAAAACAAAAAATTCAAAAGATACAATTGAAAGTGTAGAAGAAATTATTGGACAAATAGAAAGTAAAATGAATGAAGAAGCTAATAAAGAAAGTTTAAGCTTATTAAAAAATATTAAAAATTCATTTATAGAAAATAATAATTATGAATGTATAATAGCTTTAAATAAATTTATGGATAATATAAAACATATAGAAAAGTATTTAACTTCAAAAGATATTATAATGTTAATGTATTTAGGCTATTTTTATGAAAAATTAAATAATTTACTAGAAAAAAGTAAGAAAGTAAATGAGTTTTATATATCAGAAAATGAGGAAAGTAAATTATTAAGATTTATCATATTAGAAAAAGGTTTTCCAATAAATAAAGATGCAAATTCATGTGTTGAAGAAATGTTAAATAATAAAAATTTATTTAATTCTCTAGAAACAATGGTTAAAGGAAATATTATAGAAAGAATTCATAATATTGCTTATAAAAAATTTGATGAAGTGTTTTCAATTAAGGATATAGTTCACGGAGAAGATATTATAAATATTAAGGCTTGGGTTAAGAAAAAAGATAAATTGGGATGGAAACTTGTTGAGGGGTTATACTCTAATGGAACAAATAAGTTGTACATGCTTGAAAGTGCTATTTCTATATTAAACTTAAATTATAATAAAGAAAGAATAGTTTCTAATAATCTAGAAAGTAATGTAAGTGTAAAATCTATAAAAAAAACAGAAGTTAAAGAAGATAATTCAACTGAAAATATAAAATTAGATAACGATCCACTTGTAAAAAATATAGAAATTGAAGAAAATAATAAAAATCAAAGCAATATAAATAATACTTGTAAAATTGATAAAAATAAGATACTTAAAGAAGTTAAAGAAAAAGTCAAAGAAGAAAATATTGGTGATGATGAAAATGATTATGGATGGAGAAATTTAAAAAATAAAATATTTTCTAAATTTAAAAGAAGTGATAAAGAATAATTGTTATGAAAAAGGCATATCATGTTTGGTATGCTTTTTTGTTTACAGTTATTTAACAATAAAGAAATATTAATAACGTTTACAAGTGGTATAATATACTGTATAATACAAATATAAAAAATGTTTAAGGAGGGATAAATTTATAAAATAATTTTAAGATTATATTAATATTACTGTAACAAAATTGACAAATTAATATAGTATAATTTTTATAATAGAGGTGATTTTATATGGAAAATAATATAGAATTTGTGGATTTTTATCACGAAAGAAATTATATAGAGTTAGTTAAAAATTTTATGGGAAAATTAAATAAAGATTTATATATAGTATTGAAATTATTAAGTATAAATGAAGTTTATACAGTTGCAAAGGAATATATATTTGAAACAACAATTAAATTTAAAGATTTATTAAATGATTCAAGAATTGTTAATACATCAAAATTTATAACAGAACTTGCTTATAGTTTTTATACAAAGCATTTTTCAGTTCATGAAATATCAAGTACAAGAAAGTTAGATACTGATACAAGAAATTTTATAATAAATATTTTAAATTATTATGAAGAAAAAGCGGTGATTAGTTAGGAGTTAGAAGTTAGGAGCAAGTGAAAAGTTTCAACAGTTTCAAGTGGCAAGTTTCAACAGTTTCAAGTGACAAGTGGCAAGTTTCAACAGTTTCAAGTGACAAGTGGCAAGTTTCAAGTTAAGGTATAAATTCAGCTTATGCTGAATTTAATAAATATATTTTTAGAAATTCCTTAAGGAATTTCATCCTTAACTTGTCACTTATCACTTGTCACTTGTCACTTGTCACTTGTCACTTATCACTATCCTAATGCTACTAACTAACTCTAAAGCTTGCCATGTTATTACGATTATCTCCTAGTTTAACTACAAATTCAGTAAGAGCTTTTGGTAAAGTTAATACTATTTTTGTAGAGCCAGAATCATTTGATTGTAATCCAACAGAATTTTCAAGAGTAAATTTTCTTATTATATAATCATTATTTTCATTTATAAGTGAGCTTCCATCTAAATTACAAACTTCAATGCCAACAGTGGAATATTGACCATCTTTTGTAGTTTTTGTATTATTTGATAAAGAAGTTGTATATTCAATTATTACATATTCTAAAGAATTATTAGCTAATTGAGGGATTTTTGAAGTTGAAGCATTTTTATTATATTCATTAATTATTTTTTCGGCTTCAGCACCTCTAATTACTTTATTTAATGTTATAGATGCTTCATCATTAGAAATTTTTTCTGATGAATCAACTATATTTTTAGAAACTACAGCAGATTCACTAATGTCTATTATATTATCAGCAAAATCATTTTCATAATCTCTTTTTCTTCCCTTTTGCTCAGAATTACTTTTTTTAGCCGTAGCATTGGCTCTTATAGATTCAGTTGTGTTTGAAGAATAACCTACAGCTAATGTTATTAACATAGCTGATAAACATATTAACCCAATTTTTTTTTGCATAATTATACCTCCGTGTTTATAAAAATTCATATGGTGTTTTAATTATAGTCTTATGGCAAAATAAAGTATATGAATAAACAAGGGTAATTTATTAAGAAAATTAAAGAAATTTAAAGTTAATTTTAATATTTCTAAAAGAAAATTGATATATATAGTAATTTTAGATTTTTTAGTTGTTAGAATTGAAAAAGTGCCTTTGATAACGTTTAACAATAAGAGAAATAGCCATTATTTCATAAATAATCCTTTGATTCCATAAAAAATACCAAAAAGTAAAAATAATGAAATGCTTATTTGAATGATGATAAATAAAAATTAATGGAGAGAAAAATAAAATAATAAATTATGGAGTAAAACTTATAGCAAATACTTGAAAATTATAATTAATGTAGTATAGTTTTAAATATATAGATTGATTAAAATAGATGAAAAATTAAAGTATAAAGGAGCTTTAAGATGGGGTTATTTAACATATTTAATAAAAAGAAAAGTGAAGTAGAAAAAATTGAGCATAAGGTTCCAGAACATTATGGAACTACAAGTGAGTTATTAGATGAGGTTGAAAATTTAGCTTTAAGATATTTAATAAATGATAATATGTTAGATACATATAATAAGGAAAAATTAGATATAAAATATATTAATGAAGCAAGAGTAGAGTTAGAAAAAGCAATAAAGGAATTAAATAAATCATTAGAAGAATATTATGATAATGAGTATAGTGCTGTAGGAAATACAAAAGAAAGTAATAAGAACTTTCCATATTCATTAGAAGCTTTAGTAGCAATATTTAATAATTCATTAGATTTATATTCTGATGATGAAAATACATGGGATACTTTAAATTTAGCTTATAATAAGTGTAATCACAAATTAAATAAAGTTAAAGAAGTTTTAAGTGATAATGAAGCAATTCAAGAATTTACAGGACTTAAGCCTATTGAAAAAGAGGAAGTTAAGGAAGAGAAAGTTAAAGAAGATAATGTAAAAACAAAAGGTGAATTTGAAATAGCAACAGAAGATTTAAAAGATGAAGATGATGGAGATTTAATTGTTAATAATGATAAATTAAATATTTATTATGTTAGAATAAGTAGAAATGAAGATGAATCAATAAATTTAAATCTTTGTGTTAAAAATAAATTCAATAAAAATATTATAGTTGAAAGTAAAGATGTTAGTGTTAATGGAATTGATACAAATCCTAAATTTAGTATAAGTGTTTTAGCTGGAGAAAAATCATTTGATAAGATGGTATTTAATACTGATATTGCTGAGTTAGTTAATTTAAAATGCACATTTGTTATAAAAGATGAAAATACAAATGAAGTTTTAGAAGAATGTAGTATTGATATATTTAAAGAAGATTAATTTAAAAGGGGATGTCGCATTAAGAATAAATACTACAATATATTGTGTTGATTTTTATTTTTCAAAACAATATATTGTGTATAAAAATTTTAGTGCGACAGCCCCTTTAACTTTAACATTAGTTAATATTAAAGCCAGTTAATATTAGCTTTTTTTCTTGGAACAGTTCTCTTGTACTTAACATCTGGATAACCAATGACTAAGCAAGAAACTATTTGATTACCATCATTAATTCCAAGTAAATCTAAAATTTCTTTATTATCTTTAGAAGCTATTTGAATAAATCCACTAAAGAAAGTACCAAGTCCTAAGGCATCAGTCATAAGTTCCATATTAGAAGAAGCTAATCCACCATTAAATGCATTAGGTGAAGTAACAAATATTACTGCAGGTGCATTAAAGAACATTCTATCATTTTTTATAGGATCTTCTTTAAAAGCAGCATAAGAGTTAACCCATGCAGTTGCATATCTTTTTAAATATTCAGTTTCAGGTGTTAAGTTGGCTAAGATATATTGTCCTTTTTGATTTAAGCTTTCATAAGTTAATTCTTTAAGTTGTGGTAGTTTGTCTGTAACTACAGTATAAGAAACATCTTGAGAATTAGTTGAAGTTTGAGTAAATCTTCCAGCTTCAATGATTTGTTGAATTTTTTCTTTTTCTACAGGCATATCTTTAAAGCGTCTAACACTTCTTCTAAATTTAATAAAATTTAAAAGAGTTTCTGATTCTACAGTAAATGTTTCTTTATCATAAGGCTTTACTTCAGACATATCATAATCATCAGTTGAAACAGCTTCTACAGGACAGACTGCAATACAATGACTACATTTAATACAGCCTTCATTATTTATATAAGCTTTCCCTTCTTGTAAGGAAATAACACGTACAGGACAATCTTTTATACATTGTTTACATGCAATACATTTTTCTCTATCTACTTTAAACATAAAAAAATATCTCCTTTATTACAATAATATCATTAGTATATTTTGACTTTTATATTCAAAAAAATTATAATTCATTAATGAAAACTATGAATTGATATTGAGATTATAGCATTATTTAAGTAACTAGGTCTAATTAAATATATTCATAAAAGGATAACTAAAAGTTATGGATTAAATTTGAATACAATAAAATTTAATAGGAGATATTAAGATGAACTTACAACAATTAGAATATTTTAAGGTAGTTTCACAAACAAATAATTTTACTACAGCATCAAATATATTATCAATAACTCAACCAGCTTTAAGTAAGGCAATTTCAAAGTTAGAAGAGGAATTAGAGGTAAAATTATTTGAAAGAGAAGGGCGTAATATAAAAATAACTAAGTATGGGGAAACTTTTTTAAAGTATGCAGAATCAGCTTTAAATGATGTTGAAAGAGGAATAGAAAAGATACAAGATATGAAGAAGAATAATGATAATGTAATTTCAATTGTATCGACTTATTGTATTGGTGCAACATATATTCCGTTTTTAATAAGCAATTTTTTAAATAATCATACTGATGTAAAATTTAATTTTAATAATCAAAGTACAGAAAAAATTCTTAGGGACTTAAAAGATGGAAAAGTAAACTTTGGCTTTTTTGATAATATTGAAAAAATTAATGATTATCCAGAAATAGAAAGTGTTTTAGTTAAAAAAGAAGAATATGTATTGATTGTTCCTAAAAATCATCATTTGGCAAATAAGGAAGAAGTTTATTTAAGTGATTTAAAAGATGAATATTTTATTGTACAAAGTAATAAGGAGTGTGAAAGAAGCATTTCTTATTCAGAGCTTATAGGATATACTCCTAAAATATCTGTTGAGCCAACAGAAGGTGCAATGCTTTCAAGCTTAGTAGCAGCAGGAGCTGGAATTGCAATAATAGTAAATACTCCAATAATAAATATGAATAAAATTTCTACTATTAAAATTAAGGATGAAATTGGATATAAGAAAATTTATATGGGATGGAATAAAAATGTTTATCTTTCAAAAACAATAGAGGAATTCAAAAAATATGTAATTAAAGAGTACAAGAGTTAAATTTAATGTTATTTTAGTATGAAATGAAGTGTATTAAAATTATTTAATATAATTAAAATAAAAAAATATAACTGAAGATTTAAATTTCAGTTATATTTTTTTATAGTTTTAACGTTTATGCCCATTTCCAGCACCAGTTTTTCTTTTTATTTCATGAAGATTAAGCTTTCTGTCATTATTATGGAATATGGCATGAATAACATGGCTTTTATGTATGTTATCTTCAGAAATATCTTCATTAATAGTATTTGTATTTATAGCATGTTTATACCCATTACCAGCGCCCGTTTGCGCTTTAATTTTATGAAGATTTGCTCTACCTTTAATTTTAGTTACAACATCATAAATTTTTTGACTTTTATGTGAAGTTAAATAATTATTATGTGATGATGATTTAGTTTCTTGAAGAGTAGTTGAAACATGTTTATGGCCACTACCAGCGCCAGTTTTAGCTTTTATTTCATGTAAGTTTAAGTCAGTACCATGTTCATTTATGATTTCATTTATTTTGTGACTTTTATGTATAGTAGCATTATAGCTTGATAATTCTTCAGAAGCTTCTATATTACTTTTATATCCATTTCCAGCACCAGTTTTGTTTTTTATTTCATGAAGATTAAGATATTTATTACTATTATTTATTATTTTAAATATTTTCTTACTTTTATAATTCTTCATAGTTTCCTCCTAAATGATTAATACTTATAATATTGTCTTATGTTAATTTAAATTTAAAATACATTAAGATTTAATTAGTTATAAATAATAAAAATGTGCATTTTAAATAATATAAATTTAATATTCCCTAAAATAGCATAAATATTTGTATTAGCATTAGGAGTTATAATTTATTATGTTAAATTATTATTTTTTATTATAAAAAATTGTTAATAAGTAAAAAATATGGTATACTAAACGAGCCCAAACATATATTTAAAGGAGTATTAATGATAAAAAGATTTATTGAATGGCTTATAAGTGATTTGTCTAACTATAATAAATATAGTACACAGCAGCAAGAGGAAATGAAATATGTATTAACAATATTAATATATGAACTTATAAAATTTATATTGATTTTAACTATATTTTATTTTTTTGGATATTTTAAGGAATGTTTATTAATATTAATTTATATGGTTACTACTAAACCATTTACTGGTGGATACCATGAAGATAATCAAAAAAAATGTTTTTTATCAACATTAATAATTGTTATGTTTATAGTTATATTATCCAAAAACAGTAATTTAGATATTGTTAGTAGTATAATATTAAACTTTATAAGTATATTTTGTATATATAATCAAGTTCCAATAATAAATCCTAAAATGCCATTAACAAAAGAAAATCTAATAAAACGAAATAGGATTATTAGTATTGTAAATAGTTTAATATTTATAATACTGTCAATTGCTATGTTTAATATTAAATGGTTTTCACAAGTCATTGTTTGGACAGGAGTTGTACAAACAATGTTATTATTTAATAAATTTAAAGAAATACATGGAGGTAAAGAATATGAAGTTTAAGAAGGTAATTGGTTGTCTAGTATTAGCATTAACTGCTGTTTTTGTAAATACAGGACAAGCTTCATTAGCATTTGTTGGAGTAGAGGATATGCCAAAATCAATGAAAGAAAATAGATAATTAAAATATAGAAATAGATAATTAAAATATGAAAATAAATATCATAAGTTTAGCAGATATAAGTAATACAATAATGCAAAGTTTAATGTTGGTATTAATTCCTAATTATTGTATAGAACAGAGATATAAAAATAGTAAATTAAAACTATTAATTTTTATAATTTTTTTGTTTTTAATAATTATAGCAACAACATATTTAATTGGGAATTCAAGTTTGGGAACAATTTTAACACACTTAGTATTACTAATATCAGGGATTTTATTTTTTAAAGAAGATAGTTTAAGTGCAACAATAACAATATCAATTATATATTTAGTTATAATTATGAATGTATTTATTACATCAAATTTATACTTAGGAATTTTTCAGTATAAAATATTAAGTGAACATTTTAGTTTAGGATATGTATTATCAATTTATTTTCCACAATTGATAATGGGTATATTTATATTAGTAAAAAAAGATATAATTTATAGAATTTATTGTTCTATTAAAAGTAAACAGTTTTCTATAATGACATTAATAATTATGACTGTAGTTGCAGATTTTATAATATCATTTAATTTTATAATACATGATAGAGATAATCCATTATTTATGAATTTTTTATTTTTAATACTTGGATTATTTATAATAGGAATTACAATTTATTTTTCAAATATTGAAAATAAATCTAAGGAAATTAATATTTTAAATAAAGAATTAGAAGAAAAGATTAATGATCTAAAAAAGGTAAAGCATGACTATGGAGCACAAATATCATATCTTTATGGAATGCATCTTATGGGAAAATATGATAGGCTTGGAGAATCATTAAAAGCAATAATAAATGGACATAATAATATTATTAGTGAAGTAAAAATAAGTGATAATAATTCTATGATAACAATGATTATAAATGGTATCAATCATAAAGGAATTAATGTAATGGTTGATGAACAAGCTTTATTAGAAGATGCTAATATGTCTGAAATGGAAATACAAAGAGTAATTTCGAATATTTTAAAAAATTCTATTACAGCAATGAATGAAAAAGGACTTATTACTATTAAAACTTATTATAATATTAATAGTGTTGTAATTAAAATACAAAATAATGGTCCTAAAATAGAAAAAAAAATAATAGATAAAATATTTGATGTTGGTTTTACTACAAAGAATGATAAAAACAAAGATCATGGATTTGGATTAGCTATTGTTAAGGAATTAGTGGAAAAGCAAGGTGGAAAAGTTACTGTTACTAGCAATGATAGTATTACAGAATTTATAATTAATATACCTTTAAAGTAATTTTTAAATAGTTATTATATTAATAATTTTTAATATCTAGTAAATAAGAAAAGGAGAATTCAAAATTACATTGAATTCTCCTTTTATAATATTTATTATTAATAGTTTTTGTTTTAGGAAAAAAATATATTGTTGTATGTATATCTGCAGGAGTAGTAAAAGGATAAAGTTATATATGAAATATAAGGTTATATTATTTGATGTTAATAAGGAAACTCATGATATTATAACAAAGGAAACTATAAATGATGAAAATGAACTATATAGTTTATCTTATAAAAATGGATGGAATATTGAATGGTATGATAAATATAAAGAAAAGCTAAATATAGTATATTGATTTTTCACAAAATGAAAATTCTAGCAAATGGTATAAATAGATGCTAGAATTTTTATTTATGTGGATAAAGGTTTAATATATAATAAGAGATATTGTAAAAATATTAGTAAGACACAAGGAAGTGATGGCGTGGGTTCAATTAAATGTACATTAAGAAAAGAAACAAAAAATGATATAGCTAAATTTATAGATAGAGAATTTATCAATGAAGCAATTAAAGAAATTACAATATACATAAAAACAACAAATAAAGTTCAAATTGATGATTCAAATTTTAATGAAAAAGATTCAAATTCAAAAGTAAGCTTAAAAGATGATGGTTCATTTAATGTTTATGATTATACATATGTAAAAGATTTTATATATGAATTATCTTGGGAAGGTTCATATATTCATGAATTAAAGGAAAATGAATTTACAAATGAAGTTGAAGAGGTATATAAATATCTGCCAAGAGAAATTGCAAGTGTTATATATGAAAAAGTAGCAAATGCAATGGATCAAAGGAAGGAAAAATTATATAAGGAATTTAAAAAGAGATATAATGAAGATTTTCTATTTAATAGTGTAAGGTGGTACAAGAGAACACGTGATGGAAAAGTTTATTATGATATGAACTTAGAAGAGCTTAGCAGTGACAAAAAGGTAGCATTAGAAGAAAAAATAAAAGTAGAAATAGGAAATGGATTTAAAACAAGATGGGGAAGTCCAGTTACTTCTAAGGTAGCTCCATTAGAAGATAAGCTTTTATTAGATATATATGATAAGGGATGTGAATTACTGGGAATTGAAAATCAATATTCAACAGAAGTTGTAAAAGCTGATAATAGCTATGATGAAGAAAAGCTTACAGAGCTTATGATAGAAAATTGCAAAATAGCAGCAAACTTAACAAAGGGAATAAATAGGCTTAAGGTTAAGGTAGTTAATTCTATAGATAAAAGGTTAGATGACCTTATTAATATGAATGTATATAAAACTAAAGAGCATATGGAGTTATATTTAGAAAATGCAAGAACTATGGTCTTTGGATATTATAAAAGTATTAATTTACCTGGATTTAAGAGAAATCTTATTGGTAAGGAAGAAAAGATAAATAAAATAATAAATAAAATTGCAGTAATAGAAAATATAATTTATAAGGATTATTTAAAGGAAAATGAAAATACAGCTTCTATAGAAGAAATGAAGGAATTTAAGGAATGTATTCCTTGGATATGTATTAAAGGATTAGTATGGACAGTAGAAAATATCTATGTTAAAAATAAGGCAAAAGATGATATTAAGGAAATAATATTAGATAATCCAATAAATGAATATGAAAAAGCAAGAGCTATGAAAAGACACTTTTACCTTCATGTTGGAGAAACTAACACAGGAAAAACTTATGCTAGCATAGAAAGACTTATGGAAGCTGAAAGTGGAGTGTATCTTGCACCATTAAGATTACTTGCACTTGAAATTCAAGATAAGCTTAATTCTGAAAATATAGCATGTTCATTATTAACTGGAGAAGAAGAGAATATTCTTTCATATGCATATCATGTTTCTTCAACAATTGAAAAGCTTCAACTTGAAACACCGTATGATATTTGTGTTATAGATGAAGCACAAATGATAGCTGATAAGCAAAGAGGATGGGCTTGGACAAGAGCTATATTAGGTGTATTATCACCAGAAGTTCATATATGTATGGCACCAGAGGCCTTAGATATAGTTATAAAATTAATAAAGGATTGTAAAGATACCTATGAAATTATAGAGCATAAAAGAGATACAAAATTAATATTTGAAGATAAGCCTTTTGATTTAAATAAGGATGTTAAAAAAGGTGATGCATTAGTTGTATTTGGAAAAAGAAAGGCATTAGCAGTTTCAGCACAGCTTTTAAATAATAATATAAAAACAAGTATAATTTATGGTTCTCTTCCATATTCAACAAGAAAAAAACAATTTGAAAGATTTTTAGATGGTGAAACAGAAGTAATAGTATGTACAGATGCAATAGGAATGGGTGTAAACTTGCCAATAAAACGTATTGTATTTTTAGAAACAAGAAAATATGATGGTGTATCATTAAGAAAGTTAAATGTTTCAGAAATAAAGCAAATAGCAGGAAGAGCAGGGCGTAGGGGAATTTATGATACTGGATATGTTACTGCTATGACTGATTGTAATTTAATAAAAAATGCATTAAATACAAAAACATCTAAAATTAAAAAATGTTATATAGGAGTTCCAGAGTCTCTTTTAGATATAAACATAGATATTATAGATACTTTAAAAACTTGGAGTGTAATGCCACTTAAAGGACATTATGAAAAAACAGATATAACAAGAATTACATATCTTTTAAATATATTAAAAAAGCTTAATATAAATTCAAGCAAAGAAGATCTTATGAAGATGGCAACAATACCTTTTGAAGAAAATAATAAGGATGTTCAAAAGTTATGGGAAGAATATTGTAAAATGTATAGTTTAGGGGCAGTAAACTTAAAGAAGCCAGTTCTTAAGAAAAATATAAGTTCAAAGAAGGAATTAGATGAGCTTGAAACTTACTATAAGGAATTAGAATTAAATTATTCTTTTGGAAAGAACTTTAACATGATGATAAATAACAGATATATATCAATGGAAAAAGAAGATACAGCAAATAAAATAAATGAATTGCTTTTAACTAATCTTCTTGACCATGAAAGACTTTGTAGTATTTGTGGCAAAAAGTTACCTTGGGATTGTCAAAGTGATAAGTGTAGAGCTTGTAGGGATATGATTCAAGGAATTAAAAATGAAAAATATAAGCCTGTATTTAGGGGGCGTAGAAAGAGAAGAAGATATTAGTAATAAAAAGTAAAGTAGCAGTAGAATGACTTTTTTATCATTCTACTGCTTTAAATATTTTAAGGGAAAAGTTTATTTAATAATTAAACTTCAAATTTTGTGATTTCTTTTCCTGTAACTTGTGCAGATTGTTTAGATACATAAGCACCTTTTTTATTATAAAAGATGTTATTTTCTATTATACTATCCATAAGGGCTTGTACCTCAGATTCACTTACATTATTTTTAACACCAGATAAAGTAAATGCAGCTTTTTCACCAGATTCAGTTAAAAAAGTCATAGTTAATGTATATTCCATAATTCACACACTCCTTTTTATTTATTATTCTTCAATTTGAGATACTTCAGTTACATAAAAATAACCTGTATCTTTTTCAAGTAAGTTAGCAACTAATAATGCTACAGCTTGAACTTTGTCAGGAGCAGCATTTGAAACTAAGTTACCTATCTTCTTTTTTGTAAATCTTGGGTTACCATCTTTATCAGTACCAGATTTCACCTCGATTGATAATACAGTACTTTCAAGAGTTTTGTTTGCCATAATAAAATCCTCCTTTTTATTTAATTTTTAGTGGCTACATTTAAAACATATACTGGAAAAGAAAGTTTTTGCATTAAAATATATAATTTATTCTTAATGGGATAGCTCCTTTGAAAATATATATTTTTAAATTCAGCATTAGTTGAATTTATACCTTAAACTACAAACTACAAACTAAATTCCCTTGCTTTTTAAAACATAGCCATATCCAGAAGCAGATTTTAGGCAAGTTAAATTAAGCTTTTTCCTTATCTTACATATATGAGCATCAATAGTCCTATCACTAACAACTTGAGAAGAGCCCCAAATAGAATTTAATATTTGTTCACGAGTTAAAACAATACCTTCACTTTTTATAAAAAGTTTTAAAATTTCTAATTCAGTCTTACTTAAATTAATTACCTTATTATTTAACATAGCAATTTTAGAGGAAAAATCAATTTTTAAATCATTATGTGTCCAAACATTATTAGTCAAATTAGAAATTGGATTTTGTGAATTTAAAATAAAGTTTATCTTTTTAAGTAATAAACCACTATAACAAGGTTTAACAACAAAGTCAGATATGCCTAAAGAAAGACATTCTTTTTGAAAAAGATAATGATTTATAGATGTGTACATTATAACAGGTATGTTAACGTTGTCATTTCTGATAATATTTAAAAATTTTATTCCATTCATCTTAGGTAAAACAAAGTCTAAAAGTATTATATCTATATCATTTTTCTTTAATGTGGAAAGTGCACTTTCTGCATTATCACAGCAAATAACCTTAAAGCCTTCTTTAAATAAAGCATTAATAATTTCATCATATTCTTTTAAATTATCATCTACCAATAAAATAGTTCTACGCATAAACATTCCTCCTAAAAAATACTTATAAATTCTAATAATATTTATTTTTATAACAAAAATAAATATTAGATTCTAAAAATTAACAGTTTTTATTTTAAATTAACAATTTTAGGTTTTAATATAATATTTATTTTCTCACAATATTACAAAAAATGGAATAGTAAAAATAGAAAAAATTTTAAATGTTGCAAAAATTAACAAAAAAATTTTAAAAAGTTGCAAAAAGTAATAAAATTGCAACATTAATATTTTATAATTAATTTATAAGATAAAAGAGCTAAGGTAAATTTAATGGGAAATGGGGGATATTTATGAATAATAAAAATTTATTTATGCAACTAGATGATAAGTATATTAAGGAACTTATAATATTAAAGTTAAAGAAATATTATGAATTTGTAAAAGGTGAGGAATATAAAAATTCATTTATAAATTTAACAATTACTTATGGATATTCAGATTTTATAGAAATGTTATCAAGAATTGCATTAGAAAAAGTAGTTGAAAGAATAAGCGAAATTAGTGAGCAAGGAAAGGTAAGAATTTTATTTAATGAAGAAATAAAAATTAATAATAAAAAGGGTGATTTATTAAAAACTTGTGATGTGATTTTATTTACTAATGAAACTGTGGAAGTAATAAGAATAGTACCAATGGAACTTGACATAATAAATGTTAATAATGATGATGAAAGTATGATTTTAGGAATTGGGGTAATTGATAAATTTGCAACACAAATGGATTGCAAGTATATAAATCTTACAGTTATACAACCAAACTTAATTACAACTTCAATATATGAGACAAGCATTAATAAGTTTTTACATGAATATGATTTTTCACTTATATGGAGTTAAATATTAAAATATTAAGCTGGCTAATAATAGCTCAGCTTAATAGTTTGGGGGAGAAGTTATGAGAAAGAATCATGAAATTATTAAATATATTTTCAGTGATAAGGAAATTAGTAAAGATGAAAAGTTTATATTTTTTAGTATTTTATCAATAATAAATGAAGTAAATAAAGAAGAAGTTGAAGTTTCAATTGCTAGTTTACTGGATATTTGTAATCCAATAGGAAAAAGAAAACTTTTAACTATTTTAAATTCATTAGAAACTAAGGGATATTTTAAAATAATAAAACAAACAGGAAAAATAAATAAATATAAAATTACCAAAAGTTATTTAAATAATGAATATGTTCATGAAGTTTATAATTATGAAAATATAAAAAGTAAGGTTAGGACTAGTAATCAAATAAGTAGTAGTCAAAAGAATACTAGTAATCAAATAAATGGAGGTCAAATAGATACCAGTAAACAAATGGCTACTAGTCAAATTAATACTGCTTTCAATTATATAAATGATGATGAAAGCATTGAAAATAAAGGGTTTACTAACTATCATGAAAGTAATCAATATTATTTAAAGGATTATATATATAATAATATAAATAATATATACATTAATATATTTAATACTTGGAATAACATAAATATTAATAAAGAAAAGGTATTGAGGGATTATACTAAAAAGGTAATATACAAAGCTTTAGAAATTTATAAAGAGGAAGAAATAATAAAATCAATAAAAAATTATAAAAAAGTTTATATAAGTCAAAATCATTATTATAGCTATAGATGGACATTGATAAATTTTTTATCAAAGCCAAATGGAATTAGTAGATTTATGGACAATGGTGATATGTGGCTTGAGTATAAATCAATTATTGAATCATCAAATGATGAATTTATAGGAGTTAGTGAATTAGATGATTTTGATATAGAAAGTTATATAGATATATAAATAATGAATATAAGAAAAGTTGATTATAGGGTAGAGGTTGGGGAAGGTTTATGTTAAGTAATGGTCAAATAGTATTAGAGCAAGAAATACTTGGTTCTTTATTTAAAAATGAGGACCTTATTATAAAAGCTAAGGAAAAGATAAAGCCAGAAATGTTTTTATATTCTAAGCATATGAATATATATTTAGGAATTTTAGAAATGGTAGAAAATAAAATGAAGGTAGAATTAATAACATTTTTGGAGTATCATAGAGGGAAAATTAATGAAATGGATGGAGTAACTTATGTTTCAGAGATATTTACATGTAGTATAAGTGATTTTGCTTTTAATACAAAGATGGATTTATTAATTGATAATTATAAAAAACATCTTTATATTGAAATGGCATCTAGGATAAATGAGGATATGTCTTTTGAAAGTATAGAAAGTGAAATTGAAAATGTAAAGGTTAAAATTCATAAATGTGGCATTAGAAAGGAACTTGAAATAACTAAACAATATGATGATTATGTTAAGTGGCTTTATGAAGAAGAAAGAGATAAGGGGATGAGCACAGGAATTAGGGTTATTGATAGATATATAGGTAATTTACAAACTGGAAGAGTTGTAACTGTATTTGCAAGAACTGGAGCAGGAAAAACTACTTTTGGACTTCAAGTAGCAGCTAATTTGGTTTTAAATGGATATAAGGTTATTTATGGAAGTTCAGAAATGTCAAGGAGAGAAGTATTTACAAAAATGGCTTCAAGTAATGCATCTGTAGCTTATAAATCAATTAATGAAAATACTATTAATGATAGTGAAAAAAGTAAAATAGCAGAGTTTATGTCAAAAATAATTAGTAATAAGTTTTATGTATCTATTGAAAATGACCTTAATAAGTTTATTAATGAAATTAAGCTTTATAAACTTCAAAATAATCTTGATGTTGTTTTTGTTGATTATGTAAATAAATATGTAGATCATAATGATAGGGATTTAATGACTAATAAGATAGGGAAAATAAGTGGTTTGTTTAAAAATTTGGCTGTAGAAGAAAATTTATGTGTTGTGTTAATTGCACAAGCTAATAGGATAGTTGATAAGAAGGGGGGAGATGCAGCAGTTGAAAAGTTGGAAGCTAGTGATATTCAAGATAGTGCAAGAATTGAGCAGGATAGTGATCAGGTAATAGGGCTTTATAGAAATGTTAAGCTTGATGATAAAATTTATAGGGACAAGCTGTTTAGGCTTGGCAAGTTAAAGTATGAATCTAAAAATGCTGATGAAAATCCTGAATGTATTAATGCTGTAATTATTAAGAATAGGCATGGTGAAAGGGGTACATGTGCATTAAGGTGGAATGGAAGATTTTCAAGAATATCGGATTTTTAACGATAAAAAAAGCAACTGTAAAACTTAAAAATAGGTTTTACAGTTGCTTTTTTGCTATCAAGTTGGCAAGTGGAGAGTGGCAAGTGACAAGTGGCAAGTTAAGGAAAAAATTCAGCTTATGCTGAATTTTTGAAAATATATTATTAGAAACTCCTTTAGGAGTTTCTAATAAAGGAGTTTCAACCTAAACTTGTCACTTATTACTTGTAACTTGTTACTAATTTAATCTTTCAATCATAACTAAAAACTACTATCTAAAAACTACTAACTAGTTAAAAGTTACTCTATTAAAATTCTATTGCTATTATTTTGTGTTAATTCTTTTTTAGGCAACTCGATATTTAAAACACCATTATCAAATTTTGCTTTAATAGCTTCTTTATTAACATTGTTAATGTAAAATCCTCTAGAAACTGAACCATAGCTTCTTTCACGCCTAATATAATTATCTTTCTTTTCTTCATGTTCATTATTTCTTGTAGCTGAAATAGTTAAATAGTTATTGTTGTAATCAATGTTTATATCTTCTTTGTTTACTCCTGGTAATTCAGCATGAACAATGTATTCTTCAGGGGTTTCTTTTATATCAGTCTTAAAACTTCCACAAGACTTAAAGTCTGCTAACATATCATCATTAAAGAAATCATTGAACATGTCATTAATGCTTAATCCTTTGCTATTTTCTCCATTATTAAATTTAAAAGGTACTAAACCTAACATACAAAGACCTCCTTTATAAGTAAAATTCTAAATTTTAATTTAGTTAATTGAACTTACTCTTACAAATGAATGTGAGTAGTGAGTTTCATTTAATTAATAAATTTTGTGAAAGTTCAAAAGTTGTTTTTGTTAAGCTTAATTGAATTTTCTTTTTTATTGGAAGCTCTTTAATTACTTCCCTTATCTCTTTGTACAAGTATATTATAAGATTAAAGTAAGATAAGGTCAAATTAGTATAAGTGAGAATAAAGTAGTATAAGTGAGAAAATTTGAGTTTTGGTTTTAGTGAAAATTAATTTTAAATAAGTTTAATTAGTTTTGGAGGAGTAAGATGTGATTTGAGGATTATGGGAAAATAATTTTTAAATTATAAAGAATTAAAGTTATATAAGAGTAAAGTAATTTAATATATATAGTTATAAGAAAGCATTATTATGTATTTAATAATAAGATGCTCTTAAATAAAAAATTAAATTTAAGGTAAAATTTTTTAGGAGGTTTAGAAAGTGGCTTTAATAAAATGTCCTGAGTGTAATAAAGAAATATCAGACAAGGTTAAGGCATGTCCTTATTGTGGATATCCCTTTGAACAACAAGAGGAAGCACAAAAGGTTGAAATTTCATCAGTAAATATTAAGATGAAAAAAGAAAATAAGAAAAAGATAATCATTTTAGTAATTATAATTTGTTGTGTAATAGTTGTTGGTTTTATAGGGTTTAAAGTTTATAAAAATGAACAGGCAAAAAAAGAAGCTGCAAGATATGAAATTGAAGTTGAAAATTATATTGATAATATAAATAAAATGAAGGTTCAAATGATAATTACAGGATCAGAAGCTGAAGGCTTAATGAATAAAACATCTATGGTTTGGAGTAATGCCATTTTTAAAAAGAGTGATAGCGAAACAGATAAATATACTATGGTTAATGGAGAATTTGTAGATGATTTCAATGATGCATTAAGTAATTTATTTTTAGATAGTGAAACTTTAGATACAATTTCTTCAATTAAAGATGGACAGGTTAAGGTTGCAAATATAATAAAGGATTTAAAAAATCCGCCAAAGGAATATGAAAAGGTATATGATACAATTACAGATTTATCTACAGCATTTATTTCAGTAACTGATTTTGCAATTAATCCTAAGGGGAATTTGCAAACATTTAATAAAAATGTACAAGAAAAGATAGACAAGTTTATGGATTTATATAATACATTAGATGCACAAATACCTAATTGATGCTTTAGGGGATTATTGAGTTATATTTTATTAATAATTTATTTTAAAAAATTATAAGAGTTAATTAAATTTAAAAAATTTAAGTTAGGGAAATAATTATGGAAAATTTAGTTCTTTATATTCATGGAAAAGGTGGAAATTCATTAGAAGCAGAGCATTATAAAAACTTATTTTCTTATTATGATGTTAAGGGCTTAGATTATAAATCAAATACTCCGTGGGATTTTATTGAGGAAGTCAATCACATAATAAATAAGATTGTGGAACAATATGGAAATATTATAATTGTTGCAAATAGTATAGGGGCTTATTTTGCAATGAATGCATTATCAAAAATGAAAATTAAAAAAGCTTTTTTTATTTCTCCAATTGTAGATATGGAAAAGGTTATTTTGAATATGATGACATTAGCAAATGTTTCAGAGCAGTTATTAAAAGAAAAGCAAACAATTAATACAAGTTTTGGTGAAACTTTATCATGGAATTATCTTAATTATGTTAGAAATCATCCAATTAAGTGGAATATTCCAACAGAAATTTTATATGGGGAAAATGATTATTTAACATCATTAGAAACAATAAGTGATTTTGCAAAGAATAATAATGCAGGACTTACTGTTATGAAAAATGGTGAGCATTGGTTTCATACAAAGGAGGAAATGGATTTTTTGGATCAATGGATTAAAAGTAAATTGGATTAGTTTTAAGGAATAAATGGTTTTGAAGAGGGGTGGAATTAAATGGAAGTATTTAATTAACAATGAGACACTAAGTAGATTTGTGTTTTTTAGATATCCTCGTTTTTCACAAATCTATCATAAAAAAATAAGCATAGATATATATCACTAAAGTGATTTTCATCTATGCTTATATTGTACAAAATCTATCTACTGTCCCGTTTGTATTTTCATAAGATTATTAATTGATTTGCATTTGTAATAATTTCATCAATCTTATCAATATTAGTAATTTCTTTGTTTTTTATTCTTATGATGTTTCTCTTTTCATAATTAGTAGTTGTCTATTTATTTGCCATTTTATCACTCATCTCTTGACTACTAATAACAGGAATAAATGCAAAATCGGTAACATCATTCCAGTTGGAAGACCATTCATACAATAATTCTTCATTCTGTGCTTCATTAATTTGATAACAGGTATTCCCATCTTCTGAAACCCAGCTATTAACATAGCTTACACCTTCGGGCATCATCCTGCCTTTTTCTCTGAATCTCTTATAAACTGCCTCTTTATTTTTATATTTTTCTATTACCATGTATAGCATAATCATTACCTCCTTAATTTCAAATTTGTAAATCTAATAAAATATGAATTTTGTTTATTCTTTATAATATCATAAAAGTAGAGCTAATGAATAAATTTTACATTTATATATTAACCCTATTTTTTATCATACTTTGTCTACAGTTTGAAATGGAGGAGGGATGTATCATCCATTTCAACATATTACAATAATTGAAATAGTGAAATAATATTTTTTGGTATCTTTTTAGGGTTTTAAAACATCATTATGAAATTTAGCTTTAATAGTTTGTTTATTAACAGTGTTAATGTAAAATTCCTTAAAAACTAAACCATAACTTCTTTCAGGCTTAATATAATTATCATTTTTTTCTTTATTTTTATTGCTTATTGTAGCAGAAATAGTTAATAAAGATAATATGGAGCACTTAAATAAATTAGTTAAAAAATAAAGTTATAACAACAAAGAATATTTTATAATAAGCACTTACTTAAATGTAGGTGCTTTTAATATATATTTTAAATATTAAAAAAATAATTACTAATAATAACTTATATGTAATTAAAATAGTTAAATGGAATAATAAACTGCAGAAATATAAACAATATTCGACATGGAAATTATACATAATAACGTATAATTAGAATTAAATAAAAATATAAATAAAATAACTAAAGTTATAATATATGATTAAAAATTAAAATCATCAATAAGGGGTAAAAGTATGTTTAATATATTTAAGGAGAGTAAAAATAAAAGTTTATGGAAATTTTCCGTTATTCCTGGAATAGAAGAATCAACCTTTAATAAAGTTTTAGAAAGATTTTATGATTTAGGTATATCAGGACTTGTTAGAGAAAATATTCAAAATTCATTAGATGGAAAAATACCTGGAGAAACTGAACCAGTAATAGTTACAATAAAAACAGGAAAAGTAAATAAAAATGATATACCAGGATTAGATAATATAAAAGAAAGAATAGAGTGTCTTGTAGGTCACAATAGTTATACTAAAGAGACTATAGAACATATGCAAAATAAAATGAATCAAGATGAAGTTGATTATATATCTTTTGAGGATTATAACACAAAAGGATTAAGAGGGGCTAAAAATGGACAAAGCTATAGACCAGAAGATACATGGGGAATTTATGCATATAACAAAGGTGTTCATTCAGAGGAAGAGGATAGTACTTTAGAAAAATCTAGAGGTGGATCACATGGAATAGGAAAAATAGCTTCTAATGCAGCCTCAGAGTTACATATGATGTATTTTGCAAATTGTGATGATGAAGGAGATAAGCATTTAGGGGGAACAGTACAGTTAATTGAGCATAAGTATAAAGATAAATATTATCGTTCTACAGGATATTTTACTGACATAAAGAAAATTGAAAATAATGAGGAAAGATTTTATCCTTATGAAAATACTTTTAGTGAAATATTTAAAAAAGATACTAGAGGTTTAAAAATAATAATACCATTTTTAAGAGAACAATTTAATAATGAAGTAGATATTATAAAGAGTATATGCGATAGTTTTTTCATTGCAATACTTGAAAATAAATTAGAAGTTATAGTAAATGATAAAAATATAAATAGTAAAACTATTAAAAAGTATATAGAAAATAAAAAGTATTACAATCAAGATATATCAGAAATGAAAGAGGAATTTACTCCATTATATTTAAGCACGTATACTAAGAAAAAACCTATGCAAGTTACAATAGAAGATACAAAAGAAAAGTACAATTTCAATTTATATTTTAACTATGATGAGTCTATTCCAAAAGGTCGTGTAGCTATAATTAGAACTATAGGTATGAAAATTGAAGATAAAAAGGTTAAGGGAAATGTAAACAAGCCTTTTAATGCAGTCTTAATACCAGATTCAACTAAAGAAGATGCATTTTTAAAATCTCTTGAAAATGAATCACATACACAACTTTCTTTTGAGCATATAAAAGATCAAAATCTACAAAAAAATGCTAAGAGATTTATAAATAATATATCTAAAGTAATGGCAAAAATCATTGAAGATGAAATTAAAAAGAGTAATCCTACAGATGGGATGATGAATACTGAAGATGTATTATATTATGTAGAAAATCAATTTAAGCAAGAATTATCTAATTGTCTTGGAACAGTGAAGTTAAGTAATGGAGATAAAGAAAAAACTATTGTAAAGGTTGAACAGGATATTCCAGAAAGGAAGGATCCTAAAGATAAAAAGAAGAAAAAGAAGAAACCTTTAAAAAAGATAAAAAATAAACGAATAAATGATGAAAGTGATACTGAGCAAGAAGTAAATGAAGTAAGTCCAGAAAAGTTAACAACTTATAGTACACATCCTGATAGGGTAGATAGATTAATTATAAGAGATAAAGAATATGTAAAATTTGATTTTACAGATACTCATGAAATGAAAAAAGTAAAACTTTGTGACATTACATTATCAGTTGTTGATGGAATGGGTGTAGAGTATAGTAATGAATTTAATATGAAAGATAATTATGAATATGTAATAGATAAAGCTACAGGACATAAATGTAAAATAGAAAATAATTTAATTAAAGATGTAAAAGTAGTTAAAGGTAATGTACAAATAGAATTAAAGCTAAAGGAAAATTATAATAAGGCTTTAAAGTTTATGTACTACGTGGAGGTGTAATATGATTTACAAGAAAGATGCGAATTTTCCATATCCTATATTAACAAATACATCAAATAGTTATGATAATTGTAGTTTTATATTAGATATTGATTTAGAAGAAAATACTAATGAGTATATATTTGAAATAAAATATGATATTACTTCTTCATTTATCCAGGGATTACTTAAAAATGGACAAGCAACCTTAATATTAATTATTAAGTCTAAAGATAATAAATTTTTTAATATTGAATATGGGCAAAAAAGTAAGAGTATTCCAAAGTCAAGAATATCATTGAGTAATAAAACTACAATTCAATTATTTATACAATCAAATGAAAAAATTAACTTTAAAAATAATCATGATTTGGATCATTTTTATGATGAATTTAAAGATGAAATTTATGTGCCTAAAAACTCAATATTAGGTTTTTCTAATAGTGTAATATTTGATGGAAGTAGCAATAAACCTTTAGAGTTATTTGAGAAAAAGGTTAATCCAAACTTAAAGTCAGATGTAAAAATTGAACTTGGTAGTGAAACGATTATTATAAATTATAAAAATGAATCTTTACAATTTACTGATTTACCGCGAAGTAGTACATTTAATAATCCTTATGTATATATGGGATTACAAAAAGCTTTATATAGATTTATTGTAAATAATAGTGAGGATCATGAAAGTGTTGATTTAGAGGAAATAGAACCACCAAATGATGGATTAGATTTTAAATTATATAATCTTATGAGAAAGAAAAAGATTAGTGAGTTAAATATAGAAAATATTGATGAAGTTATTTATTCTATATCAGATAAGATGTTAGAAAAATATACAGCTGCAGTAAGGGGGTTATATTCTGATGGAAATTAGGCTTTTAAAGAATGGATATAAAAAAAGTGAGCAGTTTTATAATGATTTTTTAGAAGATCAAATAAGAAATAATGATGATTATTTTTCAGGAGATGTAGTTTATATAGATGAAGCGCCAGATTTTCCAATTTATATGGGAATGGGTAGTGAAAGTGAGAAAAAGGAATTATTTATTGAAGCTGTAAATGTAATATCTAAATATTATTTAAAAACTGATAGAGATGTTCATTTTGAAGGTGGATTTTGGTATTCACTATTTACTGTTTATAAGAGAGAGTATTTACTTGAAAAATATCCTGAAATAAAGGAGAGTTTAAGTAAATTTAATAATATAGTACTAAAGGATTTTGGATGGGAAAATTATATTTATAAGTGTGTACTAGCAGCACAGTATGTAAATGATAATGTAGAAGATGCAAGGGAGAGATTAAGATATTATAATCTTATTTTTGATAATCTTGATTTGTATAACTACATTATCAAATCTGATGTTTTTAGAAATGAAAAGTTCTTGTTAAATATTTTAGATATTATTGATGAATTGGATTTGTCTAAGGTAATGAAAGCTAAGATAAAGGATAGACCTGATCTTGGTAAGGATGAGCGTGTTGGTAGAAGGGTCATATTTGAGTTTAATAAGAGTTATCCTGTAGTTTTATCGCCTATGCTTGATAAGGAAAGTTTGAAGGAGCCGTTTTTGGAGTATTTAAGTTATTATTATGATATAAGTGAGTTAATGGAAAAGAGAATAAATTAATATTATTGAGAGTGAATAATGAAAGAATACTAAATTGATATTAGTGAATTTTATTTAGTAGTTAGTTTGGAGAGGAATATGGGAAAGAAAATTATTATAAAATTTAAAGAAGATGAAACAGAGAGTATTGATATAGAGGAAGATAAGATAAAAGAAATTGCTAAGGAAATGGCGAAAGTGCAAAAGTTTACTTTCAATAATGCAAGTAATATTGAAGAATTAGATGATAAAATTATTTTATATATGCCCCAAAATTTTAAAGAATTTGAGATAGCTGAAGAAAAGAGATATGAAGTTGATCATATAAAAGAAATAAATAGTCAAATATTATCATATAAGGAGCCTTATGATTATGAAGAAAATAATAAATTATTAAATAATTTAGAAGTTAAATATTGTTCATATGAAGAAAAGGAGATCTTTAAAGTATCCAAAATAAAAAAGAATAAAAAAAGAGAAAATGAAGATGTGTGTAAAATAGCAATATTATTGGAATCACCACACAGAGACGAGTATGACAATTTAAATTGCAAATTCAAACCACTAGGAGCAGCTATGGGAGTAACAGGAAGGAATATTGAAAAATATCTTATTAATTTGATAAAAAGTATCGAAAACTACTATATAGCAAATAAAAAATATGATATTTATTTAATAAATCCAGTCAAATTTCAAGCATCATTAGGATCATTTTATAATGGAGAATTAAATAAAAGTATTAGAAATAATTTATGGAAAACTATGTATGAATATTATAAAAAAGAATTTTTAAAAGATATAAAAAAATATCATTTTATAGTTAATTGTTGTTCAGAAATAGAAACAACATATGGTAAAAAACAAGTAACTAATGATTTATTAAGTCTATCAAACAGAAATTTTGATATTATAGAGTCTAACAGACATCCAGCTTATTGGCATTTAAAAACTAAATTAACATTTATTGATGTAAATAATAAGATGATATGTTTGAATACTTTAAATGAGGTTAGCAATTAAGTTGAATGGTTAAAGCAATTTAGATGATAAATTATATATGGCTTAAGTTATTATAATGAAAAGAATTAATATTTTGTGCTATAATGTATGTACTAGATTTTATACTTAGAAGGGAGTATAACAATGGAATACAGTGCGGCAATGACATCAAGACCCTATTTATATAAAGAGACAAAAATAGTTGCATCATTACTAGCTAATGGAACTGATATAACTGCTATAAAGAAAATATCAGTAGAAGAAAATATTTTTCAATTAGAAAAAGAATACAGAAGAATAGAAATAGCTCAAGCAATTACAAGTAGATTAAAAAATATAGATCCATTAATAATAAATAAAATAGCAAATGGAACTACAGAAATATCAAAACTTTTAGTAGTTTATATAATTATGAAACATAATAGACTTTTCTTTGAATTTATAAATGAAGTATACAGAGAAAAAATAATACTTAGAGAATCAACTATAAAAGATAAAGATTTTAATATTTTCTTTAATAGAAAAAAAGAAGAAAGTGAAAAAGTAAATGGATGGAGTGAGCATACATTTAAAAAGCTAAAAAACGTCTTTACTATAATATTAGTTGATAGTGGTATGGGGATTAAGAAGAATGGAGAAATAGAAATAAAAGTACCACTTATTGATAAAGAAATTAGCAATCATTTGATTGCAATTGGAGATAAAGTGTACATTAATGCAATGGAAGGAATAGCATAATATGAAAAATATTTATGAAAGATTAGATGAAATATTACCTACTATTTCAGCACCACATTTTAGAGAAAATAAGGGATTAGGTAATGAAGTAGGATTTTATATATTTGATTATAGTCCAAAGGATGAAATGATATTAAGAGAAAGAATTCCTTTTATTAAATCAAAGGCACAATCTTCATATAATATTAATATAGTAGAAATTGACTTATATGAAGCAATAATTGAAATTTTAGAGTCAAAAGGATATTTAAAAAAGAACTTCGAAATGGAAGAGAAAAAGGGTAGTGAATTTGTAATGAATGCTACTAAAAAAGCTTTAAGATTAACTCTTTCAAATGATTTATTAGTTAAATATATAGTTGAAAAATCAGAAGGATGCGATATTGTGTTTTTAACAGGGGTAGGTAAGGCTTGGCCTTTAGTTAGATCACATACAATATTAAATAATCTTCATAAAGAAATTGAGGATATGCCATTAGTTATGTTTTTTCCAGGAAGTTATGATGGTGGAACATTAATGTTATTTGAAGAATTTAAAGATGATAATTATTATAGGGCATTTCCATTGGTGGATAAATATTAAGGGGGAAAATGATATGAAATATGAAATTAAAGAAATGTTCTACAAGCCAATTGAAAGAGATATTAAAGGTGTTATTAAAGTAGGGCAAAGTGATGAAGAAAATGTAAAACAAGAGTTAGAAGAATATGTTGTAACTGAGCAATTAAGAGAACATATTGATGTGTTCTTTGAATCATATAAAAGAGGAATAATAAGTCATACAGATAAAATGGGTGTATGGATATCAGGATTTTTTGGATCAGGTAAATCACACTTATTAAAAATCTTATCTTATCTTTTAGAGAATAAAGAAATTGAAGGTAAAAATGCTATTAATTACTTTGATGATAAAAAATTAGATAGCTTTACTCTTGCAAATATGCAAAAAGCTGGAGATATTACTTCAGATGTAATACTTTTTAATATAGATTCAAAATCAGAAGATGATAATAAAGCAAGTAAAGAGGCTATTGTTAATGTATTTAATAAAGTATTTAATGAAATGCAAGGTTTTAGTCCATCAATGCCATGGCTTGCAGAATTAGAAAGAACATTATCAAAGAATGGACAGTATGATGCTTTTAAAGATGCTTTTGAAGAAGCATCAGGAAGAACATGGGAAGATGGTAGAGAAGATTTCTATTATGAAGAGGATGAAATAATAGAAGCATTAGCATCTTCAAGTAAAATGAGTGAAGAAGCAGCTAGAAATTGGTATAACAAAGCAGAAGAAAATTACACTATCAGTATTGAATCTTTTGCAAAAAAGGTACAAGAGTACATAGAAAGTAAAGGAAAAAATCATCATGTAGTATTCTTAGTAGATGAAATAGGGCAATATATTGGAGAGAATACTAAGTTAATGCTTAACTTACAAACAGTAGTTGAAGATTTAGGAACATACTGTGGTGGTAAGTGTTGGGTTATTGTTACTTCACAAGAAGGATTAGATGAGTTTACTAAGGTTAAAGGAAATGACTTCTCTAAAATTCAAGGTAGATTTAATACAAGATTAAGCTTATCATCTGCTAATGTTGATGAAGTAATTAAAGAGCGTATTTTAAGAAAAAAACCAGAAGCAGAAGAACATTTAAGAATACTTTATACTCAAAAAGAATCTATAATAAAGAATTTATTAACATTTACTGATACAGCTGAGATGAAATTATATGCAGATGAAAAAGACTTTGTTGATGTATATCCATTTGTTCCTTACCAATTCAATTTACTACAAAGAACTTTTAATGGGATAAGGGAGCATGGAGCATCAGGTAAACATTTATCAAAAGGTGAAAGAAGTTTACTTGGAGCATTCCAAGAAGTTGGTAAAGAGTATATGAATAAAGAAAGTGGAGTGTTAGTACCATTTTCAGCATTCTATAACACAATTAAAACATTCTTAGATTCAAGTATTAGTTCAGTAATTATTCAAGCTAGTAAAAATAATAATTTAAATGAGTTTGATGTAGAAGTATTAAAGTTACTATTCTTAATAAAGTATGTTAAGGAAATTAAGGGGAATTTAGAGAATTTAACAACTCTTTTAGTATCTAACATAGATGAAGAAAAGTTAGAATTAAAGAAAAATATTCAAAAATCGTTAGATAAATTAATAAAAGAAACCTTAGTTCAAAAAAATGGAGATGAGTATATATTCCTTACTAATGATGAACAGGATGTTAATAAAGAAATAAAAAATATTCACATTGATTCAGCATCAGTTGTTCAAAAAATTGGAGAGGTTATTTTCGAGGATATTTATAAAGATAAAAAGTTTAAATATTCAAGAGAGTATAACTTCCCATTTAATCAAATTATAGATGATACACCAAGAGGATCAAAAATAAATGATATTGGAATTAGAATAATAACTCCATATTATGACTTAGTATCAGGATCTTCTGAAAATGAATTAAAGATGCTTTCTTCAAGGGAGTATAGAGATGTAATAATTAATATTTCTAATGATTCAAGATATATTGAGGAATTAGAATATGTATTGCAAATAGATTCATATTTAAGACTTAAAGGTGGTACAAAGGCAACACAGTCTATAGAAGATATTAAAGCTAAAAAAAGTCGTGAAAGACAAGAAAGATTAGATAGAGCTACTAGATTAATATGTGATGCAATATCTGAAGCTGATATTTATATTAATGGAACTATTGCTGATATTAAATCTAAAGAGTGTGAAGGAAGAATTAATGCTGCATTAAAAAGTTTAGTAGATATTAGATATAATAAATTATCTTATATTAAAAACTTCTTAAGTAATCCAAAAGATTTATATGATATCTTTAATCAAAATGCTATGCAAATGACTTTAGTTGATAAAGGAGATAACAATAAGTATGCGTTAGATGAAATAGATGATCATATTACAAATAATACAGCAAGAAATCTTCAAATTACAATGAAGAGTATATTACAAAAGTTCTCACAAGCACCATTTGGATGGAAAGAGTTAGATATTCAAGGGTTAGTATTAAGACTATTTAAGAGTCAAGAAATAAGAGTTATACAAGGTGGAGAATCAATAGCTCCAGAAGATAAGGGAGTAATTGATTTAATTACTAAGAGAGAATACTCAGAAAGAGTAACTTTAAAGAAAAGAGAAAGAGTTAAAGATAAGTATGTCAAAGTATTAAAGGATTTAAGTACAGATATATTTGATTTCTCTGCTATGCCTAAGGATGAAGATAATATGATGAAAATCTTTAAAGGTTACTGTAGTACTGAAATTACTAAAATTGATGGAATGTTAAGTCATTATGGAACTATTAGTAAGTATCCAGGAAAAGATGTATTAGTTGAAGGTAAAGAAGTATTTGAAGAGATTCTTAATGAAAATGATACTATAGCATTTTTTGAGTTAGTTTCAAAAAGAAAAGATGATTTATTATACTATGATGATAAAGTACAAGATATTAAAGGATTCTTTGATCCAAAAGGTAATCAAAAGAAACATTTTGATGATGCCTGGGATAAGATAAGAAACTTTGAAGAAAATGACATATTTATTACTGAAGAAGAAACAGTTAAAATAATTGATGATATAAAGTCAATTGTGAAGTCTAAAGAACCATATAAAAAGATTCAAAACTTGCCTGTATTAATTAGCAAGTATAATGATAAAATAGTAGAATTATTAGAAAAGAAGGCTGAACCAGTAAAGGATCAAATAGAAACAGCTAAGATTCACGTTTTAGATGAATTAAATAAGTATAGTTTTGCAAGTGAATATAATAATGAAATTATTCAAAGCTTTGATCAAATATATAATAAAGTTGAATCTGTAAATAGTTTTGCACAACTTGCAGCAATTACTAGTTCTATTGATCCATTAAGAGTTAAATTAATTACTAAAATTTTAAATAGACAAAAAGAAGAAGAGGCTAAAAAAGAAATAGCTAATAAGCCTAATAATGAAGTAGAATATGTTGGATCAACTGCAACTAGAGGAACTATGGAAGTAAATGATCCGCCAGTTAAGGTAAAGAGAATAAAAAATAAGAGCGTTAGCATAAATTCTCTTTTATTAGGTTCAAAAGAAATTAAAAATGAAGATGATATTGAAGATGTATTAAATTCATTGAGACAAAAGCTTAAGAGCCAATTAGAAGAAGATACTATAATAACATTAATATAGACTAAGGGGAGGAGTAATCCTCCCTATATTTAAATGGAGGAAATAATGGATAAGAATAAAATAAAATCCTATGCAGTATGGGCAAGAAGAGCCATGATTGAAGCTGTTAAGGATAGAGCTTTTAAGGTTGGTATAGAAGAAAATAAAATACATGATATTGAAAGATTACAAGGTGGATTTAAAATTGTTGGAAGAGAAGAAATATTTAATATTCCTTCAACTCATAGAGATACTTTAGTTAAGCTTATTAATGAAAAGGGTTATGAGCAGGTAATAGAAGAAGTTGCTTATACTTGGTTTAATAGATTTATGGGATTAAGATTTATGGAAGTTAATGAGTATCTTCCAACTGGGGTAAGAATTCTTTCTTCAGAAGATGAAGGTAAAACAGAGCCAGATGTATTAACTAAGATTAATGATATTGAAGATGAACTTGATTTAAATCTTGATTATGTATATGAATTACAAGATAGAGGAACAGAACAAGCTAGAGAAGAACTTTATAAATATATATTAATTAAGCAATGTAATGAATTAGGTAATATAATTCCTCAAATGTTTGAAAAAATTCAAGACTATACAGAGTTATTACTTCCAGATAATTTACTTCAAGAAGGTTCAGTAATAAGAAAAATGGTTACTGATATTGATGAAGTGGATTGGAAAGAAGAAGTCGAAATAATAGGGTGGATGTATCAATACTATATTTCAGAAAAGAAAGATGAAGTTTTTGCTGAATTAAAGAAGAATGTAAAAATAACAAAAGAAAACATTCCAGCAGCAACACAATTATTTACTCCAAAGTGGATAGTTAAGTATATGGTTGAAAACTCATTAGGTAGACTTTGGCTTGAAGGGCATCCAAATGAAGAATTACAAAAAGAATGGAAATATTACTTAGAAGAAGCAGATCAAGAACCAGAAGTAGAAGAAGAATTAAAGAAAATAAGAGAAGAGCATAGTCATTTAACTCCAGAAGATATTAAAGTATTAGACCCATGTATGGGATCAGGACATATATTAATTTATGCTTTTGATGTTTTATATCAAATATATAAAGAAGCAGGTTATGGAGAAAGAGAAATTCCAAGAAAGATATTACAAAATAATCTTTATGGATTAGATATAGATGATAGAGCAGCACAATTAGCATCATTTGCTTTAATAATGAAAGCTAGAGGATATAACAGAAGATTATTTAGAGAAATAGAGAGAGAAGAACTTGAATTAAATATTTGCTCGATTCAAGAAAGTAATGGAATAACTAAAGAAGCAATAGAATATTTTTCTAATGGTAATCAACAATTAAAAAAAGATATAGAATATTTAGTTAATGTATTTACTGATGCTAAGGAGTATGGATCATTATTGAAAGTGGAAGTTATAAATTCTAAAGTAATATTAAATAGAATGAATGAAATTAAAGAAGATTCTAATTTGTTGTTTGGAGATTATAAGAAATTATTTTTAAGTACAATTCCACTATTATTGAAACAATACAATATAATGAGTAGAAAATATGAAGTTTGTATAACTAATCCACCTTATATGGCTATTGGAGGGATGGAAAATAAATTAAAAAAGTATATTGAAAATAATTATAGTGATAGTAAAGGGGATTTGTTTGCAATATTTATTGAAAAGGCTATTGAATATACAAATAATATTGGATTGACATCAATGGTTACTATGCATTCATGGATGTTTTTAGCCTCTTTTGAAAAATTAAGATATAAAATACTGAGTACAGGCACAATAGAGAATATTTTACATTTAGGTATGGAGGCGTTTGATGGTATTATTGGAAAGGTTGTTCAAACAGCTGCATTTTGCATAAGAAAAAATATTATTAGTGAATTTAGACCAACTTGCATAAGAGTAGTTGACTTTTATGATTCAAGAAAATATGAAAAGGAAATACAATTTTTTAATGTTAATAATAAATATACTCATATTAAGCAGAGTGATTTTAGTAGAATACCAAGTAGTCCTTTGGGATATTGGATAAGCAATAGGTTTATAGATAATTTTTCTAGAGGTACTAGTATAGAAAGTATTAGCGATTTTACAGGCTCACAAAATAAAACTGCCGATAATGAAAGATTTTTAAGATTGTGGCAAGAGGTTAATAGTTGTAAAGTAGGAAAAGATAATAAGTGGATATTTTATGCAAAAGGAGGCGAATTTAGAAAATATTATGGAAATCTAGATTTAGTTGTTGATTGGTCAGAAGATTCAAGAAAATTTTATCAAAATAATAAGACTTCGAATTTGTTAAATGAAAAATATTGGTTTCAAGAGGGTATAACTTATACTATGCTTTCAACAAGGGGCAATAGTTTCCGTTATTTCCCTAAAATAGGAGCGTTTGATATGGGTGGACCAACAATATGCTTTGTGAGGGATTTAGAATATTTATTGGGATTATTAAATTCAAATGTTATTAAAATGTATTTAAGTGTGATGAATCCTACTTTAAATTTACAAGCAAAAGATGTAAAAGCATTACCAATTATTATTGATAATTATAAAAAGAATTATATTATAGATAAAGTTAAAAATAATATTATAATTTCAAAATATGATTGGGATTCTTTTGAAAGTTCATGGGACTTTAAGTCTCACCCATTGCTAAAACTATTCTATAACGATAAGCAACATAATTTAGAAACTGTATTTAATATTTGGCAAACAGAATGTGAAGAAGCATTTGATAAGTTAAAACATAATGAAGAAGAGTTAAATAAAATATTTATTGATATTTATGGATTACAAGATGAGTTGACTCCAGAAGTTGAAGATAAAGATATTACTATTAGAAAAGCAGATAGGGAAAGAGATATTAGGTCATTTATTTCTTATGCTGTTGGCTGTATGTTTGGTAGATATTCCATTGATGTAGAAGGATTAATTTATGCTGGTGGAGACTTTAGTGACAAGTGGAAAGGTGAAAATGATAAGTGGCAGGTTAAAAAGCTAGAAAAAGATGAAGAAGGTAATATAATTTCTGATTCATGGGTTGATGCTACTTTTGTACCTGATGTTGATAATATTATTCCTATTACTGAAGATGAGTATTTTGAGGATGATATTGTTAGTAGATTTATTGAGTTTGTAAAAGTAGTTTATGGAGCTGAAACTCTTGAAGAAAACTTATATTTTATTGCTGAATCTTTAGGTGTTAAAGCTAATGAAACATCAAGACAAACAATAAGAAGATATTTCTTAAAGGAATTCTATAAAGATCATTTAAAAGTATATCAAAAGAGACCTATATACTGGATGTTTGATAGTGGTAAAAATGATGGATTTAAGGCTTTAGTTTATATGCATAGATATAATGAATCAACTGTAGCTAAGCTTAGAACTGATTATTTGCATTCACTTCAAAGAAAATATGAAGCTGAAATATTAAGATTACAAGCAGTAGCAGAATCAACTACGTTATCAGCAAGGGAAAAAACACAAGCTAAAAAGAATATAGATAAAATAAATAAGAAAATAGAAGAATGTAAATTATATGATCAAGTAGTTGCTCATGTAGCTAATGAAAGAATAAGTATTGATTTAGATGATGGAGTAAAACATAATTATGGATTATTCCAAGGTATAAAAGTTCCAACTGATTCTGGTAAAGAAGTGAAAATGGATCTATTAGCTAAAATATAGAGTATTATTATTAATGAGAGATAAAATTATTATTTAATTTATCTCTCATTTTTAAAAATTAATTTAAATGCTAGGGGGATTTAGTCTTGGAGAGATTAAACTGGGATAATTTTAATATCAAGAATAGAGATAATACAAAGGCTTTTGAAGATATGTGTAGAGTACTATTTTTGAGGGAGTTAAAAAAGGGGGCATATGATTATGGATATAATGTAAATGAAGCAGGATTAGAAATCCAACCAATTTTAAATGATGAAGATGGTAAGTGGTATGGAGCACAATGTAAATATTTCTCATGTGGAGAAAGTAGCAATAAATATTCACAAATATACAAGTCATTATCAAAGGCAATAAAATATTTTAAGAGCAAGCTAAACATAATATATATTTATACTAATGTGGAATTAAAGCCATTTATGACGGCTGATGATATGGAGAAACATCCAAATTCTGATCGTGCTAAAATAATAAAAGAAAGTAAAAAAAATAATATTGAGATAAAATGGTTACAAGCAGATAATATTCTTGATTTAATAAGAAAACCTGAAAATAGAGATCTGTATCAGTTGTATTTTTCAGATTCAAAAGAATTAGAATTTTTACAAGATGTACTAACTATAGAAGAAGAAACATTTTTGCAGTCAAATGAATTAATAGATTTAAAATTTATAAATGGAGAAAGTATAAACTCATTATATGAAAGTGTAATTGACAATAAATTTGGATTAATATTAGGGGAAGCAGGAACTGGAAAATCAATAGCTATTAAAAAGATATTTAGTGAATTATTAATTGATTTTAATAAGAATTATGAAAATTATAGCCAAGAAAGTGAAATTTGTATTCCCATATTCATTAGATTGAGAGAATGTATTTCAGGAGATATAGAGGATTTAATAAGAAAAAGATTAAAAGATTATAATTTAAATATAATTAGTAAATCATTTAAATATTTTTATTTGCTAGATGGGCTAGATGAAGGTGCATATTATGATATAAGAAAAATTTGTGATTTTATTAATGATATTCATAAGAAAGATCAAGTAAAAGGTATTTTAGTGTCAGCTAGAGTTGATTCTAATAATTTATCTTATTTTAGACAATGGTTTAAATGGAAGGAGTATATTTTTAAAAAATTAAGCTATGAAGATATTGAAGTATTTTTTAAAAGTAAAAATGATTTAAAAAAACTTAAAATATTAAAACAATTAGAAGACAAAGATATTTTAAAAGATCTAGATGATATCTTTTCTTTAACTTTACTATGGGAGAATATATATGTAGTAAACCAAAATACAAGTAAGATAGAAATAATAGAGTTAGCTATAGAATATTGGATTAAAAATTATTCGAAATTATATGAACTATCATTATTGGATCCTAAGCAATCCCAAATTATGTTGTTATGCAGAGAAATAGCTTATGAAATGCAAAAAAGATTAAGCTTAACTTTAGCTTTAGATGATATCCAAGAGATTATTACGAAAACATTTAAATTACAATCACCACATGAAATTAATTTAATTGTAGAGTGTTTAAATAATTTGTTTTTTGAATCTAGTACATTTAGTACAGCAAAAATTAATATGTCATTTAAACATAGGAGATTTCAAGAATATTTTCTATATGAAAAAATAGAACTTGAATATTACTCTAATCCTGGTATTTTACGTGAACTTAAGCTATTTCACAACAAGGAATTTATTTTAAATATATTTTTAAAAACTAGTTTAGAGAGAGCTAGAATTAACAAAAATATATTTAAATGTTTAACTCTTAGTCTACTGGAGTATTACCTAGGAAGATATTATTTGAAAAATTACAATGATAATAATATTATCACAAAGAAAAATAATTATTTACTCATAGATGCACCATATTCTTATATGGATAATTTTTTACATTTATTATCAACCTATAATGTTGAAGAATTAAAAAATTTATTCAGCAATCAAAATCTTATGATTTCTGATGCTATCACAGAAGATAATTATGGCAAATTTATTGAGATATATCATAGAAAAAATAATGTTGATATAAGTAAACTTATAAAAAAAGAGTGTAATTTAGAAACAATTAAAGTTAATTATAGAAATAAAGAAAATTTTCCTTATTATCTATATAAGATAAAAAAAGTAAGTATAGATGAACTTTATATAAACATTATTGGAAAGTATACATTTAAAGAAAATGATGTGAGAAATATGGATTATGTGTTAACTGATAGAACTGAAGTACATGCACTGATTAAATTAATGTTAGAATTTGAATTAGAAAATCTAACTGATAAAATTTCAAAAATGGATAAGAATATCTTGGAGGTTTTATGCTTAAATTTATTAGAGTTTAAGTATGTTAATATAATCTTAGGTAATGAATTTAAGAATATAAATTTTAAAAAAGCAATAATACTGAGGATAGAGTTAAAAGATGAAAATTATTATATTAATACAATGGCCGTATATAAACTATTAACAAACAAAAATACTTATGATACGAATTTAAAGAAGGCATTTAATAAAGCGAATGTAAGAAATTTTCATTCTTGGTCAACTAATATAGGGCTTCATGTAGCATTAGCTTATTTACAAAATGAAGATGATAAATATGAATTAACAGAGTTTAAGTTAGGTGTGGAACTACTTAGAGTTGTATATGATAACTATAAAGATAAACAAAATATATTAGATAAATGGATTGATATAATTAAGTTATTTAATTATATATATAATGATTGGTTAAAATATACACATTCTAATATGCTAGGTGCTTTAATATCAGTTATTGATTTTGATTCAATTCAATTAAAAAGTTTTCTTAGAGAATTACTTAAATATGATAGTGTTATTTATTCACAATCAGTGTTATTTAATATATATAAGAATAACAACGAGCAATTTAAAAGAATTGCCAATGTAGGATTCTTAGATAAATTATTAGAGAATCTATATGGAAGTACTGATGAGCAGTATGATGATTTAAGTGAGAGTTTATTTCAATTAGCAACTATGTATGATACTGTTGATAAAAAAAGAAAATATGATTTGTTAATTAATGGTATTGAAAATTGTATGGTTAGACCTAATTATAGAAATGAAGAATTAGCCAGTGATGTACTTCCTGAAGCATTATATTTAGCATACCAAAATTATTGGTTAGAGGAACAAGGGCTAAATTCCAATATAGAAAGATTATTTTCTCTTTTAGAAAGAATAAACAAAAATACAGATAATGCTGGTAATTTTAATAAATTGAAATGGATTATTGAAAATTGTACAAGTATACAAAAGTATAAAAATGGCTTATATGACATCTGTTCATATCCATTATATAAAAAAGAAGAAATAGTTGAATATGATATGAATTTAATAAATAGGGATAATTTAAAGGAATACTGTTTATGCCAAGTAAAGGGGGTTCCGTATAATTCAGTTGAATTTTGGAGAAAATTAATTTTAGATAATGATGATAGAGATTATAGAATAGAAAAAATATATGAATTTTTAAAAGAAAGTAAATATCCTCATTATTTTGGATGTAATCAGGTTAATTATTCACATATACCATTGTATATTCTTTTAGAAAATGGAGAAACAAGAGATAAAACTAAAGAGTTTATTATAGAGGAAGTGGGGTTATTAAGTATTTATCAGATTATAAAAATTTATGGAATAACCGGTGAAAAATATGGATCTATGGAATATATTGATTACTTATTTAAATTCTGTGAAATGCTTACTCATAAAATAGATATTGAATATAGAGAGAATAGAAAAATAGATATTACCGCAGAATGCTTAAGTGATTTTGAGATTTGTAGATATGCCCAAGAAAAGTGGATTGTAGATGAGTATGGCAATAATGCTCATTTAAAATCTAATCCTAAAATTAAAATTCATTGGAGTGAAGAAGGAGAACCATATTATTCAGAATGGGCGAATAGTAACCCTGATGAATCAGCTTACAAATATAATTATAAGCTATATTTTGATTCTAAATTAATAAAAGCTTTTGATCTAGTATGGGTAGATGGATACAGAGCATTATTGCCTATACCTAAAGGAAATAGTAATTTAGTTAGAAGAGATGAATATTTATTAAGTAGAATTTTTAATATAAATGTTAACGAGTTAAATAGTTATATGAGACGTTCGGGTTTACAAGTTGAATAATAAATATGTGTGTTATTTATATATAAATATATAATTCTAATAAGGATATAGTAGATGTTGACAATAGACATAGGTAATGATTTTAGAATTTAAATTTTGGTATGGTAATATATTCATATAGATGTAATTATTATATAAGTTATGGGGAAAAAACTACTATAGAAAATAGAGGATCTAAAAGTTAACGAAAACACCTTTTGAATAAAGAAGTAATAAAAACTTTAAAAAAGTAAAATAAGAAAGTTTGGAGTTGGCTTAAAAGATGTGATAGCAGAACTCATTATAAGAGGAATAGATATAAAAATTATAACTAGTAAATATTTATTTAAACTAGAATATTCAAGATAGGGTAGTTCGATAGAAGAGATACACTATATATTGAAGTGGATAAAAATACAAGAAATTATACTGGAACTTGCATAGTATTAGAAAATGAACAAAAAGAGTAATTAACGAAGCAAAGCTTCATTTTTGAAATATAGAAGAAATTCTAAAGTTGTGGAGAATACTAAATATGGACAAGGTATATTTGAAAGAAGGAGTGATAGGTGAACTATATATCTTAATGGAATGAAGATTTCACAAGAGAGAAAATTTATATTTTTATATAATATAATTAATAAAAAAAGTACATTGAAAAATGGATTATTATTTAATGAATTTATTGGTTTATCAGAGCAGACTATTCTGTAAAATCTTGTTTAAATACTTTAATAAGGATATAATTAATATGTAGGTTATTTAGAAATTCTAGAATATAGGGGAGTTATTTTTAGTGATAAACAATAAATGGAAACGAAAGATATTGAATTTTACTAAATCAATAGTATTTATTATTATATTGGGTGTATTAGGTTTTTTATATGGGATTAATATAGGTCAGAATAATAATTATCTTGCTAAACATATATTAATTAATATATGTGTTGTATCAGTGATAGGATTATTAATATATATTTATTTAAAAATTAATATATATAATTCATTTATAGCCATCACTGATAGGAGAAAGCTAACAAAATATATATATTTTACATTAGCATTATTATTATTTGTAGTGTATTATTTATATAATAAAGATAATTTTTTTAATACATATAAAATAAATAGTATTGGAATAGATCAAAATCAGTACATTTTTATTGTTAATTTTATGGGGGTTTTTATAATATCATTTATTTTTTATAATTTTATACTAAAAGATTATTCAATAAAAAAGTTAAGCAAGAGTGAAATATAATTATCAGAAGAGTTAGATATAGCAGATAAACAAAGTAGTTTAATAAATAAATACGAAGAAATGATAAAAAATTATTCAGAAGTTGCTTGTAAAATAGATACTAAAATGGATGTTTTAAACAATGAAAATCTTATACGGAATGATTATGAAATAGATGAATATATTATTGTTATAGAAGAATTTGTTAAGGAGTTTATTATTAAAAATAATGATTTTAGTATACTTGTAAAATCTTTTGATTCTTTTGAAGAATTTGCAAGAGACGAACTGGGATGTAATTCCTTTAAGATTAAAAAAATAAAAGCTAATATTGAACAAAATAGAGTTTATGTAAATAATAACAGGATCTATATTATGTATAAATCAAGTATTATAAATGATAGTATTGTGGTAATTATAGATATGGATAATGCTTATCCAGGTGAGTTAGGATTATTAGTTTATAGTTATTTGCTTTCAGTAGAAACAAGTTATTCTAAATATTTAATTGATATAGGGTGAGGTGTATTTAATGATGGAGAGTAATTTAGAAAGATTAAAAGTTATAGCAAAGAAAAAGGAAGAAAATAAAAGTGCAAAAATTAAGCCAATTGTAATAAATACGTCAATACCTACAAAATCAGGGGTTGATATTACAGATAAGGTAGAGAAATTATATAGAAATCTTTTGATAAGAGCTTAGTATAGATTTGTAATATTTTTTAGTTATACAGAATAGGATATATTGTATAGTATTATTAAAAAGGTATAGAAATGACTCTTTCAAATCTAAAACAATTGAAAGAATTAAATGAAAATAAGGACGAATTTAATAAGTTTTCTAAAAATTATATTATTATAAAGCCAGTAATTCCTATAAAATCAGGAGAAGATATTACTGAAAAAATTAAAAAGATGTATAATGTTTTCATAAAGAAATTTTATTAATAAGATTAAAAAACTATATGTATTAAAATCCATAGGTTTATTTGTTATAATAAGCCTATGGATTTTTTTATATAACAGAAGAGGTGAATACATGAACCTAAATGAAATAAAGGTTTTCTTAGAAGAAAATTTTAATAAACCAGCATTGGAAGGAAAAAACAGACATATTGTCTTTTGGTATGATAGTGAAGGTGACTTCATTGATGATATTGATAGTTTAGATTTAGAAAATGTAAAAGTATTAAAACTTACAAAAAATAATGCTTTTTATACAAAGTACTATATTGAAAAAGAAGATTTAACTTCAAACATTTTAGTTTATTCTAATATGAGTAAGCCAGATCCACAGGAAGATTATTTATATGATATTCTTTGTTACAGTCAAGAATTCTCTACAGATAGAATTACTGTAATAATGAGAGAGCTTGGGGTTACTAATGAAAGTTTAAAAGGTGTATTTAAAAAGTATAATACTTTCTTTAAAAATAAAGAAAGAATAGCTGCCTTTAAAAATTTAAATATAGAAAACTATACAGAAGAAAAAGTTAACTTAGCTATTTTAGCATCCTTAACTAAGGTTAAAACTTTAGAGCTTGAAGAAATAATTAAAGCTCTTATTATTGAATATTTAAATAATAAAACTAAGTATTATGAAGATATATGTAAACTTGGAGATATAATTGCATTATTAGAATTAGTACAAAAATATTATGGATATAGGTTTGAAGAATTTAGTATTGAAAAATTAATGGCAACATTATTAATAACAAACTTTAAAGATAGTATAAAATTCACATTATCTAAACAGTATGATACTTATGTTTCGCTAAAAGAAGGAAATTGCATGGTATTCTTAAATCACTTAATGAATCATGTTAAGGATAGAGAGTACTATGATAAAATGGCACAATCTGTAGCAGAAAAATTAAGGATATACGATTTACTTAAAAATAATGATATAGATACTATTAGTGAATGTGAAACATTTGAAGAAGTTGATAAGATTATATTAAATAAGATAGTTGACTTATTAAATAATGATGGAGAAGAATTTGAAAGATATCTAAAAATAATATCAAATAGAAGAACTCTACATTTCTATACTAAATATAAAGATTTATATGAAGCTTTAAGGTATGCAATTAAATTCTTAAGTAAGAAAAAAGAAGTTCAATATATTAAGAGTGCATCATCTTATGATATGTTCCAAAGTTATACTAAGGATTATTATCTATTTGATAAATATTATAGAAAATTCTATTTACATTATGATAAGTGTTTAGATAAAGAATTAATAGAAATAATTAGAGATAATATTGAAAATGTATATTCTAACTGGTATTTAGATGAGTTAGCTATAAAGTGGAATACTGCAATTAAAAATAATAACTCTGATTCGTGGGTAATAGATGGAATAAATCAACAATATAAATTCTTTAATGATTTTATTAGATTTAAGTATGAAAATGAAAGAGTTGTAGTTATTATTTCAGATGCATTAAGATATGAATGTGCGTCACAGCTTAATGAAAATTTAAATAATCAAAGTAAAAATAAGTGGAAGGGAATTAGTGAATTAACTGCTATGCAAGGGGTATTACCTAGCTATACTAAGCTAGGAATGGCATCACTATTACCTAATAAACTTATTGAAATAAATGATAAGTATGATGTTCTTGTAGATGGAATAAATAGTTCAGGAACTGAAAATAGAAATAAGATATTAAGGTCTTATTCAGAAAAAGCAGTTGCAGTAACTTATAATGACTTAAAAGAATATAAAAGAGCAGATTATAAAGAAAAATTTACTGGTAAGGAAGTTATTTACGTTTATCACAATACAATAGATGCTATTGGTGATCATGCCATAACAGAAAATCAAGTATTTGATGCAGCTGAAAGAGCTATAGAAGAAATTATGGGTATAGCTAATTCGTTTATAGGGAATTTAAGTGTATCAAATATAATTATTACAGCAGATCATGGATTCTTATATAAGAGGGATAAGTTAACATTAAGTGATAAGATAGATGGAGTTAAATTAGATGACGGTGAAGATGGAAGAAGGTTTGTACTTACTGATTCTAATGAAGAAGCAGATGGAAGAAATATTATTTCTATGAAGTATATATTAGGAGAAAATAGTGATAAAAATGTAATAACTCCTAAAGGAACAATGAGATTTAAAGTACAAGGTGCCGGGAGTAATTATGTTCATGGTGGATCTATGCTTCAAGAAATTGTAGTTCCAGTTATTAAGTTTAAGCTTGATAGAAGTAAATCAACTTCAAATTTAGTTAAGAAAACGGATGTTAAGTTAACTAGTATATCAAGAAAGATAACAAATCCAATAGTGCATTTAGAATTCTTCCAAGAAGAAAAAGTTCAAGAAAAAGTATTGCCAGTAAGAATTAAATGTTATTTTGAGGATGAACAAGGTAATAGAATCTCAGATGAAAGAACCATAATTGCAGATTCTAAGTCAGATGCTCCAACAGAAAGAACTCAAAAAGAAAAGTTCATATTAAAGAGTATTAAATATGATAAGAATAAACAGTATTTCTTAGTAATACAAGATGAAGAAGATTCAAATGGTTTATATGAAAGAATACCGTATATTATAGATATTGTATTTGCAGATGAATTTGGATTCTAGTATAGAATCATTATGAGATGGGGGAATTATTATGGATGAATTAAGTTTAAAGCTAAATAGTAGTTTTGCTGGTAAAGTTGTTAGAAAAGATTTAACACAAAAATTAAAACAAGGTGCGAATGTTCCTACATATGTTTTAGAATATTTATTGGGAATGTATTGTGCAACAGATGATGAAGATGGAATAAATGAAGGTGTCCAAAGAGTAAAAAATATCTTAGCAGATAATTTTGTTAGACCAGATGAAGCTGAAAAAATAAAATCAAAAATTAGAGAAATGAGTAGATATACAGTTATAGATAAATTAACTGTAAAGTTAAATGAAAAGAAAGATATATATACTGCTGAGTTTTCGAATTTAGGATTAAATAATGTTGAAATAAGTGCTAAATATGTTAAGGACTTTGAGAAACTTTTAGGTGGAGGAATTTGGTGTATAGTAAAGCTGCAATACTTCTATGATGAAACAGCCAAAAATGCATCACCATTTTTAATAGATCAAGTTACTCCTATTCAAATGCCTAATATGGATATGAATGAATTTATAGAAGGTAGAAAACAATTTAATAAAGAAGAGTGGATAGATGTATTAATTAGATCTATAGGAATGGAGCCAACACAATTAACTTATGAAGTAAAGTGGCATATGCTACTTAGAATGGTTCCTTTATGTGAAAATAACTATAATATGTGTGAGTTAGGACCAAGGGGAACAGGTAAATCACATTTATATAAAGAAATCTCTCCAAATTCAATATTAGTATCAGGAGGACAAACAACAGTAGCAAATTTATTCTATAATATGGGTAGAAGAACTATAGGGCTTGTTGGACTATGGGATACTGTAGCTTTTGATGAAGTTGCAGGTATTACTTTTAAAGATAAAGATGGAATACAAATAATGAAGGATTATATGGCATCAGGGTCATTTGCTAGAGGAAAAGAAGAAAAAGCTGCTTCTGCATCTATGGTTTTTGTCGGTAATATAAATCAAAGTGTTGATGTATTATTAAAGACATCACATTTATTTGAGCCATTCCCAGAGGCTATGGCTTACGATTCAGCTTTCTTTGATAGAATGCATTTTTATTTACCAGGTTGGGAAATTCCAAAGATGAGACCAGAGTTTTTCACTGATAATTATGGATTTATTACAGACTATTTAGCAGAATTTCTAAGAGAAATGAGAAAAACAACATTTGGAGATGCAACTGATAAATACTTTAGATTTGGTAATAACTTAAATCAAAGAGATGTTATTGCAGTTAGAAAAACAGTTTCAGGTTTAATTAAACTTCTTTATCCACATGGAGAATTCTCTAAAGAAGATATTGAAGAAATCTTAAGATATGCTTTAGTTGGAAGAAGAAGAGTTAAGGAGCAATTAAAGAAAATTGGAGGAATGGAGTTTTATGATGTTCATTTCTCATATATAGATAATGAAACAATGCAAGAAGAGTTTATATCAGTTCCAGAACAAGGTTCAGGATCATTAATACCAGAAGGTGCTATGAAGGCAGGTCAAATATATACAGTTGGTGTTGGCGATTCAGGAATGCTTGGTGTATATAAACTTGAAACAGAAGTTGTAAATGGTTCAGGTAAATTTGAAAAAACAGGATTAGGAAGTCATAGAGAAGCAAAGGAAAGTATTGAAACTGCCTTTAGGTATTTTAAAGCTAATAGCAAAAATGTTAGTGCATCAATTTCAACAACAAGTAAGGATTATTTAATGCATGTACAGGATGTTAATGGTGTTGGAATGACTAGTAGTCTTTCACTAGCAGCAATAATTGCTATGTGTTCTGGAGCGTTAAATAAACCAGTTCAAAGTCAATGTGCTGTCTTAGGAGCTGTGAGTATTGGAGGAACAATTAATAAGGTTGAAGATTTAGCAAGTACTCTTCAAGTATGTTTTGATGCAGGGGCTAAGAAGGTATTAATACCAATGGTTAATGCGGCTGATATAGCAACAGTTCCACCAGAGTTGTTTGCTAAGTTCCAAATTATGTTCTATAGTCATGCAGAAGATGCTGTGTTTAAGGCTTTGGGAGTACAATAAATATTAATATATAATTGTGTTCTGAAACATTTATGTATAGCTTCTTACTGTAATTGTTGTTTGAAAACTCAATTATAGCAAGAATTTATCATAAATGTTTTTTATTTTATCCAGTTATAAAATTATTAAAGTGTTTTTGCACTATTATAGATATTTCAATATATAGACAAATTGGTTAATTTTGAGATTTTAAAATTAAGATCAAAAAAAGGTGTTTTGGGGAAAAGTTTTATAGTTTTAACTAGTAAGTTCAATTAATTCTAAAGTTTAAAGTTAGTTAGATTACTTTATATTAAAAAATTAAATATATTAATACATAGAATATAATGTTTAGCGGATGTTAAAATTAAAGTGAAAATATTATTAGAAAGTTGGAGATTTATGATTAAATACGAAGTTAATAATAGCTCAATAGATGGAATATTATCATTTATAAAAAATGGAGAAATAGCAATTCCAGAAATACAAAGACCTTTTGTTTGGGATAGTTCAAAAGTAAGAGATTTAATAGATTCATTATATAAAGGCTATCCAGTAGGATATATAATAACATGGAAAAATCCTGATGTTAAATTAAAAGATGGAACATTTGCGTTAGGTAAAAAGGTTTTAATAGATGGTCAACAAAGAATAACAGCTTTAATTGCTGCAATATTAGGTCAAGAAGTTGTTGGTAGTGATTATAGAAAAAAGAGAATAAAAATAGCTTTTAATCCAAGGGAAGAAAAATTTGAGGTATCTAACCCTGCAATAGAAAAAGATTCAATATGGATTAGTGATATATCAAAAATATTTACGAATGATTTTAATACATTTTCATATATTTTTAAATATTGCTCAGAAAATAATATAAGTGATATGGAAGAACAATCGAAATTAGCTAATACTATAACTAATCTAATTGCTATAAAAAATAATAACCTTGGAATTATAGATTTATCTCATAAATTAGATATAGAAACGGTAACAGAAATATTTATTAGAATAAACTCTAAAGGGGTAGTACTATCTCAAGCAGATTTCGCTATGTCTAAAATTTCATCAAATGAAGTTTATGGAGGTAATACTATAAGAAAGACAATAGATTATTTTTGTCATTTAGCTAAAAACCCAATAGATTATGTAGCTATAAGAGAAAATGATACAGAATACTGTAATAAAGATGATTTTAATAAGATTAAATGGATAGCAAAAGAAAATGAAGATTTATATAGTCCAAGTTATACAGATGTATTGAGAGTAGCATTTACTTATAAATTTAATAGAGGTAAATTAGCAGACTTGGTGAGTTTACTTTCAGGTAGAGACTTTGAAACAAGAGAATATAAAGATGAAATTGCAGAGGAATCATTTAAGTTATTACATGAGGGTGTTTTAGATTTTGTTAATGAAACTAATTATAAAAGATTTATTATGATAATAAAATCTTCAGGAATAATAGATAGTTCATTAGTAAGATCTCAAAATGTATTAAATTTTGCTTATACCTTATATTTAACTTTAAAGGCTAAAGGGATACAGCCTAATAAAATAGAAAATTTAGTAAGAAGATGGCTTGTCTTATCAATATTAACTGGAAGATATTCAAGCTCTCCAGAATCAGCTTTTGATTATGATATTAAAAGAATAGTTGAGGCTGATGATATAGAGTTATATATAAAGCATATTGAAGATGGAGAATTATCAGATGCTTTCTGGAATAATATTTTAGTTACTAAACTTAATACATCAGTAACAAGTAGTCCGTATTTTAATGTGTATTTAATGGCTCAAATAAGAAATGGAGACAGAGGATTTTTATCATCACATATAGATGTTAAAACATTAATAGAAGGCAGAGGAGATGTACATCATATTTTCCCTAAAAAATATCTTCAAAAGAATGGACTAAATAATAGAGGGCAGTATAATCAAATTGCTAATTATGTATATATGCAATCTGAAATTAATATTAGAATAAGTGATAAATCTCCAGATAAATATTTTAACGAGTTAATTGAACAATGTAATAATGGAGAAATAAAATATGGTGGAATAAATAACATAGATGAACTTAATAATAATTTAAATGAAAACTGTATACCTAGAGAAGTATTTAATATGAATATAGATAATTATAATGAGTTTTTAGAATTAAGAAGAAGATTAATGGCAGAAAAAATTAAAGAGTATTATTACAAGTTATAATAAATTATAGATCAAGGCTAAATGTTTAAAAATAAATATTTAGTCTTTTTTTATGAATAAGTATTATATATAATCAATTAATTTAAAGTAGTACACAATATTAATATAGTGATAAAATAAGAGGAGAATACAATTTATAATGGATAAAAAGGAAATGTTATGAATACAATACAAGAAATTTCAACAGATACATTAAGCTATAAAGAAATACATCTAAATATGCCACAAAGTGATTTAGTAGACTATAGAGTATTTTCAAGATTACTAGATGATGATAAAGTAGTAGCAAGCTATAAAATGTATTGGTTATTAGGCATACTAGATGAGGTGGCATTAGGAAATACAGAAATAGAATTAAAAAAAATAATATCAAGAATGATAGTTTATTCTTGGTATCCAATACTACAATACAAATTAAATTATGGAATATTTGATAATCTTAAAAAGCCAGTAAATTATATTGCTATAAAATATAATTTACCTAATAATTATGATGAAAATAAATTATTAGACTTTATTTATTCAAATGATGATAAAGAGCTTAATAAAATGATGAAAGAACTAACATACAATGTTCCATATAGGCTATTATCACCGTTTTTTACAGACAAGCTAAAAGGGCAAAAAGATAGTATTAAAAATAAAATGATAACTGAGCTGTCATTAGAAAGTGAAAACTGCTTATATAAAATAGTGAAAGGTGATAAAGATAAGATTATTTTAAATGAGGGATGGAAAGATTATTTACAAAAGAATTATAAAGTTATTAAAGGATGGATTTATTATAAAATAGTTTGTTTCCTTCAAAAAAGAAATCCTAATGTTCCAGCAATAGCTTTCAAAATAGAAGCTCCTAAAAGCAGAAACTTAACTAGGGCAACTACTTTGTGGAAAGAAATAATTATATCTAAAAATATTAATGATATTTATACAGGAATGGATTTTACAAAAGAGAATTATGATAAATTGGGGGTATTAAGTATAGATCATTTTATTCCTTGGAGTTTTGTACTTCATGATGAGATGTGGAACTTAACACCTACTTTTAAGAATATAAATAGTTCAAAAAGCGATAACTTACCATCATATCAAGAATATATAGATAAGTTCTGTAGTGTTCAATATGAAGCTTTTTCATATTTATGTGATAAGAAAAAAGATAAAGATTTAGAGTGTTATATTGATGTTATGAGATTAGAAAATCCTTTTGAGTTTTTAAAATATAAATTAAGAGAAGAGTTTAATGATAAATTAAAACAAACAATATCTCCAATATATCAAATAGCTTTAAATCAAGGATTTGAAGTTTTAAATAAAGTTTATTGAAATAGATAAGAGATTAATATAGTTATAATGAATTTAATAAGAGAAAAAGAAAATACTGAAGAACGTGATAGATTTAATAAATGTATAGGTTTTAAAAAGGCTTATTAAGAGAAGGGAAATTAAACTAATGTATAGGTTAAACAAAGAAGAAAACTTTTTAGAAGAAATTAATGAAACAACATTTTATGAGAATGATTTAAAGGAAAGACAACATATAGAGGAGTGGATAAGAAAAAATCCAGAAGTAATGGGAGAAGAATTACTTATAATAGGACATGAATATGATGACTTTGAAAATAATGAAAGGATAGATTTATTAGCAATTGATAAAGAGGGGAATTTAGTAGTTATAGAAGTAAAGAGAGATAACTCGGGCAATAATGTAGATTTTCAGGTATTAAAGTATGTATCGTATATGTCTAGACGAACTTCAAAAGAAATTGTTCAAATATATAATGATTATATTAATAATAATTTGCTTCAATTAGATCCTATTCAAGAAATAATGGAGTTTTTAAATATTGATAATGAAGCATTATTAAATGATATGCTTAATAATACACAGAGAATAATAATTATAGGTAAAGAATTTGACAAGAGAGTTTTATCAGTATGTGCGTGGCTTTATGAAAATGGAATTAATATAAAATGTATTTCTATAAAACCATATGAATATAAAGATGAAATATTTATAGATACAAATCAAATAATACCACCGGAAAAAATTGAAGAATATTATATAAATAGAAAATCAAGAGTATCAAATCAGATAATAAAGAGTGATGATAAAGTAATTGAGTTTTTAAGTAGTATAGTAGAAAATATAAATTCAATATCAAATTTAAATATTAAATATCCAGGTAAAAGATATTATTTAGGAGCTTCTAATATAAAAAATACTAACATATCTTTCTGTATTTCATATAGTAAAAGAAATGCTGTTGCATCAATATCTGCAGAATCAGCTAAGAAAGAAGCTACAGATATTTTAAAGAGAATATTTGAGAATAAGGGCAATTATATAAGTGATGAGTTAGGTATAAAGGTATCTTTAGAGAGTGGCAGTAGAAATGAGAATGTGTATAGATTATTAATAAGGAAAGAAATTGAAGATACTGATAACCTATTAAAATATTCAAATTTTATAGCTAAAAAATTTATTGAATATAAAAAAATAATTGAAAATGAAGTGAAAATTGAAAGTAATAAAGAAAAGTAGGACAGGTATTAAGGGTAAGGATAATTTAGAAATGATAAATAACACATTAGATTTTTACAATAACAATTCAAAATCATATATAGAAAGTACACTATCAATAGATATGAGCCATTTATACAATGATTTCCTAAAACACATACCTAAAGATGGTCATATACTTGACTTAGGATGTGGTTCAGGAAGAGATAGTCTTGAATTTATAAAAAGAGGATACAATATTACAGCAGTTGATGGATCAAAAGAATTATCAATTGCTGCAAGTAAAGTTATAGGACAAGAAGTAATTTGCAATAAATTTGAAGACTTACAATTAACAGAAAAATTTCATGGAATATGGGCATGTGCTTCATTGCTTCACATAAACAAAAGAGATCTAATTAATGTAATAAAAAATATATCATCTAATTTAGAAGACAATGGAGTATTTTATATGTCATTTAAATATGGAGAAGATGAATATATTGATGAAAAGGGAAGATATTTTAACTGCTATACAGAAGAAACATTTAAAGAAATGATATTAGCAGTTTCAAAATTAGAAATAATTAAGATATATAAATCAGAAGATACAATTGGTGGAAGAAATAACTTACAGTGGCTAAATGTATTATTTAAAATAAATTAAAGTTATAAAAATGGGTATATGATGATTTTTAGGGAAAATCACTATATACCTTAAACTGCTTAAAATACTATTTATTATAAAATCCTTATTCTAAATTTATAAATTATTTACTATAAAATAAAAAAATTGTTATAATACTATTTGATAAGTATAGAATTTATAGAAACAAATGGAATAGTATAAGGAGATATAAATTTATGATAGAAGCAATGGAACAGCAAATGATAAATAGCATAAATGGAAGATGGACAAAGGATAAAAGTAAAAGAAAAGAAATAGATATTCATAAATTAACTGAATGTTTCAGAGTGATTTGTTCAAGTAGAAGTTCAGTTTTGTTTATTATTGATTCATTAAAAAAAGCATCCAATGAAAACTCTATATTAGAGTTAAAAAATAAGATGGAGTGGATTTATGATTGGGTGACAGAAGATACTTGTAAAAGTATATTAGATAAATATGATATGGAAATAAAGGATAAGAAAAAGGAAACTGAATATAGAGCTGAAATTCCTGTAATTAATGAATATTTTGAAACATTAAAGAAGAAAGTTATAAATGAAACTATGACAAAATTATTAAAATTTTATAAAGTTGAAATAGAGGTATAAATATGATAAGTCCAAAAAGGGAATGGAAAAGGTTTGAATCACAAGAAGAAAAAATAAAAACATTAAAAGAATTAAAAATAATAAGTCCAAAAGCAAATGAAATTAAGGAATTATATTACAAAGGTGCATACACTAAAGATTCAGTAAAATGTGATGTTGTTGGAATAGTTGATAGTAATGAAATAATATTAAATATAAATGATGAATTACATAGTATACACCCGGATTACCTATTAGATATGCAGAAAAAAGAAAGATTTATAATTGTAGATATAGAAACTCCAAGAAGCTTCAGTCCTGCTGATGGAATAAGAGAAGTTGCAGCAGTTGTTGTTGAAGATTATAGAGTAATAGATACCTTACATTTAGCAATAATTACTGATGAGGAAAAATATAAAAATGGATATGGAGATGGATTAGAAGCAATTGAAGAAAATGAAGAACTTAAAACACAATTTAAGAATTTACTAAAAAAATATAAATATCCTTTAGTAGCTCATAATGCAAGCTTTGATAGAAACTTCTTAAGCTATTGGGGGTGGGTTGATGATAAACAAGAGTTTTATTGCAGCATGAATACAATAAAGCAAAAAGAAGTTTTACCATCATATAAGTTAGTTAACTTATTAGAGCATTATAATATCAAAAAAGGACAATCACACAATGCATTACAAGATGTTTTGGATTTATTAGATTTATTAAAAGTTATAAAGCCAGAAAGATGGTGTGCTTTAAGTATATCAAGATCAGTTTCAAAGAATGATAATAAACAAGGAAAAGATGGTACTAAAAGTTCAGCAAAGTCTAATAGTTTTAGAAAGTTTGCAAAGGATAAGGAAAAAGTTGCAGAAGAAAAAGAAATGATTGAGTTTGCTAAAAATAATTTAATAAAGGATATATTTAATAAAAAGAAAATAGTTTTTACTGGTGATATGTCTAAAAGTAGAGCTGAGATGAGAGCTACAGCTATAAGATATGGGGCAGATTCTCCAACAAGCATAAGTGGAAAAACAAATATTCTTGTTATAGGGGAAGAGGCTGGTAAGAGCAAGTTAGAAAAGGCTAAGCAGCTTGGAATAGAAATAATTAATGAAGATGAATTTTGGAATATTATAAATAAAGAAACAAGCATGGAATAAAATTGAGTTTTATTAATAACCTTAATATAAGCAGCATTTGAATTATATCAAGTGTTGCTTTTTTTTTGTGCAGAAAATTGTAAAGTTTAATATTGAATTAAATTTTATATTTTAACAAAAAATAAAAGATAGCTAATAAAAAATAGTTTAATATACTACTGTTTATAACATTAGGAGGAATGCTTATGGATATGCAATATGTTCAAGGAAAACCGCTATTTACTTATATAAATATCTATGGAAACAAGTGTGATTATATAAAAAGAGATAAATTATTATATACAGCAAAAAAGATGAAGTAAATGCCATAAAAATAGAATATGACCTTAGAAAAGAAAATGGATTAGATGTTGAATATATAGATGAAAATAATAAAAGATATAGTTTTGATTTAAAGGCTGGTATAATATCAAAAAATGGTGGAGCAGAGATAGATCCATATAAATATACTCATGAGTTGTTAGAAGTAGCTTTAAGCAATGGAGCAAGTGTATATGAAAATACAGAAGTTGTAGATTTAATTCATTATGATGATTATATTGAAGTTATAACAGAATATGGGTATAAGATTAAAGCTAAAAAGGTAGTTGTTGCAACTGGATATAATACAAAACTATTTACTGATAGAAATTTTGGAACTAAAACAACTACCTTTAATATAGTTACAAAACCAGTTTTTAACTTTGATGGATGGAATGATAAAATACTTATAAGAGACAATTGTGACCCGTATAATTATTTAAGGACTACTGTAGACAATAGAATTATTATTGGTGGACAAGATGTTGATTTTATAGGAGGTATATTTAATGAAAAGTTAGCTAATGAGAAATATGATATTTTAGAATTTAGGTTAAAATCAATGTTTAGAGATATTAAAGATATAGAAATAGAATTTAAGTATTGTGGAGCTTTTGCATCAACTCCTGATAATTTAGGCTTTGTTGGACCAGATAATAAGCATGATAATTTGTGGCATTTATTAGGTTATGGTGCAAATGGAATTTTATTTGCTGTATTAGGAGCTATGATGTTAACAGATTTGTATTATGGCAAGAAAGATAAGGATATGAAGTTATTTAAGGTGGATAGATTCAAGTAAAAAGTAATTTATACATATAAGGGTTAAATAGTGTAAATAATAAAAGAAAATATGTTTAATCTGGAGATATAAATTTTTTTAGAAATATAAATTACAGATTTTATTATGTTATTTGGAAGTATTTCTTTTATATTTGAGATAAAAAATTCTTTCATTTATTTATTATATTAAAGTAAGGGAGTTAAAAGCTATTTTTTAATTTTTGATTTTTATAATAATATGCTATAATTATCATAGAGTAAAGTATAGTTAATTGAAAATACTTGAGGTGATTATATATGAAAAAACTTATGCTTAAAAATTGCAAAATAGATGCCACCAAGTTGAAAGATGTAATAGCATTATGTGTTTTTGGTAGCTATCATGAAAAGGTTTTTGATAAAGATAGAAGTGATATAGATATAATGATTCTTTCTAAATATCAGCTAGAATTATATGATGAAATAGAAATTGAAGATTATCTGCAAAAAATATTATCAGAATATTTTTCATATGACAATCTTCATTTTACTTTTATTAGTGAGTTTAATTATCCTTTTAGTGAAATCTTACTAATAAGTGATGATAAAATAATTTTTCAAGAAGAAGAATATCTAGATTATGTTTTAGGATATTCAGCTTTTAAGAGGGATAGAGAAGCGTTGGAAGTTATGAGAGAGGAAAATCTAAAGGATTTGGGGAGTTTTAGGAATGGTTTATTATAAGTATAAGAAAGAAAAGTTAGAAGAGAAATTTTTAGAAAGCAAAGTATTTTTAGTTAAAATACGAGAATGTATAAAACGTAATATAGATGGTGAAGATGACATAATTAATGAGGCTATGATTTCATATTTTAATTCATTTTGTGAGTTTATAATAGATATGTGTGAAACTTATTTAGTATCAACAGATAATTATATACCAAATAAATCTGGAAGTGAAATAATAGAGTTAGCTAGTAGTTTTGGGTTTATTTCAGCTAAGGATTCTAAAAGACTTCAAGCTATAATAAAGCTAAGAAATAGGTATACTCATGATTATTATCAAAGAAAGCTTTCAAGAGAAAGAATAATTAAAATGTGTAGAGGAGATTTAGCTACACTAGAATTATTTTTAGAGATATCACAGGAAAAAATTAAATTAGTGATAAATGATGGAAATTAATTTTATCAAATGGGGATGTAGAAAGATTTTGAGGGACAGTATATAGATTTGCACAATATAAGCATAGATGAAAGTCACTTTAGTGATAGATATCTATGCTTATTTTTGTGTAAAAATAAATCCACCTATAGTATTCATTTATGCTATATTCCCCCTAATCAAGGTTAGGACTTACGCCTTTTACCTTAAAAGGGGAATAGCCTTATGCACTAATATAAATTATTCAACTACAATTTTATTAATATCTTTTTCAGATTTTTCTTTCTTAGGCAAATGAACATTTAAAACACCATTATCAAATTTTGCCTTAATTAAATCCTTATTTACATTATTCAAATAGAAGCCTCTAGAAACTGAACCATATCTTCTTTCACGTCTTAAATAATTTTCTTTCTTTTCCTTAGAATCAGTATTTTTTGTAGCAGAAATAGTTAAATAGTTGTTATCATAGTCAATATTGATATCTTCCTTTTTAACTCCTGGTAATTCTGCGTGAAGAACATATTCTTCTGGAGTTTCCTTGATATCAGTTTTAAATCCTCCATTAGCAGAAAGATCTGATAACATGCTTTCATTAAAGAAGTCATTAAATACATCATTTAATGTTAATCCTTTGTTATTTTCTCCATTGTTAAATTTAAAAGGTACTAAACCAAACATACAAAGACCTCCTTTATAAATAAATTTTTCAAAATAATTTGGTGTGAAATTTACTTTTTATAAATTTAAAAAATAAATTTCCTTTGATTTTGTTTCTTTGTACAGATAACATTATAAAAGATAATAATCTAAAATAGCAAATTAAGGAAATTAAGTAAAGTAAAGAAATAATGAGTTATTTTAAGAGTCGCACACTACAATAATTAAATTTAATTTAATATTTAAAAATATGGTAAAAAATGGATTAAATAAAGAAAAATTCAATTTGAAAAAATTAAGTTTTATTGGTATTTGCCATATTATTTGTTTTTTAAACATTGAAAGGAAAAAATAATAATATAATATAAAAGACAATAGATTTGACATAATATTTGTTTTTAAACATATTAATATTATTTATAAAAAAGTAGTATCAATTAAATCATAGTTCTCCTTAAGGTGATAATAGTTTTTATTAGCTTAACTATTTATTAAAAAGGAAATAATATGAATGAGATACTACTTAAAATTTATATAGAATTTTTAATAATATTCAATTTGCTTATAAGATATTGAGAAGTTAAACCAGTAAACATGCCTGCTATAATTCCAGATAACAAAAGCACAGGAAGATAAAAAGCTAAGGATGTTGTTTTAGTAATAAAAATTGCCATTAATACTTGGCCAATATTATGAGCAATAGCACCAATAATACTACAAATCCAAATGTTTTCTAAGCTTAAAAACTTTTTACTTATAATCATTGCAAGGTAACATAAGATTCCACCACTTAAGCTATATAAAAGGATAGACATATTACCAGAAAAAATGCTTCCAAGAAATATTCTACATAATAATATAATTAAAGTATCAAGTGGGGAAAGAATAAATATAGCATAAACTGTAATTATATTTGCCAAGCCAAGCTTTACTCCAGGAATTGGTGTAAGTGATGGCAATTGTGCTTCTATAATAAATATTATAAGTGATATACTAAGTAATAAAGCCAGGGATGTCAATTTTCTTGTATTCATAATATTAGTGAAGTAATTTTTAAATTACCACCAAAATTCACCTCCAATTATTGTAATATATTATTAATTTTTCATTTTATTATTGTGATATGCCATCAATTTCACTTATTTTAGGACTTTCCTCTATTTTTATTATAATTTTATGAGGAAGACATACTATAGGTGCAATTGTATTTGATATATATCCTTGATTAATACAAATTTTATCATTGCAATTAGCATCAATTACAGCAATTTTATTTTTTTCAACAGAAATTATATTAACTTCATCATCATATGTTAAGTTTATTTCATAAGGAGAAGTAACTTTAGATAAGTCTATTGATTTTATGCATACTCCATCTTTATATATGTTTGCTATTGTGCCCTTAGAAGGCATTTTAATCAATATAAAACTTATAAAGGAAAGTATTAAACAAATAATTAATAAAATAAATATATGAGTTTTTTTAATTTTCATTTTTTATTATATTAGGAGAGATATTACTAAAATCATCTAAAAGGGTAATATCATCTTCAATCCCTTCTGTAATATAAATATGACCATCTTTTGTTATAAAAACAGCATCAAAGTCATTATTTTTTTTCCAATATTCAATAGATTTTTCTAGTCCCATAACAAAAAGGGAAGTGGAAAGTGCATCACATAATACTGCATCTTTACCAATTATACTTACAGAAAGAAGTTCATTATTTATTGGCATTCCAGTATTAGGATCAATAATATGTCCATATTTTACTCCATTATCATCAATGAAATATCTTTCATAAGCACCAGAAGTAATTACTGCTTTATTAACAATGGAAATAACTGCTGCATTACTATTGGTTAATGGATTTTTAATTGCAATTTTCCATGGGGTACCATCAGGCTTAGAACCTAAGGTATGGACATTCCCACCTAAGTTTAAAAGAGCAGATTTTACATTATGTTCTTTTAAAATATTAATTAATGTATTACTTGTATATCCCTTAGCAGTACTTCCTAAATCTATTGCCATATTATTATTTAATTTTATTGTGTTATTATTTTTTGAAAGAGTTATATTTTTATAATTTACATATTGTAATAAATAATTTATTTCTTCAAGTGATGGAACATTAGGAGTTTCAGTAGTAAATCCCCAAGACTTAACTATGGGATAAACTGAAATATCTAATGCACCATTTGTTAAATTACATATTTTTAAGGATTCTTCAATTAAATTAAAGGTATCTTGAGATAATGTATTTTCACCTTTTTGATTTAAAATTGAAATTTCACTATTAGCATTAGTTGTTGAAAATAAGTTTTCTAATTCAATTATTTTTTCTTCACATAAGTTTAAGACATCATTTGCAGAAGTATAAGCAGTTAAGCTCATTATTGTATCCATTGCAAAAATTTCTTTAGTTAGCTTAGTTGTATCATTTAAATCAGTTTGTTTTTTTAATATTGCAATGTTTTTAATTAATATTGCTGATGAAAATGCCGCTAATAAAATAATTAAGCTTAGAAAAACTTTTTTATTGTTAATTTTCTGCATTTTTTAAGGCAGCCTTTACTGCAGAAATAAGTCCCTTAGAACTAAAAGTAGCACCACTTACAGTATCAACATCTGGACTTTGAGAGTTAAGTATAGAATCAAATATTCCTGAAATTGCAGTATCAACAAAAGGTGAATTATCAACTGTGTCAATAACAACTAAGTTTGTAATAACATCATTTTTAATTGTAACTTTAACTGTAATGTTTCCATTATATCCAGAGCCTGTTCCTTCATAAACACCATCTTTATAAATAGAACTAGTGCTTCCAGTAGGTTCATTTGAAGGAGTGTCATTTGGAGCTGAAGGCGGATTACTTGGAGTTGAAGGAGCATTATCAGAGCTTGGAGGAGTATTATTTATATTTGACTCATTTCCAGCGTTTGACTCATTTCCAACATTTGAAGAAGTATTGTTATCTTTTAAATTGTCTTGAGGCGTTAAAGACTTATTATCTTTATTTAAATTTTCTTCAATATTTAAAGAAGCAACATCTTTTGTTTCAGCTTCATTATCAGCTTCATTATTTGAATCTGAATTTTCATCTTTTATCTCATTTTCATCATTTGAAGAATCATCATTTGAAAAATCAGCATTTTCATTTAATGAAATTTCAGCTTTATTAGTATTATTAGAAGCAGAATCAGTATTATTAGAAGCAGTATTTTTTTGAGCTAATGATGGCATAAGAGCATATGCAGTTATGCAGGCAAAAGCTACAACTGCTATACAATAAGATGTTACAGTTCTAGATTTATTAAACACCTTTTTATTTAATGCTTTATTAACACGCATTGTAGCATATATTAAAAATACTAAACTATAAATTAATACATTTAATATGTATTGCAAGTTTCCACATTTAGCTATTGGAAGCATTATAAGCATTACATGAATATAAATTAATCCATAAAAAGCATAAGCAGATTTTTGAAGCATTTTCCAAGATTTATATTTCATTTTTTTTCTTATCATTGGGAATGAAGTAATCATAAGTGGAATCATAATAGCAATTAAAATAATACTTATTATTGCAGCTAAAATCATATTTAGTGACATTGATTTTGGGTTTGTAAATAAGGTTACAAAATGATATCTTCCAAAGCTAATGTTATGAGCAAGAGTAAGTATACTTGCTATAATAGATAATTCTGCTCTAATTGGCATTAATATTTTCATTAATTTACTTCCATTTTTTAATGCACCAGTATACATAACTACAACAAAAATAGAAGTTGCAAATGTGCTTTTTGTAAATAGTGGTATTATATTGTTTTTAATAAATGGTGGGAAGCTTGAAATAGCACCACTATATGAAGCAATAATTATAAGTAATGATATAATTCCAGTTACTATATAGCAAAGTATTGAATGTTTTTTTATAAATTTGCGCCCTATAAAAATTAAAAGAGCAGTTAAAATAATAGAAATTAAAAAATTCATGTTTCCTCCTAAAACTAACATTGGGGCTGTAGCACTAAAACTTTTAGACACAATATATTCTTTAATATATTGTACTATTTACTCTTAATGCAACATCCCTAAGTATTTTTATTATTGTGATGTTAATTTGAATTTTAATGGCTGATAATCATAAAGTGTAATTTCAACATCATATTCCCCATAAATAAAATTAAAGCTTTTTAGGTTTAATTTATTTTTACAAAAAATTCAAAATGCAATAATAAAAGTATAAATGAAAAAATATATGAAATCAATAATCATTATCAATTAAGTAAATATAGTTAAAAATATAATTAAATATTTTAATATGTATGTAATTAGTTGTTAAAATATCGAGTTTAAAATTATGTTGAAATAAATATCACAAAAATGTATAATATTAGAGAAGTGAATAAAATCTAGTAAGATTTACTAGGAGAGGTTCGTATGACCATCCCTCTATAAAAAACTAGGCTTAGTTATAAATTATTTTTGTATTTTATAACTTTAAAATTATAAGTTTTTTAATAGAACCTCTAAGTTTAATGCTTAGAGGTTTGTTTTTTTTGGAGTGACCATCTAATCTCCCTTACACTTACTAAATTAAGAGTAGGAGTGAAAAAATGAAAAGAAACAACACAAAAAAGTTAGTGCTTATATCATTATGTATAGGTATAAATGTAATAGGCGCACTAATAGCAGTGACATTAAAACTGCCAATATTCCTTGATACAATTGGAACATTTTTAATTGCATTTTTATTTGGACCAATAGCAGGAATTATCACAGGGATATTAAGTTATTTAATAACAACAATGACTTTTGACCCATATGCATTATATTTTATACCTTCACAAATAACAGTTGGGCTTTTAGCAGGTATAATTTATAAAAAAGGTGGTTTTAAAAAGAAAGCTATTATGCCATTTAGTACATTATTAATTGCTATATGTTCAGCTCTTGTTGCAGCAATTGCATCTGCAGTTGTGTTTGGAGGAATTACTTCATCAGGAAATTCAATTATTATAATTTATTTAAAAAATATGGGTTTAGGATTAGTTCCAAGTATATTTATAACTCAAATATTAACTGAATTTATTGATAAAATGATGATTGTATTATTAGTAATTAATATTATTAAAGCAATGCCTAATAATTTTAAGTTAGAATCTAATGTTTAAAAAAGGGAGATTTATGGATAGATATAGTAAGATAATTAATAAAAATAGTAGAGAAATTGTTTTGTTAAAAGCTTTTCCATGTGTTTGGGGAAAATGTAGTTTTTGTGATTACATTGATGATAATGGAAAAGATGAAGAAGAATTAAATAAGCTAAATAAAGGGGTTTTAGATAATATAACAGGTGAATTTGGAGTTCTTGAGGTAATTAATTCAGGAAGTTGCTTTGAAATACCAAAGGAAACTTTGAATTACATAAAAAAGATAGTAGATGAAAAGAAAATCAAACTTTTATTTTTTGAAAGTCATTGGTGTTATAGAAATAGATTAGATGAAATGAGGGAGTTTTTTAATATTCCTATAGTATTTAAAATTGGAGTTGAAACTTTTGATTTTGACTTTAGAAATAATTTTTTAAATAAAAATGCTAGGTTTAGAGACCCAAGGGAAGTTGCAGAAAAGTTCCAATCTGTATGTTTGATGGTTGGAATAAAGGGACAAACTAGGGAAATGATTAAAAGAGATATTGAAATTGTTTTAGAACACTTTAAGTATGCAACTATTAATGTTTTTGTTAATAATACTACTGAAATTAAAAGAGATGAGGAATTAGTTCAGTGGTTTAAATATGAATATGAATTTTTAAATACTCACCCAAAGGTTGAAGTTTTATATCATAATACTGATTTTGGTGTTGGTGATTAAGTTTAAGGGTAGTGCTTATTTTTATAGGCACTATTTTTTTTTACAAATCGATTTTATGGTGTTTATAAAAAAATTTAGCCTCTGAGGAAAGTTACCCCAGAGGTATTTTTCTGTAATAAAAAACTTAATTATAAATGAGTAGAATTAAATTTGATAAATGTAGTATAATAGAAAAAACTATTAAAATAATAAAAAGGAGAAAGAAATGGTAGATGTAAGAGATATAAGCACTGGAAATTTTCAAGGAAATATTGTTCTTGTTTATGAAGACAAGCCAACAAACAATAAAATAGTAGAAGTTCTAAAATCTAAAAAAGTATTTGAAGGAAAAAGTGGTCAGATATTTTACAAAACTACTGAAGATTTAAATTATGAAATTTTTGTGGGACTTGGAAGATTTGATGAATTAGAAAAAGTAGATTTAATAAATGCTGTAGCAAAGGGAATTAAGCAAGCTGAAAAATTAAAAATTAATGATTTAAGTATTAATTTTATAAAGGCTAATGGATTATGTACAGGGGGAATTACTACTGCAATAGTTCATGGAATAAAATTAGCAGGATATAAGTTTGATAAATATAAGAATAATGAAAAATTTTATTTGCCAAATGTAACAATTTTAGGGGCTCCAAAAGAAAAAGTTGATAAAATGAGAAAAAAAATACAAGAAGCTATTAATGTTGCAGATGGTATAATTTTAGCTCGTGATCTTGTAAATGAACCCTCAAATGTATTATATCCTGAAACTTTAGCACAAAGGGCAGTAAAAGCAGGAAAAGAAAGTGGATTTGAAGTAGAAGTATTTAATGAAGAGAAAATTGAGGAGTTAGGAATGAAGGCCTTTTTAGAGGTAGGAAAGGGTTCAGTTCATAAGCCAAGATTAATAGTAATGAGATACAATGGCAATGGAAATAGTAATGAAAGAGTTGGTCTTGTAGGAAAAGGTCTTACTTTTGATACTGGTGGATATTCTCTTAAACCATCATCATCTATGGATACAATGAAAAGTGATATGGGTGGAGCAGCAGCTGTTATTGGAACAATGCAAGCACTTGCAAAAAATAAAGTTGAAAAAAATGTAGTTGCAGTAGTTGCAGCTTGTGAAAATGCTATTTCTGGTGGAAGCTATAAGCCTGGAGATATTATTGGCTCAATGGCAGGAAAGACTATTGAAGTATTAAATACTGATGCAGAAGGAAGATTAACTTTAATAGATGCTGTTACTTACATTATTGAAAAGGAAAATGTAAATAAGATAGTTGATGTTGCAACTCTTACAGGTGCTGCTTTAGTTGCACTTGGAACTGAAATAACTGGAGTTATAAGTAATAATGATGAATTCTATGATGAATTAATTACTGCTTCAAAGAGAAGTGGAGAAAAGTTCTGGAGATTACCTAATGATAAATGCTATAAGAAGCTTTATAAGGGTGATTTTACAGATTTTAAGAATATTGGTGGACGTTATGGAGGTTGTATTACAGCAGGTATGTTTATTGGAGAATTTGTGCAAGATAAGCCTTGGCTTCATTTAGATATAGCAGGGACATCTTGGATTGAATCTTCAAGTGATACTACACCAAAGGGCGGCACAGGAGCACCAGTTGCAACTTTATATGAGTTAGTTGTTAAGCATAAATGTAAACATAAATAAATTCAAAAAGAAGTCAAATTAATTTTGGCTTCTTTTTTGTATATTATGGGAAAATTAATTGATAGTTAAAAGTATTGTTAAGATTGAAAAAAAGTATAATATTTATTGTTTATTATACTTTTTTAGTATAATATGTTATAATAAAGCAAAAATATGATGGGGAAATGTAAATTTTATGTGGGGGTGGAATTAAATAATGAGTATAAACAAAATAGATAAAAGAAATTATACAATAGAAGATTTAGAAGAACTATTAGATAAAATTCCATATGAAATTTTTATTAAAGATACAAATGGAATATATCAATATGTTAATTTAGCAACAGAAAAGAAATTGGGGATTAAAAAAGAGGAAATAATAGGGAAAAATGATTATGATATAAGACCTAAAACACTTGCTCATATTTGTGATGAAAGTGATAAAAGTGTTTTAGAAAATGGTGATAAAGAATTTGTAGAAGATAAAATAATAAATGATAATATAGAAACAAGATATGAAATATTTAAGGCATTATTGAATAATGATAAAGATAAAGTAAAAATAGGTGGAATTGCAAAGTTTATAAGTGAAGATAAGTCTTTGCAAATAAGCATTAATGAAAATTCAAATAAAATAATGAACAATCCTAAGATATTAAATTCTTCTTCAGTTTATTATGGAATTTTAAAAGATTTAAAATCAGCAGTTAAATGTAATGAGGTTGGATTATATTTATATGATAAAAATAAAAATGCAATGATATTAAATAATCATTTTGGGGAAGATGAAGCATTTTTTGAAGAAAGCTATAATATAACAATGAATATTGAAAAAAATTATTTTTACAATTATGAGTGTAAAATTGAAGAAAAGTTAAATTTTAATAGTGTTAAATACATATATTTATTAAAAATAAATAATAATCTTTTAGGGTGTATACATATTTATTATGAAAATAAACCAAAGAAAATAAATGAAGAGTTTATAAAATATATATGTATAATATTATCATTTATTAAAGATAAAAAAAATCTTAAACATGCTGTAGAAATTGAAAGTTTAAAATCAGAATTTTTTGCAAATTTATCTCATGAATTTAAGACACCTTTAAATATAATACTATCTACAGTTCAGTTAGTAATGAATTATATTGAAGTTAATAATGAATATCCTGATTATAATATGTTTAATAAATGTCTTAGTAATATAAAACAAAATTCATATAGGATTTTAAAGATTGCAAATAACTTAATTGATATGAGCAAAATAGATGGTAACTTTTATTCTATTAATATGGGAAATTATAATATAGTTGAAGTTGTAGAAAATATAGTTCAATCACTTGCAGAGTATATGAAAGATAATAAAAGAAATATTATATTTGATACAATGGAAGAGGAAATAATAACTGCATGTGATCCAGATCAAATAGAAAGAATAATATTAAATCTACTTTCTAATGCAATGAAATTTACATCTCATGGTGGCAATATTTATGTTGATATGGAAGTTAATGATAGATGTAATAAAGTTATTATTAAGATTTCCAATGATGGAGAAAAGATAAATTTTGAAGATAGACTTAGAATTTTTGAAAGATTCACTCAATCTGAAAGTCTTTTAACAAGAAGAGCAGAAGGTACTGGAATTGGTCTTACATTAGTTAAATCATTAGTTAAACTTCACAATGGTGAAGTGTATGTAAATACTGAATTTGAAGAAGGAACTCAATTTTGTATTGAATTGCCAATAAGAAAAATTAAAAATTTTAAAAATAATAATGTTAGAGAAAAAAGCATAGTTTCAAAAGTAGAAAAATTTAATATAGAATTTTCAGATATATATAATTAAAAGAAAGTATCTCTTATCAAAAATGAAAGATAAGAGGTACTTTTTATTTGGGAAATATTGCTAAAAATTATATACACAGTTAAAATATTAATATATAAGTAAAGTTCTATGTAATATAAAAGAATAACAAAATAGGGGCTTGCGTAAAAAAGAAAAATGAGTATTCAATTAATTGTAAAATCAAGCCTTATAATAAGGTGGGAAAAGGAGATAATCCGAGTTATCTAATATATTAGAAAAGGAGTATAGACTTTTTACAATAATAAAGTAGAGTTCGAATTTAATAAATAATTTAATAATATATATAAGGGGAGTTACTTAAAACTAGTTCCTTTTATTTTTTTAATAGATAAATATTTATATAAGGGTTGGTGGTGAAATAAAATGGAATATATTAATGAAATAGTAAAAAAAGTAAAGCCTTTTGCAAATATATTAATTTTCTTTTGCTTATTTACAATTGTTTTTATTATTATAGCAGGAACAATAAAATATACTATACCATTTATTATTGGGTTAATTGCAGCTTCAATTTTGCAAAAGCCAACAGAATTTATTATAAAAAGGTTTAATATAAGGGGGGAAATAGCAGCAATTATTTCAACATTAATTTTTTATGTTATTACAGTTTCGGTATTAGTTGTTGGTGTGGTTTATTTTTCTTCTGAAATTAAAGATTTAGCAACAGAAGGATATGATTATATTTATAATAATGGTTCAGAAATAAGTGATATTTTACAAAAATCTTTATCAGGATTTGAAAACATAGATGAATCAATTTTAGATACATTAAAAACAAACATAACAAAGTTTATTTCTGATATGTCAAATTATGCATTAGATTTTAGTAAGGGGATAGTTAATGGAATAATAAATGTAGTTTCCGCTCTTCCATATATAATATCAGTAATAATATTTGCCATATTATCAAGTTTTGTATTTTTAAAAAAGTTTATAAAAAGAAAATATTCACCAAATGAAGAAAATAAGTTTAATGAAAATGATCAGTATGAAAAATATATAAAAATAATATTAGAAATTAAAGATATTGTATTTAAATATGTTGGAACATATTCATTTTTAGTTTTTTGTACATTTGTAATAACTTTCATAGGTTTTAATATTTTAAAAATACCATATTCATTATTGTTGAGCTTTACATGTATGATTTTAGATTTATTGCCTATTGTGGGTATGATTTTAGTATTTTTACCTTTAGTAGTTATTTATTTTTTTAGTGGAAAGTTTGTAATAGTTGTGTTTTTAATTATTTTATTTTCTGTAATAATGATAACAAGAAATATATTAGAACCTAAGTTATTATCAGCATCATTGGAATTATCACAATTAAGTGTATTAATTGCAATATTTGTTGGATTAAATGCTGGTGGATTTAAAGGGATGATATATTTAATTTCATTGTTTATTGCTTTTAATTTTTATAAAAAATATATTATTTATGAAGAAAAAGATTTAAATTGTAATAGTAAAATAAAAAAAGAAAGTAATAAATTAAAATAAGTTATGTAAAAGTAAAATTATTAAAATAAAGTTAAATACTTGTAAGAATAATTAAATAAATATACTTATGTAGTATATTCTTTAAGTTAGCTTATTATATATAGTATATAGGCTAAGGTATAGTAAATGTAGTTTAAATATATTTTGTATTTTTAAATTAACAATAATAAATTTAATTTTGATAATTGAAATATTAATTAAAGCGTTTATTTAGAATTTTATACTTTGAACTTTAGGTTAATTTAATAATATGACTATGCTATAAAGCTAAGAATGTATTGTTGAAAATGGTATAACAGGGAGGAAATTGCTTTGGTTAAAATTTTAGTTGATGAGGATGATAATAAAAAAGTCAATAATTTTCAATGGAATGTTGAAAAGGAAAAGTTCTTAAGAAAATGGATATTGGGAAAAGTAAAAAGCTATAATTTAGCAGATGAAATGAAAAAATTTGATGTAGTTTATAGTAAGACAATGGCACTTGTTGTTGTTAAGCCTATTGTAAAGGGTGAAAACAATTATGAAATAGATTGGGAGGCTGAAAATTTAAGTTTTGCAATTAGTAATATTGCAAAGGAAATAATGAGTGATTTTAAGTACTTAAATGTTATTGTTGATTCTAAGGGACAAGTTGTGATTTTATGTGATGTTAATCCAATAAAAAGATGGCATCATGCAGTAAACAATTTAGAAGATAACATTAATGAAAAATTAAAGGTTAATGTTGTTATTTGTGCATCATTTTTAAGAGAGGATCCTGTTCAAATAAATATAGTATATAACTCTTTATGCAATAGGATAATTGATAAAAGTAAAAAATCTGATATGTTAATTGAAGTTCAAAAATATATTAATAGGAATTATTTTAATGAAAACTTAAGTATTGCTGAAGTGGCTAATGTAATGAAAGTTAGTCAAGCATATTTAATTAGAGTTTTTAAAAGAGATTTGAAAATGAATTTTGCAGATTATTTAACTAATGTGAGAATAAAAAATGCAATAATTTTAATGAGGGATAATGAATTAAAGCTAAATGATATTTCTAAAATGGTGGGATATAATACTCAACATTATTTTAGTAATGTATTTAGAAAACATGTAGGAATATCTCCACAAGATTATAGGATAGGAATGAGTAGTTAGTGGCAAGTGGCAAGTGACAAGTGGTAAGTGGCAAGTGAGGTAGTAGTTTGGAGTTAGTAGTGAAGGGGAAAATTCAGCATTAGCTCAATTTGTGCTCTAGTTTGTCACTTGAAACTATTCCAAGCTTGCTACTTGAATTGACTAATAATTTCCATGAAATATGTAAATACTAAATTTACTATATTTTTAGAGGTGAAATCATGTTTAAGTGGAGAGACTTTTATTTAATGAAAATATATGATTCAAAAAATAAGTATATTGGAGTTGTAGAAGATATTTCAATAGATTTTTATAAGGGGGTTGTGAGGGGATTTACAATTTCTCCTACATCAATATTTAAAAAACAAATGTATGTTTCAGTAGATTCAATTATTTCTATTGATGAAGATATGAAAATTAAAGGTACTTCAAATTTTGAGGGATTAAAGTTTAAGGAAATTAGATATGTGGATATAATTAATAAAGAGAAAAAACTTATAGGTGTTCTTGAAGACTTAATAATAGATAAGCAAAATTTTGAGATAAAAGGTATTATTATGAGTTCTGGAATATTTGACAAAATGCTTAAAGGTAAAGAAGTAATAACATTAAAGCATTGTACTCTTTGTGATGAATATATCTTATATAATGGAAACTCAAGGGTTAAGCTAAAAACTTTACCTCATAATTTAGGGGGCAATAGTGATGTTCAAAAAGTATAAAAATTTAATTATAAAATTATTGATTTTTATAATAGTATTAATTAGTTTAATAATGATATATTGTTTTGTAGCTCCAATAAGATCAGTTGTAAACTTATTGATAATTTCAATAATAATTGCATACACATTAAAGCCTTTAAGAAATTATTTAAGCAAAAAATTTAATTTATCTTCTAAAAAAAGTTCATTATTAATTATAGTAATGTTTTTAATTATATTTATAGGGCTTTTATATAGCATAATTCCAACCATATTAAATGAAAGTGGAAATTTTGGAATCATGCTAGATAATATTGAAGAATACATATTAAATTTGGCAATAAGTCTTAAATTAGATAAATTGCCATGGTTTGAAACTCTTTATATACAAGTTGGAGAAAAGATTAATAGGTTTTTAAGTAGTTTATCTGTTAATTTAATTGATAATTTACTTAGTATGGCTGAAAATATGGTTAGTCTTGCAATAGTGCCAATTACAACTTATTATTTTTTAGCTGACTCAAAGCTTATTTATAATAAACTTTTATTACTTTTACCAACAGATAAGAGGATAATAGTTAAAAATATAAATAAAAATATAGATAAAATATTAAGTAGATATATATTTAGCCAATTATTATTATCATTAATAATAGGAGTTTTATCCTTTATTTTACTTTTAATACTTAGGGTAAAATTTCCTTTGGTTTTAGCAATAATAAATGGAGTTGCCAATATAATTCCTTATTTTGGACCCATAATAGGAGGTATACCTATTATATTTATGGCTCTTACTAGTTCAGTTAGTAAGGGAGTAATTTCAGCAATTGGTGTTTTTTTAATTCAACAATTTGAAGGTAATTTTTTAGCTCCTAAAATTACAGGGGATAGTACTAATATGCATCCTATTGTTATTATTATTTTATTAGTATTAGGTGATAAAATAGGTGGGGTAATTGGAATGGTATTAATTGTTCCAATTGCAGTAATAATAAAAGTTATTTATGATGATATAGATTATTATTTATTTTGAAATATTGGTTAAAATAATTAATAAATGTATTAAATTTATTCAAAATGAACTGTTTATTGACAGAAATGAGTAAATGAAATATAATTTTGTCATAAATAAATAGCAAAAAGCAATGAAGAGAATGAGTAAATATGATTTAAATATTAAGAGAGGAAGTGGCTGGTGAAAACTTCTTATTTGACATATTGAAGCTATCTTGGAGCTTATTTTTACTTTAAGTGATGTATAAGTTTTATACATAATTAGGGTGGTACCGCGGAAATTATAAGTTTTCGTCCCTTAGTCTTTAGGGATGAAGACTTTTTTTGTTAGTTGAATTTCCAAAGAAAAAGGGGCTGTTGCACTAAAATTTTTATACACAATATATTGTTTTAAAAAATAAAAATTAATATAATACATTGTAGTATTTATTCTTAATGCGACATCCCAATTAAGTTATAAAAAGTTGGAGGTTGAAAAAAATGAAATTCATGGGAGCAAATGAATTAAGAGAAAGTTTTATAAGCTTTTTTGAATCTAAGGAACATTTAAGAATGGAAAGTTTTCCATTAGTACCTAAAAATGATAAGAGTTTATTATTAATAAATGCAGGTATGGCACCACTTAAGCCATATTTCACAGGAATACAAAAACCACCAAAGAGTAGAGTTACTACTTGTCAAAAGTGTATAAGAACTGGTGATATAGAAAATGTAGGAAAGACTTCAAGACATGGTACTTTCTTTGAAATGTTAGGAAATTTCTCATTTGGAGATTATTTTAAAAATGAAATTATTCCATGGTCATGGGAATATGTAACAGAAGTTTTAAAGTTACCTAAAGATAAGTTATATGTAACTATATACTTAGAAGATGATGAAGCTTATGAAATTTGGACTACTAAAACAGATATAGATCCAAGCAGAATATTTAGATTAGGTAAGGATGATAACTTCTGGGAAGTTGGAACAGTTGGTCCATGTGGTCCATGTACAGAAATTCACTATGATAGAGGTGAAAATGTAGCACCTGTAACAAATGTAGAAGATTTTGTTGCTGCATCTGATGCTGATAGAATAGTTGAGTTTTGGAATTTAGTATTTATTCAATTTGATAAGCAAGAAGATGGTAGCTATGCTCCATTAAAGAATAAAAATATTGATACAGGTATGGGACTTGAAAGAATTGCAACTATAATGCAAGGTGTTGATAACATATTTGAAATTGATACAGTAAAGAATATCTTAAATAAGGTATCTGCTTTATCAGGTGTAGAATATGGAAAAGATGCAAATAGTGATATTTCATTAAGAATAGTAACAGACCACGTTAAGGCAGTAACAATGCTTATATCTGATGGAGTTCAACCAAGTAATGAAGGAAGAGGATATGTTTTAAGAAGACTTTTAAGAAGAGCTGCAAGACATGGAAGATTACTTGGAATTAAGGGATTATTCTTAAAGGAAGTTGTAGATGCAGTTGTTGAAAACTATGGTGGAAATTATCCAGTATTAGTTGAAAACAAGGATTATATAACTAAGATAATAACTTTAGAAGAAGAAAGATTTAATGAAACTATTGATAGTGGAATGAATATCTTAAATGGTTATATTAAAGAATTAGAAGAAGCTAAATCTACAGTACTTTCTGGAGAAAAAGCATTTAAATTATATGATACTTATGGATTCCCATTAGAATTAACAGAAGAAATTCTTGAAGAAAAGAATATGACTGTTGATCATGAAGAGTTTAAAAAGGAAATGGAAGCTCAAAGAGAAAGAGCTAGAAGTGCAAGAGGAGAAACTTCTTACATGGGAGCTGATGAAAATCCAATAAACAAAGTTAAGGCTGATGTTGAAACAGAATTTGTTGGATATACATCTACTACAGCAAATGGAAAAGTTGTAGTTATTGCAACTGATGAAGATTTTGTTGATGAATTAACTACTGGAACTAAGGGTTATATTTTAACTGACAAGACTCCTTTCTATGCTGAAATGGGTGGTCAAATTGGTGATACTGGTATGATAACTGGAGCAAATGGTTCTGCTTATGTTTACAACACTAAGAAAAATGTTGGTGGTAAAACAGTTCATTATGTTGAAGTTAAAGAAGGAAGTATTAAATTAAATGAAGAAGTTACTTTAACTGTAGATAAAGCTATAAGAGCAAACATTTGTAAAAATCACACAGCAACTCATATGTTACAAGCTGCATTAAAAGAAGTTGTTGGATCTCATGTTCATCAAGCTGGTTCATTTGTTGATAATGAAAGATTAAGATTTGACTTTACTCATTTCCAAGCTATGACATCAGAAGAAATTCAAAAAGTTGAAGATTTAGTTAATGATAAAATAATGGAAGTTGATACTGTTGAAACTAAGCTTATGACTATTGAAGAAGCTAAGGAATCTGGAGCAACTGCACTTTTTGATGAAAAGTATGGTGATAAGGTAAGGGTAGTTGTAGCTGGAGAGTTCTCTAAAGAACTTTGTGGTGGTACTCACGTATCTAATGTTGGAGAAATTGGATTATTTAAAATAGTTTCTGAAACTGGTGTTGCTGCAGGAATTAGAAGAATAGAAGCTTTAACAGGAAGAGCTGCTATAAAATACATGGAAGAAAAACAAAGATTATTAAAAGAAGCTTGTTCAGCACTTAAGTGTACTGAAAAGGATGTTTTAAAGAAAATATCATCTCAAGGTGCAGAACTTAAGGAAAAGGATAAGGAAATTGCAGAACTTAAATCAAAGCTTACTAGTGGGGCTTTAGATGATATATTAAATAGTGCAAAAGACATTAATGGTGTTAAAACTATAGCTTATGCTTTAGAAGGTGTTGATGGAAATGCATTAAGAGATTTAGCTGATAAAATTAGAAGTAAGATGGGTTCAGGTGTAGTTGTTTTAGTAAGTAATTTAGGTGATAAAGTTAACTTAATAACTATGGCAACTAAAGATGTATTAGATAAGGGAATACATTGTGGAAAGATAATTAAAGAAGTTGCAACAGTTGTAGGAGGAGGCGGTGGTGGAAGACCAGATATGGCTCAAGCAGGTGGTAAGAAACCAGAAAATATCGAAACAGCAATTGAAACTGCTTTCCAAACAATAGAAAAATTAGTAAAATAATTAATTTGTATAGTATACAATTATGTAAAATTAGGGTATAATATAATTAATAAATTAATTATTCGATTTTCAAATGATTAAAATTAAAAATACTTTCGTAAGGAGGTGAAGCTGCAAGTAAGCAGCTACAATATGGAAAATAATCTTGATAAAACAATGCAATTTGACTTAAACATTAACAAAGAGGATTTGACTAAATCAATTTTAAATGATGTGTATACAGCATTGAAAGAAAAGGGATATAACCCAATAAACCAATTGGTAGGATATCTGATTTCAGGGGACCCTTCTTACATTACTAGTTATAACGGAGCAAGAGCTTTACTTAGAAAACTTGAAAGAGATGAAATACTTGAAGAGGTAATAAAATCTTATCTAGATATTAAATAAAAGGTGCCCGTTTATCGGGTGCCTTTATTTTATTATTTTTTTACAAAATTAAGTGCATAAATATTTAAAAAAGATTTTTAAAATAAAAAACAAAGGAGTTTCTATGAGAATATTAGGACTTGATATGGGTTCAAAGACTATTGGAGTTGCATTAAGTGATCCTTTAGGATGGACGGCTCAAGGAATAACAACTATTAGAAGAACAAAAAAGGAACAAGATTTAGAAGAAGTTCATAAGATATGCAAGGAATATAATGTTGAAACTATAGTAATTGGATTGCCTAAAAATATGAATGGAACTATTGGAGAAGCTGGAGAAAAAGCTTTAGAATTTGCAGAATTACTTAAAGAAAAAACAGAATTACCTATAGAAATGTGGGATGAAAGATTAACAACTGTTGCTGCACATAGAGCTATGCTTGAAGCAGATCTTTCTAGAAATAAGAGAAAGAAGATAGTTGATAAAATAGCAGCTACATATATATTACAAGGATATTTAGATAGATTAAGATTAACATCTAAATAATTAAAGGTTTGAAAATTATAAAGTTGAAATTTTTATAATTTAACATGTGAAAATATGGTCATTATTTATAAAGATTTCAAAATTAATATAAATTACATATTTTAAGATGCATATTTTAAGATGCATAAATAATTAAATTTAATTATTAGTTTAGATTTTATTTTTAGCTTTTTAATTGTTAGCTAAAATAAATTATTTGCAGTTTAATAATTTTATGTAATAATATAATAAACAATTATGAAAAAAAAGAGGAGTAATAATTATGGAAAAAGATTTAAAAACAATACAATTATTCGATGAAGATGGAAATGAAATAAATTTTAATGTAATAGCATTCTTTGATATGGTTAATCCAGAAACTGATGAAAAAAGTGAATATGTTATAGTTCAAGAAGTTGGATATGAAGATGAAAATCCATTTGCTTTAAAAATAATAAAAGATGAAGAAGACAATGATATGTTTGAATTAATAGATAATGAAGTTGAATTAGCTGCTGTAGAAGAAGCATATAATACAATTTTTATGGAAGAAGAGTAAAATTAAAAGTGAGGTGTTAAAGATGAATAAAGCTAATGTAGATATTGAATTATTAAAAGAAAACCTGAAGAAAAAGGGTTATAAATTAACGCCTCAAAGAAGAGCTATTGTAGATGTAATCATCGAAAAAGAAGGAGAGCACTTAACTGCAGAAGAAATATATGATGAGGTAAAGAAAGTATGTCCTGATATTGGGTTAGCTACAGTATATAGAACAGTCTTATTATTAGAAGAAGTTGGTGTGGTTTTTAAATTGGATTTAAATGATGGGTGTAGTAGATATGAATTAGCCCATAGTGAAGAACATCATAGACATCACCATTTAGTTTGTAATGAATGTAAGGCTGTTTATGAAGTGCAAGATGATCTTTTAGAGGAATTAGAAGAGAGAATTGAAACTACATATGGATTTAAGATTTTAGACCATAGTGTTAAGTTTTTTGGTATTTGCGCTAAATGCTGTAAAAAACATAAATGTGAAAGTGAAGAGTAATATTTTAGTATTACCTTAAATACATAAAAGAGAAATAGAGGAGGGGACATATGAAGAATGAAAAAGCTAAAGTTAAGATTATACCATTAGGTGGAGTTAATGAAATTGGGAAAAATTTAACTGCTATTGAATATAAAAATGATATTGTTGTAATTGACTGTGGATTAAAATTTCCTGATGAAGATATGTTCGGAATTGATTTAGTTATACCTGATATAACTTATCTTATAAAAAATAAAGAAAAAGTATCTGGGATTTTTTTGACTCATGGCCATGAAGATCATATAGGTGCATTGCCATATGTATTAAAACAATTAAATGTTCCTGTATATGGGACGAAATTAACATTAGGAATTGTTGAAACTAAATTAAAGGAGCATGGATTATTAAGCAGTACAGAGCTTATTAGAGTAAAACCAAGAGATGTAATTAGATTAAATTCAGTTTCAGTTGAATTTATAAAGACAAATCACTCTATAGCAGATTCTGTTGCAATTGCTGTTCATACGCCTTTAGGTGTTGTTCTTCATACTGGTGATTTTAAAATAGATTATACTCCTATAGATGGAGAATTAATGGATTTTGCAAGATTTGCTGAACTTGGTAAAAAAGGTGTATTAGTAATGATGGCAGATTCAACAAATGTTGAAAAACAAGGATATACAAAATCAGAAAGAATTGTTGGAGAAAGTTTAACAAGAATATTTGGAAAAACTAAAGGAAGAATAATTATTGCAACATTTGCATCTAATATTCATAGAATTCAACAAATAATAGATGCTGCAACTGTATATGGAAGAAAAGTTGCTGTTTCAGGAAGAAGTATGGAAAATATCATTAATGTAGCCATTGAATTAGGCTATATTGAGGTTGCAGAAAATACTTTAGTTCCTATTGATGCAATTAATAAGTACAATAATGATCAAATAGTTATTATTACTACTGGAAGCCAAGGAGAGCCTATGTCTGCATTATCTAGAATGGCATCTGCAGAGCATAAAAAGGTAAATATAGTAGAAGGTGATACAATAATTATTTCTGCTACACCTATTCCAGGAAATGAAAAACTTGTATCAAAAATTGTAAATCAATTATTTAAAAAAGGTGCAGAAGTTATTTATGGTTCTTCAGAAAATATTCATGTTTCTGGGCATGCATGTCAAGAAGAATTAAAACTTATGCAAACTTTAATAAAGCCAAAGAACTTTATACCAGTTCATGGTGAATATAGACATTTAAAACAACATGGTGAATTAGCTATTAAATTGGGATTAAATCCTAAAAATGTAGTAATTCCTGAAGTTGGAAATGTTATTGAAGTCAATAGAAGTGGAATTAGAAAAAGTGGAACTGTCATTTCAGGTCAAATATTTGTTGATGGACTTGGAGTTGGAGATGTTGGAAATATAGTATTAAGAGATAGAAAACATTTATCTCAAGATGGTATATTAACAGTAGTAGTTACTTTATCTAAGGACAATAAGACAATAGTTGCTGGGCCAGATATTATTTCAAGAGGCTTTGTATATGTTAGAGAATCAGAAGGTTTAATTGATGAAGCAAGAGAAATAGTTAGAAATACTTTACTAGAATGTGAAGAAAAGAATATTACTGACTGGGCAACATTAAAGTCAAATGTAAGAGATGAACTTAGAAGCTATTTATATGAAAAAACAAAGAGAAAACCAATGATACTTCCTATTATAATGGAAATTTAAGTGGTAGTTGACAAGTTACTAAGATAATAGTAGAATAATTGATGAATTTGAAAATTGGATACGAGTGTATCCAATTTTCTTTTTAAGTAAAATATTTATAGGTTTACAAGAGGAAAAAATCTAATTTTTATACCAAGGAAATAAGCCTTTAAAATAAAAGAGGTGGACTTAAGATTATTATTTTAAGTTCATAATAAAGTTGATGGAGGAAATTAAATGGAATTAATAACTAGAGATGACATTAGAAATATAGCTATTATAGCTCACGTTGACCATGGTAAAACAACATTAGTTGATGCCATGTTTAAAGAAAGTCACGTATTTAGAACAAATGAAAAAATGGATGAAAGAGTAATGGACTCTAATGACTTAGAAAAAGAAAGAGGAATTACAATCCTTTCTAAGAATACTGCTGTAATGTACAATGGGATAAAAATTAATATAGTTGATACACCAGGGCATGCTGACTTTGGTGGAGAAGTTGAACGTGTACTTAAAATGGTTGACTCAGTTTTACTTGTTGTTGATTCTTATGAAGGACCAATGCCTCAAACTAAGTTCGTTTTAAAGAAGGCCTTAGAATTAAAATTAAAGCCAATTGTTGTTATAAATAAGATAGATAAGCCAAATGCTAGACCAGAAGAAGTTATTGATGAAGTATTTGAATTATTCTTAGAATTAGGTGCAGATGATGAACAATTAGACTTCCCAATAATTTATGCTTCAGCTAGAGAAGGTTTTGCTAGATATAATGTTGAAGATACAAATGATGGAATGGAACCATTATTTAAAACAATAATAGATCATGTTGAACCACCAAAGGGATACATAGATGGACCTTTCCAAATGCTTGTTACTACTTTAGATAGCAATGCTTTCGTTGGTAAAATTGCTATAGGTAAAGTACATAGAGGTACTGTTAGAAAGAACCAAAATGTAGCATTAGTAAGACAAGATGGTACAAAGTCTAACTATAAGATAACAGCTGTATTTGGATACAATGGATTAAAGAGAGAAGAAGTTGAAGAAGCAGGATTAGGAGATATTATAGCAGTAAGTGGTATAGTTGATGCTAACATTGGTGAAACAATTGCTGATGCAGCTAATCCAGAAGCTTTACCATTTGTTGAAATTGATGAACCAACACTTAACATGAACTTTATGGTAAATGATTCACCATTTGCTGGTAAAGAAGGTGAATTCGTTACATCTAGACATTTAAGAGATAGATTAATGAAGGAATTAGAAACTAACGTAAGTTTAAGAGTTAAAGAAATAACTCCAGATTGCTTTGAAGTATCAGGAAGAGGGGAACTTCACTTATCAGTTCTTATAGAAACAATGAGAAGAGAAGGTTTTGAATTACAAGTTTCTAAGCCAAATGTTATCTTTAAAGAAGAAAATGGTAAGAAGATGGAACCAATGGAATACTTAACAATAGACGTTCCAGAAGAATTCATGGGTGCTGTTATGGAAAAAATGGGACCAAGAAAAGCTGAAATGGTTAATATGACTTCTGCAGTTAATGGATATACAAGATTAGAATTCATAATTCCTGCTAGAGGACTTATTGGATTTAGAAATGAATTCATGACAGATACAAAGGGTAATGGTATCATGAACCATGTATTTGAAGGATATGCTCCATACAAAGGTGAAATTGAAGCTAGAAGCAGAGGATCAATAGTTTCATTTGAACAAGGTGAAGCAATTGCTTATGGATTATTTAATGCTCAAGAAAGAGGTAGATTATTCATAACTCCAGGTACACCAGTATACCAAGGTATGGTTGTTGGAGAATGTGCTAGAGCAGAAGATTTAGATATCAACGTTTGTAAAGGTAAAAAATTAACTAATACAAGAGCTTCAGGTTCTGATGATGCAGTTAAATTAGTACCAGTTACTACATTAACATTAGAACAATCAATTGAATTTATAGGAAATGATGAATTAGTTGAAGTTACTCCAGAAAGCATCAGAATTAGAAAGAGATACTTAGATGCTGCTGAAAGAAAGAGAATGATAAGCAGAAGTAAAAAATAAATTTTTAAATTGTTTATAACTTTATAAAAAAGTATTATAATAGTGAATAGCTAAGTATCTTAGCTATTCACTTTTAAATAGAAGGGGGTATTTATGAAGCAAAAAAGAAAGAAAATAAGAAAGAGAAATACCGGCAAATTTATTTTTATTATAATAGCTTTAATTTTATTAATAGGAGTTTTAAAAGTTAAATCAGTAATTAATGACCCTCTTAAAATTTCAAATGAAGAAGTAGTAACAGTAGAAAATGGAGAAAGTTTTTATACTATTATTAATAGATTAAAAAATGAAAATAAAATAAAAAGTCCATTTATTATAAAGATGTATTCAAAGCTAGCTGGACTTAATTTAGAAGTTGTTCCAGGAAGGCATACTTTAAAAGATAAAATGTCAATAAAGGAAATGCTAGAAACCCTGAGAGATTCTAGTAATGCAATTGCAGTTACTATTCCAGAAGGGTTTAATATTGAAGATATTGCAGCTAGATTACAAGAGCAAAACATTTGTACTTCTGAAGAGTTTATAAATGCAGTAAAAAGTTATCCGTTACCATCATATGTAAAGGATAATTCAGAAAAAAGATATAATTTAGAAGGATTTTTATTCCCAGATACATATAAATTTGAAGCTGGAGTTGAACCACAATACATAATTAAAACAATGATAAATAGATTTGAAGAAGTCTTTAAGCAAATTACTGCTAATACTAGCATTAATGAAAATGATGTAGAAAAAATGGTAAATGTGGCATCTATTATAGAAAAGGAAGCAAGGGTAGATGAAGATAGACCATTAATTGCATCTGTTATTTATAATAGAATAAATCAAAATATGCCACTTCAAATTGATGCTACAGTAATTTATGCACATGGGTATTATATTGAAAGTGTTAGAAACAGGCATTTAGCAATTGAATCAAAATATAATACATATTTATACAAAGGTTTACCAGTAGGGCCAATATGCAATCCAGGAATAGAATCACTTAAGGCAGCATTGAATCCTGCATCTACGGATTATTTATTTTATTTGTTAGCTGGAGAAAATAAGCATTATTTCACAAATAATTACAATGACTTTTTAAAGAAAAAAGAAGAATTAGGATATTAACATATACGGAGGTTTAGTATGAGTGGAGTTGCCTACGACTATATGGAAGAATATATTAGAGGATTGATTCCTGAAAGTACAGGAAAGTTAAAAGAACTAGAAGATTTTGCAAAGGAAAATGGAGTACCTATAGCACAAAAGGAAACTATAAAATTCTTAGAATTTATGGTAAATATGAAAAAGCCATTAAGAATATTAGAACTTGGGACAGCTATTGGATATTCTGCAATAATCATGCATGATGCTGCTGGATGTAATCCTCATATTACTACCATAGAAAGAAGCGAAGAAATGATTAAGTATGCAAAGGAAAATATAAAAGCATATGGTCTTGAAGATAAAATTAATATTGAGGCAGGAGATTGCCTTGAAGTGTTAGAAAAATTAGAAGAACCATATGATTTAATTTTCATGGATGCAGGAAAGGGACATTATAATCATTTTTTACCACATTGTTTAAGACTTTTAAAAGATGATGGTATTATAATTGCTGATAATGTATTATTTAGAGGTATGGTTGCAACTGATGATTTAGTAAAAAGAAGAAAAATCACAATTGTTAAGAGAATGAGAACTTACCTAGATATGGTATCACAAGATGAAAATTTAATTACTTCTGTAATTCCAATGGGCGATGGAATTGCAATTACAAGAAGAAAAAATTAGCCTTTATGATTTAAGTTTTAATTATAATTAAAATTTAAGTTGTCCATTAAATTAATCTAATAAATTTTAATGAAGTTATTAGAAGGAGGTAAATCTATGAGAAAACCTGAAATACTAGCACCAGCTGGTAATTTAGAAAAGTTAAAAATAGCTATAGATTTTGGTGCAGATGCCGTATACATTGGTGGAGCTAAATTAAATCTTAGAGCTTTTTCAAATAATTTTTCAAATGAAGAAATGATTGAAGGTATTAAGTACTGTCACGATAGAGGTAAGAGGATTTATGTAACATTAAATGTTTTTGCTAGAAATCATGATTTGCCTTCAGCAGGTGAATATATAAAAGGGCTTTATGATATTGGAGTAGATGCAGTTATAGTTGCAGACCCATCATTAATAGCTATATGTAAGGAAGTTGCTCCGCAATTAGAAATACATTTAAGTACACAAGCAAATACTGTTAACTGGATGGCAACTAAATTCTGGTATGACTTAGGAGTTAAGAGAATAGTTTTAGCTAGAGAATTAACTTTCAAGGAAATAAATGAAATAACAGAAAATATTCCAAAGGGATGCGATATTGAAGCATTTGTTCATGGATCAATGTGTGTTGCATATTCAGGAAGATGTTTAATATCAAATTACATGATAAAGAGAGATGCCAATAAGGGTATTTGTGGAAATGTATGCAGATATAAATATTACTTAGTTGAAGAAACTAGACCAGGTGAATACTATCCTGTTATAGAAGATGATAATGGAACATATATAATGAACTCAAAGGATTTATGTATGATTCATCATATACCAGAGCTTGTTAAGAGTGGAATTTATTCTTTCAAGATTGAAGGAAGAATGAAAAGTGAGTTTTATGTTGCATCAGTAGTTAAGGCATATAGAGAAGCTTTAGATAGTTATTGGGAAAATCCAAATAATTATAAGTTTAAAGATGAATGGATGGATATGCTTAGAAAAGTAAGTCATAGACCATACCATACAGGATTCTATTTAGGAATCAATGGAGAGCAAAATTATGATGATGCTGGTTATGTTAGAGATTATGAAATAGTTGGTATGGTTAAATCATATGACCCAGAAACAAAAACAGCAACAGTTCTTCAAAAGAATAGAGTATTTGAAGGTGAAGAAGTAGAAATACTAAGACCAGAAGTACCATACTTTAAAATTAAGCTAAATGATATGTATGATTTAGATAAAGAGAGAAAAACTGATGTAGCAAATAGAGCACACATGATGTTTACAGTTAAAGTTGATGAGCCTTTAAAAGTAAATGATATGCTTGTTAAAGCAAATAATGTTATTAATATAAACAACAACTAAGGAGGAAATACAGTAATGTCAAAACCAATATTAATAGGAATTACTGGAGGAACAGGTTCTGGTAAGAGTACAATTGCAGATGCATTGTATTCTAATTTTTCAAAAGATTGTATAGCTATGATACAACAAGATATGTATTATAAAGACCAAAGTCATTTATCAATGGAAGAAAGAGTTAAAACAAACTATGATCATCCTATGGCTTTTGATAATGATTTGCTAGTAGAGCATTTAAAAGCCTTAATAAATGGTAAGTCTATAGAAAAACCAAGTTATGATTTTACTGTACATAACAGATCAAAGGAAACAGCAATTGTTGAATCTAGAGATATTATATTAGTTGAAGGTATATTAATTCTTGAAGATCCAAGAATTAGAGAGCTTTTAGATATAAAGGTTTATGTTGATACTGATGCAGATATTAGAATTTTAAGAAGACTTGTAAGAGATATTAATGAAAGAGGAAGAACTGTTGAATCAGTTGTAGACCAATATCTTAACATTGTAAGACCAATGCACTTACAATTTACAGAGCCATCTAAAAAATATGCAGATATAATTATTCCAGAAGGTGGACATAATTATGTTGCAATTGATTTATTAATGGCAAAAATCAGAGATATATTAAAGTAATTTGAATAAAACACCTCATCTTAGTCTAAAATTTAGCTAAGGAGGTGTTTTTTTTGTATAGTTTTAAAATTAATAATAAAAAATCACTTGCTATAGGAATCGTGTTTGTATGTATTTTTATTGCTTTAACTGTAAGATTATATGTTTTAATGATACATCCAACTAGTACTGTTCAAGGAGAGCTTAAAAATCATCAGGTTGAATACAGCAGTGACAATAATTATAAAATCTTTGATACTAATGGAGAAAATCTTATTAATTATAAAAATAAATATATAATGGTCTTAGACACAAAGCCTTTTAAATTAAATAATTATGAGGAAACTCTGCAGGATTTATTAGCATTAAACTTTATTATGAAATCAGAAGATAAAGCATTTAATTTTTCTGATATTATGAGAGAAAGTGGTAAGATATATTACAAGATTACAAAAGAAAGTTATGATAAAATTAATAAATTAAATGATATAAAGGGCATATATACTTATGTTTATAATGAAGTTGATTTAAAAGAGAGATGGAGAGTGGAAAATATAATAGCTTCTATTGATAAAGATAATGTTATAAAGGGGTCCTTTGAAAGTAAAATTGAAGATATTATTAGTGAAAATAAAAGACCTACCATTGGGTTTTATTTAGATGACAAGTCAGTTTATAAAAGTAATGAAACAAATTCAGGGGAAAATAATAAAAATATAAGATTAACAATAGATAAGTCAATTACTGAAAAAATTAGAAATGTACTTAAAAGTGATGAATTTAATAACTTAGATAATGTTGGTGTTGTTTTATTAGAATCAAAAAGTGGTAAGATAAGGGCTATGGTACAAAAAGATGAATCAGAAGCAAATATAAATTTAGGAATTGGTCAATTAGGTTTTGAACCAGGCTCAATATTTAAAATACTTACAGAAGCTATAGCTTTAAATGAAGGATTGATTAATGTAACTGATACATTTTATTGTGGTGGAAGTATTTGTAATAATAATGGAAAACCATATGCTCATGGAGCATTAACTGTAAGTAAAGCTTTTGAATTATCATGTAATGATATATATGCTAAGATAGGCAATTTAATTGGATATGAAAATATGTTAAAGTATACTACTAATTTAGGGTTATTTAATAAGGTTTTAGGTGTTTCAGGAGAAAATAGAGAAGAAGCATCAGGGGTAATGCCTAAAGCAACTGATGGAATAAGTAATTTTGCAATTGGTCAATGTGTAACTGTAACACCGCTTCAAATTGCAGGAGCAATAAATGCTGTAGTAAATGATGGTGTTTATATTAAGCCATCTATTATAGAAGATATAGTAGATGATAATAATAATATAATTGAAAGTGAACAAAATAAAGAAAATAGAATATTTACTTCTACAACTTCAAAATTAGTAAAAATGGATATGAAAAATGTTGTTTTAAATGGAACTGGTACTGAAGCAAAAGTTGATGGAATAATAGAAGGTGGTAAAACTGGTACAGCAACAGGTGAAGGTGGTGCTACAACACATGGATGGTTTGCTGGATATTTTGAACTTAATAATAATGAATATACTTTAGTAGTAGTTACTCCTAATATTAAAGGAAGGAATGAAAATGGAGTTGAGCTTGCTGGAGGAAATACTGCAGCACCTATATTTAGAGAAATAATAAAATCATTAATAAATTAATAAAAATATAGGAATGAAATGTATTATAAAATAATTTATAATCTATAAGCAATATTTTTAGAAAATATCATATTATATAATAAGCACTGCTAGGAGGAAGCTAAGTGATATTTTTTAGTAATATTCTAGAGATATTTTGCAGTAATATATTTCTTACAGGATATATCTCTGGAAATAATACATTTCCGCAGCCATTAGATGAAAAAGAAGAAGCTAAATACCTAGAATTGTTAAAAGCAGGTGACAAAAATGCTAAAGGAGTATTAATAGAAAGAAACCTCAGGCTGGTAGCACATATTGTGAAAAAGTATCAAATACCAAATAAGGATATAGATGAACTTATATCAATTGGGACAGTAGGATTAATTAAGGCAATTGATTCATTTGATGCATCAAAGGGAACAAGATTAGCTACATATGCATCTAGATGCATTGAAAATGAAATTTTAATGTTGTTTAGAAGTAATAAAAAGCAAAAGGGAGAAACTTTTTTACATGATCCAATAGGAGTAGATAAAGAGGGAAATGAAATTAGTTTAATTGATGTCTTAAGTAGTGATAAAGATTCTGTAGTTGAAAAGGTTGAAAGTAATATACAAATTCGAGCTCTTTATGCAAAAATTAATACAGCTTTAAGTGAAAGAGAAGGAGAAATAATACGAATGAGATATGGCTTGGTAGATGGAAAGTGTAAAACTCAAAGAGAAATAGCTAGTCTTCTTGGGATATCAAGATCATATGTTTCTAGAATAGAAAAAAAGGCATTAAAAAAATTAAAAAAAGAACTTGCTAGTAAATAAAAAGGAGTAAATTTATTTAGTAAAATATACTTTTAAACTAAAAATGATTGGAGAACAAAATGTATTTATTACTAGAACTTTTAAATAAAACTAAAGAAATGAATGCATCAGATTTACATTTAACAGTAGGATTAGCACCAACTATTAGATGTAATGGTAAGCTTATTCAATTAGGTATAGATAAATTATCTTCAAATGATTTAGAAAGGTTTTCTAGGGAAATACTTCAAGAAAAATATGATGAATATATAGAAATTGGAGAATTTGATACTTCTTATTCAGTTGAAGGAGTTGGAAGGTTTAGAATAAATGTATTTAAAGAAAAAAATAATGATGCAATTGCAATTAGAGTTATTGCACTTAAAATTCCAACATTAAATGAGTTAAATCATCCAGAAGTGTTAAAGAGCATAATTAATAAAAAAAGAGGGCTTATCTTAGTTACAGGACCAACTGGAAGTGGAAAAAGTACTACATTAGCAGCAATGATAAATGAAATAAATAACACAAGAGAAGAGCATATAATTACATTAGAAGATCCAATAGAATATTTACACAATCATAATAAATGTATAATTAATCAAAGGGAAATTGGAAGAGATAGCAAGAGTTATAATAAGGCATTAAAGGCAGTACTTAGAGAAGACCCAGATGTTATATTAGTTGGAGAAATGAGAGATTTAGAAACTATTTCTATTGCAATTACAGCAGCAGAAACAGGACATTTAGTATTTTCAACATTGCATACAATAGGTGCTGTAAAAACTATAGATAGGATTATAGATGTATTTCCACCACATCAGCAAGAGCAAGTTAAGATACAATTATCATCTGTGATTCAAGCTGTTATTTCACAACAATTATTACCTAACATTAAATGTAATGGAAGAGTAGCAGCGTTGGAAATAATGGTAAATACTCCAGGAATACAAAATTTAATTAGGGAAGGTAAAACTAATCAAATTGAATCAGTAGTTCAAACTGGAAATAAATATGGTATGAAGACTATGGATATGGCAATTTCAGAATTATATAAAAAGGGTGCTATTTCTATGGAAATTGCAATGGCATATGCAGTAGATAGGGAAATTTTAAAGAGATTTATGATTTTATAAGAAATTACAAGGGGCTGTCGTACTAAATAATTAGTGCACAACTCCTTTTTATAATTTATATGTGAAACATCTGTGGCTTATATCTATTAATTAGGGTATTTTAATTAATTTATTTTATATTTTTAATATAAAATAATAAAAAATGTTAAATTTTAAAGGATTTTTTAAACTTATGTTGAATATAATTTATGATAGAGATAAATATTAAATTTGTTTGTTATAAAAATAGAATAAGTCGAAATATTTTTTTTACGGATAAAATTAGGTTTAATAAATAAATTTTAGGTGCTTTTTTTACAAAACTAAATAAATGAATACAAATTTCTTCAACAATTAGCATTTTACTATTGTTAACATATATGTAATGATGTAAAATTAAAATGCGTAAGAATTTTTATTTTGTGATAAAATAAAATTAATAAAGGTTGAAGTAATAAAAATAAAAAAATGAAAGCATTTTAATTTACTAATAGAAAGAGTTTTAAGGAGGAGTTATTTTGTTAGATTTTGAATTAGATATGCAAGAATTAACTAATATAAAAGTAATAGGCTGTGGTGGTGGCGGTGGTAACGCCGTTAACAGAATGATTATTGAAGGATTAAGAAATGTTGAATTTATAGTTGTTAACACAGATAAACAAGCATTATTACTTTCACAAGCTAACACAAAAATTCAAATTGGTGAAAAGCTTACTAAAGGTCTTGGTGCTGGTGCAAATCCTGAAATAGGTAAAAAGGCAGCAGAGGAAAGTAGAGAAGAAATAGCAGAAGCTATAAAAGGTGCAAATATGGTGTTTATTACTGCTGGTATGGGTGGAGGAACTGGTACAGGTGCCGCTCCAGTAGTTGCTGAAATTGCAAAATCTATGAATATCTTAACAGTAGGTGTGGTTACTAAACCTTTCCCATTTGAAGGTAAAAGAAGAATGAGACATGCTGAAATGGGATTAGAAAATTTAAAACAACATGTTGATACACTTGTTATAATACCAAATGAGAAACTTCTTGCTATGGCAGATAAGAAAACTACATTATTAGATTCTTTTAAATTAGCAGATGGTGTATTAAGACAAGGGGTTCAAGCTATATCTGACCTTATTACAATTCCAGGGGTTGTTAATGCTGACTTTGCTGATATTGAAGCTGTAATGAAGGATAAAGGTTTAGCTCACATGGGTGTTGGTTATGGAAAAGGTGATAACAAAGCTCAAGATGCTGTTAGACAAGCAATATCTTCACCATTATTAGAAACATCAATAGATGGAGCAACTGGAGTTATAATTAACTTTACTGGTGGAGTTGATTTAGGAGCAATAGAAGTTTATGAAGCTGCTGAAATAGTAAGAGAAGCTGCTGATATGGATGCAAATATTATCTTTGGTGCGGTTATTGATGAAACATTAAATGATGAAATTAGATTAACTGTAATTGCAACAGGATTTGAAGAAGACAATGGAAAAATAACTTCTTCTACATCAGAAACTACTAAAATTGAATCAAAGCCAGTTGTAGAACCAGTTAAAAAGGAAGAAGAGCCTGTTCAAGCAACTCACAATGATCCATTATTAGATTTAGATAGAGAAAGTGTTAATATACCAAGCTTTTTAAGAACTAGAAAATAATATAAAGTAAATAAAAATAGAAATTACAATAAGAGTTGTAATTTCTATTTTTTTTGTTGTTTTAACACTAAATTATTCTATTTTACGATAATCTATATTAATTTTATTTTATTAATGATATAGAGAGTAGTTATAAGTGCTATATTTTTAGGAATTTCTATTATAAATTTTAATATATATGCTAGAAGAAGTATATTTGGAAGTAATATGTAAAAAAACTTTGCTTAAAATTTAAGTTATACTCCTTTAAAATGACAAAAAAATTTTAAAGATAAAGCTATAATTTATTTATTAAGGAGGTGAGTAAATGGAAATATATATTGATGTATATATATTAGAAAATATAATAATTGATTTATTTTTATTATTACTTTCTTTTAAATTATTAAGATTTAATTTTAATAAAAGAAATATATATATCGCAGCTGTTGTTGGTGGTATATATGCGTTAGTTATTTTTTGTAATGTAAAGATTTTAAGTTCTATTGCTATGAGAATTTTAATGGTAGTTTTTATGATGTATATTTCTCTAGAAAATAAAAATTTAAAATATGTTTTAAAATCAACTGTGGTTTATTTTATGTTGACATTTATGTTAGGAGGAGCTTGTTTTGCAACAGTACAAATGCAAAACTCATATATAATTGGAAAAGCGTTTGTTGTTCAAAGTAATTCAATAAAATATTTAGTGTTAATTATAGCAATTGCATTTATTTTTATAACTAGAATAGCAGATTTAATTAAGGAAAGAGCAGTAGTTAAAAATTTTTTATATGATATATATATTACAGAGGGTCAAAAATCAGTACTAACAAAGGGATTTTTAGATACAGGAAATGAATTAAGGGAACCAGTAACAAACTTACCTTGTATAATACTTGAAAGTAATTATTTCAATCAATTTGATGTTCCAGAGGATAAAGAATTTATTATTAAATACGATACTATAAATGAAATTGGTGAAGTTAAAGGATTTAAAGGCGATATAATGATAAGAAATGAGGATAGCAATAGTTGGACAAAAATTAGTGCAATAATATGTAGGTGTGAAAGAAAATTAAGCAAGGAAGATGAATTTCATGCTTTATTATCAAGAGGTATAATATAGGGAGGATATATGGGAAAGTTAGTTATATTAATAAATAAGTTTTTATCTAAACTAAATATATTAAAAAAAAGAGTGGATTACATTGGTGGAAATGATGTTTTGCCACCTCCTTTAAAAAAGGAAGAAGAAGAAGATTTAGTAGGAAAGTTATCTACTGAAGGTGAAAAGGTAAGAAATATACTTATTGAAAGAAATTTAAGATTAGTTGTATATATTGCAAGAAAGTTTGAAAATACAGGAGTAGCAATAGAAGATTTAATTTCTGTAGGGACTATAGGGCTTATAAAGGCCGTTAATACATTTAACCCTGAAAAGAAAATTAAATTAGCTACTTATGCATCAAGATGTATAGAAAATGAAATATTGATGTACTTAAGAAGAAATACAAAAGTAAAAGCTGAAGTATCTTTTTATGAGCCTTTAAATATTGATTGGGATGGAAATGAATTATTATTGTCTGATATATTAGGAACAGAAAATGATACTGTATATAATTTAATTGAAGATGAAGTTGATAAGCAATTATTATTTTTAGCCCTTAAAAATTTAAATGATAGGGAAAAAGAAATAGTTAAGTTAAGATTTGGTCTTTCAGGAAAACCAGAAAAGACTCAAAAAGAGGTAGCTGACATTCTTGGAATATCACAATCTTATATATCTAGACTTGAAAAGAAAATAATAAATAGGTTAAAGAAAGAAATAAATAAAATGATTTAAGGTTGTCTTTAGTATAAAAGAATACTCTTAAGGAAATAATTTTAAATGCAGTATGTTATTACTTCTGAAGGAGTGATTGACTTTGATTATAAACAAAGTTGAAATTTGCGGGGTAAATACTTCCAAATTACCAGTACTAAAGGAAAAGGAAAAAAGAGAGCTCCTATTAAAGATGAGAAATGGAGATACAAAAGCTAGAGAAACTTTTATTAATGGAAATTTAAGGTTAGTTTTAAGTGTTATTCAAAGATTTAATAATAGAGGCGAAAATGTAGACGATTTATTTCAAGTAGGATGTATTGGATTAATGAAATCTATAGATAATTTTGACTTAACACAAAATGTAAAATTTTCTACATATGCTGTTCCAATGATAATAGGGGAAATTAGAAGGTATTTAAGGGATAATAATTCTATTAGGGTAAGTAGATCTTTGAGGGATGTTGCTTATAAGGCTTTATTAGTGAGAGATAAATTAATAAAGGAAAATAATAATGAGCCAACAATATCTCAAATAGCAAAGGAATTAAATATTCCACGTGAAGAGGTTGTATTTGCATTAGATGCAATTCAAGATCCAGTTTCATTATTTGAGCCTATTTATCATGATGGTGGAGATGCAATTTATGTTATGGATCAAATTAGTGATTCTAAAAATAGTGATGATAGTTGGCTAGAGAATATATCCATTAAGGAAGCTATGAAAAAATTAAATGATAGAGAAAAGTTAATTTTAACCTTAAGGTTTTTTAATGGAAGAACTCAAATGGAAGTAGCAGATGAAATTGGAATATCACAAGCACAGGTTTCCAGATTAGAAAAAACAGCACTAAAGCATATGAGAAAATATGTATAGGACTCTTTGAGTCCTATTTTTTTAACAAAAGATTAGAGAAAGTGACAAGTGGCAAGTGGCAAGTGATAAGTGGCAAGTTAAGGAAAAAATTCAGCTTTAGCTGAATTTTAAGAAATTCCCTAATTTAGTTTGAAGTTTTTGGTTTGTAATTAATAGTTAAGGGAAAATTTAGCATTAGCTAAATTAAAAAAATATATTTTAATAAATTCCTTAAGTAATTTCATCTATAACTTATAACTTGTCACTTGTAACTTGTCACTAAATTAAGGTTTTCTTTTAATAAAATAATTCTAAGTGGCATATATATAATTATGATTATTGAAAATACATATTTGGGTGGGAGGAATAGTAATTATGGAAAGTGACTTAATTTTATATTCTGTAAATGCAATAAGAAGCATGGAGGTAGTTGATATATCAACAGGAAGTAAGCTAGGTTATATAAGTGATTTTAAAATTGACTTAGATACAAATAAAATAGTATCTATTTTTTTACCTTCTTCTAATAATAAGGGATGGTTTTCTAAAGAAGATGATATTGAAATTTCATGGGATAAAATTGTGAAAATAGGTGTAGATGTAATAATTGTAGATGCAACTGGAATAGAAATTACTCAACAAGATGAAAATAAAATATAGTAATAAGTAAAAAAAAATTGTATAATACATTTATAACTATATAGGAAAGGCGTGATTTATTTGAAGTGTCCTTTTTGTTTTTTTGATGAGAGTAAGGTTGTAGATTCAAGATCTACAGATGATAATACGACAATAAGACGAAGAAGAGAGTGTAGTAGCTGTGGAAGAAGGTATACTACTTATGAAAAAATAGAGGATATTCCAATTTTGGTTGTTAAAAGAGATTCTACAAGAGAAAATTTCAATAAAGAAAAAATTGTAAATGGGCTTATTATTGCATGTCAAAAAAGACCTATATCTAGAAAGCAAATTGAAGAATTAGCAGAAGATATTGAAAAAAGTATTTCTAATAATATGCTTACAGAAGTGGAATCTAGAGTTATTGGTGAAATGGTAATGGATAGATTAAAAAATATAGATGAAGTTTCATATGTAAGATTTGCATCTGTATATAGAGAATTTAAAGATATAACTACATTTATTGATGAAATTAATGTATTAAGAACTGAAAAAAAATAAAATGGACTGCCTTATTTGGTGGTCTTTTTTCGTTCACTAATTTATATTAAGGTTAAAATCATGTTAAATATAAATTTATTAATTGGTAAATAATTAGTTATAATGTTAAAATACATTTATGAGGAAATAGAGGTGGATTATGAATTATTTAAATGTTAATGATTTTAAAAGTTTTAAAGATTTTTGGATTCTTGAAGGTGAGAAAATTAATGTGGTATTTTCTAATGCCAAAATGGGAAGAAGTTTTAATAGACATACAGAAGATGGAATAAAGAATTTATTATCATTAAAAGAGGATTTTAATGTTAATGAAGTTGAATATATAAATCAAATTCACAGTGATAAAGTTTATATTTATAAAAAAGGTGAAAAGAACTTTATTGAACATGAGGGAGATGGAATAGTAACTAATGAAAAATCAACAATAATAGGTGCATTTACTGCTGATTGTGTACCTGTAATTTTAATTGATGAAGTAAATAATGTTATTGCGGCAGTACACAGTGGATGGAAGGGAACTTTCAATAGTATTAGTGCAATAGCTGTTGAAAAGATGATAAGTGAATATGGTTCAAATGTTAAAAATATTAAAGCATATATAGGCCCTCATATAAGACAATGTTGTTATGAAGTTTCAGAAGAATTAAAAGAAAAGTTTATAAATAAATTTAATGAAATTCCTTGTGATAAGCTTTTTGATGGAAGAAATTTAAGTATGGAATTATGCATTGAAGATGATTTAAAAAAGATTGGATTAAGTGAGCAAAATATTTATTCATTAAAATTATGTACACATTGTGAAAAAGAAAATAAATTGTTTTCTTATAGAGCAAGCAAAGGAGCATATGGAAGATTATTTGCATTTGTTTATATTAAATAAATCTTTGGGGTGATAGGGAAATGGCAAATGAGAAAATATTAGTAGTAGATGATGAAGAATATATTTTAGAACTTATAAGCTTTAATTTAACCAATAATGGATATACTGTATTAACAGCAAATAATGGTATTGATGCAGTTAAAATTGCAATTGAAGAAAAGCCAAACTTAATTTTATTAGATTTAATGATTCCAGGAAAAGATGGGTATGATGTTTGTAAGGAAGTTAGAAGCAATATAGAAATTAAAAATATTCCCATAATCATGTTAACAGCAAAAAGTGAAGAAATTGATAAAATATTAGGTTTAGAATTAGGCGCAGATGATTATATTACTAAGCCATTTTCTGTTAGAGAATTACTAGCTAGAGTTAAAGCTGTTTTAAGAAGATTTTCAATGGATGAAATTAAAAGTAATATAGTTGATTTTGGAATCTTAAAAGCAGACTTTGAAAAAAGGGAAATTCATGTTAAAGATAAAAAGCTAGATTTAACTCTTAAGGAATTTGAATTACTTGAAATTTTAATTAAAAATAAAGGGAAAATATTAACTAGGGATATGCTTCTTGATAAAATATGGGGTTATGAATATATAGGTGAAACAAGAACTGTAGATGTTCATATAAGATATTTAAGAAAGAAAGTAGAAGATGATGATAAACATCCTAAATTTATTGAAACTATAAGAGGAGTAGGTTATAGATTTAATCCAAATTGTTAAATTATGAAGAAAAAGATTATAACTTTAGTAGTTATTACTGTAATTTTTGCATTGGTAATTGTAACGAGTTGTTTTATAGGATTAGTTAATATAAGTACCATTAAAGATGCAAAAGAAACATTAGCAATATATAATGAGTGTGTGGTAAGAGAAGATTATAAAGATTCAAAATTATTATCACTATATAAGTTTAAAGATAATTTAGTTAGATTTACTGTGATTAATAAAGAGGGAGAGGTAATTTTTGATAATGAAATTACTAAGTTAGATAATCATAATAATAGACAAGAAATTATAGATGCATTTAAAAATGGTTCTGGAAGCAGTGTAAGATATAGTGAGAGCTTATCAACCAGCATGGTTTATGTTGCAACTAAAATTGATGACAATACTGTTATAAGGAGTTCAGTTCCAGTAAATAGTATTAGAGTATTTACTTCAGGGACTTTAAAATACTATATTGCAATTATATTATTAGTGTTTGTTTTATCATTATTTCTTGCAGTAAAGCTTGTTAAAATAATTGTTTATCCAATAAATGAACTTCAAAAGGTTACTTCTAAAATCGAAAATGGAGATTTAAATAAAAGAGCTATTATTTATAATTATGATGAAATAGGCTTTTTAGCACAAACATTTAATAATATAGCAGATCAACTTGAAATAAGAATAATAGATTCTTTAGATAAGAAAAATAAGCTTGAAGCAATTCTTGAAAGTATGGAAAGTGGAGTAATTGCAATTGATAATAATGAAAATATAATTTTAATTAATTCTTATTCACAAAAATTATTTGATTTAAAGGAAGATAATATAGGTAAAAAAATATCTGATTGCATAATAGATTATGACTTAATTAATTTTATTAGAGAAATTCCAGAAATAGGAACAAAGGAAATTAAATTATTTCATCCAATTGAAAGAGAGCTTAGGGTTAAAAAATCACCAATTATAAATTATTTAAATAATTCAATTGGAATTGTAATTACGGTTCAAGATATAACTGATATTAAAAGGCTTGAAAATATGAGAAGTGAATTTGTTGCTAATGTTTCTCATGAATTAAAGACTCCATTAACATCTATTAAAGGATTTTCAGAAACTTTAAGATATGTAGATGATAGTGAAACTAAAAATAAGTTTTTAGATATTATTGATAAAGAATCAGAAAGGTTAACTAATTTAATAAATGATATTTTAATTTTATCTAATATTGAAAATATTCATAAAATGGAAAGTGAATATTTTAATCCAGGTGATGTTATAGAAAATGTTTTAGATATGGTAAAAAGTCAGGCTTATAAAAAATCAATTATTATTAAATATAATGATTGTTTTAATAGTGAAATTTTAGGAAGCAAGGATAAATTTCATCAATTAGCTGTTAATTTAATTGAAAATGCAATTAAATATTCTAATGAAAATGGAATTGTTAAAATTGATTTAACTTTGGAAGAGCAATACTTTGTTTTTAAAGTTAAAGATAATGGAATAGGTATTCCTAAAAATGATATTCCAAGGATATTTGAAAGGTTTTATAGAGTTGATAAATCAAGATCAACTAGGGGAACTGGACTTGGATTAGCTATTGTTAAACATATTGTGAAGTTATTTAATGGAGAAATAAGTGTAAAATCAAAAGTAGGAAGAGGTAGTACCTTTACTGTTAAAATAAAAAAGTAATAAATATTAAAGATAAGCTAAAAATATATTAAGTATTTTTTGCTTATCTTTTTTTGGTTCTAAAAATTTATAATAAAAATTTAAAATAAAATTATATGAAAATATAAAGGCAGATATAAATAAAATAAAGCTTCTAAGATTAAGGTTAAAAAAGGTAATTTAACATTTACTTAACATTTATCTAACTTCAATTAACAATTTAGTAATATTACTTTAACTTTAGAGGAATAATATTATTTGTGTAAGGTATATGAATAAAATTCATTTATAAAAGTGGAGGGATAAAAATGAGAAGTAAAAGGTTAAAATTAATGGTTGGGGCAGTATTAGTTGCTATGATTGGAACAATATTTACAGGGTGTGGATCTGATAAAACTTCAAAGGGAGAAAATTCTTCATCTGTAACTATTTCAATTTCAGGTTCAACTTCAGTAGGACCATTAATGGAAAGTATTCAAGAAGTTTATGAGGCAAAAAATAATAATGTTATATTAGAAATACAACAAAATGGTTCAGGGGCTGGAATCAAAGATGTTATTGGAGGTGTTTCTCAAATAGGAATGTCTTCAAGAGATTTAAAAGGTGAAGAAAAAGATTCAGTACAGGGAACTACAATAGCATATGATGGAGTTGCGTTATTGGTAAATTCTAGTAATTTAGTTAAAGACATAACTTTAGAACAAATTAAAAAAGTTTATACAGGTGAAATAACAAATTGGAAGGAGTTAGGAGGAGAAGATGGACCAATTGTAGTTGTTTCAAGGGAAGAAGGTTCAGGAACTAGAGATTCATTTCAAGAAATTGTTGGATATAAATCAGAAGAATTAGTTAAAAATGCATCAATTTCAGATGGTAGTGGGGCTGTTAAAACCACAGTTGCAGGAAATAAAAATGCAATTGGATTTGCTTCTTTTGAATATATTGATGATACAGTTAGTGCTTTAAATGTTGATGGTATAGAACCAACTGCTAAAAATGTTAAAGAAGGAAATTATAAAATTTCAAGACCTTTCTTATTAGTAACTAAAAAAGATACTTTAACACAAAATTGGCAAAATTTAATTGACTTTATATTAAGTTCAGAAGGACAACAAATAGTATCAGATAATAAGCTAATAACAATAGACTAAAAATTAGTTAGTAGTTAGAAGTTAGGAGTTAGTATTTAAGGAAGGGGATGTTGCATTAAGAATAAATCCTACAATATAGTGTATTAATTTTTAATAGTGTATTAATTTTTATTTTTTTAAACAATATATTGTATATAAAAGTTTTAGTGCGATAGCTCCTGAAAATATATATTTTAAAATTCAGCATTAGTTGAATTTATACCTAAACTACTAACTACAAACTACAATCGGGAGGGCTGAAATGGTAGAAAAAAATAAAAGCAAATATATAATAGACAAAGTTACAAGAGTAATATTTTTAATATGTGCTCTTATAGCTGTAATAAGTTTAGTTTTAATAATAGGATTTGTATTTTATAAAGGGTTAAGGCCATTTTTTGCAGAAGGAAAATCATTTACTAAATTTATTTTTGGAACACAGTGGTATCCAACATCTGATGACCCAAAGTATGGAATATTACCTATGATAATTGCTTCTATATATGGCACATTAGGAGCTTTAATAATAGGGGTACCAATAGGATTACTAACGGCAATATTTATTTCAGAAATAGCACCAAACTGGCTTTCTAAAATTATTATTCCAGCAGTTGAGCTTTTAGCAGGAATTCCATCTGTATTATATGGATTATTTGGCTTAGCAATAATTGTTCCATGGATACAAAATACTTTTAATTTACCGCAAGGACAAAGTTTATTAGCAGTAATTATAGTTTTAGCAGTTATGATGCTTCCAACTATTATTTCAGTTTCAACTACTGCAATAAGAGCTGTTCCTAAAAGTTATAAAGAGGGTTCCTTAGCTCTTGGAGCATCTCATATAGAAACAACTTTTAAGGTTGTTGTACCTGCAGCAAAATCAGGTATACTTGCAGCTATAGTTTTAGGGTGTGGAAGAGCAATTGGAGAAACAATGGCAATTATATTAGTTGGAGGAAATGCAGTTGAAATACCTAAATCTATCTTTGATAAGGTAAGGCCACTTACAAGTAATATAGCATTAGAAATGGGGTATGCAACAGAAGCACATCAAGAACTTTTATTTGCAACAGGTGTTGTATTATTTGCATTTATATTAATATTAAATTTAGTTATTTCTAAACTTTCTAATAAGGAAGGTAAGTAAACATGAGGAAATTTAAAGAAGTTATTTTAAAAGTATTATTATATTTATCAGCATTAATAACTGTTGGAATTTTAGTTTTTATAATTGGATTTATATTTATAAAGGGATATAAGCTTATAAATTTTAATTATTTATTTGGAGAGTATAAGCCATCTGGAGGTGGAGGAATTAAACCTTTTATAGTTTCAACATTATATACAATTGGACTATCATTAATTGTTGCTACGCCAATAGGTGTGTTGTCAGCAGTTTATTTACATGAATATGCTAAGCAAGGAAGATTGGTAAAAATAATAAGATATTCAACAGAAGCTTTATCTGGAATACCATCAATTGTTTATGGATTATTTGGAGCAGCTTTTTTTGTAACAACTTTAAAGTTTGGATATTCACTTATAGCAGGTTCTTTAACACTTTCAATAATAATTTTACCTGTAATTATCCGTACAACAGAAGAAGCGTTAAAGGTAGTTCCTCCATCATATAGGGAAGCTTCCCTTGGTCTTGGTGCAACAAGATTTCAAACTTTATATAAAGTAATACTTCCAAGTGCAGTACCTGGAATTGTTTCAGGAGTAGTATTATCAATGGGGCGTGTAATTGGTGAATCAGCTGCACTTTTTTTAACAGCAGGTACAGTTTATAAAATGCCTACAAGCATAATGTCAAGTGCAAGAACATTAACAGTTCATGCTTTCCTTGAAACAAAGGAAAAAGGTGATATTGCATCAGCAGCTGCAGCAGGAATAGTTTTAATTGTAATGATTTTAATTTTAAATTTATTAGCTAAGTTTATAAGCAAGAGATTTAATAAAGCTAATTATTAATTTATAAAATTAAGTATAGTGAATAATTAAAAGTTGTTATTAGTATAAATAACTTTATTTTGGTAAAGTAAAATCATAGGATTTTGAGGTGTAAATATGTCAAATATAATCAAATCTGAAATTCAGGTTAAAAATTTAGAGTTGTTTTATGGTGAAAATAAAGCACTGAAAAATATTAGTATAGATATAGAAGCAAAAAAGGTTACAGCATTAATAGGACCTTCAGGGTGTGGTAAATCAACATTTTTAAGAACTTTAAATAGAATGAATGATTTAATTGAAGGAGTTAAGATAAATGGTCAAATATTAATAGATGGGAAGGATATATATAAGGATTATGAGGAAATAGACCTTAGAAAAAAGGTAGGAATGGTATTCCAAAAGCCTAATCCATTTCCTATGTCTATTTATGATAATATTGCTTATGGACCTAGAATACATGGAATAAAAGATAAAAGGACTTTGGACCAAATAGTTGAAAATAGTTTAAAGGGAGCAGCTCTTTTTGATGAAGTTAAGGATAGATTAAAAAAATCAGCAATAGGACTTTCTGGTGGTCAACAACAAAGACTATGTATAGCTAGAACTATAGCTGTTTCACCTGAAATAATATTAATGGATGAACCTACATCAGCATTAGATCCTATTTCTACTAATAAAATGGAAGAGCTTATGGTTGAATTAAAAAAACAATATACAGTTGTAATTGTTACTCATAATATGCAACAAGCAGGTAGAATTGCTGATAAGACTGCATTTTTCTTATCTGGAGAAGTTGTTGAATATGGAAATACAGAAGACATATTTTACAGACCAAGAGATAAGAGAACAGAAGATTATATAACAGGAAGATTTGGATAAAATTAAATTTTTAAAAATAAAATATATCATAATCAAAAAATAATTAAGAATTAATAATTTAAAATTAAAATTAGGGAGTGAGATTATGACAAGAAATCTTTTAGAAAAGAGAATGCAGCTTTTAACTTCAGAACTTGCTGAAATGGGAAGCCTTGTTGAAAAACAATTATATAACAGTATAGAAGCTTTCAAAAATAAAGATATGGTTTTGGCTAAAAAGGTAATTGAAAATGATGATGAAGTAGATGAATTAAATAAAAAAATTGAAGAGCAGTGCTTAAAATTTATGGCAATGGAATCACCAGTAGCAACTGATTTAAGAAAGATATTTACAACTTCTAAGATAGTTACAGATTTAGAGAGAATGGCTGATTATGCAGTTGATATTTGTAAAGTTGCTCAAAGGGTTGAATTAGATATTTTAGGTGAAGAGTGTGAACCAGTTTGGCAAATGGTAGATATTTTAAGGAAGATGATAAAAAGGTCATTAGAAGCATTTGTTACAGGTAATGTAAAAGAAGCTTATGAAATTTGCAAGATGGATGATGAAGTAGATATTTTATATAGAGGATTATTTAATGATATTTTAAAGAATATGGCAAAGAATGAAACTATTATTAATAAGGGAGCACAAATATTATTTGCATCTAAATATCTTGAAAGAGTTGGGGATCATGTTACTAATATATGCGAATGGATAATTTTTTCTTCAAAAGGTGATTATGTAGATTTAAATGAGTAATAATAAAGAATATAGGGTATACCTTATATTCTTTTTTGTTAGTTGACAAAAAAAGAATTATTGGGGTAATATATCATAGAGATGATAGGTAATTATAGGAGTGACATTATGAAAAATGTAATAACAAGTGTAATGCCTGATAGTATTGCTGAGGAAGTCGGCATTGAAGAAAATGATATTTTATTATCAGTAAATGGTGAAAAGATAGTTGATATTATAGACTACAGGTTTTTAACTAATGATGAAGAAATAGTTTTAGAGATACAAAAGCCAAATGGAGAAGTGTGGGACTACGAAATTGAAAAAGAATATGGCGAAGAGTTAGGCCTAGAATTTGGTGGTGGTATCATGGATAAAGCAAAAAGATGCAGTAATAAATGTATGTTTTGCTTTATAGATCAAAATCCAAGAGGGATGAGAGAAAGTTTATATTTTAAAGATGATGATTCACGTCTTTCTTTTTTACAAGGTAATTTTGTTACGTTAACAAACATGAAAGAAGAAGATATAGATAGAATTATTAGATATAGAATAAGTCCTATAAATATTTCAGTTCATACAACAAATCCAGAGTTAAGAGTAAAAATGCTTGGCAATAGATTTGCAGGTACTGTTTATAATAGAATAAAGAGATTAGCAGAAGCAGGAATTGAAATGCACTGTCAAATAGTTCTTATACCAGAAGTAAATAATGGTGAAGAGCTTAAAAGGACTATTACTGAATTATATGAATTATATCCAGCAGTAGCAAATATTGCGGTAGTTCCAATAGGAGTTACTAAATATAGAGATGGATTAGTTCAAGTAAAAACATTTACTAATGAAACTGCAAGAAAAGAATTAGAAATGGTTATGGAATTTCAAAAAAGATTTATGAAAGAAATTAATGACCCATTTGTAAGATTTTCAGATGAGTTTTATTTAGTTGCAGATATAGATGTTCCAGAAGAAAGTTTTTATAATGGATATGAACAAATAGAAGATGGAATTGGAATGATTAGATGTTTCAGGGAAGCTATAAATTATACTGCTCAAGATTTAAATAAAAATATAAAAGGAACTTTTTCTGTACCAACTGGAGCCCTTGCATTTAATGAAGTAAGAAGTGGAATGAAAAAGTTAATGGAAGTTAATCCTAATGTTAAAATAGATACATATAAAATAGTTAATAATTTCTTTGGGGAAACAATAACAGTTGCAGGACTTCTTACTGGAACTGATATTATTGGACAATTAAAGGGGAAAATTAATAGTGAATACTTAATTATGCCTAATAATATGTTTAGAAAAGGTTATGAACTAGGTCCAGCTGAGTATATTATGTTAGATGATACTAAGATTGAGGACATAGAAAAAGAATTAGGGGTTAAGGTGCTTGTATGTGATCACACAGGTGAAGATATAGTAAGCATAATAAATGATGTATGTCAGGAGGAACAAGAATAATGGCAAAACCAATAGTTGCTATAGTTGGAAGACCGAATGTAGGTAAATCTACATTATTTAATAAACTAGCAGGAAAAAGAATTTCAATAGTTCAAGATACACCAGGTGTAACAAGAGATAGAGTATATGCGGAAGCTGAATGGCTTAATCATACTTTTACAATGATTGATACTGGAGGTATAGAACCAGAAAACCAAGATATAATAGTTAAGCAAATGAGAAGACAAGCGAACATTGCTATAGAAACAGCTGATGTTATAATGTTTGTAGTTGATGGTAAAGAAGGCTTAACAGCAGCTGATAATGAAGTTGCAACAATGCTTAGAAAATCTAAGAAACCAGTAGTTTTAGTTGTTAATAAAATTGATAACTTAAAAGATGAAGAAAATGCATGGGAATTTTATAATTTAGGTATTGGTGATCCAGTAGCTATATCAGCAGGCCAAGGTAAAGGTCTTGGAGATATGCTTGATATGGTTGTTTCACATTTTGATTCAATTGCTTCAACAGAAGAGGAAGAAGAAGATATAAAAATAGCTATGATAGGTAAACCTAATGTAGGTAAGTCTTCATTAATAAATAGATTATTAGGTGAAGAAAGATTAATTGTATCAGATATAGCTGGAACTACAAGAGATGCTATAGATAGTAAAATTGAAAGTGAATTTGGTAAGTTTACATTAATAGATACAGCTGGTCTTAGAAGAAAAAGTAAAGTTAAAGAAGAAATAGAAAGATATTCTGTTATAAGAACTCTTGCTGCTGTAGAAAGAGCAGATGTTTGTATCTTAATGATAGATGCAACAGAAGGTGTTACAGAGCAAGATGAAAAAATAATAGGATTTGCACATGAATTAAACAAGGCTATAATGGTTATAGTTAATAAATGGGATCTTATTGAAAAAGATGATAAAACAATGGATAACTATAAAAAAGATTTACAAAGTAAGCTTAAGTTTATAAAATATGCTAAATTCTTATTTATATCAGCATTAACTGGTCAAAGAGCACATAAGGTGTTAGAAGTTGCTAGAGAATGTTATGATAATTATGATAAGAGAATTGGTACTGGTGTATTAAATGAAGTTATTAATAAGGCTGTATTAATGAAAGAGCCACCAGTAGTTGCATTAAAGAGACTAAAAATATATTATGCAACACAAGTAGCTACAAAACCACCAAAGTTTGTGTTCTTTGTTAATGATTCAAGTTGTAGACATTTCTCTTATGAAAGATATTTAGAAAATCAATTAAGAGATAATTTTGATTTCAGTGGAACTGGAATACAAATAGAATATAGGGAGAGAAAGGATAGTTAATTTATGAGTAAGGTAGCTTTTTTAGGCGGAGGAAGTTTTGGGATTGCTTTAGCAATTTTATTAGCAAACAAAGGAAATATTATATCAATATACGATAGAAATAGTAATGTTGTAGAGGATATTAATGTTAATAGAAGAAATGATAAATTTATTAAAGGATTAAATGTGCCTAAAAATGTTACGGCCTATAATAGCTTAGAGGAGGCTATACCTAATTCTGATTATGTGGTATTAGCTGTTCCTTCTCATGTAATTAGAAGTGCTGCAAGAAGTATTAAGGGACTTGTAAAAGAAAGTGTACCTGTTATATGTATTGCAAAAGGCATTGAAGAAGGTACTAATAAAACATTAGTTGAAGTTATTGAAGAAGAAATTAATAATCCAGTAGTAATTTTATCAGGTCCAAGTCATGCAGAAGAAGTAGCATTTGATATTCCAACAACAGTGCTTACATCTTCAAATAATATGAAGATAGCTGAAGAAGTTCAAGACCTTTTTATGACTAAAACATTTAGAGTTTATACTAATGATGATTTAATTGGTGTTGAAGTTGGAGGGGCTGTAAAAAATATTATAGCATTAGCAGCTGGAGTATGTGATGGATTAGGATATGGAGATAATACAAAGGCAGCTCTTATGACTAGGGGAATGGCTGAGATAGTTAGAATAGGAACTAAGCTTGGCGGAAGAGTTGAAACTTTCCTAGGCCTTACTGGAATGGGTGATTTGATAGTAACTTGTACTAGCATGCATTCTAGAAATAGAAAAGCAGGATACTTAATAGGTAAAGGTAAGAGTAGGGAAGAAGCTGTTGAAGAAGTTGGAATGATTGTTGAAGGAATCAAGGCATGTAATGCATTTTATAATTTAAAAGAAAAATTAAATGTTGAAATGCCAATAACGGATGCATTATACAAAGTTCTTTTTGAGGGTAGTGATCCAAGAGAAATGGTAAGTAAACTACTGCAAAGAGATAAAAAATCAGAAAATTACTAATTATATAATGAAAATGTTATTTAATTTAAAGTAATATTTATGTTAAATAATTTTAAAAACTGATTTTTGTGTTAAACAAGAATCAGTTTTTTTATTATGTAAAAAATTATATAATACATCATATTTATTTTTATGAGTACATATTTTAAATTGTAAGAAAAATACATGAAATGTAATTGTTTAATAGTGAATAAAAATATAAATTTTTATTATATTTAATAAAATAAAAAAAATAGTATACTTTTTTTTGCTATGGAATATATTATAGTGTTAAAAATAAATAGGAGGGTGTACTTATGGGCGATTTCAATATATATAAGGATATTGCAGAAAGGACTCAGGGAGACATATACTTAGGTGTTGTTGGACCAGTTAGAACTGGAAAATCTACATTTATTAAAAAATTTATGGATCTTATGGTTATACCAAAGATTGATAATGCTTATAAGAAAGAAAGAGCTAAAGATGAATTGCCACAAAGCAGTTCAGGAAAAACTATTCATACTACAGAGCCCAAATTTGTTCCAAATGAAGCTGTGGAAATTACAATTGATGAAGATATAAAGTTAAAGGTTAGATTAGTAGATTGTGTGGGGTATATTGTTAAGGGAGCTTTAGGATATTTAGAAGATGAAGAGCCTAAGATGGTTAACACTCCATGGTATGAATATGAAATACCATTTGAAGATGCTGCAGAAATTGGAACAAGAAAAGTTATTACTGATCATTCAACTGTAGGTCTTGTTGTTACTACTGATGGAAGTATAACAGGAATAGATAGAGAAGAATACATTGAAGCTGAAGAAAGGGTTGTAGAAGAGCTTAAATCTATTAATAAACCCTTTATAGTTGTACTTAATACAAAGAACATAAACTCTCCAGAAACAGATTCATTAAAAGATGAGCTTGAAAAGAAATATGATGTTGAAGTTCAAGTTATGGATGTTTATAATATGACAGAAAAAGATATTGAAAAACTATTTAAACATGTACTTAAAGAATTCCCTGTTAAGGAAATAAATATAGATATGCCAACATGGGTAGAAAATTTAGAGCCAGAACATTGGCTAAAGAAAGAGTATTTTAAAATAATTAAGGGAATGTGTGAAAGTGTAGATAAAATTAGGGACATAAAACCAGCATTTTATGATGCAAAACAAAATGAAAATTTAAGTGCATCAGATTTAACACAAATAAAACTTGGTGAAGGAACTGCAAATATATTATTAAAACCAAGTGAAAACATTTTTTATAAAATACTTAGTGAAAATTGTGGTGTTGAAATAGAAGATGAAAGTGAATTAATTGCTCTTGTAAAAGATTTAAATGTTGCAAAAGTAGAATATGATAAAATTAAGGATGCATTAGTTGATGTAAAAGAAACAGGATATGGATTAGTGGCACCTCAATTAAGCGAAATGAAATTTGAAGAGCCAGAAATTGTTAAGCAAGGCACTAAATTTGGTGTTAAGCTAAAGGCAAGTGCACCATCTCTTCATTTTATTAAAGCTGATATTAAAACTGAAATAAGTCCTATAATGGGTTCTGAAAAAGAAAGTGAAGAACTTGTTACAGCTCTTATGGAACAATATGAAAAGGACCCAGCATCTTTATGGCAAAGTAATATGTTTGGAAAATCTTTAGAGGTATTAGTTAAGGAAGGACTACAAAATAAGTTATATAAGATGCCAGAAGATGTGCAAGTTAAAATTCAAAAAACACTTCAAAAAATCATTAATGAAGGTAATGGTGGATTGATTTGTATAATACTATAACATAGATATAGTCTGCTACTAAATAGTTTATTTAGTAGCAGACTATTTTATAAGTACGGATATAAAATATTAAGCAATGTTAAATTGAAAAAAGTATATTATTTTTGGTACAAACTCCTATGTAATTAGAATATAATATAATAAGCAGATAGTATTATGCTTAATATATTATAGTGAAGAGGGATAGTATGGAGAGCAGATTTTGTACCTATAAAAGAGTAGGATATTTAAGAGAAAGGGTTGCTTATGAATTAGGTATAGAGTTTACTGGTGTAATTTATGCCTCGCCAGGCGTGCTAAAACATATAATAAAAAGACATGGAAGACAGTTTGACAAAAGGACTAGAACAGGAATTTTAGAATGGATGAAAAAGATTCTAGATGATCCTGATTATATTGGAATTTATAAAAATGATGAGGGACAGACTGCTATAGAATTTATTAAAAAAGCTTATACTAATTTGCTTTTAGGAGTTGAAGTAGATGAAGAAAAACAATATATTTATGTAACTACTATGTATCCTATAACTGATAGGAAAATAGAAAATAGAATTTATAGTGGAAAATTAATTAATATTAAAAAAAATAAATAAAATATTTGCTATAAATAAAATTCAAATATATAATATAAAATTAAGTATATAGGATTTTTGAGGTGAGAAAAGGCTCCTCATGCGCTGGAACTATTCAGTAAACAGAGATGCAGGAAATGTCGCCCTGCCATAAATCCTGGAACATGGTTAGAAGTAACAAGTGATAAGTGACAAGTTTAGGAAAAATATAATTTATTGGGGCTGTCGCACTAAAACTTTTATACACAATATATTGTTTTTTATTTATTCTTAATGCGACATCCCCGTACCTAAACTTGTCACTTGTAACTTCAAATTAAAAGAGAGATTATATTTTGGAGGATAAAATGAAGAAAATAGCGGTAATTTTTAATGGTGGAACAATATCTATGAAGGTTGATGAAAGAATTAAGGCAGCTGTTCCTAGTTTAACTGGTGAAGAGATAATGTCTATGGTAACTGGAATAGAAGAATATGCAGAAATTGAATCTTATAGTTTTTCAAGTATGCCATCACCACATATGACTTTTAAAACAATGTTAGAATTAAGTGAGTTTTCAAAAGAATTATTAAATAGAGAAGATATTGATGGTGTTGTAATTACTCATGGAACAGATACTTTAGAAGAAACAGCATATCTTTTAGACTTAACAATAAATAGTGACAAGCCTGTTGTAATTACAGGTGCAATGAGAAGTGGCTCAGAACTTGGTTATGATGGACCTTCAAATTTAGCAGCTTCAATTTGTACAGCAATTTCTGATGATGCAAAGGGAAGAGGAGTGCTTGTATGCTTTAATGGTGAATTAAATTCAGCTGCAGAAGTAACAAAAGCAAATTCTATGGCATTAAATGCATTCATAACTCCTAATTTTGGACCAATAGGAATTGTTGACAATAATAAAGTAATGTTTTATAGAGATGCAAAGAAAACAGAAACATATGATGCAAAAGAAATTAATAAAGATGTTTTATTAATTAAATGTGTAGCTGATATGGACTCTACATTAATTGACTTTGCAATTGAAAAAGGATTTGGTGGAATAGTTATTGAAGCTTTAGGAAGAGGAAATGTACCTCCAAGAATGGTTGAAGGAATAAAAAGAGCGTTAGATAATAAGATGCCTATAGTTGTAGTATCTAGATGTTTTGAAGGTAGAGTACACGAATCATATGGATATGAAGGTGGAGGAAAAATGCTTAAGGATTTAGGGGTTATCTTTGGTGATACATTACCTGGACAAAAGGCCAGAGTTAAACTTTCATTAGCTATAAACAGCAACATAAGTTATGATGAAATAAAAAATCAATTTTCAAAATAGAGTTAGGTTTTCGAGGGCACTGAAAAACATTAAGTTTTTCAGTGCCCTCGGTTTTCTAGCTCTATTTTTTATTAAAAATAAAATTGTAAACAAATTGTTAATAAAATGTTGACAGAAAACCATATAAAGATATAAACTAATTTTATTGTTTAAAAAGTAATAAATTTTTATATATAAGAAGAAAGTGGCAGGGGAAATAGTATGATAAGGAGCATGACTAGCTTTGGAAGAAGCAACAGTGAAGAAGGTAAAAAAAGAGTATTTACTGTTGAAATGAAAAGTGTAAATAGTAGATATTTAGATGTAAATATTAGAATGCCTAAAAGTATAATTTCTTTAGAGGAAGAAATTAGAAAAATGATTAGTAATTCTCTTAATAGAGGAAAAGTTGATGTCTTTATTAATATAAAGAATTATAATGAAGGTGCTGGAGTACCTAAGGTTGATATTAACTTAGCACAAGGATATTTACAATGTCTTAAAGAAATTGAAGAAAAATTAAATATCAAAAATGATATATCTGTAATGCAAATAGCAAGATTTCCAGAAGTAATCACTATGATTGAAGAAGAAGACAAAATAGATGAAATATGGGAAGAATTAAAACCTTTAATAAGTTCATCATTAGATATGATGATTAACATGAGAGAAGTTGAAGGTGAAAAATTAAAAGAAGATATATTAATTAAAATAAATCAAATTGAAGAATTAGTATCTAAGGTAGAAGAATTTGCAGATAGTATTCCTAAGGTATTTAAGCAAAAGCTTGAAGAAAGATTAAAAGATTTATTAGGAAATGTTGAAGTAGATGAAAATAGAATTGCTACTGAAGTTTGTATATTAGCAGATAAAGCAACTGTTGATGAAGAAATAATAAGACTAAACAGTCATATTAATCAAGTGAGAGAAACATTAAAATTAAATGAACCTATTGGAAGAAAACTTGATTTTATAGTTCAAGAAATGAATAGAGAAACAAATACAATTGGTTCAAAGTCTAGTGATATCAAAATGACTAATATAGTTATTGATATAAAAAATATACTTGAAAAAATTAGAGAACAAGTTCAAAACATAGAATAATAGGAGGAAAAGCATGGGAATAAAATTAATTAATATTGGTTTTGGTAATATTGTATCAGCTAATAGATTAGTTGCTATAGTTAGTCCAGAATCAGCACCAATTAAGAGAATAATCCAAGAAGCTAGAGATAGAGGAATGCTTATTGATGCTACTTATGGAAGAAGAACTAGAGCTGTTATAATTACTGATAGTGATCATGTTATATTATCAGCAGTGCAACCAGAAACTGTTGCACATAGATTAGTAGACAAAGATGAAGCTGCAGACGAGGTTGATGAATAATGCATAATAGAGGACTATTAATAGTTATTTCTGGCCCATCAGGTGCTGGAAAGGGAACAATTTGTAAGGCGCTTTTAGAAAAGATAGATGATTTATTTATTTCTGTTTCAGCAACTACAAGAAGTCCGAGAGAAGGAGAAGTTGATGGTGTTAATTATCACTTCCTTACTAAAGAAGACTTTATATCAAAAGTAGAAAGAAATGACTTTTTAGAATATGCAGAAGTACATGGTAACATGTATGGTACGCCAAAATTCAAAGTTGAAGAAATGTTAGAACAAGGTAAAAATGTAATATTAGAAATAGATATTCAAGGTGCATTAAAGGTTAAGGAAAACTTTAGTGAAGGAGTATTTATTTTTATACTTCCTCCATCTATGGAAGAATTAAAACAAAGAATAATAAAAAGAGGAAGCGAAACGCAAGAATCATTAATGACAAGATTTAAAAATGCATATCAAGAAATAAACTATGTTTCTAAGTATAACTATGCAGTAGTTAATGATGAAGTTGATACGGCAGTTGAAAAAATAGAGGGTATAATTGTCGCAGAAAAGTGTAGAGTAGATAGAATAAAAGATACAATATTAGATTCTAAGGAGGGCGTAATTCATGAACAACTCTATGATTAATCCATCAGTGGTAGATTTATTAAAAAAGGTAGAAGACAGATATTCACTAGTAATAGTTACATCAAGAAGAGCAAGACAAATAATAGATGGTGCTGTACCATTAACAACAGTTCCTTCAAATAAAGCATTAACAATAGCAATAAACGAAGTTAATGAAGGAAAAATTTCTTATTGTAAAAACAATGAAGGAACAAAATAGTTATGAGTAAATGTGTTGTTATTGGCGTTACTGGAGGTATTGCAGTATATAAAGCATTAGATGTAATTAGTGCTTTAAGAAAAAAAGATATTGAAGTTCATGTTATAATGACTGAAAGTGCATCAAAATTTGTAAATCCACTAACATTTCAATCAATAAGTCAAAATATGGTTGTAACAGACATGTTTGCAGAGCCAAAGGCTTGGGAAATTCAGCATATTTCATTAGCTCAAAAAGCTGATTTAATGCTTATAGCACCTGCAACAGCAAATGTTATAGGTAAAATTTCAAATGGAATTGCAGATGATATGTTATCTACAACTGTAATGGCAACTAAAGCTAAAGTACTTATAGCACCTGCTATGAATACAAATATGTATCAAAATCAAATAGTTCAAAATAATATTTCAAAATTAAAAGATTTTGGATATAAATTTATTGAACCAGCTAGTGGAAGATTAGCATGTGGTGATATAGGTATAGGTAAATTAGCGGATGTAAATACAATTGTTGAAAGAGTTATAGAAGAACTTGAAGATAAAGAGCAAGATTTGTTAGGAAAAAAAGTACTAGTTAGTGCTGGACCTACTATTGCACCTATTGACCCAGTAAGATATATAACTAATAGGTCAACTGGTAAAATGGGATATGCTATTGCAAAAGAAGCAAGAGATAGAGGTGCAGAAGTAATTTTAGTTTCAGGTCCTACAAATTTAGAACCACCTAAAAACGTAAAAATAATTAACATAAAAACTAATGAAGAAATGAAAAAAGAAATTTTACAAAATTTTAAATGGGCAGATATAGTAATAAAGTCAGCAGCAGTTGCTGATTATAAGCCAAAGGAATATAGTAAAGAAAAGATTAAAAAGGGTGAAGGTGACCTTAATATTTGTTTAACTAGAGATAATGATATATTAAAATTTCTAGGAGAAATTAAAACTCACCAAGTTTTAGTTGGATTTGCTGCTGAAAGTGATAATGTACTTGAAAATGCAGAAAGAAAACTAAAAAATAAGAACTTAGATTTTATAGTAGCAAATGATATTACATCTTCTGATACTGGATTTGGAAGTGAAGACAATAAAGTAGTTATTTTATCTAAAAATAATGAAAAGCTTGAACTAGAAAAAATGAGTAAAAAGGAAGTTGCAAGTAATATATTTGATATGATTTTAGAAAAGCGCTAATTGCGCTTTTCTTTATATACAATATATATTTTAAAGGTTAAAATATATAGAAACTGAAAGTAAGAAGGTGATAATTTGAAGTTATATGCTGAAGTTATTATAAATTCTGAAGCATTAGAAATAGATAGACCTTTTACATATAAAGTTCCAGAAGAATTCAATAATGAAATTAAAATAGGCCAAATAGTAAAAGTTCCCTTTGGAAAAGGAAATAAAACATCTGAAGGGTTTATATTAAATTTGAAGAATGATGATAATATAAAGTTCAAAACTAAAAATATAGCAGCTATTTTAGTAAAAGATCCAGTTATTGATGAAGATGATATTAATCTTATTGAATTTTTAAGAGAAAAAACATTGTGTAAGTATATTGATGCTTTTAGGCTTCTTATTCCAGTTGGAATAATGAAGGGAGCTAAAGCTAAGAAAAAAAAGGTTATAGTTTTAAAAAATGAAGATTTAAGTAATATAAAAAATCCTGATGGATATAAAAAAATTGTTGAATTTTTTAAGACGAATTCGGGAAAATATACTAAAAGTGAACTTATTAATGAGCATTCAATTTCTCAATATAAATTAAATAAATTAATAGAAAATGAAGTTTTATCAATAGAAGAAGAAAGCGTATTTAGATATAATGATAGAGTTTATAATAAGGATAGTGCTAAGACATTAACAATAGAACAAGAAAATATTATAAGAGAATATATTAACTCTGATGATAAAATGTTTTTGCTTAAAGGAGTTACAGGATCAGGTAAAACAGAAGTTTATATGAAGCTTGTTGAAAGAGTATTATTAGAAGAGAAATCAGCTATTATATTAGTTCCAGAAATTGCTTTAACACCACAAATGATTGAAAGGTTTAAAGGAAGATTTGGTGTAAATGTTGCTTTATTTCACAGTAAATTATCTGATGGCGAAAGATTTGATGAATGGTTTAGAGTAAAAGAAGGAAAGTCAAAAGTTATAGTAGGAGCTAGAAGTGCAATATTTCTTCCTGCAAAAAATTTAGGCTTAATAATTATTGATGAAGAGCATGAAAATACTTATAAATCTGAACAAAATCCTAAATATCAAACAAAGGAAGTAGCAGAATATTTAAGTGAATTAAAAGGATGTAAAGTTATTTTAGGCTCAGCTACACCGTCAATAGAAACTTACTATAGAGCTTTAACTGGGGAAATGAAGCTTTTAGAGCTAAATTCAAGGGTAGATAATAAAGCTATGCCACCAATGAAGGTTATTGATATGAGAAATGAACTTAAAGGTGGTAATAAATCATTATTTAGTAGAGAATTATTTATTGCAATACAAGAAAGACTAAAAAGAAAAGAACAAATTATTTTGTTTTTAAATAGAAGGGGATTTTCAACTTTTGTTTCATGTAGAAGCTGTGGATATGTATTTAAGTGTGATGAATGCGATATTTCAATGACTTATCATAAAAATGGATTATTAATATGTCATTATTGTGGTAAAACAAAAAGGGAACCAAGAGAATGTCCTAAATGTCATAGTAAATATGTAAAATTCTTTGGTGCTGGTACTCAAAGAGTTGAAGAAGAAGTTAAAAAATATTTTAATAATGCAGGGATATTAAGAATGGATGTAGATACAACAAGAGATAAGCATTCATATGAAAGGATTTATAATACTTTTAAAAATGGTGAAGCAGATATTTTAATAGGTACACAAATGGTTTCTAAAGGGCTTGATTTTAAAAATGTTACTTTGGTTGGTATTTTAGCTGCAGATATGTCTATTAATATTCCAGATTATAGGGCAGCAGAAAGAACTTTTCAAATAATAACTCAAGTAGCAGGAAGAGCAGGAAGAGGAGATAAGCAAGGAGAAGTTTTAATTCAAACTTATACACCACAACATTATAGCTTGCAATATGCTGTTAATTATGATTATGAAGGTTTTTATGAAAAGGAATTTACAGTAAGGGCTATGATGAAGTATCCACCTTTTGGAAAATTACTTTTAATAAATGGAACATCAAAAAAAGAAGATTTATTAAAGAATTTTATGCACAAAATAACAATGATGATTAAACCCTTAGTTGAAAATTGCTTAGATATTGAAATTTTAGGACCGATTCCCTGTATGATTTCTAAAGTAAAGGAAAATTATAGATGGCAAATTGTTATAAAAGGTGAATTTGATTCATATTTTTCAAAAAATATTAAGGAAATACTTTATGATGAGAACAAGAACGTATATAATGATATACGAATAAGTATGGATATTAATCCAAATAATTTATTCTAGGAGGGCATAAAAATGGCAATAAGAAATATTAGAACTATTGGTGATGATGTTTTAAGAAAAAAATGTAAAGAGGTAGTTGAAATAACAAATAGAGAACTTACTCTAATTGAAGATATGGTAGACACTATGTTTGAAGCTAACGGGGTTGGATTAGCAGCGCCACAAGTTGGTGTATTAAAGAGAATATTTGTTATAGATATTGGTGATGAAAATGGAACTATGGTATTCATAAATCCAGAAATTTTAGAAACTAAAGGAACTCAATGTGATGAAGAGGGCTGCTTAAGTATACCTGGAGAATCAAACCCAGTAGAAAGACCTAATTATGTTAAGGTAAAAGCATTTAATGAAAAAGGTGAAGAATTTATCTTAGAAGGTGAAGAATTATTAGCAAGAGCTATTCTTCATGAAAATGATCACTTAAATGGTGTATTATATGTTGATCATGTAAAGTAGGAGGAAGGTTAATGAAAATAGTATTTATGGGAACTCCAGATTTTGCAGTTCCATCATTAGAAGCTTTAATTGATAAATTTGGAGTTGAAGCTGTATTTACTCAACCAGATAGACCTAGAGGAAGAGGAAAGAAAATGGTCTTTTCTCCAGTTAAAGAAATTGCTGTAAAACATGATATTAAAGTTTTTCAACCTGAAAAGTTAAAGGATGATATAGAAGCTGTAGAGTATTTAAAAGAACTTAAGCCAGATTTTATAATTGTAGTAGCTTTTGGTCAAATATTAACTAAAGAAGTGCTAGATATACCTAAGTATGGATGTATAAATTTACATGCATCATTATTACCAATGTATAGAGGTGCAGCACCTTTAAATTGGGTTATAATTAATGGTGAAGAGAAAACTGGAAATACAACAATGCTTATGGATGTTGGATTAGATACTGGTGATATGTTATTAAAAGATGAAGTTGAAATAACTAAGAATATGACTTCTGGTGAATTACATGACATATTAATGAACAGAGGTGGAGAACTTTTAATTAAAACAATTGAAGGTTTAGCAGAAGGTTCAATTACTCCAGAAAAACAAGAAGGGGAAACTTGTTATGCAAAAATGCTTTCTAAAGAAACTGGAAAGATAAATTGGAATAATTCTGCACAAGATATTCATAATTTAATTAGGGGGCTTAATCCAAGACCTATTGCTCACACTACCTATAAAGAGGAGCCTATGAAGATATACGAATCAGAAGTATTATTACAAAGTAGTAATAAGGAGCCAGGTGTTATAATAGAAGTGAATAAGAAAGGGATGAAAGTTAGCACAGGAAATGGTATATTATTAGTTAAGAAAATACAATTTCCAAATGGAAAGCCTTTAACTATTGAACAATATATAAATGGTAAAGAAATTGAGGTAGGGTGTAAGTTAATATAATATGAAAGGAGAGGGGATATATGTTTTATCCAGGACTTTATTTTGACAAAACTATGCTTTTGTTAGTTCCAGCAATGATAATTGCTTTTTGGGCTCAAACAAAAGTTAGCAGTACTTATAAAAGATATAAGAATGTAAGAATAGCAAATGGATATACTGGTGAAAATATAGCGAGAATGATACTCGATGCTCAAGGATTATATGATATTCCTGTTGTTGAAGTAAGAGGTGAATTAACTGATCATTATGATCCAGTAAGCAGACAGGTTAGATTATCTACAGAGGTTTTTCACAGAGCAAGTATTGCATCAGCAGGAGTTGCTGCACATGAAGTTGGGCATGCAATTCAACATGCACAAAACTATAAACCTTTAGTGTTAAGAACTTCTATAGCAAGAGCTGTTAATTTTAGCAGTCAAGCATCTATAATAATTTTTATGTTAGGTTTATTATTTAGTATTCCTGCATTAACAAACATTGGAATTATATTTTTCAGTGTAGCAGTATTTTATCAAATTGTTACATTACCAGTTGAGTTTAATGCTTCTAGAAGAGCTTTAAACATATTAGAAAATAGAAATATTTTATATGGTGATGAAATTAAGGGAGCTAAAAATGTTTTAAGTGCAGCAGCTATGACTTATGTAGCAGCAGCATTAATGTCAATATCACAATTAATAAGATTAATTGCAATTAGCAATAGAAATAACGATTAAGAGGTAACGTATGAATAGTAGAGAAGTAGCATTAAATATAATTAACAGAGTACTAATAGAAGGAGCTTATTCAAATTTAGTTTTATCAAATGAATTAAATGAAAGTGATTTAAACGAAAAAGATAGAGCTTTAGTAACAGAACTTGTTTATGGAACTATAAGAAGAAAAAAGACATTAGATATGATAATTTCAAATTATATTAAAGATATATCATTAATGGATGAAAAAGTATTAAATATATTAAGAATGGCAATTTATCAAATGCATTTCTTAGATAAGGTTCCAGAGTTTGCAGCATGCAATGAAGCTGTTGAATTAGCAAAACAAATTTCAGTTCAAGATTCTAAATTAGTAAATGGAATATTAAGAAGCTATACTAAAAACCCTGATGATATGGATGTTAAAGATAAGATAGATAGATTAGTATATCAATATTCTTATGAACCATGGTTTATAAGAATGATTTATAAGCAATATGGTGAAGAAAATGGAAGAAAGATATTAGTAGGATTAAATTCTACACCTAAAGTAACAGTAAGAGTTAATACTTGTAAAGCTGATTATGATGAAGTATATGAAAGACTTGAAGAAATGGGATATGATATAGAAGAAGGGTATGCTTGTCCAGAAGCTATAATAATAAAGGGTGGAAGTTCAATTGAAAGTAATGAATTATTCAAAGAGGGATTAATAACAGTTCAAGATGAAAGTGCTATGATTGTAACACCACTTTTAGATGTAAAAGTAGGAGATATTGTATTAGATTTATGTGCTGCTCCAGGTGGAAAAACAACTCATATAGCAGAGCTTTTAAATGGTGAAGGAAAAGTATACTCTTTTGATTTACATGAAAATAAATTATCTTTAATAAATGAAAATTTAGAAAGATTAGGATTAAAGGATGTTGAAGTAGAAGCTATGGATGCAACTAAACTAAATCCTAAATATGTTTCATTTGCAGATAAAGTATTAATAGATGTTCCTTGTTCAGGACTTGGAATTATAAGAAAGAAACCAGAAATAAAGTGGAATAAATCAAGAAAATCACTTAAAGATTTAGTTCCAACTCAAAGAGAAATAATGGAAAATGCTTGGACTTATTTAAAGAGTGGTGGAACAATGCTATATTCTACTTGTACATTAAATGTTGAAGAAAACCAAGATAATATTGAATGGTTCTTAAACAAGCATAAAGATGCAAAAGTTGAAAAGATATTCTTAGGAAATATGGATAACTTCATGTATAACAATGATGGTTCATTAACAATTTTGCCAAATGAATATATGGATGGTTTCTATGTTGCTAAGATAATCAAAAAATAGTAGGTGAAAAAATGTATAATATTTTAAATTTTACATTAGAAGAATTACAAGATTGGATGAAAGAAAATAAAGAAAGTGCTTTTAGAGCAAAACAAGTTTTTTCTTGGATATACAAGGATGTTTGGAATTTTGATGATATGAAGAACATTCCAGGAACATTAAAGGAAAAACTAAAAGAAAGTTTTATTATAGATATTCCTAAAATTGTAGAAGTATATGAATCTAATGTAGATGATACAAAAAAATTACTATTGTCTATGCAAGATAATAACTTAATTGAATGTGTTCTTATGAAATATAAGCATGGAAATTCAATTTGTGTATCTACTCAAGTTGGTTGTAGAATGGGGTGTAAATTTTGCGCCTCAACAATTGGCGGAAGAATAAGAGATTTAAGTAGTGGAGAAATACTTGCTCAAATTATGGTAGCACAAAGGTATTTAGGAGAAAGAATTTCTAATGTTGTATTAATGGGAAGTGGAGAACCTTTAGATAATTTTGATAATGTAATAAAGTTTTTAAAATTAGTTAATGCAGAATATGGATTAAACATAGGACAAAGACATATTACTTTATCAACTTGTGGTATAGTACCTAAGATAATTGAATTAGCTGATTTAAATTTAAGTATTACACTTGCAATTTCATTACATGCATTTAGTGATGAAAAGAGAAGGGTTATAATGCCTATTGCAAATAAATATACTATAGCAGAGATATTAGATGCTTGTAAGTATTATATGAATAAAACTGGACGTAGAATTACATATGAATATTCTTTGGTATCAGGAGTAAATGATAGTAAAGAAGATGCAAGATCGCTATCAAAACTTTTAAAAGATATGAATGGTCATGTTAATTTAATTCCAGTAAATGAAATAAAGGAAAATACTTTAAAAAGACCATCTAAAAAAACTATAGAAGATTTCGAGGGAATATTAAAAGCTCATGGAATTGAAGCTACAGTTAGAAGAGAAATGGGTAGCGATATTAATGCTGCATGCGGTCAGCTTAGAAGAAGTTATTTAGAAACACAAAAATAAAGGGGAGAAGACAAATGGTGGGAATGAAGAGTGATGTAGGTATAGTTAGAACATTAAATGAAGACTATGCTGGATACAGTGAAGAAGCTAAATATAAATTATATGTTGTAGCAGATGGGATGGGAGGTCATAATGCTGGGGAAGTAGCTAGCAAAATGGCTGTGGAAGCCGTGAAGTCTTACGCAAAAGAAAATTATGACAATGAGGGGACAAATGTACTAGAAAATGCAATTGAATTTGCAAATTCTAAAATTTATAATAAAGCAATTGAAAGTAGTGAATATAAAGGTATGGGAACTACATTAGTTGCTGCATTAGTTAGTGATAATAATATATTTATTGCTAATGTTGGTGATAGTAGTTGTTTTGGAATTACAAATAATAGTATAGAAAAAATTACAAAGGATCACTCATTAGTTCAAGAATTAATTGATTCTGGTACAATTACAGAAGAAGAAGGCAGAAATCACCCAAAGAAAAATGTTATTACACGTGCATTAGGTACTAGCAACATAGTAAAGATTGATATATTTAAATATGATTTAAGTTCTTATGACAAATATTTATTGTGTACAGATGGATTATCAAATGAAGTATTAAAAGATGAAATGTTAGAAGAAATTAAAAGAGTTGATGATTATAATCATGCCTGTGACAAGTTAATTTTATTAGCAAAAAGTCGAGGGGGAAGAGATAATATTACGGTCTTGCTATTTGGAGGAGAGGTGTAAAAATGATCGGTGAAGTATTAGGAAATAGATATGAGCTGGTGGAAAAGATTGGCGAAGGTGGAATGGCTATAGTTTATAAGGCTAGAGATAATAAGTTAAGTAGATTAGTTGCTGTAAAAGTATTAAAAAAGGAATTTGCCAATAACAAGGATATATCAGATAAATTTAAAAAAGAAGCAACTGCAGTAGCAAATTTTTCTGATGCAAACATTGTGAATGTATTAGATGTTGGACATGAAGAAGAAGGAAATATTGATTACTTTGTTATGGAGTATGTTAATGGAAAAACGTTAAAAGAGTTAATTGTTGGTAGTGGAAAATTAAATTATACTACTGCAATAAGTATTGCAATTCAAATAGCAAAGGCATTAGAATGTGCACATAAAAATAATATAATTCATAGAGATGTAAAACCACAAAATATATTAGTTACTGAAAGTGGCTTAATTAAAGTAACTGATTTTGGAATAGCAAAAAGTTCAACTTCAGCAACTATTACCAATACAACTACAATAATGGGATCAGCTCATTATTTATCACCAGAACAAGCAAAAGGCTCTTTTGTAGATTTAAGAAGTGATATTTATTCTTTGGGGGTTGTTTTATATGAAATGGTAACAGGGGTTCTTCCTTTTGATGGAGAATCACCAGTTACAATTGCATTAAAGCATATTCAATCAGAGCCAATTGAACCTAAGAAACAAAACCAAGCTATACCTGATAGTTTAAATAATTTGATTATGAAGTGTATGAGCAAGGAGTGTATTAATAGATATCAAAATTGTAAAGAATTAATAGATGATTTGCAAAAAATAAAGGAAAATCCTAATGTATCAATTGGTACAGTTGAAAATTATGATGATGGAAAAACTATCATTATGGAACCAATAAGAGTTGAGGATTTTGTAAAAAATGAATCATCAAAGAACACTTCAGAAGAGTTAAAAAATAAAATTTATACAAGAGATGATTTTGAAAATGATTATGATGATGACGAAGATGATGAAGATGATGATATAGAAATATTTAAGAAAAGTAAGAAAGCTAATCAAAATAATAAAACTAATAAAAATAAGAAAAATAAAAATACTGCAATTATAATAGGCATATCTGCAATAGTATTAGCATTATTATTAGGGATTGGCTTTGCTTGGGGATCAGGATCATTTAGTGGTAGTAGTACTAGTAATAGCGAAAAGAAGGTTACAATTCCAGATATTAAAGGCATGTTAGTTGATGATGCAACTAAGGAATTAGAAAAGTTAGGATTAAAATTAAAGATTTATGAAACTGTTGAAAGTGATAAAGCTGAAGGAACAATATTAGAAATGTCACCAGAAGCTAATAAAACTGCTAAAAAGGGTGATGTAATTAATGTTAAGGTAGCTGGAGCAAGTAAAAAGGTAACAGTACCTGATTTAAGAGATAGAGAAATAAATTATATAAAAGATTTCTTAACTCAAAAAGGATTAAATTATGAAATTACTGAAGAATATAGTGACAATGTTGAATCAGGATATTTAATAAGACAATATCCTGAAAAAGGAACAGATGTAGCAATAGGTTCAACAATACAATTAACTATAAGTAAGGGGCCTAAAGAAACTTATGTTTCTGTTTCAAATTATATAGGAACTAATGTTGATAAGGCTAAGGGTGAATTAGAAAGCCAAGGTTTAGTGGTATTGTTAGAAGAGCAAAAAACAGAAGATAAATCACAAGATGGAATGGTATTAAAACAAACTATTGAAGGTGGAACTAAGGTATCAAGTGGTTCAAGAATTACTCTTATTTATGGAAGATATACAGAAACTTCAATAGATGTTAGTAAGTATATTAGTGTTGGTATGACATTATCTGATGCAGTAAGTTCATTAGAAAGTGCTGGAATATCATATTCTATTTCAGGCGCATCACAAGATGTTGATATGAGTTCTTATGTTGTAAAAGGATTTAACAATAAGATTAAAAAAGGTGAAACTGTTAAAATTCAAGTTGAAAAAATATCTTCAGTTGATAATAATGGTGGCAATAACAGTAATACTGGTAATACTGGTAATACTGGTAATACCGGTAATACTGGTAATAATGGTAATAATGGCAATGATGGCAAAGATGATGACACTAATAAACCAGATAGCGGAGATAGTGGCTCAGGTAATGATAATAATAAAGATGAAAGTACAGCAGATAGAATAGGAATTGATACAAATAAAAATAATGATGTAAGTATAAACAACTAGTGTTAATAGATAATATGATGAAAAAGTGAGATTGCAATAATGTAATTTCACTTTTTTTTCATTTTATAAAATAAAATATTGCATTTATTTAATAATAGTGTTTATTATTATTAAGAAGAGTAAAATGTTTGGAGGTACTATGAAAGGAAAAATAATCAAAGGAATTGGTGGTTTTTATTATGTAAAAACTACTGATGGACTAATAGAGTGCAAAGCAAGAGGAAAGTTTAGACATAGAGATATGAAGCCTCTTGTTGGAGATGACGTAGAAATAGTAGTAGAGCATGGCAAAGGTGTTATTTGTGACATTCATGAAAGAAAAAGTGAACTTATCAGACCTACAGTTGCTAATGTAACACAAGCATTTGTTGTTTTTGCAATTAAAACTCCTGATATTAATTATGATTTATTAAACAGATTTTTAGTATTATGTGAACATAATAATATAAAAGCAATTGTATGTTTAAATAAAGTTGATTTAGTATCAGATGAAGAAAGAAAAATTGTTAAGGAAAAAATTAATTCAATTGGTTATGAAGTGTTGTTTATTAATGCAAAACAAGGTCTTGGTGTTGAAGCATTAAATGAAAAGTTAGAAGGGAATGTAACTGTGCTTTGTGGGCCATCAGGAGCTGGAAAATCAACACTTATAAACACCTTAACTGAAAAATATTACATGGAAACAGGGGAAGTTTCAGATAAATTAGGAAGAGGAAAACATACAACAAGACATAGTGAACTTATTGATGTACAAGATGGATACATAGTTGATACACCAGGTTTCTCAACATTGGAAGTTACTTTTATAGATAAGGATGATTTAAAATATTGCTTCCCAGAATTTGAAGAATACAATAATCAATGTAAGTTTAGGGGATGCTCACATTATAAGGAACCTAGTTGTGCAGTTAAAATGGCAGTAGAAGAGGGTAAGATTAATAAAGTTAGATATGACTTTTATATAAGAACATTACAAGAAATAATGAATGGGAGGAAATACTAATGATTAAAATAGCACCATCAATATTATCAGCAGATTTTTCAAAATTAGGCGAAGAAGTAATAAAGCTTAATGATGCAGGAGCAGATTTTATTCATATAGATGTAATGGATGGAGAATTTGTACCAAATATAACATTTGGGATGCCTGTAATAAAAGCAATTAGAAATAAAACAAACAAGGTTTTTGATGTTCATTTAATGATTAATAATCCACAAAGATATATAGATGGATTTATTGATGCAGGAGCAGATATAATTACTTTACATTATGAAGCAGAAAAGCATTTAGACAGGGCTATACAATATATTAAATCAAAGGGAGTAAAGGCTGCAGTAGCATTGAATCCTGCAACTCCAGTTTGTGTATTAAAAAATATAATAGCTAATTTAGATATGGTTTTAATAATGTCTGTAAATCCAGGCTTTGGAGGACAAAGTTTTATACCATATTCTTTAGATAAAATTAAAGAAGTTAAAGAAATGGCGATTAAAGCAGGAAATGAAAATATATTAATTCAAGTAGACGGTGGTATAGGTAAGGATAATGTAAAAGATGTTATTGAAGCTGGAGCAAATGTAATTGTAGCAGGTTCTGCTATATTTAATGGCGGAGATATTGAAGAAAATATTAAATCATTAAGAGGGTAATAAATGAAATGTTTAATAATGTCTGGAGGAGAAAAGCCAAAAGATGAAGTTATAAGAAAGTATTCAAGTTCTTGTGAACTAATAATAGGAGTAGATAAAGGTTGCAATTATCTTTATGATTTAAATATAACTCCTCAATACATAGTTGGTGATTTTGATTCCTCTAAGGCTGAAGTAATAAAAAAATTAGAGAATCTTGGAGCAGTAAAATATAAGTATAATTGCGAAAAAGATTTTACTGATTCAGAAGAAGCTTTTGAATTAGCAATATCAAAAAAAGCAAGTGAAATTTATTTTTTAGGGTCTACAGGGAAAAGATTAGATCATACATTAGGTAATTTAGGATTATTATTAAATGCTTTAAATAAGGGTGTTAGAGCGCAAATAATAGATGATAGAAATAAGGTTTTTTTAGTGAATTCAAATTTTAAAATTTATAGTGATGATGAATATAAATATATATCATTTTTAGCATATAATGAAGAAATTAAGGAATTTACAATTAAAGATGCAAAATATACATTAGATAAGTATAAATTAAAAGTTGGAGACTCAAGAACTGTTTCAAATGAATTTAATTCAAATGAAATAAACATAGAAGTTTCTAATGGCAATTTATTAGTTATGTTTTCAAAAGATTAAAATAAAAAAATTTTTAAAATTATGCACCACTTTATATTTTACTGCATAGAATGAGTAGTAAGGAGTGGTGTATTTTATTTTAAAATAAAATTACATTCTTAGTTTTTAATATAAAGCTAGTGAATGGAGGGAAAATATATGAAGATAGTAGCAATTAAGTTACCTAAATTTTTATCATCAATTATAAAATTTTTTACTAGAAAGAAATAGTACATATGAAAAATAAATAACTTGTTATTATTAAAAGTATGGATTATTAAAATTTAGTAAAATAAAAAATGCAATTGATTTAATCAATTGCATTTTCTATTTGAACTTATATTGCTCTTTCAACTTTACCAGATCTAAGACATCTTGTACAAACGTGAACAGTTTTTGGTGTTCCGTTAACTAAAGCCTTTACTCTCTTTATGTTAGGAGCCCAAGTTCTCTTAGATTGACGATGTGAGTGTGAGTATTGAGTTCCAGATACTACACCTTTGTTACAAACTTCGCATCTTCTTGCCACTTGAAAACACCTCCTTATTGTATGAAGATAATTTCTCTTCAATAGGACAAAATAGATTTTAACATAACTTATATTAAAAATGCAAGATTATTTGAAAAAAATATTTAAAAAAATTATAATATCATGGTAAATGAAGCGCGAAAAGGATAAATTAACTTGAATTAATATGGTAACTAATATACAATGTTTTATATGGAAAGATATAAAGGAGGAATTTGTATGGTAGGATATTCAAATGACCTAGGAAGTATACACTATTCTGAAGAGGTATTAGCAAAAATAGTAGGATTATCAACAATGGAATGTTATGGTGTTGTTGGTATGGTGTCTAAAAATGCTACAGAAGGTTTATGGGAGTTAATGAGAATTGAAAATTTAAGTAAGGGTGTTAAATTAAATTTTAATGATGATGATAAATTAATAATTGAATTATCTATAATGGTTGAATATGGGACTAAAATTTCTGTAATAGCTAATAATATTATTCAAAAGGTACGTTATAGTGTTGAAAATTATACTGGACTAAAGGTTGCTTCAGTTACGGTTAATGTTCAAGCGGTTAGAGTCTAGGAGGGAACAAAATGAAATATGATAGAATAAACGGCCATGATTTTTATAATATGGTTGTTAATGCTAGTAATAGATTACTGGAAGAAAGTGATTTTGTTAATGCTTTAAATGTATTTCCTGTACCAGATGGTGATACAGGGACAAATATGTCTATGACATTTAAAGCGGCAGTTAAAGAAATAGAAAACTTAAATTCAGAATCTATAGGTGAAACTTCTAAGAAGTTAGCTAAAGGTGCTTTAATGGGAGCAAGAGGTAACTCAGGTGTTATATTATCTCAAATACTTAGAGGGATTTCTAAAGGATTAGAAGGAAAAACTAGTGTAGATAGCGTTGAGCTAGCAAATGCTTTTGCTGAGGGAAGTAAAGCAGCTTATAAAGCTGTTATGAAACCAACAGAAGGTACAATTCTTTCTGTAATAAGAGCTGCTTCAGAAGGAGCTATAAAAAGTAATAAGACTGATATAGTTGAACTTTTAAATGAAGTTGTTTTAGAAGCAAAAATAATGCTTGATAAAACTCCAGAACTTTTACCTGCACTTAAAAAAGCAAAAGTTGTAGATTCTGGTGGTATGGGATTATATATCATATTACAAGGAATGCATGATGCATTAAAAGATGGAATAAAAGCTGAAATAAAAGATATTGCAGCTGGAAATTCAACAGGAACAAATGCACAAGGTACAGAAGAAATTGATATTAAATTTGGATACTGTACAGAATTTATAATATTAGGAGATGCTTCTAAGGCAAAGGTTTTCCAAGATGAAATAGAACCACTTGGAGATTCTATGATAGTGGTTGGATATGATGATGTTATTAAAGTACATATCCATACAAATGATCCTGGATTAGTTTTATCTAAGGCAGTAGCTGTAGGAGAATTATCTAAAATTAAAATAGATAATATGAGAGAAGAGCATAGAGAACTTTTAACTTCTAAAGAAGAGCAACAAAAAATTGCAGAAGAACAAGCAAAAGCAGAAGTAGCAGTTGAAAAGAAAAAATATGCATTTATTTCTGTTGCAATGGGTGAAGGAATAACTCATGTTCTTAAAGATTTAGGTGTTGATTATGTTATTGAAGGTGGTCAAACAATGAATCCATCTACCCAAGACATGATGGAATGTATTTCTAAGTTAAATGCAGATCATATATTTATTTTACCTAATAATAAAAATATTATTATGGCAGCAACTCAAGCAGCTGAAATATCAGATAAAGATGTTAGAGTTATACCAACTAAGAGCATTCCACAAGGAATAACTTGTATAACAATGTTTAACTCAGAACATGAAGTAGATGAAAATGAAGCAGCTTTAATGCAAGCATTAGAACTTGTTAAGACAGGTTCTGTAACTTATGCAGTTAGAGATACTGAAATGGATGGAATTGAAATTAAAGAAGGTAACATGTTAGGTCTTATTGAAGGTAAAATCAATAAGGTTGGAGATGATTATTTTACTGTAGCAGAAGGAATATTAGAATCTATGGTTGATGAAGATAGTGAGCTTATAACTATTTTTTATGGCAAAGATGTAGATGAAAATAAAATAGAAGAATTTACAGAAAAATTAGAAGAAAAGTATGAAGATTGTGATATCCAAATGTACAAGGGAGATCAACCTTTATACTACTTCATAATGGCTGTAGAATAATTTTTAAAGTGCAAGGAGATACAAAGTCTTCTTGTACTTTATTTTTATGTAAAATTATAATAAAATTGTATTTATGATTTTATTATAATTGTTTATAATTAAAAGAATTATAGTTGTAATTTAACAGATTGGAGAAGTGTTATGGATATATCACAAGATGTAAAATGCTTAAAGGGAGTTGGTCCTAAGCTTTTAGAAAAATTAAATAAATGTGGCATATTTTCAATTTTAGATTTACTTTTATATTTTCCAAGAGATTATGAATTTTTAAGAAGCAATATTCCATTTAATGAAATTGATGAAGAAGATAAACAGGTTTTATCTTGTATTTGTGTTGGAATAGATAGGGATGTAAGAACTAAAACAGGAAAAGTATTAACTACAATTAGGCTTAATTATTTAGGAAATTTGGTTTTAGCAAAATGGTTTAATCAAGGATTTATCAAAAATACATTTAAAATAGGGCAAAGCTATGATTTAATGGGAAAGTTTAAAAGGGTAGCTAATAGATTAGAAGTTATTAATCCAATTATAGGAGTTAAACTTGCAAAAGAAAATGAAATAGTTCCTAAGTATAGTTTAAAAGGTGAGTTAAGCGATAAAATTTTAATAAAGCTTATAGGAAATTGTTTAGAACAAATTACTATTAATGATAATTTACCTAAATATTTATTAGAAAAATATAAAATGACTAGCTTAGATTTTGCAATTAAAAATATACATTTTCCTAGTGGGAAAAGGGAACTTGAGCTTGCAATTAACAGATTAAAATTTCAAGAGCTTTTTACTTATTCAATGAAGCTTTTAATGTTAAAAAAGAATTTAAGAACTAAAAATGGCATTGAATTTAAATTAGTAGATGAATTAAGGGATTTAAAGATGGCACTTCCTTATAGCTTAACAGAGGCACAAACAAGGGTTGTAAGAGAAATATTAAGAGATCAAAAAAGTCCTTGGCCAATGAATAGGCTTGTACAAGGTGATGTTGGAAGTGGCAAAACAGTAGTTGCATTAATTGCAATGTTTAATGTAGTTAAAAATAGGTATCAAGCTACATTAATGGTACCAACAGAAATATTAGCTAATCAGCATTATTTAGAAGCAAAAAAATTATTAGAGCCTTTTAATATACATATAGAATTATTGACAGGAAGTACTCCAATGAAGGAAAAAAGACGTATTAAGGAGCTTATTAGCACTGATGAACCGCTTATTGTTATTGGAACTCATGCTTTAATTCAAGAAGATGTAGATTTTAAAAACTTAGGATTAGTAATTACTGATGAGCAGCATAGATTTGGAGTTGAACAAAGAAGTAGGCTTATTAATAAAGGAAGAAGACCAGATGTAATGGTAATGACAGCTACACCTATTCCAAGAACACTTGCCTTATATGTTTATTCAGATTTAGATATATCAGCAATAGATCAGCTTCCACCAGGAAGAAAACCTATTGATACAAGATTTTTTAATGAAAATGAAAGAAATTCTGCATATGATTTAGCTTTAGATGAAATAGATAAAGGAAGACAGGTTTATATAGTATGTCCTTTAATTGAGGAAGATGAAGATAATAAGTTAAATTCTGTTGAAAAACTTTATAATGAATTAAGTCATGGAATGTTTAGAGGAATTCCAATTGAAATTCTTCATGGTAAGATGAAGCCAAAGGAAAAGGATGAAATAATAGAAAGATTTAAGAAAAATGAAACTAAAGCAATAATTTCAACTACAGTTATTGAAGTTGGTGTTAATGTGCCTAATGCTTCAGTTATGATAATTGAAAATGCTGAAAGATTTGGTCTTGCTCAATTACATCAGTTAAGAGGAAGAGTTGGCAGAGGTAGCTATGAATCTTATTGTTTCTTAATTGCAAAAGCAAAAAGTGAAAATACTAAAAAAAGAATGGAAATAATGATATCATCTACTGATGGATTTTATATTTCAGAAGAAGATTTGAAATTAAGAGGCTCAGGAGAAATGTTTGGAAGAAGGCAAAGTGGAGATGAAGAGTTTATTTTAGCTAACATATATGATGATATGAATATATTAAGATGTGCTAAAAGTGAAGCAAAGCTTTTGCTTGACTCAAATGAGCCAGAAAAAGTTGAGTTCTGCAAAGAAATTAAAAATTCTTTAGAAAGATGGAGCAAGTATATTTGCTTTAATTAAGTGAACCTCCAAATTTTAATTTGGCAAGGTGAACTTACTCATCCGACCGAAGAGAGGAGGAGTTTCATAATATAACCTCCAAATTTTAATTTGGCAAGGTGAACTTACTCATCCGACCGAAGAGAGGAGGAGTTTCATAATATAACCTCCAAATTTTAATTTGGCAAGGTGAACTTACTCATTCGACAAAATGGATAAGGGGTAAGTTAAAATATTGTGAGTCTTATTATAAAGATAATAAAAAAATTGTTAATAAATTAATTATATGTTAGAATTATAATGTTAATGACAAAGGAGGAAATTAAATGAGAATTATAGCAGGAAAAGCAAGAGGACGTAAATTAATACCTCCAGCGACTATGGAAACTAGACCTACTTTAGATAGAGTTAAAGAAGCAATGTTTAGCACTATACAAAATTATTTATTAGATGCAGTAGTAATTGATGTATTTGCTGGAACAGGAAGTTTAGGATTAGAAGCAGCAAGTAGAGGTGCAAAGGAAGTTTATTTAGTAGACAAAAGTGCTGTAACGTTTCCTTTATTAAAAGAAAATGTTAAAAATTTAAAGTTTGATGATTTTTGTTTTCCTTTAAATAAGGATTCATATGATGTGTTAAGAGATTTAGCCAAAAAGGGAAAGGTTATGGATGTTATATTTATTGATCCACCTTATTGTAAAGAAATGATTCCTGAGGCAATGAAAATCATAGAAGAAAATAAAATGTTAAGTGAAGACGGTATTATAGTTACAAAAATAGATTCTATAGAAGAAATTTATGAAGGATATGGTAGTATAAAGTTATATAAATCTAAAAAGTATGGCAATACAACTGTATGTTATTATAAAAAAAATTAACTTGGGGAGAGGAATATGAGAGTAGCAATTTATCCGGGAAGTTTTGACCCAATAACTAATGGTCACTTAGATATTATTACAAGAGGAGCCAAGGTTTTTGATAAATTAATAGTTGGAGTACTTGTTAATATTGATAAAGTTGGATTATTTTCTATTAAAGAAAGAGTTGAACTTATAAAAAGAGTAACACAACATTTGCCTAATGTTGAAGTTGTTAGTTTTAATGGTCTTTTAGTAGATTTAGCAAAAGAATATGAAGCAAAGGTTATACTAAAGGGGTTAAGAGCAGTAACTGATTTCGAGTATGAGTTCCAAATGGCACTTATGAATTCACAACTTGATAATGAGGTAGAAACATTATTTATGACTACATCAGCTGCAAATTCTTTTTTAAGTTCATCATCGGTTAAACAAGTTGCTAAGTTTGGTGGTAAAATAAATGGATTAGTTCCAGATGAAATAGTTGAAGATGTTATTAGAAAAATTAAGGAATAAGAGATAGGGGGAGCATTTTTTGGATAATGGAGATTCAAGTGTATATGAATTATTAGATTATTTGCAGGATATGATAGAAAGTTCAGCCAAAATGCCTATTACAGGAAAATCAATGATAGATAAAAAGGAATTTATAGAAGTAATTGATAAAATAGCACAGTGTTTACCTGATCAAATAAAAAAAGCTGAGTGGATTTTGAATGAAAAAGATAGAATCCTTGGGGACGCACAAAAGGAATATGATAGTGCAAAAAGGGAAAGTGTTGAATTTTTTAAGCAACATGTTGAAAATCATGATATTGTTAGAGAAGCAAGGTTAAAAGCAAGTGAAATAATAGCTCTAGCAGAAAGAGATGCTAAAGCTATTAGACTTGGTTCAAGAGAATATTCTAATGAAATATTAGTTCAATTAGATCAAGAAATAGAAAAACAAAAAATAGAGTTAATTAAATCTATGCAAGAATCATTTGAAAAAGTAGCAAAAGATATAGATGAAAATTTAACTAAAAGAGGCACAATAATTAAAGAAAATATAGCAGAATTAAGAAGTATGTAATTTCTTATAAACCGCAATAGTTAATGTACATATTAGTACTAGTAAAATTAATAAGTAAATAACTAAAGAAATATTGTTGTTAATAGAAACAAATGTTGATGTATAAGTAGTATATTTAAATATAAATATACTACTTATTATAAATGTTATAATAAAGCTTATTATTCCTTGTAATAATTTATAAAGACTATATTTAATTATTGATACATTATATTTAGAAATAAAAGAACTTATTTGTGCTATTACTGATAAACCAGAAAAGGAACAAATAAAGCTAATTATAGCTAATTTAAATGGCATTGTTAAAGGTAGTGTTGTTATAAGCTTACATCCATTAGTAAATTCAATACTACCTAAAAAGATTCCATAAAGTGAATATTGAGGAAGATTAAAAAAAGCTTCTATATTACTAAAAATAATGCTTACATAAGCATTGTTTTTTATTATGCTTATAATTATTGAAAATAAAACTACAAAAGAACCTACTTGTAAAGTTGTATTTACACCATTATCAAGTGCATATTTTAATGATGTTCCAAAATTAATATTGATAGAATTAGATTTAATCTCCTTCATATTAGAAAGAGTTTTACTGTTTTTTATTGTTAAAATACCTACAATTATTGGTGATAAATAATTGCTAATAAGTAAAATAAATCCTAATTTTATATCTCCTAACATAGTTGCTCCTATAGAACCAATTAAAAACATTGGACTTGCATTACTTGCTATATTTAATAATCTTTCGAACTCATCTCTATTTATGTAACCTAAAGAATATAAATCACAGCAATATTTACAGCCAAGAGGATAACCGCTTAATATGCTTGCAACTATAGGGAAAGAAGATTGTTTTGAAAGTTTTAGAGGTTTACAAAATATAGGTCCTAATATTTTTGAGTATAACCAAACTCCATCATAAGAAATTAATAAATTACATATAACAGAAAAGGGAAAAATTGTTGGGATAATAGTTTTTACAACTAAGCTCACACCAACTAAAGCAGCATCAATACAACCTCTTAAATTAGATACAAATAAAAAAATAAAAGATGTAATTAAAATACACATAAAATAATTTCTGTTACCATTAAAAAGTTTAAATAATAATAATAGCAATAAGAAAATTATTATAAGTAAAAAAATAATACTATACATGGTACACCTCCCATCTATAGTATTTATATGCGTTAATTATTGTAATATTAATATTTTATAATAGGACTTTGAAGATAATCATTAAAAGGATTTACTTTATCATTTAATAATGAATAACAAGCTGTAGCTTGTAAGTCAAATTTTAAAAGTGGATTATTTGTAAAACGTGGAACCTTCGTTATTAAAGGGATAGAGGAATTAGCTTTAATTAATGAAAGAATTTCTCTTCCTGTTTTGTTAAATCCTAAAACACGTACATAAAGGTTATTTTCATTAGCAATATCTTTAAAATCATCATTATCAAGACCTAAATATATATGAGTAAGAATTCTTGAGATTTTACTATAAGTATATCTTTTGCTTTTTATTTTTAATGTAAACTCATGAAGTGAATTTGATGAAGAAATTTCTTTAATTATCTTATTATCTAATCCTTCTGTTACTTCATAAAGATTGTTAAAATTTACACAGTTAGTTTGTATTTTATACTTAATATATTTAAACATTTCTTCTTCAAAAGTAAATCTATAATCTTGTTCTTGCAATTTACTAAAAACTTCATAAGATTCTAATGGGATTATATTTTTTAAATCTTCTATATTACTTGTATTTTTTAAAACTTCTCTTATTGATGTTGCAGAAGAAAATGTTTGTGATAAAGATTTATCATTATAATTAGATCCTTCTCTTTTTAATGCAACTGGATTAATTGAACTATTTAATTTTAAAATAGCTTTTATGTATTCGATTCCTAAAATGTTATTTGAGGAAGTTATTATATTATTTATTTCACTGCTATTTAAATATTCAATTAAGCTTTTTTCACGAGCTTTTGCAAAGGTAAGACCTAATGATAAATTTTCTTTTAAGATATTTTGAAATCTTTCATCTTCAGATACAAGGACTTTTGCAATTTCTGAAAGAGCTTTTGCATCTCCAATTTCTGAGCCGAAAAATAAATTGTTTACTATGTTTAAAGAATTTAGAATTGAAACTGCTCCTTTAGCAAAAAATTCAGCAGAAGAAACAGCATAAAAAGTAGGTAATTCAATTATTAAATCCACTCCATTATTTAATGCCATTTCTGTTCTTTTCCATTTATCAATTATTGCTGGACCGCCTCTTTGAACGAAGTTTCCACTCATTATGCAAATTGTTCCATCAGATTTTGTTTGTTTCTTAGATTCTTCTAAGTGGAATTTATGTCCATTATGAAATGGATTATATTCAGTTATTATTCCTGTTATGTTCATATTTTAACTCCTTTTTGGGAAATATAAAGTTATTATAGCATAGAGGAGAAAAAGTAAAAGAGGTTATATAATATTAAAAATTGGATAGATTTATATAATATATATATTATATAAAAATATTTTAAAAATAAAATTCAGAAAATTTGTAATATAAAGAATTAATTTTTTAGATAATTTAGGTATTGAAAAATATGCTTACGTAGGAGTATATTAGTATTGTTGATGAGACCGTATAAATTCGAAAGGAGAAATTAAATATGGAACTTATGGATAAGTTATGGAATGCTGCTAAGGAAAATAAGCAAAGAATTGTTTTACCAGAAGGTGATGAAGAAAGAACAATTGTTGCTACTGAAAAAATTCAAAAAGAAGGCTTAGCATTTCCAATTTTAATCGGAGATGAAGAAAAAATACTAAACAAAGCTAAAGAGCTTGATGTTGATTTAACAGGTGTAGAAATTATAAATCCTGATAAATCAGATAGACTTCAAGATTATATAAATGCATTTTATGAATCAAGAAAAAATAAAGGAATGACTTTAGAAAAAGCTGATAAAATCGTTAGAGATCCATTATATTTTGGAACAATGATGGTTAAATTAGATGATGCAGATGGAATGGTTTCAGGTGCTGTTCATACAACTGGTGATTTATTAAGACCAGGTTTACAAATTATAAAGACAGCTCCAGGTGTTTCTGTAGTTTCAAGTTTCTTTATAATGATGGTGCCAGGATCTAAGTACGGTGAAAACGGAATGTTATTATTCTCTGACTGTGCAGTTAATCCTAATCCAAATTATGAACAATTAGCAGCAATTGCAATTGCAACAGCTGATACTGCACGTAATCTTTGTAAGGTTGAACCAAGAGTAGCAATGTTATCATTCTCAACAATGGGAAGTGCAGATCACGAATTAGTTGAAAAGGTAAGAAAAGCAACTGAACTTGCAAAAGAATTAAGACCAGATTTATTAATAGATGGTGAGCTTCAATTAGATGCAGCTATAGTTGAAAGTGTTGCAGCACAAAAAGCTCCAAATAGTAAAGTAGCTGGTAAAGCTAACGTATTAATATTCCCAGATTTACAATCAGGAAATATTGGATATAAGTTAGTTCAAAGATTTGCAGGAGCTGAAGCTATAGGACCAATGTGTCAAGGTTTTGCAAAGCCAATTAACGATTTATCAAGAGGATGTACTTCAGATGATATCGTTAGTGTTGTTATGTTAACAGCAGTTCAAGCTCAAGCAAAAAATTCAAATAAATAAGATCAAATAAAAAGATCAAATAGTTTTAAGAGGTGTTCAAAAATGAAAGTATTAGTTATAAACTGTGGAAGTTCTTCACTTAAATATCAATTAATCGATATGTCTACAGAAGAATCATTAGCTCAAGGGTTAGTTGAAAGAATAGGGATTGAAGGCTCTGTTTTAACTCAAAAGGTTGAAGGAAGAGATAAATATATCGTAAAACAACCAATGGCAGATCATAAAGATGCAATAAAATTAGTTTTAGATGCTTTAGTTGATTCAGAAAATGGAGTTATTTCATCTATGGATGAAATTTCAGCAGTAGGACACAGAGTTGTTCATGGTGGTGAAAAATACAACGCTTCAGTTGTAATAGATTCAGAAGTTAAAGCATATATAGAAGAATGTTTTAAATTAGCCCCACTTCACAACCCAGCTAATATGATAGGTATTAATGCTTGTGAAGAATTAATGCCAAATACACCAATGGTAGCTGTATTTGATACTGCTTTCCATGGAACTATGCCAGAAGAAGCATACATTTATGCTTTACCATATGAATTATATCAAAAACATGGAATTAGAAAATATGGATTCCACGGAACTTCTCATAAGTATGTTTCTCAAAAAGTTGCAGAAGTTATGGGTAAAGATATAAAGGATTTAAAGATAATCACTTGTCACTTAGGTAATGGTGCAAGCTTATGTGCTGTTAAAAATGGTGTTTCTGTAGATACATCAATGGGATTCACACCACTTGAAGGTGTTGCTATGGGAACAAGATGTGGTAACATAGACCCAGCAATAGTTACTTTCTTAATGAAAGAAGAAGGGTTATCAGCTGATGAAGTAAATGACTTAATGAATAAAAAATCAGGTGTTCTTGGGGTTTCTGGAATTAGCTCAGACTTTAGAGATATTGAAGATGGAGCATTTAAAGATAAAGACCCTAGAGCAATATTAGCACTTAAAGTATTTGAATACAAAGTAAGAGCTACAATTGGGTCATATGCAGCTATAATGGGTGGAGTAGATGCTATCGTATTTACTGCTGGTGTAGGTGAAAATGGACCAGAAACAAGAGAAGAATGCTTAAAGGGATTAGAATTCTTAGGAGTAGAAGTAGATAAAGAAGCTAACAATGTTAGAGGTAAGATAAGAGAAATATCTAAACCAGGATGCAAAGTTAAGGCTTTCGTTATTCCTACAAATGAAGAATTAATGATTGCGAGAGACACTTTAGAATTAATACAAAAGTAATTATATAAATAGGCTTGACTTTTGTTCGTTAGCTTTATATAATAAATTGTGTTTGAATTCAGTAAATTTTGGCGAGGAGTGAAAATAAGCTTTGCTCGAGCTATACATATTGTATAATGTACCTTTTAAGGTATGAGGAGAATTTCCAGAGCATAAGATATGGTTATTAATTTTTCAGATTTATTATCTAAAAAAAATAGAAAAAAAGAAATATCTTTGTCATTTGAGTTAGAACCTTTTGAATTCGAAGGAGAAGAAATAAGAGCAATTGAAAATGTTAATGTTGAAGGGCTTGGAATATCTGAAAAAGATGTTATATTAATAGAGGCTTCTGTAAAAACAAAGCTAAAGTTAAATTGTTCGAGATGCTTAGATACCTTTATCTATCCAATAGATATTGATATAGAAGAAAGGTTTACAAACAATCCTGATCTTGAAGATGAAGGAATAATGTTTGTGGATGGTGATACGATAAATATTACCGAAGTTATTGAAAATTGTATTATTTCAACCTTACCTATCAAAAGACTTTGTAAGGAAGACTGTAAGGGATTATGTCCTGAATGCGGTGTAAACAAAAATGTTGAAAATTGTAATTGTATAGATTATGATGTTGACATTAGACTTGCAAAGCTTAGAGAGTTGTTTGGGGAATAAGGAGGTGTAATAATGGGAAATCCAGCTAGAAAGACATATAGAGCAAAAAGAGATTCTAGAAGAGCTCAAACTTTTAAGTTAAGCTTACCAGGAATAGTTGAATGTCCACAATGCCACGAAATGAAGATGGCTCACAGAGTTTGTAAGAACTGTGGATTCTACAAAGGTAAAGAAGTAGTTGCTTCAACTGAAGAATAAAAGAAAGTCATATGACTTTCTTTTCTTTATATATAAAGAAATAAAGGGGTGAAAATAAGTGAGAATTGCTATAGATGGAATGGGTGGAGATAATGCACCACAAGCTGTTATTAATGGTGTAATTCAAGCATTAAATGAATATAATGACTTAGAATTTTATATTACTGGCCCAGAAGACATTATAAAAGAACAGTTAACTAAAGAAGGATATACTGGAAATAAAATAATAGTAGTAGATGCTAAGGAAGTTATAAGCACTAATGAGCATCCAGTTATGGCTATAAGAAAGAAAAAGGACTCAAGTTTGTGTAAAGCTTTAAACCTTGTTAAGGATAAAACGTGTGATGCAGTATTATCTGCAGGAAGTACAGGAGCATTTTTAGCAGGATGTAATTTTATAGTAGGGAGAATTAAAGGTGTTAAAAGACCAGCTTTAACTCCTATTATGCCAGGAAAAAATGGTCCGTTCATAGTTGTAGATGCTGGAGCAAATGTAGATTGTAAACCAGAATATTTACTTCAATTTGCCCATATGGGTAAAGAATATTACAAAGGTGTGTTAAATTCAGAGAATCCTAGCATTGGACTAGTTAATATAGGTGCTGAAGAAGAAAAAGGTAATGATTTAACGAAAAATACATATCAATTATTAAAAAATGAAAAAAGTTTTAATTTTATAGGTAATGTAGAACCAAGAGATATTACATCTGGAGATACAAACGTTCTTGTTTGTGATGGATTTACAGGAAATACAGTATTAAAAATGTATGAAGGTACAGCATCAACTGTATTAAATATAATTAAAGATGGAATGTTATCTTCAGGATTTACCGCAAAAATTGGTGCGCTTTTATTAAAACCTGTATTTAAAGATATAAAGAAAAAATTTGATTATAAAGAATATGGTGGAGCACCTTTCTTAGGTGTAGATGGTATTTGTATTAAAGCTCATGGAAGTTCTGATGGAAAAGCATTTAAAAATGCTATAAGACAAAGTAAACAATTTTATGATAATAAAGTTTTAGATAAAATAAAAGAACAATTAGAATTAAGAGCTTAAAAAATATTTATTTAACGATATATTAGTGAAAAAAATTAATGTTTAATTTATTTTCATAATAAATATAAACAATGTATATTGACTGTAATAAAAATATATAATATTATCTAAATGGGTGTGTTTAGGAGGTGAAAGAATGTTTGAGAAAGTTAAAGAAATCATTGCAGATAAATTAAGCATTAATGAAGACGAAATTACTATGGATTCATCATTTTTAGAAGACTTAAATGCAGACTCTTTAGATATCGTTGAATTAATCATGGCATTAGAAGACGAATTAGATATGGAAATTCCAGACGAAGATGCTGAGAGCTTTGTAACTGTTGGTGATGTAGTTAAATATGTAAAAGAGCATGTTGAAGAATAAATAAAATCCCGCGGAATTTGCGGGATTTTATGTTATAATTTACTTTAAACAAAATTAACAAATAGTTTATTCTTGAATTTGTTTTTTGTAAGCAAGTTGAAGAATAAACTTGAAGGAGTGTACAAAATGAATAATTTCTATATGAAAGAAGCAGAAGAAATAATAGGCATTAAATTTAATGAACCTAAATTATTACTTACAGCTTTAACTCATTCATCATATGCTAATCAACATAGAGATGAAGAGTATAATGAAAGATTTGAGTTTTTAGGAGATGCAATTCTTCAAGTATGTATAACTGAATATTTATTTTTAAATTATAAAGATAAAAGTGAAGGTGAATTAACAAAGATTCGTAGTTTAATAGTTTGTGAAAATTCATTACATGAAATAGGAAAATCTCTTAATTTAGGATATCTTTTAAGAATGAGTAAAGGTGAAGAGTTAACTGGAGGAAGAGAAAGAGTTTCATTAATTGCTGATGCTGTTGAAGCATTAATAGCAGCTATATATTTAGATAAGGGATTAGAATTCACTAAGGATTACATAATTGGAAGATTTGAAGATATAATTAAGAAAGCTATAAATAATGATATTATTTTAGATTATAAGACTAGATTACAAGAATATCTTCAAAAGAATGGAGAAGTATCAATAGTTTATGAACTTATTAAATTTGAGGGACCTCCTCATAGAAGAAAGTTCTATACAAAGCTTATTATTGATAGTAAAGAGTTAACATACGGTGAAGGATATAGCAAAAAGGAATCTGAACAAAATGCAGCAAAAGCAGCATTAGAAATTTTGGAGGGTGAAAATGAGTAAAAATTACTATATTATTCCTATATTTATTTCTCATCAGGGATGTCCACATCAATGTGTATTTTGTAATCAAGATAGGATTGCAGGAAAATATGAAGAAGTGTTTGCAAGTGATGTAAGAAATACTATTGAGGAATATTTGCCTACATTTAATAAAGGGGCAACAGTTGAAGTATCATTTTTTGGAGGAACTTTTACTGCAATTAATGTTGCTAAACAAAAGGAGTTATTAGAAGTTGCAAGAGAATATAAACAAAAGGGTTTAATAAATAAAATAAGATTATCAACAAGACCAGATGCTATATCTCCATATATCTTAAGTTATTTAAAAGAATATGGTGTAGATATTATAGAACTTGGAGTACAATCTTTAAATGATGAAGTATTAAGAAAATCAGGTAGGGGACACTCTGTAGAGCATGTTGAAAAAGCATCAAAATTAATAAAGGAAGCTGGTTTTGTTTTAGGACATCAAATCATGCCAGGATTACCTGGAGATAACTTTGAAATAGATATTGAAAGTGCTAAAAAATCTATAGCAATGAAACCGGATATTTGTAGAATATATCCATCATTAGTTATTAAAGATACTCCTATGGAAGATATGTATAATAGAGGTGATTATAAGCCTTATTCATTAGATGATGCAGTATATATTTCAGGAGAAATGTTAAAATTATATAATGAAGCAAAAATAAAGGTTATAAGAATAGGGTTACAGCCAACAGATACTATAACTACAGGTAAGGATATAGTATCAGGTCCATTTCATCCATCATTTAGGGAATTAGTTGAAGGTCATTTAATATGTGAAAATCTTCAAATAAAGTGTCCAAATGAAAAAGATGTTATTATTGAAGTTAATGAAAAAGATATTAGTAAATTATATGCAAATAAAAAGTATTATTTTAATAAGTTTTTAAGTAATAGAAGTGGTAAAACTTATGTACATATTAATAAGAAAGTTAAAAGAGGTAAGCTTAAATTAACTATTATCGAAAAAAGAGACGAGTTTAAAATTTAAATTTATAAAATTTATATGACAAGGGGCAAATGAGTATAGGAAAGTGATAAATAAACTTTTATAATACCTTTTGAATCTTGTCATTGCTTTATTGATATTTATGTAGCTTTAATATAAACTAAAGATAGAATGGAGTGTGTTTTTATGAAAGCAAAAACAAGGCAAAAGATGATTTATATAGTTACAATATTTATGCTTGTTGCATTTGTAATTGGGTTATTACCAGCTATTTTTATTAGATAAGGAGTGGATTTATGTTTTTAAGATCGCTTGAGATACGTGGATTTAAATCTTTTGCAGATAAAACTGAATTAAGATTTAAAAAGGGAGTAACTGCAGTAGTTGGTCCTAATGGTAGCGGTAAGAGCAATGTATCTGATTCAGTAAGATGGGTTTTAGGTGAACAAAGCGTTAAAAATCTTAGAGGTGGAAAGATGGAAGACGTTATTTTTGCTGGAACTCAATTTAGAAAGCCTTTAGGTCTTGCACAAGTATCTCTTACTCTAGATAATTCAGATGGTGAATTAGCAACGGAATATAATGAAGTAACTGTTACTAGAAGAATTTTTAGATCTGGTGAAACAGAATACTTAATTAATAATCAAAAATGTAGATTAAAAGATATTACTGAATTATTTATGGATACAGGTATAGGTAAGGAAGGATATTCTATAATTGGACAAGGTAAAATAGATGCTATATTAAGTGGTAAGCCAGAGGAAAGAAGAGCTTTACTTGAAGAAGCTGCTGGTATTGTAAAATATAAGTCTAGAAAAGAAGAAGCGGAAAAAAGGTTAGATAATACTGATAATAATCTTGTTAGAATTAGAGATATTATATCTACATATGAAGAGAGATTAGAGCCATTAAAGGTTGAAAAAGAAAAGGCATTAAAATATAAAAAACTAGCAGAAGAACTAAATGTTAAAGAAGTTTCAGTTTTAGTAAATTATATTAATAAGGTATCTGTTGATATTGAAGGATTATCAGGAGAAATAGAAAAGAAACAAGAAATAGTTGATAAAAAAAGGGAAAAGCTTAAAGAGTTTAAAGAGGAACTTAATAATCTTCAAGAAAAAATTGAATCCTTAGAAAAGAAAAACAAGCTTGAAAAAGAAGAATATTATAGTAAAAAAGAAGAGTATTCTAATCATACTAGAGATATAGAACTTTTTAATGAAAGAATTAATAATTTTAATTTATTAATTGAAAAAGAAGAAAAAGAAATACAAGGATTAAATGATTCTTTAATTAAGTTAAATAGTGAAAAGAAAGATTTAGAAGAAAGCTTAAATTTTAAACTTCAAGAAAGTAAAGATAAAAATGATGAAATAAAGCAATTAGAGTCTTTAATAAATGAAATTACAACTAAAATAGAAAAAACTGAAAGAGAATTATCAGCTATTAAAAATAGTGAATATGAAATAATTTCTAAGAATTCTGATATAAACAATAATATTCAATTACTACAAAAGGACATTAAAAATAAAAATGAAATTGAAGAAACTTTAGAACTATCACTTGTTAGTTTAGAAGGTAATTTAGCTATTAATGTTGGAACTATAGAAGAATTTAAGTGGAAATTAAAAAATACAAGGGAAGATATTAGTAAATTAGAAGAGGAAGTAATTTTAGTAAAAAAAGAATTATCAAAAACTCATTCTAATTTAAATAATCAAGATAATAAGCTTAAAATGTTATCTAAAAGGATAAATGAAGCAGAAGCAACTAATACAACTTTATCTAATTTAGAAAAGCATTATGAAGGATATAATAGAACTGTTAAAAACTTAATGGAGCATATTGAAAAAGGCAGAGTACAAGGAGTAAATGATATTAAGGTATTTGGAGAAATATTTGAAGTGGAAAAGAAATTTGAAACTGCAATAGAAATAGCTTTAGGTGGAGCAATATCAAATGTTATTACATTAAGTGAAAATGATGCTAAAAACTTAATATCTTATTTAAAAGCTAGAGGGCTTGGAAGAGCTACATTTTTACCAATGAATATAATTAAAGGTAAAAGGATTGATATACCAGTAGAAATTCAAAAAAGTAAAGGTTATATTGGAGTTGCATCTGATATTTTAAAATATGATATAAAATATAAGGGAGTAATTGAATATAACTTAGGAAGAACCATTATAGCTGAAGATATGGATTCTGCTATTAATATTTCAAAATTAGGAAGACATAATTATAAGATAGTAACTTTAACAGGTGAAGTAATTAATCCTGGAGGAGCATTAACTGGAGGAAGTATTCAAGGTAAAAATGCTAATCTTTTAGGAAGAAAAAGAGAAATTGAAGAACTTGCTTCTAATATTTTAAAACTTAAGGAGCAGTATAATAGTGAAGCAACAGTATTTAATGAAATAAAAGTTAAAATAAAAGATTTAGATGATGAAATATTAAATAAAAGAGAAGAAATTCATAGTAAAAATATTGAATTAACAGTTTTAGATGGAGAAGTAAAAGGTCTTATTAATGATGGTGAAAAGTTAAATAAGAGTATAGAAAAATCTAAAAGAGATATAGAAGAAAATAAACGCAATATTAAATATTTAACTGAAAAGCTAGAAGTGAAAAAAGAAGAGTTAAATAAACTAGACCTTAAGAGGGAAGAAAGAAAAGAAAGGTTAAAATCAATAGAAGAGCAATTAGCTAATAATATTAATGAAAGAGAAAAGCATAAAGAATTATTAGTTAGTTTAAAAGTAAATAGTGCTACATTAGAAGGAAATCTTCAAGGTCAAAAAGCTCAATTATCATCTAAAGAGTTTGAAATTAAGGAAAAGAATTTAAAGATAAATGAATTACAATCAGGAATAATTACTAATAAAGAAAATATAAAAACTTTAACTCAAGAAATTAATAAAAAGAGCAATGGTTTAAAAACAATTGAAGAAAGAGTAATTGAACTTGAGAATATCTTTAAAGAAGATGAAGTATTAAAAGTAAAAATAAAAGATGAATATAGGGTTAAAGAAACTCATGCTAATGAAATTATTGAGGCTATAAGAATTGATGAAGGGGAACTTAATAAAAGAGCAATACAATATGCTAAAATAGAAAGTGAACAAGAATCATTATATAATAGATTAAATAGCGAATTAAATTTAACACTTGCAGAAGCTAAGGAAATAGCATTAGATGTTTATGATGTAAATGAACTAAAAGATGAAATATCAAATTTAAAAGGAAAAATAGCAGCTTTAGGAACAGTAAATTTATCTGCAATAGTTGAATATGATGAAGTTTGTGAAAAGTATGAATTTATGTCATCTCAAGAGTTAGACTTACAAAAAGCAAAAGAAGAACTTATTGGAGTTATTGAAGAAATGACAATTCAAATGCAAGAAGTATTTAAAGAAAACTTTAAAATTTTAAATGAAAACTTTGGAGAAACCTTTAGAGAATTATTTAAAGGTGGAAAAGCAGAATTGATTTTAGGTGGAGATGATATATTAAATTCTAATATTATTATTAATGTTGAACCACCAGGTAAAAAGCTTCAAAATATTAATCTTATGTCTGGGGGAGAAAAAGTTCTTTCTGCAATTGCATTATTATTTGCAATTTTAAAAATGAAGCCAACACCATTTTGTATATTAGATGAAATTGAAGCAGCTTTAGATGATGCTAATGTTTATAGATATGCAGAGTTTTTAAAACAGTTTTCTGAAAATATTCAATTTATAGTAATAACACATAGAAAAGGAACTATGGAAGCTAGTGATGTAATGTATGGTATAACTATGGAAGAAAAAGGTATATCGAAAGTAGTATCAGTAGACTTGTCTAATAATTAGGAGGAATTAAGATGTTTGGAAAGTTATTTAATAATCTTAAAAGTGGATTAACTAAAACAAGAAATGCATTAACAGATAAAATAAATGAAGCTTTAAATTTAGCTGTATCTATTGATGATGATTTATATGAAGAATTAGAGGAAATACTTATAATGGCTGATATAGGTATGGATACTACTATGGAAATCATAGAAAAATTAAAAGATAAAATAAGAAAAGAAAAAATAAATGATGTGGAACTTGTTAGACCTGCATTAAAAAGCGTAATTGCTGAAATGATGAAAGCTGGTAGTGAAAATGAAAATGATACTAATGCTGAAAAGGAAGTAATTTTAGTAATTGGTGTAAATGGTGTTGGTAAAACTACAAGTATAGGTAAGCTTGCAGCTATGAATAAAGCTGAAGGTAAGAAAGTTTTACTTGCAGCAGCAGATACATTTAGGGCAGGTGCTATTGATCAACTTGTTGTTTGGAGTGAAAGAGCAAAAGTTGATATAGTTAAGCATGGTGAAGGATCAGATCCAGCAGCAGTAGTATTTGATGCTATTAATGCATCTAAATCAAGAGGGGTTGATTTACTTATTTGTGATACAGCAGGAAGATTACACAATAAGAAAAATTTAATGGATGAATTAGGTAAAATAAATAGAATAATAGATAGAGAACTTTCAAATGCTCATAAGGAAACTTTATTAGTTTTAGATGGAACAACAGGACAAAATGCAGTTATTCAAGCAAAGCAATTTATGGAAGTTTGCCCTATAGACGGAATAATATTAACTAAACTTGATGGAACAGCAAAAGGTGGAGTTGTAATTTCAATTAAAAACACGTTAAACATACCTGTTAAATATATAGGTGTTGGTGAAGGAATAGAGGATTTACAAGCATTTGATCCAGAAAGCTTTGTAGAAGCACTGTTTTAATGGTGAGTAACAAGTGACAAGTGATAAGTGGCAAGTTAAGGTGAAAACTCCTAGGGGGGGTTGGAAAAATATAGATTTAAGAAATTTCTTGAGGAATCTTAAAATTAACTACAAATTACAAACTAGCTAGGAGTTTTTGAAAATATATTTTCAAATTCAGCATTAGCTGAATTTATACAATAATTTGTAACTTGTCACTTGAAACTTGAAACTGAAAAAACTTGTTGCTAAAAGTTATATTAGTAATTAAAATAACTATAGGTACAAAAGAAAGTACTAAACTTGTTCATAAGTTAGTAAAATTAGCACTTTATAATGAGAAAGAAAAAAATATTTAAGTGTTAAGTAAAAATACTTGACACCTAAAATTCATTCTGTTAAAATCACAGATGTGGGTAAGGTGATAGGCATGGAAGATAGAGTTGAGATTTCGTTGCTAATGGATTTTTACGGTTCATTGCTTACGGAAAAACAAAGAAATATCATGGAGCTATATTACAACGAAGATTTATCTTTAGCTGAGATTGCTGAATTAAACAATACAAGTCGCCAAGCGATTCATGACCTCATAAAAAGATGCTATAAACAATTTCTAACTTATGAAAGTAAATTAAATTTGCTTGAAAGGTCTTTTAACAAGGAAAAGAAAATTATTGATTTTTTAGAAAATATCAATAAAAAATATTCTTTATCTCATGAGGACTATGAAAGTTATAAAGAAATACTAGAAAATTTATAGGCATAGGAGGGTTACCATGGCTTTTGAAGGTTTAGCTGATAAGTTGCAAGAAACGTTTAAAAAACTTAGAGGCAAAGGTAAATTAAACGAAAAAGATATAAAAGAAGCTATGAGAGAAGTAAAGCTTGCATTATTAGAAGCTGATGTTAACTTCAAAGTTGTAAAAACTTTTGTTAAAAATGTTAGTGAAAAATGTGTAGGTAGTGAAGTTTTAGAAAGCTTAACTCCAGCTCAACAAGTAATCAAGATAGTTAATGATGAACTTACTGAGTTAATGGGAGGAAGCGAAAGTAAAATCAACTTCTCAAGCGTAGGACCAACTATTATAATGTTAGTTGGATTACAAGGTGCAGGTAAAACCACAATGGCTGGTAAACTTGCATTACAATTAAGAAAAGATAAAAATAAGAAACCTCTTTTAGTTGCATGTGATATATATAGACCAGCAGCTATTAAACAATTAGAGGTTGTAGGAAAGCAAATTGACATTCCTGTTTTCCAAATGGGAGATAAAATAAGCCCAGTGCAAATTGCTAAAGAAGGTATTAAGCATGCTAGGGAAAACGGAAATAATGTTGTAATTATAGATACAGCTGGTAGACTTCACATAGATGAAGAACTAATGACTGAACTTAAAGATGTAAAGGCTGAAGTTAATCCTTCAGAAATTTTACTTGTTGTTGACTCAATGACAGGACAAGATGCTGTAAATGTTGCAGAAACCTTTAATGAAGCTCTTGATATCTCAGGTGTTATATTAACAAAGCTTGATGGTGATACAAGAGGTGGAGCTGCTTTATCAATTAGACATATGACTCAAAAACCAATTAAGTTTATTGGTGTTGGGGAAAAGATGAATGATTTTGAAATATTCCATCCAGATAGAATGGCTAATAGAATATTAGGTATGGGGGATGTACTTTCATTAATCGAAAAAGCTCAAGAAGCTATTGATGAAAAAGAAGCTAAAGAGTTAGGTCAAAAAATGATGGAAAATGACTTTACTTATGATGATTACTTAACAGCTATGGAGCAAATGAAAAAGTTAGGATCACTAAGTAAAATTATAGATATGATACCAGGAGTTCCTAAGGAAATGAAGGAAATTGACTTTGATGCTGGTGAAAAACAATTATCTAGAGTTAAAGCAATAATTTATTCAATGACTGCAAAGGAAAGAAAAAATCCAAAGCTTATAGCAGGATCTTCATCAAGAAAGAAGAGAATTGCTATGGGATCTGGTACATCATTACAAGAAGTTAACAAACTCATAAAAGGACATGAAATGATGAGAAAGCAAATGAGGCAAATGAAATCATTAACTAAAAAGTCCAAAAAAGGTTTATTTGGTAAATTACCTTTTTAAGAGTTTATATATAACCCTTTAAAGGAGGTGAAATTAATGGCAGTAAAGATCAGATTAAGAAGAATGGGTGCTAAAAAAGCTCCTTTCTACAGAGTTGTTGTTGCTGATTCAAGAAGCCCAAGAGATGGTAGATTCATCGAAGAAATTGGGTACTACAATCCAATAACAGAACCTGCAGAAATCAAAATCGACGAAGAAAAAGCTACAAGATGGATCAACAATGGTGCACAACCTACAGATGTAGTTAAGAGATTATTCAACACAGTAGGTCTTAACAAGTAATTTTTGGGAGGTGAACTCTGCAAAATACATTTACATTAGTACATAGTATTTGCAGGCTCTTATGAAAGATTTAGTTGAAGTAATTGCTAAATCCTTAGTGGATAATCCTAGTGAAGTTCATGTAAATGAAATTCAAGGAGAGCAAGACTTAATTCTTGAATTAAGGGTTGCTCCTGAAGATATGGGTAAGGTAATCGGTAAACAAGGAAGGATAGCAAAAGCTATCAGAACTGTAGTAAAAGCCGCAGCACTAAACAAAGATCAAAAAATAGTAGTTGAAATTATCGATGTAAAGAGTTAGGATTTTTCCTAACTCTTTTTTTGTGTGCCAAACATGGGCAACAACTTGATGGTAAAAGTCCGTTGTGGGCTTGGTAGTGAGAACCACTAGCCAAGGACAAGGGTGTCCATCGTGAGGTGGAATCTGAAGGAAGTCGGAGGCAAAGTCTCGGTATGAGGAACACGAACTACATACAAGGCTTATTAAAGTCGGATGAGTTTGCAATACAAAACAAAGTCCAACACTACCCAAAACTTTAGGAGTAAATGTAGCAGATATATGAGATGAAGGTTACGGACTTAGGCTTGAAAAGCCTAACACATCAGTATATTAAAATTCATTAAACTTAAAGAACCGCCGTGTACCAGGCCAGTATGCACGGTGGTGTGAGAGGGCGGAAAATAAAATAATTTATTTTACTCCTACTCGATTCTACAAAAACTAGTGTGCCTCTAGCAGAGATACGTACATAGGAAAGTCATTAAGGTAAGTAATAATTATTTTGCTAAAATACAAAAAGTTTGATATAAATAATATAGGAAAAAATTAAAGTAACGTAAGAGGTGAAAGTTTGTGAGTAAAAATTTAAAAGTTGGAAAAATAGTAAATACTCATGGGTTAAAAGGTGAAGTTAAGGTTATTCCATTAACTGATGATATGAGAAGATTTGATGATTTAGATTTTGTTTTAATAAATGGTAAAGAAGTTAAAATAGAAAGCTGCAAATATCAAAAAGATAGGGTTATAATTAAGCTTGAAGGTGTAAATAAAATTGAAGATGCAGAAAGACTTAAAGAAAAGTTTATGGAAGTAACAAGAGAAAATGCAGTTGAACTTGAAGAAGATTGTTATTTCTTAGCTGATTTAAGAGAATGTACTGTATTTGATACAACAGGAAAAGAATTAGGTAGAATATATGATGTTATCCAAACAAAAAATAATGATGTTTATTGGATTAGAAAACCTAAAGAATTATTAATACCTGTATTAAAAGATATAGTTTTAGATATTAATATAGATGAAAGAAAAATAATTATAAGACCAGTAGGAGAATGGATGGATGAAGATTAGTATTCTAACTCTTTTCCCTGAAATGTTTGATATATTTAATCATAGTATAATAGGAAAAGCTCAGGAAAAAGGATTAATTTCTATTAATACTGAAAATATTAGGGATTACACTTTAAATAAGCATAAAAAGGTTGATGATTATCCATATGGCGGAGGAGCAGGAATGGTAATGGCAGCTCAACCAGTAGTTGATTCTATAAGAGCTTGTAAGAAGAAAAATAATGGTAAAGTTGTATTTTTAGGACCAAAGGGAAAAACATTTAATCAAGAAATGGCAGAAGAATTAGCAAAAGAGGAAAGTTTAATTTTTCTTTGTGGCCATTATGAAGGAATAGATGAAAGAGCGTTTAAAGAAGTAGATTTAGAAATATCACTTGGTGACTTTATATTAACAGGAGGAGAAATGGCTGCAATTCCAGTTATTGATTCTGTATTAAGATTAGTGCCAGGAGTATTAAATAAATCTGAAAGTCATGAAGATGAATCTTTTTCAGATGGATTATTAGAATATCCACAATATACAAGACCAGAAATTTTTGAAGGGGAAAGTGTACCATCTGTATTAATTTCTGGACATCATGAAAATATTAGGAAGTGGAGAAGATTAAAATCTTTAGAAATAACAAAGAAAAGAAGACCTGACTTATATAAAAGTGTAGTTTTGACAAAAGAAGATAAAAAATTATTAAATAATAAAAAATAATTTCTTGAAATATAAAAATAGTTATGTTAAAATAACTTTTGTGTTAGTACGGGCGTTCCGCTGTCAAAAATTTTGTTAAGAGCGTCAATTATCAGTTTAGGAGGGAATGCACAATGAACGAAATATTAAGAGCTATAGAAGCAGAACAAATGAGAAATGATTTACCAGAATTCCACGTTGGAGATACTGTTAAATTACACGTTAAAGTTAAAGAAGGTAACAGAGAAAGAATCCAAATGTTCGAAGGTACTGTTATTAAGAGACAAAATGGTGGTTTAAGAGAAACTTTCACTGTTAGAAGACTTGCTTATGGAGTTGGAGTTGAAAGAACTTTCCCAGTTAACTCACCAATCATCGAAAAGATGGAAGTAACTAGAAGAGGTAAAGTTAGAAGAGCTAAGTTATTCTACTTAAGAGATAGAGTAGGTAAGGCTGCTAAAGTTAAAGAATTATTAACTAAATAATTTAAGTTAATAAAGATATGAAGAGACTTAGTATTAAGTCTCTTTTTGTTTACAACAATTATTGAATAGTTAGTAGTTAGGAGTTAGTAGTTAATGAAAAAATTCAGCTTAGGCTGAATTTTAGAAAATATTTAAGGGTCTGTCGCACTAAAAATTTTATACACAATATATTGTTTTAAAAAATAAAAATCAACACAATATATTGTAGTATTTATTCTTAATGGGGCATCCCCATCCATAACTAAAAACTACAAACTAAAAATAGATTTGGAGGTTTGAATTATGGCTACAATTAATTGGTTCCCTGGGCATATGAAAAAGACAAAGAGGGAAATAGTCGAAAATTTAAAGCTTGTTGATGCTGTTATAGAAATAAGAGATGCCAGAATTCCTAGAAGTTCAGCAAATCCAGACATAGATAAAATTTGTGCAGGAAAGCCAAGAGTAATTTTATTAAATAAAAGTGATTTATCAGAATCAAGTGTAACTAAAGCATGGGTAAAAGAATTATCTAATGAAAATGTAAGAGTTTTAGAAGTTAATTGTTTAAGAGGGCAAGGTCTACAACAAATAAAGCCAGCACTTTTAGACTTATTAAAGGAAAAACATGAGAGAGCTAAAGCTAAAGGTTTAGTTAAATTTATGATGAGAGTAATGGTGGTTGGCATTCCAAACTGCGGTAAATCTACATTTATAAATAAAATGGCAAGAAATAATATTGCTAAAACTGGAGATAGAGCTGGGGTTACAAAGAGTAAACAATGGATAAAGACTTCTTTAGATATGGAAATGTTAGATACACCAGGTGTATTATGGCCTAAATTTGAAGATGAAAGAACAGCTTTAAATTTAGCATTTACAGGAGCTATTAAAGATGAAATCATGGATATAGAAGAATTAGCATATAAGCTAGTTGAAAGACTTCAAGAGTATTATCCACAAAGACTTATAGAAAGATTTGGAATTACTGAAATACATGAAAATCCATTAGATAATCTTGATGCTATTGCCAGAAAAAGAGGATGTATAATGGCACGTAATGAAATTAATTATAATAGAATTGCTGTTATGCTTATAGATGAATTTAGAGGAGGCAAATTAGGGAATATTTCTCTAGAGCGTCCAGATGATGTTTTCGAAGAAGTTGAAGTTGAAAAGAAAGAAGAAACTGAAAAAGAAAGAAAGCGTAGAATAAGAAAAGAAAAGAGAAATGAAAAGAAAAAGGAAAGAAGATAATGGATATGTTAACTACAGATATTAGTAGCTTAGGTTATAAAGCTGTTAAAGAAAAAGTAGATAAAATAGATGTAAATGAAGTACATAATTCTGAAGATTTAATAAAAATTATAGATATATTAAAAGCTGATAAGCGTAAAAATATAAATAGTTTAGGCAATAAACTTCAAAGAGCTAAAGATAAGATTGAAAGTGAAATCAAAAGAGTAAGAGAAATGTATAATTTTGATAAATCTTTTGGAGATTTTCAAGTTGTAGCAGGTGTAGATGAAGTTGGAAGAGGACCTTTAGCAGGACCTATTGTTTCATGTGCAGTAGTATTAGATTTAAATGTTCTTGATGATGAGTTAATATTATGGATTAATGATTCAAAAAAAATAAACGAGAAGAAAAGAGAAGAATTAGCAGAAATAATAAAAGAAAAAGCAGTTGCATATTATATTGCTTCTAGAGATTCAAAGGAAATTGATACAAGAGGAATTGGAGTTTGCAATAATGAAGTATTCCTTGAAGCATGTAATAGTTTAAAAATAAAGCCTGATTTAGTTTTATCTGATGGATATACAGTAAAGGGAATACAAATACCAAATAAAGCTGTAATTAAAGGTGATACAAAATCAGCTTGTATAGCAGCTGCATCAATTGTTGCAAAAGTATATAGAGATAGTTTGATGAAGGAGTATTCTAAAAAATATCCACATTATGCTTTTGAGGAAAATGCAGGTTATGGTACATCTAAGCATATAGCAGGACTTAAAGAATATGGTCCTACAGAAATTCATAGAATGTCATTTTTAAACAATATATTATCATACTAATATGCTCTAAATGCATCTTGTACATGATTTATAATATGAGAAGATGTTATAGTATTAAATATTACTTCTATTATGTCATATCTAACATTAAAGTTATAATATTTCTTAGAAATTAAATATAATTCAGATAATTTAATTATTTGTTTTTGTTTATAGCAGGTAATAGATTCTATTGGGGAACCAAATGAATTTGAATACCTGCTTTTTATTTCACAAAAAATTAATAAATTATTCTTTTTACATATAATATCTATTTCACCAAATTTATTTCTAAAATTCATATTTAAAATTTTATAACCTTTAGAGATTAGATAATCTCTAGCTAAAGCTTCACCAAAGCTACCAATGTCCTTATTATAACTATGCATTTTAATCACCTCTTATTTTAATCATAGACTAAGAATGTATTTTTATTCAAAATAAGGTTAAAGAAGTAAAATAATGTCAATAATGAAGAAATAGTATTGAAATATGAAGGGATTGTGATTTTAGAATATGGCTATACAAATAATAAGTGCAACTCATAGGGGATTAGATGGGGTATTAATTAATGTAGAAGTAGATATTACAAGAGGAATTCCAATATTTAATATAGTTGGATTACCAGATACATCAATTAAAGAATCAAAAGAGAGAGTAAGGATGGCAATTATAAATAGTGGGTATGAATTTCCTTTAGGAAGGATTACTATAAATTTAGCACCAGCAGATGTAAAGAAGATAGGGAGTTTACTAGACTTGCCAATAGCATTAGGAATTTTAATGGCATCAGGACAAATTGAAGAAAAATCATTAAATGACTATATAATTTTTGGAGAACTTTCATTAAATGGAGAATTAAAGGCTGTTAAAGGTGCTATTCCTATTATATTTGAAGGAGATATAAGCAAGAAGCAAAATTTTATATTTCCATTAGAAAACTTAAGGGAAATGAGAAATTTTATATTAGGAAATTTTTATCCATTTAAAACATTAAATCAGGTTATTTCATTTTTAGAAAATAATGATTTGCTCCCTTATAAAGGTGAATCTCAAAAGAAAAAGAAAGTAATATATAACAATAAATATGAAGACATAATGGGGCAATATACATCCAAGCATGCAATGGAAATTGTAGCAGCAGGAAGACATAATATTATGTTATTTGGTTCACCAGGTTGTGGGAAAACAATGCTTGCAAAGGCATTACCTTCAATATTACCACCTATGACATTAGAAGAGCAAATGGAAGTTGCAAAAATTTATAGTGTATCAGGTATGTGGAATGATGGGTATGATATATCAAGGCCTTTTAGATCACCACATCATACAATAACGAAAACTGCTTTAATTGGAGGAGGAAAAGATATTAAAGCAGGTGAAATAACTTTAGCACATAATGGAGTACTATTTTTAGACGAAATTTTAGAATTTAAAAAGGAAGTACTAGAGTTATTAAGACAGCCCCTTGAAGATAGAATAATAAATATATCAAGATTAAAAGATAGTTATACATTGCCAAGCAACTTTATACTTGTAGGAACTTTTAATCCATGTCCTTGCGGAAAAATGTTAGATTATGATTCTACATCTGTATGTACTTGTACAGAGTTAGAAAAAAGGAGATATATAAATAGAATGTCAAGATCATTACTTGATAGAATTGATATTTTAAATTTTGTTCCAAGAATAAAAACAGCAGAAATTTGTATAGGAAAAGATGAAATAAATTCTGATAATATGCGACATAGAGTAATAGTTGCAATAGAAATACAAAAGGAACGCTTTAAAAACACAAATTATAGATATAATTCAGAAGTTGTTGGTAAAGATGTTTTAAGATTATTTAAGTTAAGTAAAGGAGCTAAAAAAGTGTTAGAAAGTTATTATAAAAATTATGATATTACTCTTAGAGGATATACAAAAATAATAAAGGTTGCACGAACAATAGCTGATTTAGAATGCTGTGATGAAATAATGGATTATCATATAATTGAATCAATAGGCTTTAGAAAAAATGTATTTGGAGAAATTATTTAAGGGTGGTGTTGAAAAATGAAAGAGTATGAATTGTGGTTAATTTTAATGGATATAAGTAATTATGAAAAAGTAAAATTAATAGAAAAGTATAATAATGAAGAAAATATTTATAATAATATTGATAATATAATTAATAAAAATGAAATAAATAAAATATTTATAAAAAGATTTAAACATAGGGATATATATAAAGAAGAGGATTTTAAAAAGTTTTTATATAAAAATGATATACAATATGTAACTTTATCATCAAATTTATATCCTGAAAAATTAAAAAATATAAGTAATCCTCCATATATGTTATTTTATAAAGGAGATTTATCTTTAGTTAATGAAAAAATGATAGCAGTTATAGGTGCAAGAAAAAATACTCTTTATGGAGAGCAAGTTGCTAAGATGATTGCAAATGAGTTATTTGAAGTATCATATGGAGTAGTAAGTGGAGTTGCAGCAGGAATAGATTCAATTGCTCATCGTCAAATACTTAGTAGAGGTGGAAAGACAATTGGAGTTTTAGGCTGTGGAATAGATGTTGTATATCCAAAATTCAATAAGAAGTTATATGAACAAATATCTAAAAATGGATTGCTTATTTCAGAATTTTTACCTGGAACAAAACCTTTAGCTTATAATTTTCCTCAAAGAAATAGAATAATAAGTGGATTAAGTAATGAAGGAGTTATAGTAGTTGAAGCATCAAAGAAAAGTGGTTCTTTAATTACAGTTGATTATGCACAAGAACAACATAAGAAAATATTAGCAGTTCCAGGCTCTATATTTAATGAAACTAGTGCAGGATGTAATTCTTTGATATATGATGGTTGTGATCCATTTTTGGGAAAACAAGATTTGTATGATTTTCTTAATATAATTAAAAAATGTGGAGAAAATAATAACAAAAATGACATAAAAATGGATTTGTTAAAAAAGATAGGAAAAGAGCCTATACATATAGATAAAATAATTGGAAGTGTAAATATTGACAGAACAGCTTTATTTGAGTTATTATTTGAAATGCAAAATGAAAATGAAATTATTTGCCTACCAGGCAATTATTATGTAAAGATTAGATAGAGATGGATTAGGGGGGTAAAAGCTCCTAAGGAATATATAGGAGTTGATGGTATGGGTCAGAATCTTGTTATAGTAGAATCACCTGCAAAAGCAAAAACAATAAGTAAATACTTAGGGAAAAATTATACTGTTGAGGCATCAATGGGTCATGTTAGAGACTTACCTAAAAGTAAATTAGGTGTTGATATAGAAGAAAATTTTACTCCAAAGTATATAACTATAAGAGGAAAAGGTGAATTAATTAATAAATTAAAAAAAGCAGCAAAAAAGGCTGATAAAGTATATCTTGCAACAGACCCCGATAGAGAAGGGGAAGCAATATCTTGGCATTTAGCTAATATTCTAAAAATTTCGGAAGATGAAACTTGCAGAATAGTTTTTAATGAAATTACTAAGGGAGCTGTAAAAGAATCTATTAAGGAAGCTAGAAAAATTAATTTAAATTTAGTTGATGCTCAACAAGCAAGAAGAGTATTAGATAGATTAGTTGGATATGAAATAAGTCCTATTCTTTGGAAAAATGTTAAATGGGGATTAAGTGCAGGTAGAGTTCAATCAGCTGCGTTAAAGTTAATATGTGATAAAGAAGAAGAAATTAAGGCTTTTGAACCAAAAGAATATTGGACGGTAGATTGTGTTTTAAAAAAAGGAAGAAAAAAATTTCCTATCAAATTAACAAAGCATGACAATAAGAAAATAGAAATTAATAATGAAGAAGAAGCTAATAAAATAATAAATGATCTTTCACAAAATGATTATAGAGTTGAAAAAGTTAAAAAAGGAAGCAGAGCTAAAAATCCACTTCCTCCATTTACAACAAGTACACTTCAACAAGAAGCATCTAAAAAATTAAATTTTATAACTAAAAGAACTATGTCTATAGCACAAGCTCTTTATGAAGGTGTTGATGTAAAAGGATTTGGGACAGTAGGTCTTATAACTTATATGAGAACTGATTCTGTTAGAATTTCTGAAGAAGCGCAAGGAAAAGCTATAGATTTTATTAAGCAAAGCTATGGAGAAGAATATATACCAAAAGAATTAAGAGTATATAAAGGTAAGAAAAATATACAAGATGCTCATGAAGCAATTAGACCTTCTCATATAGAAATAACTCCTGAAGTTGCAAAAGCAAGTTTAACACCAGAACAATATAAGCTATATACTTTAATTTGGAAGAGATTTATTGCAAGTCAAATGTCATCTTGTGAATTAAGTACAAATAGCATTGATATAGTTAATGGAAACTATACTTTTAAAGCATCAGGATCAACTATTAAATTTGATGGTTTTATGAAAGTATATGATTATAAAACAGAAGAAGAAGATAATGATGTATTATTACCAGAATTAGAAGAGGGAGAAGTTTTAGAGCCAGCATCAATTGAAGGCAAACAACACTTCACACAACCACCAGCTAGATATACAGAAGCTTCTTTTGTTAAACTTTTAGAAGAAAAGGGAATAGGAAGACCATCTACATATGTACCAACAATATCAACATTGTTAAGTAGAGAATATGTAGTTAGAGAAAAGAAAAATTTAATTCCTACAGAACTTGGGTTTATTGTAAACAACATTATGTGTGATTATTTTAAACAAATAGTAGATGTAGATTTTACAGCAGGTATGGAAAGAAAACTTGATTATATAGAAGAAGGTAGTGAAGAGTGGAAATCTGTTGTAGGAGAATTCTTTGCACCATTACAACAAGCTATAGAAAAAGCGGAAAAGGAAATATCTAAAGTTGTAATTGAAGATAAAGTAAGTGATGTACCTTGTGATAAATGTGGAAGAATGATGGTTATTAAAAAGGGAAGATATGGAACGTTTTTAGCATGTCCAGGATATCCGGAATGTAAAAATGCTAAGCCGATTGTTGAAGAATTAGATGTACCATGTCCAAAATGTGGAGGAAAGATTTTAGTTAAAAGAAGTAAGAAAGGTAAAAAGTTTTTTGGATGTTCTAATTATCCTGAATGTGATTTCGTTAGCTGGAATGAACCAATTAAAGAAGCTTGTTCTAAGTGTGGAAGCTATATGACTATTAAGTACTCTAAAACAAAAGGTAAGCAGGCAGTATGTTCAAATACTGAATGTGGAAATGTAATACAATTAGAAGAAGATAAAAAAGAAGAATAATGAAATCACCCCAATAAGTACTTGTCGAAAGAATGTAAAAAATGTTGTAAAAGAAATATTAATATGATACTATAAAAATAATAGAGATATCATAAAATTTTGATTATTTAGAAAATTAGCATTTATTAGATAAGGATTATGATGGGGGGAGTATTTAATTGTCATCATTATTAAATAAAACAAGAAGATTAAATAAAATTCTACAAACAGGTGGTGCAGACCCAGTAGTATTTGATGATATATGCAAACTTTTAAGTGAGGTATTATCTTGTAATGTATATATTATTAGTAGAAAAGGAAAAGTTTTAGGGCATACATTTTCTAAAGATTTTGAATGTGGAATAATGAAAAAATATGTTTTAGAAGAATGTAGATTTCCAAAAGGGTATAATGAAAGCTTATTAAAAATTACAGAAACTTTAGCAAATGTAAAAAGCAATGGAATTTGTGTTTTTAAGGGTGAGGGTAACTGCGAAATATCTAATAAAATATCTACAATTGTGCCTATAATAGGGAATAGAGAAAGAATGGGTACATTACTTTTAGCTAGATTTGGAGAAGAATTTACAGATGATGATTTAGTTTTAGCTGAGCATAGTACTACTATAGTAGGAATGGAAATGTTAAGAGCTAAACAAGATGAATTAGAAGATGATGCTAGAAAGAAAGCTGTTGTTCAATTAGCAATTGGTACTTTATCTTATTCAGAATTGGAAGCTGTTGACCATATATTTAATGAATTAGATGGTAATGAAGGTTTATTAGTAGCTTCTAAAATTGCAGATAAGGTTGGAATTACAAGAAGTGTTATAGTTAATGCTTTAAGAAAATTTGAAAGTGCTGGTGTAATTGAATCTAGATCATTAGGCATGAAAGGTACTCATATTAAAATTTTAAATGAAAAATTAGTTGATGAGTTAAAAAAGATAAGATAAATAAAAATGTGGATGTTGCATTAAGAATAAATACTACAATAATATTGTGTTAATATTGTGTTGATTTTTATTTTTTAAAACAATATATTGTGTATAAAAGTTTTAGTGCGACAGCCCCTTTTTTGTTTTAAAAAATAAATTTTAGGCAATAATAAAAAAGATGAATTATTATTTATAAGTTTATATCATGAGTTAATTATAATAGTTTTACAATAATTTTATTCTTTTATGGCGTGAAAGATAAAATATGCAAAAAATATGTTGCTAGTATATAAAGCTTATGATATACTAACCTAGGTAATAAAATACACACACAACCCAATGTATAAGGTTGGTGCCTAATTATTTAGGAAGCTTTATAAAAATGAAGGTTGTGGAGGAAAAACCAGGAGGTAACAAAATGTCAGTAATATCAATGAAACAATTATTAGAAGCAGGCGTTCACTTTGGACACCAAACAAGAAGATGGAACCCTAAGATGGCTCCATATATATTCACAGAAAGAAACGGAATATATATAATAGATCTTCAAAAGACAGTTAAGAAGGTAGAAGAAGCTTACAACTTCATGAGAGAAGTATCAATGGAAGGAAAAGATATCCTTTTCGTTGGAACTAAGAAACAAGCTCAAGAAGCTATCCAAGAAGAAGCTATAAGATCAAACATGCACTTCGTTAACAACAGATGGTTAGGTGGTATGTTAACTAACTTCAAAACTATAAAAACAAGAATTAAGAGATTAGAAGAATTACAACAAATGGAACAAGATGGAACATTTGATGTTTTACCTAAGAAAGAAGTAATCAAATTAAAAGGTGAAATGGAAAAATTACAAAACAACTTAGGTGGTATCACTAACTTAAACGTTGATAACATCGGAGCTATGTTCGTAGTTGACCCAAGAAAAGAAAAGAATGCTATATCAGAAGCAAAAATCTTAGGAATTCCAGTAGTAGCTATCGTAGATACTAACTGTGACCCAGAAGAAGTTGATTACGTAATTCCAGGAAATGACGATGCTATCAGAGCTGTTAAATTAATAACTGCTAAACTTGCTGATGGAGTTATCGAAGGAAGACAAGGTGAACAATTAGCTGAGTAATAACTTTAAGAGGTAGGTGAGGGCAACTTCATTTACCTTTTAACCTAAAATAAGGTTTACATTTAATGTCAAGGAGGAATTTAATAATGATAACTGCTAAATCAGTTAAAGAATTAAGAGAAATGACTGGTGCAGGTATGATGGACTGCAAAAAAGCTTTAGTTGAAACTGAAGGAAACATGGAAAAAGCTATTGAATTTTTAAGAGAAAAGGGATTAGCTGCTGCTGCTAAAAAAGCTGGTAGAGTTGCTGCTGAAGGTATCGTTAAGACTTTCGTTTCAGCTGACAAGAAAACTGCTGCTATGGTAGAAGTTAATTGTGAAACAGACTTCGTTGCTGCTAACGAAGAATTTGTAGGATTTGCTACAAAGGTTGCTGAAATAGCTGCTAACACAAATGCTACAACAGCAGAAGAGTTAGTTGCTGAAAAGTTTGATGGAGAAGCTACTATACAAGAAGCTTTAACTGCTTTAATTGCAAAATTAGGCGAAAACATGACAGTAAGAAGATTTGTTAAATTCAATATTGAAAACGGAGCTATTGCTAGCTACATCCACGGTGGCGGAAGAATTGGTGTTATGGTAGAAGTTGCTTGTGACACTGATAGCGCTATGTTAGAAGAAGTAGCAAGAGAAGTTTGTATGCAAGTTGCTGCTGCAAATCCTCTATTCTTAAGCAGAGAACAAGTAGATAGCGAAGCTTTAGAAAAAGAAAAAGAAATCTATAGAGTTCAAGCATTAAATGAAGGAAAACCAGAAAATATCGTTGAAAAAATGGTAATGGGAAGAATCCAAAAATACTACAAAGAAGTTTGTCTTTTAGATCAAGCATGGGTTAAAGATGGAGATAAGTCAATTGCTAAATTCTTAGAAGAAAAATCTAAAGAAGTTGGTTCTCCAATAACTATTACAAGATACGCTAGATTCGAAAGAGGAGAAGGTATCGAAAAGGTTGAAGAAGACTTCGCTGCAGAAGTTGCTAAGACTATGGGTATGTAATATAAAGAGAACACTTTTGTGTTCTCTTTTTTTAAGGAAAAGATTACATATATACCACAAGGAGGGATTACAATGGCAAATGTTGCATATAAAAGAGTAATGTTAAAAATTTCAGGAGAAGCTTTATCAGGAGCAAATGGATTTGGTTTTGATTTTGAAGTAGTAGGAAGAATAGCAAGAGAAGTTAAAACTTTAGTTGATATGGGCGTAGAAGTTGGCTTAGTTGTTGGTGGAGGAAACATATGGAGAGGTAGAACTGGCGAAGGTATGGATAGAACTACTGCAGACCATATGGGAATGTTAGCAACATGTATTAATGCATTAGCTTTACAAGATGCATTAGAAGGTATTGGTGTTATGACACGTGTTCAAACTGCTATAGAGATGAAAGAAATAGCTGAACCATTTATAAGAAGAAGAGCTGTTAGACACCTTGAAAAAGGAAGAGTTGTAATTTTTGGAGCAGGATCAGGAAACCCATATTTCTCAACTGATACTGCAGCAGCATTAAGAGCAGCAGAAATTGAAGCTG
>ERZ773252.36-NODE-36-length-161076-cov-6.257383_pt1 | contig 161076 bp, 131 predicted proteins | sample MGYA00580517_ERZ773252 | MGnify/ENA primary metagenome ERZ773252 (study PRJEB29015, sample SAMEA2737766) | human gut metagenome | biome: human gut; feature: human-associated habitat; material: faeces | place: China | collected 2012 ...
GTTACGCATGGTCATGTCGCCTTCGCTAAACATATACACCCATTTGTTTGCCATTGTAAAGTTACCTCCTATATTTGTAATTATATTGTTGATATCGACAGACGGACGCACTTCGCCCACGGACTGCCACATCGCTGTTTCTAGTATAACACACTCCTCCCACGTATGAAAAGAGTTTTTTGACATTTTTTATAACGGGAATCATTTCTACCGGTCGTCATCATCGTCAAAATCGGCATCCTCTCCCATGAACTCGCGGTTTGTCACGCGCTTTTTGTCACGGTTTTCCTCTACCAGCTTGGATAACTGCTCCTTGACATCTCTTGGCTTCTTGATATTTTTTATCTCAAAGTCTCTCATACTCTTATCCGCTGAGGAAACCTGAATGGTTCCGATTCCAAAAATCTTCTGGGACAGTGTCTGGCTCAGGGACAGATCCATAATTCGGTACAGACGCACCTCGTCTTCAACAGTCTTTAACAGACCGCTTGTGATAAAGAGCCTGTCATCCGTCAGGGCATACTTCGTGAATGTCCATGGCAGACCCAGAGCATTCCTTTTTCTTTCTTTCCAGATAAAATTTGTTTCCATATCATCCTCCGTTCTACACGTAATGTGATTTAAATTTACTTTGTACTTTCTTTTACAAACCTCCAGCGGCAGATCTTTAGATCTCCCTGACAGCGAAGTCGTAAAGTTACAGGTTCCTTTTCTGCTTTCAGATTGTCTACCGGTATCAGATGCTGGCGGAATATTCTGCCGTGAGGTGCATTCTTTGCTGTCGCTGCCGCCGCCCATCCGGGATTATCTCCGACACCGGAAAGCTCCTCAAAATCCGGCACAATATATGCTGCATTATGCGTCCCATTGATAAATACATCTACAGTGCTTTCCGGCACGGCATCTGCATCTAAAACAAGATATGCCGTCTCCGCAGGCAGGCAGACGCGGTCATACTCCAGGATCAGGCAGTCATCGATCCGTTCTCCGACCTGCTCCTCCCTAGTCACCTCATTTATATTTTGCCACAAGCCGCCTACTTTTTCAAATAGATCTTCCGGTGCATGTGCATCCGCTGTATGTGCAACACTGTCATACCCCATATGGCCTTCCCACAAAAATCCATTCTGTGACCGGTCATAGTGATCTGCCGGCTGCCAGCTTCCGCCATCCCGGAATCCTCTCTCCTGCCCTTTCAATTCAACCGTAACCACAGCGTCTATATCAGCAGAAGAATGGCCTGCCTGAATCTCATAAATTCCCGGTTCCAAAAGCTTCTTTCGCCGGATCGTATCGTAATACATCAGATCCTCAACCGGAATCCGGAATGAAACTCTCCTCTCTTCCCCTGCTTCCATCCGCTTCACTCTTTCAAATGCAGCCAGAGTCCGGATCGGACGTTTCACAACCGGCTCCTTCTTCGTATAATATATCTGAACCACTTCATCCTGTGCCGGAAGTGCATTGCCCGTCTGTACCAAATTCCGTACAGTGCATGCGACATCAATATATTTTTCATCCTCAGAAGCCTTTGCTGTAAGTGCTGTTATCTCTGTCGGTGCATATGTCAGGCCATAACCAAAAGGATAAAGCACATCTCCCTTAAAATACTGATATGTTCTTTCCTTCTGGATAATGTCATAATCATCCATATCCGGAAGCTGCTCTGTATCACAGTACCATGTCATATTTAACCGCCCGGCCGGCGCTTCCTTTCCAAACAGAATATCTGCCAGACCATTTCCCAGCTCCATACCGCCACCTGCCATCGTAAGGATTGCCGGCAAATGCTGCTTTTCCCAGCCAATGGCATAAGGCACACTGGTCACAAGCGCTGCGATGACCCTGTGATTTTCCCGGTACACCGCCTGCAGAAGCTGTCTCTGATACACCGGAAAATCGATATCCTTCCGATCCACTTCTTCCTTACAGGTGATCAACGGATGTGCTCCACCTACATAAACCACCGTTTCTGCCTGAGCTGCTGCCTTTTGCGCTTCTTTGACACCATTTTTGACCAGAACCGGACAAAGTGCCGGAAGAGTACGGTACTTTCTTCCTGTCACCGTCTCATAGATGCCGCCCCTTCTGTCCATTTTTAAATTCCCTGCAAATACCTGGTGCCCCTGGATATCTGTGCAGCTGACAATACGACGCACTTCTCCATCCTCTGCAAAGCCCTGTTCGTCCATAACCCGGATCCGGTTCTGCTCGTCCACATAAAGACCTGCTCCATTCCATGCCTTAAGCAGAAATTCTTCTTCATTTTCCAGAATCTCTGCAAACCGGCTTCCAACAGCCAGAGACATTCCCTTTTCCTCTGACTCCTTTAAATCCGTAATATTTATCTGTGCATGGAATACCTCTTTGACAAACCATCCAAATGCTCTGTCTGCTGAAGCCTTAAAAATACCACCACGATATATCTCATCTTCATCACAGCCATCCAGAGCCGTCAGATATCGTCCATTACTTTCTGCCTTTAATGTCAACTGTTCCTTGTCCCATAAAACGGACTCAAAGATTTCTGCCTCCTCTTCTTCTACCAGTCCAAGAGTCTCTCCATCCTCCAAAAGCCCCAGATATTTATCTCCGCAGGCGATCTTTAACTTTGGCACACCAGACTCAAAGATTACATTTTCCGGATCATTGACAGCATCACGGATGCCCTGCAGCGGCGTCACGGCATATGGCGGAATGCCGGAGTACCAGTCCAGAAACCACTCTTCGGCGGAAGGTCCGATCACTGCGAGCTTATGATGGGATGTCACCTGCTTGCAGTCCAATGGCAACAGCTTTTGTCCGTCGATTTCGTCATTCTTAAGCAGCACAATGGATTCCCCGGTGACCTGTCTCGCCAGCTTCTGAAACTCCGGGAGATTCAGTCCGTAATTTGGGTTAGTCTCCTGTGGATCAAACAGGCCAAGCCGGATCAGAGTGCTAAAGTGACACCGCAAAGCACGGTCAATATCTGTCATATCGATCATCCCCAGCTCATAAGCTTCTCTTGCCCCCTCGATCACAGCATCAATATCATCCGTGAAGCAGTCAATGCCCGCCTTCAATCCCTCGGCAATGGTCTCCGTATGAGATCCAAAATAATGATGACAGTCTACGGTCTGTTTCATATCGCCGCCATCGCACACCACATGATGTACTCCCCATTGCTCCTTGGCAATTTTCTGCACTTCATGATTCAGGATCGCAGGTACACCATTAATCTCATTGTAAGAGGTCATCATTGCCTCGGCGCCACCCTCTGTTACGGCGCGACGGAATGGCTCCAGATAATACTCATGTTTATTCCGCGGATCAATAGAAGAAGACTTCCAGACACGTCCATCCTCCACATTGTTGGCATAAAAATGCTTTAATGTAGCTCCACAACGTATATTATCTCCTTCTCCCCGCATCCCGCGAATATAGGCGGATGCCATCTTTCCCGTCAGATACGGATCCTCTCCGTACGCCTCCTCGGTACGCCCCCAGCGGGGATCGCGCTCCATGTCAATGGTTGGAGCCCACAGACACAAGCCGCCCCTTCGTCCGTCCTTTTCAAAGACAGCTCTCGCCTCTGTTCCTACAACTTCTCCGGCTTTTTGGATCAATTCCGGATCCCATGTACCGCTCATCCCAATAGGATTCGGGAAAATCGTCGTTGGCTGCGGCTCTCCCTGATCAAAGCTCTGATCATGGCGCATCTGCAAACCGTGGGCACCCTCACACCCCACGAAAAAAGATGGAATACCCAGCCGTTCGATCGCAGGATTGCCTGTACCAAGACAGGAGAATTTCTCTTCTAAAGTTAATTCCTTTACCAGATAATCCAGTCTTTCTTCCATAGTTTTCCCAGTATCCCACAGCGGATTGTTTCTGTTGGTATTGTTGTCTGACATGATCGTTTCCTCCTGAAACATTTTAGTCTATAGTATATTATATTTCTTAATATACAAAACGGGACCCGGCATCCTTCTGCCAGGTCCCTAGCCTTACGTTAATATAAACTATTTTTTAATTTTCATTGATTTTTTGACACCGGCCTTGCTTCCAAAAAGCTTCTTATATGCTTTCAGTTTCTTTGCCGGTACTTTGAATACTGCTTTTTTCTGGATACCCTTGAAGGCATTCTTTCCTACCTTCTTCAGGCTTTTGGATTTCACCACAACATTCTTCAGTGATTTACAACCGGAGAATGCATTGGCACCAATTGATGTAATATTGGCACCGATTGTTACCTTTTTCAGCTTCTTGTTATTCTTAAACGCATTTTTGGCAATGGAGGTTACTTTATAAGATACACCATTCACCTTAACTGTCGCCGGAATCGCCGCAGATGTCTTTGTTTTGCTTGCAGGTGCTTTATACTCTACCGTTTTATTTTTAACATCGGAAACCGTATAAGACGCATTTTTGTCCTTTACAACATCGCCCTTTGCCGGTGCAGCTGCAATTGCTGTCTGGGTCGGAATCTGTGCAGCCGGTGCGCTTGGTGCGGCAGATGGCACCTGTGCAGCCGGTGCGCTTGGTACGGCAGATGGCACCTGACTTGGTGTTACTGTTGGACTTTCGACCGGTGCATTAGACTCTGCCGGTGTTAAATCATCCGTTGTGAAAAGCTCAATCTTTGTGAAAACCGGTTTGTTACTGGCAGAAATCCATAACAGCCCATTTCCCTGCAGGAAGCCCTCTTCCAGCGCAAAGATTTTACCACTCCACTCATCTTCCGCACTGACATCTGTTGCTTTTCCCGCTTTACATTTTTCAAGAGCCGCCTTGCTTGCACTAAACATCTCTTCATTTTCATCGAACAGTCCCTTTTCCGGAGGATAAGAGGCTCTAAATTCTGCCGGTGCAAGCTGAAGAGCCGCACTGTCAATATCATTGTCCTGACAGGTTGCACGAATGTATAAATGCTTTACATTCTTTAAAGCCTCAGAGTAAATAACAGCCCAGTATCCATATGTATTACAGTGGAACGTCCAGTCATTTGTTCCATCATTGGTCTGTACGGAAAGCTTTGGATTACAGTAGGTATTATTGTCTCCACCATTCTTCTTCCAGCTTCCCTCCCAGGTAAAGATCTTGGTTAATGCACTTTCATCTGTCTGCTCTGTATACTTTGGTTTACCTGTATTTACATCCGTTTTTGCAAAGGTGCCCTCTGCTCCTGTTACGGAAATAATGGCATCTGCTACATTGTCAAATGCGATCACATTATTTTCACGGTCAAGCCATGTACCATTATCCCACAGTACCGGAACCATTCCTTTTTCGATTGCATATTTTCCAAACTCACTGATATATTTCGGAATACCATCCGCTGCAGTTGTCTGGACACCAAACTCGCCAAGGATTACACCATACCCCTGCTCCGTAAACTTGCTCATCATATCAAGATTATCATGCATTTCCTTGATATCGGCATCCGTACCCCAGTCAAAAAGACGCGGAGCGCTGCCCTCGGTCTGGTGATACTCGCTTCCACCACAGTAGTTCCAAGGAGTGTAATAGTGAACAGATACGCTGAGCTTGTTTTTTCCATTTCCCTTAACCGGATCAGTCGGCATTTTAAATCTAACATCACAGGTTCTTTCAATATTGGTGCTGTAGCCTGCGATCAACAGATAACGTTTTTCATTATTTCCACCGGATTTACGAACAATATTTACAAATTCCTGATTGATCTTGTTCATTGTCTCATACTGCTCATCAACGGACAATACACCTGTTTTATTGCTGGTGTCACGTTTAACCCAGTTATCGTTCAGACGATCTCCAAGCTCTTCGTTGGCAGACTCGAAGATCAAACGGTCTGAGTAATCTTTATAGCGTTCACTCAGCTGTGTCCAGATCTGTCTGTAACGGGCCCATGCCTGCTCACGAACAGACGGATCCTTGTCACCAAACTGTCCCCACCAGTCACCGTCATAATGAATGTTGACGATTGCATATAATCCGTCATTCAGACAGTAATTGATGACCTCTTCCACACGCTCCAAATACTTTTCATTGATAGTATATGTCATTTTATCCTCAGAAATATCCATCAGATTGGACCATGCCACCGGAATACGGACATTGTTGAAGCCATATGCCTTGATCGTATCTACATTTTTCTGTGTTAATGCAGAATTGTTTGCAGATGTTTCACAATAATTTACGTCTACGTTTTTCTTTTCATCCTCAGTCATACTGCTGGTATCAATAGACTGATCCAGAGAGTTACCATAGTTCCAGCCAAGTCCCATTTCTTTCATATAAGCGGCGGAATCCATATTGTCTCTCATCTCGCCATTGTCCCTGGTCTTAAAACCACTTGGCAATGTACGTTCCTCGCCAATATTACTTGGCACATCCGTTTCTGCTGCCTTGACGGTCTTTTTCACTGATGCAATGCCGATTCCGCTTACGGAACTCACAACCATTGCTAACGAAAGAAAAGACGCCAATAATTGTTTTTTTAATTTCCTCATTGTATTATCCTTCCTTTTTATTAAAATATAAATTTGCATTATAGGCAAAACCACTATACCTATACGTTCATACTAACACATTTTTATGCAGTTTGCAACATTACAGATTCATTACAGCCCCTGATAAATGGTGCATTTCACAATTTAGCGTGGAACATTCCATAAATAATAGAAATATTCTATAAAGCAAAAAAGAGACATTCTATCCGCAGATAAAATGTCCCTTAAAATTTTATGAATAATTATGCATCGATATCGCCATCATCCTCTGTGGATGTAGAATATACCAATTCTCCGTCAGAAGAAGCAAAATCCTTTGCAGGCTCCTCTTCGATCACAACCTCTTTCTCTTTTGCACGATCTTTCTTGTCGTCCTTCTTGTCCTCATCCTCAGACTTTGCAGCTTTGGCAGCACGGATTGCTGCAATCTCGCGCTCTGCCTCTTCATCACAGTCCAGTTTTACGGAACGATATCTCTTCATACCGGTTCCAACAGGAATCAGCTTACCAATGATAACGTTCTCCTTCAGACCTACCAATGGATCGATCTTACCCTTGATCGCGGCATCGGTCAGAACCTTTGTGGTCTCCTGGAAGGATGCGGCTGACATGAAGGAATTGGTTGCCAGTGCAGCCTTGGTAATACCAAGCATAACCTGACTTCCCTCCGGAGGCTCCTTGCCTTCCTTGGTCAGTGCCTCTACAGTATCCTCATAGTCAAGAGCATCTACCATAACACCCGGCAGATAATTGGAATCACCGTTATTCTCGATACGGATCTTCTTCAACATCTGACGAACGATAACCTCGATATGCTTATCGTTGATATCTACACCCTGCAGACGGTAAACTCTCTGTACCTCACGGATCATATAATCCTGTACGGCACGGACACCCTTGATCGCAAGAATATCGTGTGGATTTACACTACCCTCTGTAAGCTCATCACCGGCTTCCAGCTCCTGTCCCTCAAGCACCTTGATACGGGAACCGTAAGGGATCAGATATGCCTTGCTGTCACCTGTCTCTTTATTGGTTACTACCACTTCACGTTTCTTTTTGGTATCACGGATGCTTACAGTACCGCCAAACTCAGCGATAATTGCAAGTCCCTTCGGCTTACGGGCCTCGAAAAGCTCCTCGACACGAGGAAGACCCTGTGTGATATCATCACCGGCTACACCACCGGCATGGAACGTACGCATGGTAAGCTGTGTACCAGGCTCACCGATGGACTGTGCAGCAATAATACCAACAGCCTCACCAACCTGAACCGGCTCACCGGTTGCCATGTTGGCACCGTAACATTTTGCGCAGACACCGATGTGTGACTTACAGGTCAGGATTGTACGGATCTTGACTCTCGCCTTAGAACCGGCATCCATAATTGCCTTTGTCTTGACAATACGTGCTGCTCTCTTTGGTGTGATCATATGGTTTGCCTTTACGATCAGTTCACCATTGTCATCATATATATTCTCACAGGAGAATCTTCCTGTAATACGCTCTTCCAGAGACTCGATCAGCTCCTTGCCATCGGCAAACTCCCCAATCTCCATACCCGGAATCTCATCACGTCCCACGCTGCAGTCTACCTCGCGGATTGAAAGCTCCTGAGATACATCGACCAGACGACGGGTCAGGTATCCGGAATCGGCGGTACGAAGGGCTGTATCGGACAGACCCTTACGGGCACCATGAGCGGAAATGAAGTACTCCAATACGTCAAGACCTTCACGGAAGTTTGACTTGATCGGGAGCTCGATAGTACGTCCTGATGTATCTGCCATCAGTCCACGCATACCGGCAAGCTGTTTGATCTGTGCCTGAGAACCACGGGCACCGGAATCAGCCATCATGAAGATGTTATTATAACGATCCAGACCAGCCATCAGAGCTTTGGTCAGCTTATCATCGGCTGCGAACCATGTATTGACAACTGCCTTGTAACGCTCCTCCTCGGTCAGGAGACCACGGTGGAACTTACGCGTGATCGTCTCAACTGTCTTTTCTGCATCTGCCAGAATATCCTTCTTTGCAGCAGGCACGGTCATATCAGAAATTGATACGGTCATTGCTGCACGGGTAGAATACTTATAACCTAATGCTTTAATATGATCCATTGTCTCAGCAGTACCTGTTGCACCGTGTACATCGATACACTTCTCCAGGATCTGCTTTAACTGTTTCTTACCTACATGGAAGTCTACCTCCAGTGTCAGGAAATTGTCCGGATTGCTTCTGTCTACAAAGCCCAGATCCTGCGGCAGGATCTCGTTGAAGATGAAACGTCCCAGAGTAGACTCAATGTTTTTGATTTCAACCTGTCCCTCGGCATTAACACCGCTTCTGCGGACTGTAATACGTGAGTGAAGTGTAACCACGCCGTTTTCGTAAGCTGTGATCGCTTCATTGACAGACTTGAAGAACTTGCCTTCGCCCTTTACACCCGGTCTTTCCTGTGTCAGATAGTAGATACCAAGTACCATATCCTGTGAAGGAACGGCAACCACACCACCATCGGACGGTTTCAGCAAGTTGTTTGGTGAAAGAAGAAGGAAACGGCACTCTGCCTGAGCCTCTACGGACAACGGCAGATGCACAGCCATCTGGTCACCATCGAAATCGGCGTTGAACGCGGTACATACCAGTGGATGAAGCTTGATTGCCTTACCCTCTACCAGTGTCGGCTCAAATGCCTGAATACCAAGACGGTGAAGTGTAGGGGCACGGTTCAGCATAACCGGGTGCTCACGGATAACCTCCTCCAGCACATCCCATACCTCCGGCTGAAGCTTCTCAACCATCTTCTTGGCCTGCTTAATATTGTGTGCTGTTCCGTCTGCTACCAGTTCCTTCATAACGAAAGGCTTGAACAGCTCAATAGCCATCTCCTTTGGAAGACCACACTGATAGATCTTAAGTTCAGGACCAACGACGATAACGGAACGGCCGGAATAGTCAACACGCTTACCTAACAGGTTCTGACGGAAACGTCCCTGCTTACCCTTTAACATATCAGACAGAGACTTGAGAGGTCTGTTTCCGGGACCTGTAACAGGACGTCCACGACGACCGTTGTCGATCAGGGCATCCACTGCCTCCTGGAGCATTCTCTTCTCGTTGCGGACGATAATATCAGGCGCACCTAACTCCAGCAGTCTCTTCAGACGGTTATTTCTATTGATGATACGACGATACAGATCATTCATATCAGATGTTGCAAATCGTCCTCCGTCCAACTGTACCATAGGACGAAGATCCGGTGGAATTACCGGAATAACAGTAAGGATCATCCATTCCGGCTTGTTTCCGGAACCACGGAATGCCTCGATCACTTCCAGTCTCTTGATGATACGTGCACGCTTCTGACCGGATGCGTTTTTCAGCTCCTCCTTGAGGGTATTGGACTCTTCCTCAAGGTCAATGCTCATCAAAAGCTCCATAATAGACTCAGCACCCATGCCGGCACGGAATGCATTGCCATAGTTTGCTCTTGCCTCCTGATACTCTGCCTCAGAGAGGATCTGCTTCTGCTGCAGACCAATACCATCCTGCGCCTCCAGTACAATATATGACGCAAAGTAAAGGACCTTTTCCAGGTTCTTTGGAGACACATCAAGGATCAGACCCATACGGCTTGGAATACCCTTGAAATACCAGATATGTGATACCGGTGCTGCCAGCTCAATGTGACCCATACGCTCACGACGTACGCTGGCCTTTGTTACTTCGACACCACAACGGTCACAGACAACGCCTTTATAACGAATCTTTTTATATTTACCACAATGACACTCCCAGTCCTTGCTCGGTCCAAAGATCTTCTCACAGAACAGTCCGTCCTTTTCCGGCTTTAATGTTCTGTAGTTGATGGTCTCCGGCTTCTTTACCTCACCACGGGACCACTCTCTGATCTTTTCCGGAGATGCAAGACCAATCTTGATCGCATCATATGTGATATGCTTTTCTTCCTTTACAGTACTATCGATCATAGTAACCTCCATTCTTCCACATCCAGGTTGTGTAAATCCGAAGTTTCGTCTTATAACAGATCCGGCTCCTCTGAAGCTTCAAAATCACCAAAAATGTCGTCATTCTCTAACTCTTCTGCAGTTCCCTCTTTAAAACCGGCAGATTCAAAGGACTCACCACTGCCAAATGCAAAGTTGGCATCGCCATCGATCAATGGCTTGATGTCCTCAGCATTATCCTCTTCTACACTCTCCGTCATCGGTACTTCATTACCGTTCTCATCCAGAACAGTTACATCAAGAGCAAGTGCCTGCAGCTCTTTGAGGAGTACCTTGAAGGACTCAGGGATACCAGGATCAGAGATATTCTCTCCCTTGATGATCGCCTCATATGTCTTCACACGTCCAACCACATCATCGGACTTCACAGTCAGGATCTCCTGAAGTGTATATGCAGCACCATAAGCCTCCAGCGCCCATACCTCCATCTCTCCGAAACGTTGTCCACCGAACTGGGCTTTACCACCCAGAGGCTGCTGTGTTACCAGTGAGTAAGGACCGGTAGAACGTGCATGGATCTTATCATCAACCAGATGATGCAGCTTCAGGTAGTGCATGAAACCAACGGTAACTTCACCATCGAAGTACTCACCTGTACGTCCGTCACGAAGACGAACCTTACCATCACGGCGGATCGGTACACCCTTCCACTGCTGACGGTAATCCTTATTCTCTACCAGATAGTTCATAACCTCCGGATCAAGAATATCTTTATATTTATCAACGAAAGGAACAACGTCTGCCGGATACTCTACGCCATCCGCTGCAGCCTTTGCCTTTTCTGCCTCAAGCTCTGTCTGATCCAGCGGGGTATTGGCATAATCGTTTGCCATCTCCAATGTATCCATGATATCGTGCTCGTTTGCACCATCAAAGACAGGAGTTGCTACATTAAAACCAAGTACCTTGGCAGCCAGACTCAGATGAATCTCCAGGACCTGACCGATGTTCATTCGGGAAGGCACACCCAGAGGATTCAGCACGATATCCAAAGGACGTCCGTTTGGAAGGAATGGCATATCCTCCACAGGAAGTACTCTGGAAACCACACCCTTGTTACCGTGACGACCAGCCATCTTATCACCCACCTGAATCTTACGCTTCTGGGCAATGTAGATACGAACATTTTCATTTACTCCCGGTGGAAGCTCATCACCGTTCTCTCTGGTAAATACTTTGGCATCCACAACGATACCAAACTCACCATGAGGAACCTTCAGGGAAGTATCACGTACTTCTCTTGCCTTCTCACCAAAGATCGCACGAAGAAGTCTCTCCTCTGCGGTCAGCTCTGTCTCTCCCTTTGGAGTAACCTTGCCGACAAGAATATCATTGGCACGAACCTCAGCACCGATACGGATGATACCTCTCTCATCCAGATCCTTCAGTGCATCGTCACCAACGCCCGGCACATCGCGGGTAATCTCCTCTGCACCCAGCTTGGTATCTCTTGCCTCGGCATTGTACTCGCTGATGTGTACAGAAGTATAAACGTCTTCCTGAACCAGTCTCTCACTTAAGAGAACCGCATCCTCGTAGTTGTAACCTTCCCATGTCATGAAACCGATCAACGGATTCTTACCAAGGGCAATCTCACCACCACAGGTAGAAGGACCATCTGCAAGGACCTGACCTGCCTTTACCTCGTCTCCCTTGTTGACCAGAGGTCTCTGGTTCATGCTGGTTCCCTGGTTGCTTCGCTGGAACTTCGCTAATTTATAATTATGAATGGTGCCGTTTGTCTCCTTCACAATGATCTCATTGGAAGCGGAACGCTCAACCACACCATCTGCCTCTGCGATCACACAGTTACCGGAGTCGATCGCAGCCTTCATCTCCATACCGGTACCAACCGCAGGAGCCTCTGTCACAAGAAGCGGTACTGCCTGACGCTGCATGTTGGATCCCATCAGGGCACGGTTCGCATCATCGTTCTCCAGGAACGGGATCATGGCTGTTGCCACAGAGAACACCATCTTAGGAGATACGTCCATCAGATCGATATCCTTCTTCGGGAACTCAGATGTCTCTTCACGACGACGACCGGATACACTGTTACGCACAAAATGACCTTCTGCGTCAAGTGCCTCGTTCGCCTGTGCAACAGTATATTTATCCTCCTCATCAGCAGAGAGGTAAACTACCTCATCGGTTACGCGAGGATTTGCAGGATCTGTCTTGTCCACCTTACGGTAAGGAGCCTCGACAAAACCATATTCATTAATGCGTGCATAAGATGCCAGAGAGTTGATCAAACCGATGTTTGGTCCCTCAGGAGTCTCTACAGGACACATACGTCCGTAATGAGAATAATGGACATCTCGTACCTCGAATCCGGCACGGTCACGGGAAAGACCACCAGGTCCTAATGCAGAAAGACGACGCTTGTGAGTCAGCTCACTCAGCGGGTTATTCTGATCCATGAACTGTGACAGCTGGGAACTTCCGAAGAACTCCTTAACGGCTGCCGTTACCGGCTTAATATTGATCAGAGACTGTGCTGTGATGGAAGAAAGATCCTGTGTGGACATTCTCTCACGAACAACACGCTCCATACGTGACAAACCGATACGATACTGGTTCTGAAGCAGCTCGCCTACTGCACGGATACGACGGTTACCCAGGTGATCGATATCGTCATCATTACCAATACCATACTCCAGATGAATATTGTAGTTTATGGAAGCAAAGATATCTTCCTTGGTGATATGCTTTGGAATCAGCTCAGAGATATTGTACTGGATCTCCTCGATGATATCCTCCTGAGACTCGTTCTCGTCCAGGATCTGCTTTAACAGTGGATAATATACATCCTCTGTCACACCAATGCTCTTCGGATCCACATCCGGGAGATAATAACGAAGGTCAACCATCAGGTTGGAAAGAACCTTTGTCACATGCTCCTCATGCTCAACCATCACATAAGGAACTGCAGCATTCTGAAGCTGGACTGCGATCTCCTCTGTGATCAGTGTACCTGCCTCCAGCTTCTCGCCGGTCACAGTATCTACTGCATCCTCTGCCAGTCTGCATCCTACGATGCGGTTCTTGAAATGCAGCTTCTTATTAAACTTATATCTTCCGACCTTTGCCAGATCATATCTCTTTGGATCGAAGAACATACCATTGAGAAGATTCTCGGCACTGTCTACGGAAAGCGGCTCGCCCGGACGAAGCTTTTTGTAAAGCTCAAGCAAACCATCCTGATAATTCTCTGTTGTATCCTTCTCGATACTTGCAAGGATCTTTGGCTCCTCACCGAAAAGCTCTTTGATCTCTGCATTGGTGCCCAGTCCAAGAGCACGCAGGAATACAGTAATCGGAACTTTTCTATTTCTATCTACACGGACGAAGAAGACATCATTGGAATCCGTCTCATACTCCAGCCACGCACCACGATTCGGGATTACTGTAGATGAAAATAACTCTTTACCGATCTTGTCATGACCGATCGCATAGTAAATGCCTGGGGAACGTACTAACTGACTTACGATAACACGCTCAGCACCATTGATGATAAAGGTACCTGTCGCTGTCATAAGAGGCAATTCACCCATAAAGATCTCGTGTTCCTTGATTTCCTCAGTCTCTTTGTTGTGCAGACGAACCTTAACCTTTAAAGGTGCTGAATAAGTAGCATCCCTCTCCTTACACTGGTCAATATCGTACTTGCTCTCGTCTCTGCAAAGCTTGAAATCAACAAATTCCAGGCTGAGATGACCGCCAAAGTCAGAGATTGGGGAAATATCCCGAAATACTTCCTTCAGACCATCATCCAAAAACCACTGGTAAGAATTGGTCTGCACCTCAATGAGGTTTGGCATCTCCAGAACTTCTCCCTGATGGGCATAACTCATTCTCACACCATTGCCTACTTTTACCGGACGTATTCTGTTTTTCTCCATCGCCGTTTCACTCCTTAATTTTGTAGAGTATTTTGTGGCTTTTCAATCCTCATAAACTATGATATAATATACGTTATACCTGTTTGAGTTTATAATCTGCCACAATAAGTGCATTTTCCATCTTACCATCTAATCTGATGGTTGTCAAGCTTTTCCGTTTTATTGAATAATTCTTTCTATAAATTTTATATATAATAAGAAAGGAGACATATATGAACATCAAAAAAATGATACAGGATATGACACTGGAAGAAAAAGCAAGCCTTTGCTCCGGTGCAGATTTCTGGCACACCGAAGCGGTGGACCGGGTCGGCTTAAAGAGTATTATGGTTTCTGACGGACCTTACGGACTTCGCAAGCAGGAAGAGGTCGGAAACAATATGGGATGGGCCGAAAGCATTCTCGCCGTTGGCTTTCCTACTGCTTCCTCTATGGCGTCCTCCTTTGACCGCGATCTCGTCCGGGAGGTAGGCAATGCCCTTGGAGAAGAGTGTCAGGCAGAGGATGTTGCCGTTCTTCTGGGACCGGGTATCAATATGAAACGATCCCCTCTGGGAGGCAGAAACTTCGAATATTACTCCGAGGATCCCTATGTAGCCGGAGAGATCGGTGCGGCCTTTGTAAATGGCGTTCAGGAAAAGAATGTCGGAACCAGCCTGAAGCATTTTGCTGCGAACAATCAGGAAACCCGTCGTATGAATGTCAGTGCCCAGGTGGACGAGCGTACGCTTCGTGAGACATATCTGACCGCTTTTGAGCAGGTTGTCAAAAAAGCGCAGCCATGGACCATTATGTGCAGCTACAACCGCATCAACGGCACTTATTCCTGCGAAAATGACTGGCTGTTAAACAAAGTCCTCCGGGATGAGTGGGGCTTTGAGGGTCTTGTTATGACAGACTGGGGTGCCATGAATAACCGCGTGAAATCCTTAAATGCCGGGCTGGATCTGGAGATGCCGGACTGTCACGGAGAAACTGACAAACAGATCGTAGAAGCAGTCAAAAAAGGTACCGTTTCTATGGATACTTTAGACAAAACCGTAGAACGGATCCTGACTGCGGTAGATAAATATTATTTTAATAAGAAAGAAAATGCTTCCTATGATAAGGAAGCCCACCATCAGCTTGCCCGCAAAATGGCCGGCAACAGCGCTGTTCTTCTGAAAAACGATGGAATCCTTCCTCTAAAGGAATCCCAGAAGATCGCCATCATTGGTGAGTTTGCGGAAATCCCCCGTATTCAGGGCGGCGGCTCCAGTCATATTAATTGTTTCCGCGTGGAAAGTGCACTGGAGGCCCTGAAGGATAATTCAAACATTACTTACAGCAAGGGCTTCTGTTCTGAACAGGATGAGACAGACGAAGCTCTGTTAAAAGAAGCGGTTGACGCAGCAAAGGCTGCTGAGGTCGCTGTGATTTTTGCGGGACTGCCGGATTCCTTTGAAAGTGAAGGCTTTGACCGGACCCATCTGGATATGCCGGAAAGCCAGAACCATCTGATCCATGAAATCTGCAAGGTACAGCCAAACACCGTCGTTGTCCTGCACAACGGTTCTCCAATCCGTATGCCTTGGCTTTCCGAGGTAAAGGGCGTACTTGAAATGTATCTTTCCGGCCAGGCGAGCGGTGCTGCCGCAGCAGATCTGCTCTACGGCAAAGTAAATCCGTCCGGCAAGCTTGCGGAAACCTTCCCGCTCCGTGTCCAGGACAATCCAACCTATCTGAATTTTCCCGGAGCACAGAATGAGTCCCATTACAGCGAAGGCATTTTTATAGGATACCGTTACTATGACAAACGGGAAATGGATGTCCTTTTCCCATTCGGATACGGTCTCAGCTACACAAGCTTCCGGTACTCCAATGCCAAGCTCATCGTCAACGGCCAGTCTGTCAGCAGCTCTGCCACAAATAATGCAGAGGGTTCCGAGCCAAATGTGATCCCTTCCATTACGGCAAAACCGCAGGATCAGATCCTGGTATCTGTAGATATTACAAATACCGGTGATGTATACGGTAAAGAGGTTGTCCAGCTCTATGTAAAAAATGCTGCATGCGATGCCATCCGTCCGGAACAGGAGCTGCGAAACTTCACCAAGATCGGTCTGGAGCCGGGCGAAACCAAAACGATCACCCTGGAGCTGGATGAACGTTCCTTTTCCTATTACAATACACAGATCCATGACTGGTATGCACCATCCGGAGACTATGAACTGTTACTCTCCGCTTCCTCCAGGGATGTACGTCAGCGTCTGACGCTTCATCTGGAAAATGAGCAGAAACTGCCGTTTATCGTAACAGATATTACCTCCTGCGGTGATGTATATGATCACGCAAACGATCCGTCTCCTCTTGATGATCTGATGGTCAAAAGCGGCTTTATTGATTCCGCTGACAAAGAGAATGACAGTATGGGTGGCGGAACAGCAATGATGATGCGGGCAATGTATAATGATACCCCGCTGCATTCCATTCTCTCATTCAGCACAGACCAGCTGACCTGGGAAGATATCCAGGAAACGATCCGTGCCATCAATGAGAAGCAGTCATAATACAGTTTTTAAGCTCTGACAGAGAGCTTCCTGAAGCAGGAGAATTTTCCATGCATTTAATAAGCATTCCGGAATTTCTCCTGTTCTTTTTCTTTTAGAAGATATTTTTCTTTCGTGGCAAGTCCTCCCCGGATATGGCGTTCAGACTTATTGACATCCAGTACCTCCCGTACCTGCGATGCCAGAGCGTGATTGATCGCCGGAAGCTTCTCCGTCAGATCCTTATGTACCGTGCTTTTGCTGACCCCGAATACTGCCGCTGTCTGCCGGACCGTTGCTTTATGTTCGATCATATACTGTGCCAGCAAAACGGCGCGTTCCTCCAGACATTCTGACAATGAACCTAACCGATATTTTTCATATTTTTTCTTTTCCACTGAGTGTTTCTCCTCATTTCATACCTTACTTCATCCTATGCAGAAAATTCTTTCTTATGATTCCGGACAAATTTTTCTTGAAACTTGTGTAAAAAAAGAATATAGTATAGAGTGTTTAGATATGTCACCCTGTCTTCCACGTTTTTTGTGTGTCGTCCGGGTATTTGTTTTGGGAGGTAAGATTTATGTTGATCGCAAAGAAGCCGGCGAAACAGGGACTAAATATTATTATCGTTGGCTGCGGAAAAGTAGGACTTACACTGATCGAACAGCTTGTAAAAGAAGGACACGATATTACGATCATTGATCAGGATGCCAAAAAGGTCCAGGAAGTCGGAAGCATTTATGATGTTATGGGCGTAGCCGGAAACGGTGCCAGCCACCGTGTTCAGATGGACGCCGGTATTGCCTCTGCGGATCTGCTGATCGCTGTAACAGAATCGGATGAATTAAATCTTCTGTGCTGCACCGTGGCAAATCAGGTTGCAAACTGCTCCACGATTGCCCGCGTCCGCACCCCGGATTACAGCGGAGAGGCAAGTTATCTCCGGGACAAGCTTGGACTTGCCATGATCATCAATCCGGAGCTGGAGGCTGCCAGAGAGATTGCAAGGATCCTGTATCTGCCAACCGCATTAGAAGTCAATTCTTTTGCCCATGGACAGGCTGAGCTGATCAAGATTCAAATCCCCGAAAATAATATATTAGACGGAATGAGCGTGGCAATGCTCAGTAAAAAGATCAACACAAGTGTATTGATCTGTGGCATTGAGCGCAGTGGTGCCATGTACATCCCATCCGGCGATTCCCTTCTTCTGGGCGGAGATAAGATTTCCTTTGTCGCACCGAAGGGACACGGTCGCTTTTTTCTGGAGGATATCGGCATCAAAACAAATCAGGTAAAAAGTACCATGATCATTGGCGGCAGCAAAGCGGCATACTATCTCGCAAAGCAGCTCCTGCCGATGGGCGTTTCCGTCAAGATTGTGGAGCAGGATCTGAAACGATGTGAAGTCTTAAGTGAGCTTCTTCCAAAAGCTACCATTATCAACGGAGATGGTACAGACGAAGACCTGCTGGAAGAGGAAGGCATTGATTCGATTGAATCTTTCGTTCCATTGACCGGTATTGACGAGGAGAACATACTTTTGACTCTCCATGCCAAACAGATTTCCAAAGCGAAAGTCATCACAAAGATCAATCGGATGAATTTTAAGGACGTGATCAGCCGTCTGGATCTGGGAAGCGTTGTTTACCCCCGGTATATCATCTCCGAGACCATCGTTGCATACGTCCGCGCCAAAAAGGATTCTATGGGCAGCAATATCGAAACACTGTACCATATGTTTGATTCCCGTGCAGAAGCCATTGAATTCCGCGTCAATGAACTATCTGCTGTCACAGATATACCTTTAATGGATCTGTCTCTCAAGGACAATCTGTTAATCTGCTTTATCAGCCGCAACGGATCCATTCTGATCCCGACCGGTTCTGATTCCATTCAGGTCGGAGATACGGTTATGGTAGTAACTACCCATACCGGTTTTAATGATCTTCAGGATATTCTGAAATAAAGGATGAAGGGTTATGAATTATTCGATATTAAAATATATTCTCGGTTATGTACTAAAAATAGAAGCAGCGTTTATGCTGCTTCCTTGTGTTACATCTCTTATTTACCATGAGGAAGAAGGACGCTATTTCTTTCTCGTCGCCTGTGTCTGCATGCTTTTGGGCGTGCTTATGACATACCGCAAACCCAAAAACACAGTCTTTTATTTGAAGGAGGGATGTCTTGCCACCTCCTTAAGCTGGATCATTCTGAGTCTTTTTGGTGCGATCCCTTTCTGGATCAGCGGCGAGATTCCCCAATGGGAAAATGCACTTTTTGAAACAATCTCCGGTTTTACCACCACCGGAGCCACGGTTCTCAGCAATGTAGAAGGCTTATCGCACACTGCACTGATCTGGCGAAGCTTTACACACTGGATCGGCGGCATGGGCGTTCTTGTCTTTCTTCTGGCAATCCTCCCGTTGAGTGGCGGCTCCAGTATCAACCTGATGCGTGCAGAAAGCCCCGGACCATCTGTGGGCAAGCTGGTACCAAAGGTACGTTATACCGCAATGATCCTGTATACCATCTATTTTGGCATGACGGTTATTGAGTTTATCTTTCTGCTGGCAGGCAAAATGCCTGTTTTTGATGCGCTTACTACCGCCTTTGGTACTGCCGGCACCGGAGGCTTCGGTATCAAAAATGACAGTATAATGGGCTATTCACCCTATATACAATGGGTAGTTGCCATCTTTATGATATTGTTTGGTATCAACTTCAACTTTTATTTTTATATCCTGTACCGTCATTTCCGCAAGGCGATATCTATGGAGGAGATTCATTATTATCTCGCCATGATCCTGATCGCCGTAACGATTATATTCTTAAATGTCCGTACCATGTATCCAACCGGATTTGAAGCAATGACACATTCCGTTTTTCAGGTTGCGTCCCTTGCCACCTCCACGGGATTTTCCACCACTGATTTTGACCTGTGGCCGCAGACCAGCCAGACCATTCTGATCATTGTGATGTTTGTGGGTGCCTGCGCAGGCAGTACCGGCGGCGGTATTAAAGTGTCGCGGATTGTCATTATGTTTAAAACTGTTTTAAAGGAATTAAACAGTTATATCCATCCAAAGAGCGTCCGCAAAATTAATGTGGAGGGCAAACCGGTGGACCACGAGGTCGTCCGTTCCATCAATGTATTTTTTATTACGTTTATGATTATTTTTTCTCTTTCCGTCTTTGCGATCTCCTTCGAGGATGAGGATCTGGTCACCAACTTTACCGCAGTTCTCACCACCATCAATAATATGGGACCCGGTCTTTCCAAGGTAGGACCAACACAGAACTTCGGACATTTCAATGTCTTTTCCAAGCTTGTACTGATGTTTGATATGCTGGCCGGCCGGCTGGAGCTGTTTCCGCTGCTGATCCTGTTCCATCCTGCCATCTGGAAAGATTCCTTTGAAAGTCACCGCAAAAAGAAACAGAAAGCATAAAGAAACACCTTCGAAAGCAGCGTTTGGAGCCGTTTTCGAAGGTGTTATTTTATTTTCACAAAGTTGCCAGGCAAATTCTATTCGCTTTATTCGTATCGCAGTGCCTCGATGGGATCCAGCCGGGCCGCTTTGTTGGCCGGATAATATCCAAAGAATACCCCGACGACCATAGAGAACAGTACAGCAATCATAATTGCTGCCACCGGTGTCGTTGCGGAATATCCCAGTACCGATGCCGCCACAGATCCAAGGATCAGTCCCAGCGCGATTCCCAGGCAGCCACCCACCACACAAAGTACCATGGATTCTATGATAAACTGAAGACGGATCGATCCATTGGTCGCTCCCAGCGCCTTTCTTGTTCCAATCTCTCTTGTCCTTTCTGTAATGGAAACCAGCATAATATTCATAACGCCAATGCCGCCCACCAGAAGGGATATACCCGCGATCAGCGAAATCGCCAGTGACACGGTCCGGATCATTTCACTCATAGACTCCGTCATTGACTCCATTGTAGATGTGGCAATCTCATAATTGTCATTACTCATATAATAAGGTGTAAAAAACGTCTCGATCTGATCTGCGAAATCCGATACACTGGAAACAGAAGTGTCTGTCACAATGGTAAACTGCGTATAGCCATCATCGGAATGCATGATTTCCTTGGCGGTTGTCAGCGGAATATACGCATTTGTCGTAACATCCTCCGAACTGTCACTGACCGTTCCCTCGCTTTCATACTGATACACCCCTACAATATAGAAATCCTGATAATTCCCATCAATATTCAGACTGATCTTCTGCCATAATGCACTTTCATTGTCTCCATCAAACAGGGTTTCCACCATCTGATCCGATACCATAATGACATGCTTATTTCCCTCCAGATCAGCTTTTTTGATAGAACGCCCCGCCAGCAGGGTAACCTTGTCACTTCGAAAATAATCTTTATTTACGCCTGATACATTCAAACTGGCAGAATCACCGTCCTTTTCTACCGTAACAGATCCTGCCGATTCACTGATCGCCACCGCAGAAATCCGGTTTTGAAATGTTTTTTTCATTTTTTGCAGCATAGCATCCGTGATCCTGTCATCCTCCGTAATAGATGCATTCCGATTACCGGCTCCAAATCTCATTCCGTCGACACGAACCTCTTCTTCCTCACTTTTGGCGGATAGTCCTACCGTAATGTTATTGGCTCCCATCTCCTGAAAGCTGTCGGATATGGATGTGGTCAATGATTCACTCACCGTCATGATCGCAATGACAGAACCAATACCGATAATGATACCCAGCATCGTCAATAACGCTCGAAGCTTATTGGAAAACAGTGCTTTACATGCAATCTTGATATTTTCCCAAATCAGCATTTTCTGCCTCCTTTTTTATATTCTGCCATCCGAAATCCGGATAACCCGGTCCGTTTCCTCCGCCAGCTCCCCGGAATGTGTGATCAGTACGATCGTTTTTCCCTGCTCCTTGTGAAGCTCATGGAAAATATCCATAATCTTCCGGCTGGTCTCGGAATCAAGGGCACCTGTCGGCTCATCGGCCAGTATGATAGAAGGATCATTCGCCATGGCACGGGCAATGGCCGTTCTCTGTTTCTGGCCTCCGGATAATTCCTCCGGCTTATGAAACATCCTCTCTCCCATCCCCACCAATTCCAGAAGCTCCTTTGCCCTGGCACGGCGTTCTGTCTTTTTCACCTTGCCATACAACATCGGCAGCTCCACATTTTCCAGAGCGGTGGTCCGTGGAATCAGATTATATGTCTGAAACACAAAGCCGATCTCCTGATTTCGTATCATGGACAATTCTTTATCTCCTGTCTCTCCCACATTTCTTCCCCGGAGAAAATATTCTCCCTCGGTGGGGCGGTCCAGCGCACCAATGATATTCATCAGCGTGGATTTACCGGAACCGGATTCCCCCACGATGGATACAAATTCGCCCTGCTCCACCTGCAGGTCAATCCCATGAAGAATTTCCAGTTCATTCGGCTTTCCGATATAAAATCGTTTTACAATCCCATGCAAAGAGATTACAGCGGAATCCTTTTGTCGCTTTTTCATTTATTTTCCACCTCCCGGTCCGCCGAAGCCGCCTTTGCCGCCCATATTACCAGCGTCCGGCATACCACCTCCGTTCATGCCTCCCATCCCGCCAAGAGCATTGCTGTTTTTGTCTGAGGAGGAATCACTTCCGGAAGAAACCTTGTCAGTCGGAACCACAACCTCCAATCCCTCCTGCAGATCATCTCCGGAAATCTCCACATAATAATCAGTCTCCATTCCTTTGGTTACTGTGATCTGACTTGTCCGGGTCTGTCTGCTGCTTTTTCCACTGTCCTCTTTACTGTCACTGTCCTGTGGCTTCTGCCCCTTCTGATCATCCGCAGGATTTCCATTCATCTGTCCGGCGTCATCGCCCTGTCCGCCAGTGTCATTACTCTTTTGTCGGTCTGTATTATTTTCCGTTTTCTGATCACCGGTATTATCGTTATCTACCACTGTAATATAACAGCTGCCATCCTGTGCCTCGCTGACCGCATCATATGGTACAGCATATACATCATCTGCTTCCTCTTTAATAATGCTGCATTTAGCGGTCATACCCATTTTGAGACGGCTGTCTTTTGTTTTCAAACGAATGCGGACCTCATAACCATCACTGCTGCTGTTTCCTGTATTCCCGGCATTTCCGGTGGTTTCTGCTGAGGAACTGCTGCCGGTAGACGGCGCCACGAATGTTACAACACCCTCCAGTTCATCCTCATCTGTCGCCTCCGTCAGGATCACCACACGCTGTCCCTTTTTCACATCGCTGATATCGTATTCATCTACACTTGTAGTAATCGTATATCCACTGGTATCATCCAGCTCTGCAATGGTTCCACCGGTATACGTGTCTCCCACAGATACATTTAACGTTGTCACAACACCATCCATAGGAGCTGTCACTGTACATTTATCCAGTGACTCCTGCGCTTCCTCAACCTTTTTCTGTGCCTCTTTGACGCTCTTGGTCTGATTGCTTCTGGCATTGCTCACGGAACTCTTTGCCTGGGTCACAGAGGATTTATTTTGTCTTGCAGTATCTGTCTGATTGTCCTTTGCTGTCCCCAGCGCGGATTTTGCCTGCTCATATGCCTCCTGGGCTTTCGTCAGAGCCTCCTTTGCCGCCGTAAGTTCCTGACTGTTCTTCCCCTTTGCACCGGTTTGGAGCTTCTTTACTTTATTTTTGGCAGTCTGTAATGCTTTTGCAGCCGTTTCCTTTGCTTTTTGCGCTTTCTTCACATTTTTGGCAGCCTTCGTATTATTGTAGCTCTGGTCACTGAGCGCGGTGTCATACTGCTCCTGCGCAGATTCTATCTCCAACGCAGCAGAACTCTGTGCTTCCGATAAAGCATCCTGTGCTTCCTCCAGACTGCTCTCCAGACTATCCGAATCAAAAAGAGCTATCTTATCCCCCTTTTTCACTTTATCCCCTACTTTGACATAAATCTTTTTCACGGTCACATCATTCACCGAAGCCGATACCGTCTGTGTTTTCCGGCTCTCAATGGTTCCGGATGCACTAATGGAATCGGTGAGATCCATTTTGGCCAGGGTTGTTGTACTCTGTCCGGTCACTCCCTCCGAGGAGGCTTTTTTTGCCTGAAGAAAATGTCTTCCTGCCAGAATCCCTCCTGCCAGAACCAAAACAACACCTCCACAGACAATCACCTTAAACTTTTTCCCACGTTTCTTTTTCATATGACACCTTACCTTTCTAACAAATCAATCGAATAATATGTTCCAAATCATACCCAAATTTCTTGTTGAAAAAGTGTAGAAGCCGTGTTCAAATTGTGAAACGAAGTTTCAGTTGATAAAATACTCCAATACTAATATAATAAATTAGATAATAATCGGTTTATTCTTCAAGAAAGGATTGGTATATAAAATGAAAAAAATAGTTCTTACCGGCGGAGGTACAGCCGGCCATGTAACACCAAACATTGCCCTGATCCCGGAGCTTCAGAAGCAGGGCTACGAAGTCCACTACATCGGCTCCTACGAAGGCATTGAAAGCCGTCTGATCCCGGAGCTTGGTATTCCTTATTATGGTATCTCCAGCGGCAAGCTGCGCCGCTATATTGATCCGAAAAATTTAAGTGACCCATTCAAAGTCATTCGCGGCTACGGACAGGCACGAAAGCTGTTAAAGCTCCTCCGTCCGGATGTGGTATTTTCCAAGGGCGGCTTTGTTTCTGTTCCCGTGGTTGTTGCAGCCAAATCCCGTCATATCCCATGTGTGATCCACGAATCCGACATGACACCGGGACTTGCCAATAAAATCTGTATCCCTTGCGCAGACAGAGTCTGTACAAACTTTCCGGAGACCTTAAAGCATCTGCCGGAGCACAAAGGCGTTCTGACCGGCTCTCCGATCCGCCAGGAGCTTTTTCAGGGCAGCAAAGAAAAGGGACTTGCTTTCTGTGGTTTTACCGACGAGAAGCCTGTTATCCTGATCATCGGCGGCAGTCTTGGTGCCGTCCGGGTCAATGAGGCTGTTCGTGCGATCCTGCCACAGCTTCTGGAGCGTTTCCAGATCATCCATCTGTGCGGCAAAGGCAAGATGGATGATTCCCTCAAGGACACAAAGGGCTATGTACAATTTGAGTACATAAAGGAAGAATTACGAGATCTTATGGCTGCCGCAGATATTATGATCTCCCGCGCCGGAGCCAATGCCATCTGCGAGATCCTTGCCCTTCGTAAGCCAAACATCCTGATCCCGCTTTCCGCTCAGGCAAGCCGCGGCGATCAGATCCTGAATGCCGCCTCCTTCGAGAAACAGGGCTATAGCATCGTGATCCAGGAGGAGGAGCTGACCAACGAAAAGCTCCTGAATGCCGTAAATACCGCTTTTGAAGAAAAAGACCGCTTTATCAAGGCAATGCAGCGAAGCCAGCTCAACAATTCCATTGAAAAGATTGTGGAACTGATCAACGTCTCTGCAAAAAATAAAAAGAAATAATGATACAACGAACTCGAAAGATTGGAGGATTCCCATGAATATTCCAAATGATCCTATGATGTTAGTTAGTTATTTAAACACACAGCTCCGGGATTTTTATCCAAGTCTGGAAGAGCTGTGCAAATCACTGGATTTAGACCAGCAGCAGATCTGCGACAAATTAAAAACAGTGGATTACAGCTATGACGCTGCCACCAACCGCTTTATCTGACGTATCGATGATATCCGGAAAGTTCTCTTTTGTCTTTTCGGATACTCTGCCCGGCTTTAAACAATAAAACAGCAGCTTTGATACGAAATCACAAATTTGTGATATCCGTTCAAAACTGCTGTTTTCTGTTTATACTATCAGTTTAATTCAAAATATTGGGGCACTTATTCACTTGTGCCAATTCTGTAAATAACAAAATCATAAAGCCCTTATGAAGTAATGATACTTCCGTCTGCAATCCGCGAAACCCACATAGACATTCCCGGACCATGATTGCCGAAAGGACGTGTATGAAACCCAAAGCGCTCATAAAAGCTTTCTCTCTCATATGCCGCCATCAGGCTGACCATCACGGTCTCATCATCCATTACATCCCGCTTGATATACTCCAGAAGCCTGTCGATCAGAGCCGTACCAATATGCTCTCCCTGACACTCCGGCCGCACGATCACATCAGTAATAAAATAAGTATAGCCTCCATCACTGACGATCCTCGCCATTCCAACCGGCTTGCCGTCCTTCCGGGCGATGAGTTTATAGAAAGAATTGTTCAATGCTTTCTGAGCTCTCTTGTCTTTTACGGTGATCCAGTTTACAGAACGTCGCAGGTCATTATACTCCTCCACCGTAATCTCATCTGTATATGTAAGCATTTTGTCGTCCCTTTCTTGCTGCTATATTAATCGTTTCACCCCTCGATTACACCATGAATATTTTCTCTGATATTATCAACACGGAAGAAGGAAATATCCTCCTCCAGAGACTTGGACAGCTCCTGAAGCTGCCTTGCTGACTCTGCCAGAAGATTCATCGCTGCATTCATCTCCTCCATAGAAGCCGTTGTTTCCTCTGTGGATGCTGCATTCTGCTCCGAAATTGCAGAGAGGTTTGAGATTACATCTGCCACATTGGCACGGGCACTATTGCAGTGCTCTGTCTGCTGGCGGATCATACCTGCCGCCTGGGCAGCTCCACTGATACCATCACCAACCTCCGCAATCTGCTTTCTGGTTGCCTGCAGCTTCTCCTGTTGCTCGTTCATAATCTTCTGAACTTCTTCCATGACCTGTACGGAATTCTCAGAATCCTTCAAAAGCTCTCCAATAATATCGGCAATGCTTCCGGCAGACTCATTACTCTGCTCTGCAAGTTTCTGAATCTGACCCGCTACCACAGCAAAGCCACGTCCCTGCTCTCCGGCACGGGCTGCCTCAATGGAAGCATTTAAAGACAAAAGATTGGTCTCTTCTGCAATAGAAGTGATCAGATCAACAGCTGCCCGGATCTTTAATGCAGACTCATTCGTTGCGTTAACCTGACGGGAAATATGTCTAACAGCCTCCATACTCCTGTCATTGGATTCTGTAAGATCCCGGATAATATCGATTGAACGGTCACTGGAGCCTTTAATCTCCTGAGTTCCCTGATCCAGCTCTGCCACATTATCTGCAATATGTCCGATCAACTGACCCATTGTATCCACCTCATGGGATGCCCTCTCTATCTCATCTGCCTGAGATACGGCTCCCTGGGAAATCTCCTCAATCGCCTTACTGATATCATCTGCGGTGGAGCTGGTCTGCGTTGCCATATTGCTAAGATCCGTACCAGACTTCAACAGCTGCTCAGAAGAAGTGCGGATATGATTCACCACCTCAAGAAGCTGGTTCATAAGCACTGCCACACCCTTCGTCATATCTCCCAGCTCATCATTACGGCGCATGGCTTTCGACTCGACTGCTACTGTCAGATCACCGTTAGACAAACCGTGAACGGCTTTCTCCGCTGCCTGCAGTCCCACCTGGATGCCTTTGGTCAGAATGAAGATCACGATTATAGCGAGTACGATCATTACCAGCTCCACAATAACAATATGACTGGTACGCTCGCTGATCAATGTCTGTACTTCTGTCACAGGCTTGCCGGCAAATACCATGCCGATCACCTTATCTCCGGAATCCTTTAATGGCGCATAACAGGCATAATACTTCTCTCCGTCAATGGCAATATTATATTCCTCTACGGTCTTTCCATCCTGTGTCACAGCCTTTGTAACAGCTTCATCTGCCTTTGTCCCGGTAAGACGATTCCCTGACTGGTCCTTGAGTGTCGTTGCCATACGGGTGCCCCCATAAAATACCGTCACCTGCATGTCTGTTCCTTCCACAAAGGAATCCAGAAAATCTGTCTCATCCGTAACATTAAAGCTTCCCTTCATCAGCTTATCGCCACTAACAGAATATGTATCACTGTTGACCGCATTATACAACTGCTCCAGAGAATGTGTCTCTGTCTGCAGTGCATACATCATCTCCTGACGCATACCCTCTTTCATATTACGTGTAGCGGAAATCCCCACGATCACTGCCATCAGTATCATTGGAAGCAAAGCAACCAGCATGATTTTGATCCGCAGTCTGCTGCTGCCGTTTTTCTTCTCTTTCCTTCTCTTTCCAGCCATAATTACCCTCCTGATATTTCATAGAATTCGTTTGAAAATATAACAATATTATAAATCAGATAAATGTTTCTGTCCAATCTTTTTCCCTATTTTTTAGAATATCTCTTTTCTTTTTTTCATATATTGAAACATACGGGACAACAAATCACATATATGGAGGAATTCCCATGAAATTATCCTTAGAAACTATGATTACAAACCAGATAAAATGCCACGGCAGTATCCAGACCACTCTGGAAGATGATGTAAATGTGCCGGACACAAAGCCGGACATTGATTTTATCATAAAGCAGCATGGCTGCCTGGAGCTTACTGAGATCACCTGCGAACAAAATAAATGTATTGTACATGGACAGCTCCAATTCGAGCTGCTGTATGCCAGCAATGATGATATCCGCCCGATACATAACATGAAAGGACAGATTCCCTTTGAAGAAACGATAAATATGGATAGCTTATCCGACACAGATACCGTTTTTTGCAGCTATGATCTGGAGGACTGTCAGATTAAACTGATACACTCCCGCAAGATCAGTGTTCGTGCAATTGCCGGCTTCCACTGTCAGGCAGAGGACGAAACAAGTTATCCTGCGGGAGTCGATATTATCTCGGACGATGCCGCCCGGGCCGGAATGGACGCTCTTGTCCCGGAGGGACTTCATAAACGTTTCGACGATATCTCTTATACCCGGTCCACTCCCCGGCAGAAGGATGTTTTCCGCATCAAAGATGAGCTCACCCTTCCAAAGGGAAAACCGGATATTGACACGATCCTTTACTATGAAATGACCCCTGTAAATCTCCAGACACGTCTTCTGGAGGACAGCATCCGCATTACCGGAGACTTGCATGTGTTTGTGTTGTATATACCGGTGGATGAGGAGCGCCGGATGGAATATCTGGAAACGGAGACTTCCATTGATGGTATCGTACAATGCGACCAATGCAGCGAGCAGATGATTCCTGATATTATATTCCAGCCCGGATGCGGCTCTATGGAGGTCAAACCCGACGAAGACGGGGAACAACGTATTCTTGAGATCGAACTGCCGCTAAACATGACTATGAAATTTTACGAAGATGTTAAGCTTCCGATCCTCAAGGATGCCTATTCGACCGCCTGCGAATTGACACTATCCAAAAAACCGGTTACCTTTGAACAGCTCCTGCTTAAAACACAAAATGTTATCCGTGTTTCTGATCAGATCAAACCAGATGATAAACAGGAACGAATCCTTCAGATCTGCACCGCCTCCGGCCGGGTCCAGATTGATGAACAGGAAATCCGGGAAGACGGCATTGCTCTGGAAGGCATCGTTGCTCTGGATATCCTGTATATCACCGAAAATGACGATCAACCTCTGGGCAGCTTAAATGCTGTTATTCCATTCCAGCATTTTATGGAGATCAAGGGGATTTCCCCTGAGGATCACTATCTGCTCCAGACCGACATCAGCCAGATCAGTGTGATCATGCTGGATGCGGCGGAAATTGAAGCAAAGGTGGTTCTCAGTGTCAGTGCTATTGTATTCACCTCTGCCGGCTGTAACGTCATCACACAGATTGAAGAAGCTCCCCAGGATCTGGAACGTCTTCAGAAAATGCCCGGCATCGTAGGCTTTATCGTCAGTGATAACAGTAGTCTCTGGGATATCGCAAAAGAATACCAGACCTCTCCGGAAAGTATTATGGAGCTTAACGGACTCACCTCAGAGGAAGTTCATCCGGGAGATCGCCTGCTACTTGCAAAACAGGTGGATGGGCTGTAATTTCCGTATGATCGACCTCCCAAAAAAAATCCATATTTTGCCATGTTACTGCAATGAGTGAAATAAACACATTGTCTGATAAAACAATAAAGACATCGAATATAACTCTGTGTCTCTCCTAAAATTGTTTCCGGGAAACATAGTTCACATTCGATGTCTTTTATTTTTCAAAGCCTCCATCTGCCTTCCGGCCGATTTTCTTTATATTTTGTATTACTCGATCACCTTGATCCAGCCCTTAGGAGCTTCAATGCGTCCCATCTGGATACCTGTCAGAGTCTCATACAGCTTCTTGGTAATTGGTCCCATCTCCTCCATACCACTCGGGAAGCAGATTTCTTTACCATGATCATTGATCTTGCCAACCGGAGAGATAACTGCAGCTGTACCGCAAAGACCACACTCTGCAAAGTCTTTAACCTCATCGAGATATACTTCTCTCTCCTCAACCTCAAGACCAAGATACTCCTTGGCTACGATCAGCAGAGAACGACGTGTAATAGATGGAAGGATACTGTTCGACTTTGGTGTAACGACTTTATTATCCTTTGTAATAAACAGGATGTTTGCTCCACCTGTCTCCTCAATCTTTGTACGGGTCGCTGCATCCAGATATACGTTCTCAGCAAATCCCTGATTATGTGCATCTACAATCGCATGTAAGCTCATTGCATAGTTCAGACCAGCCTTAATGTGGCCTGTTCCATGAGGTGCTGCACGGTCAAAATCAGAAACACGGATTGTAATTGGCTTTGCGCCGCCCTTGAAATACGGTCCTACCGGTGTAGTAAATACACGGAACTGATACTCATCAGCCGGCTTTACACCGATAACTGCATTGGTTCCAAACATGTACGGACGTATGTAAAGAGTTGCACCGGAACCATAAGGCGGTACATAATCAATATTTGCCTTTACTGTCTGTACGACCGCATCTACAAAGCGATCCTGTGGAAAAGCCGGCATTTCCAATCTCTTTGCTGACTGTTCAAGACGCTCTGCATTTAAATCCGGGCGGAAGCACACCACATGACCGTCCTCTGTGGTATATGCCTTCAGACCCTCGAATACAGTCTGTGCATACTGAAGTACTCCGGCACACTCACTAATTGTAATCGTATCATCGCTGATCAATGCGCCATCGTCCCATGCACTATCTTTGAAATTGGACACATATCTTTTGTCCGTTTTTACATAACCAAATCCAAGGTTATGCCAATCGATATCTTTCTTTGCCATAACTATTCCTCCATTCTGTATACATTTCATGCATGTATACGATTGATTCATTGAATCCAATTTTAATACTTGATATGAAGAGTGTCAAGGGTATCTTTTCTGCTTTGGATGTATTTTGTCCGGGGCTTCACATCCCTGCGCCGTTATTCCTCCAGCATATCGATTCTCTTCTGATGACGCTCTGCATTTGAAAACTCTGTATTTAAAAACGTATCAACAATCATCAATGCCAGACCCGGCCCAACCACACGGGCCCCCAGGGCCAGCATATTTGCATCGTTATGTTCTCTGGTTGCCTTGGCACTAAATACATCATGACATAATGCCGCGCGGACACCCTTGATCTTATTGGCTGCAATAGAAATCCCGATGCCTGTCCCACAGATCAGAATGCCTTTTTCACATTCTCCGGAAACGACCGCCTGTGCTGCCTTTTTACCGAATACCGGATAATCACATGGACTTTCATCATAGCATCCGTAATCCTTATACTCGATCCCTTTCTCCTCCAGATATCCGATGATCTCCTGTTTTAATCCATATCCACCATGGTCACTTCCCAATGCAATCATTCTGCTTGTCCTCCTTCGTCTTTCTCATTTTTCATTAAAATCTGTATCACCTTACGGATCCGCCGGGCAATATCGTGATAACACATATCATACTGCTCCTCTTCCCCGCCATAAGGATCTGTAATATCCGTATCTTCTCCAACATATTCTCCCAAAGTATATACCTCACCGCCCTGATATTTTTCAAGATACGCAACCTTTTCACTGAAGGTCATAGTGAGTACCAGTGTATCCTCCCCAATATCAAACTGCTCTAACGGCACAGAATTTTCATGGGAACAAGGCCGCAGATCATGCTGACTTAAGGAAACATTTACCTTCGGGCTGATGGGTTCTGAAAAAAGAACCACCAGTCCTCTGGAACAACATGGCGGAAAGGATGGTACCCTCTCTCCGCGTTCTCTTGCCTGTTCTCTTTCCTTTTCTGTAAACTGCCGGTACATAGCTTCTGCCACGGGACTTAAATATGTGTTTGCCGTACAGACAAAAATAATCTTTGAATAATCCAATAATCAGTACCCCTCTCTATACATTGATCACATGATACGCAGCCGCCTTCAACATCCGATTCATAATTGCTTTTCCCAGCGTATCCTGTTCAAAGCTCTCTGCAAATATATATTCCGCACCAATATGGTCCATCTCTCTCAGTATATCATATAACCCGGCCGCAATCGACCCCTCCGTTCTGCGCGATCCCACGCTCCGTACATTGTCACACTGATATCTTGTTTCGGTCTCCTCTGTAGCAATTACCGCTACGGAATGTCCTTCCAGCATCTTCTCCCGGCAAAGGCGGTTGATCTCCCCGATCACCTTTTCGGTTTTACCCTCCACGATAGTCATCTGTCCCTTAGGCGCATAATGACGGTATTTCATTCCCGGTGCCTTTGCTACGATATTGGGATTGATGGTTCTGGAAAGAATCGCCGGATCCACCTGCACCTGTCCCAATACCTCCTCCAGCATCTCTTTTGTTATATATCCGGGACGCAGAATTGTCGGAACACCTGTACTCATATCCACAATCGTGGATTCCAGACCGATTCCAACTGCTCCTCCATCAATGATCATATCAATCCTACCGTCCAGATCCTCCTGCACATGCTCTGCCTTCGTGGGACTTGGTCTTCCCGATGTATTAGCACTTGGAGCCGCAATATAAACGCCGGACTCCCGGATCAGTGCCCTTGCAACAGGATGACTTGGCATTCGTACTGCCACCGTATCCAGCCCACCCGTTGTAGACCCCGGCACCTTCTCTTTCTTTGGAAAGATCATTGTCAGCGGTCCCGGCCAGAAATGCTGTGCCAGCTTCGCAGCCTCTTCCGGAACCGTCTGTGCAACCTCCTCCAACGATTCCATATCTGCAATATGCACGATCAGCGGATTGTCCGAAGGGCGTCCCTTGGCTTCATAAATCTTCGCAGAAGCCTCCGGTCGAAGTGCATCACCACCCAGACCATATACCGTCTCGGTAGGGAATGCCACCAGACCTCCGTTCTGCAAAATCCTGCAAGCCTCCTGCAGCTCTTCATCCTGAAAGCTCTCCGGGTTTATCGTTTGCATTATCGTTTTCATTTTAATTATGACCTCCGCTCACATACTGCAGCGTCCCAAGTGCAACTGTCCATGCCACCCGGCGCTGATATGCCTCCTGCGTCAACAGCTCTGCCTCCTGCGTATTTGATAAAAAACCACATTCCACAATCACCATCGGCGCCTGAGTATTTTTTAACATATAATAATCACTGTTTGCCTTTGCCACTCTGTTGTTTTCCGGATCCAGTCCGGATACCAGCTGCTCCTGCAGTATTTCTGCCAGAACCTTTCCCTTTTCGGAAGTTGTCTGGTAAAAAACCTGTGCTCCCTTAGAGCTCTCCGATGTAAAACTGTTCTGGTGAATACTGATCACAGCATCTGCTCCACTGTCGTTAATGATCCGACAGCGTGCATGCAGGTCTGCTATCTTTTTGTTGGTATCCCCGTCCTGATAAAGTCCCTGATCCGTCTCTCTCGTCATGATCACCTTGCAGTCATTTTGTTCCAGAATATCCTTCAACTTTAGGGAAATCGCCAGATTAACATCCTTTTCCGGCACATCATTTATTCCAATCTTGCCGGGATCATTCCCTCCATGTCCCGGATCGATTACAATTGTATAACGCTGCTCTTTGTCTGCCTGTTTCGACCATGTATAAACAGCATTTCCTGTCTCAAAGATCATGGCTGCAAATGCCAGTCCCAGGATCAAAAAGCTCATCACTCTGTTTATTTTGTTATTCATGCTTCTACGCTCCGGTATATCCTTTTGTTTCATATTATGAATATACCAAACCAGATAGAATAACTACATATATTTGATGATCATATCCCATACAGCTGAATCTTCAAGTCCCAGCTTCCAAAATGCATATCCGGCGGTCTGATGATCTGAAACCACCTTCATCTTCTCTTCCAGAGAAGTCTGATCCTCCAGCCACATTTTATAAACCACACCATCCTTGGTGTACTCTGCATAATTCATGCCACTTTCATCATTCCACTCAAACTTTGCTCCTGCATCGATCATAGATTCCTTCGCAAAGTGCATTCCATATGCCTCTGAGCTCAGCTTAACCTTTCCATCCTTTGTCGTTTCCTTCCAAAGACGGCTGTAAAATGGCAATGCTATGATCGTCTGCTCCGCCGGTACCTCCTTCAATGTATTCTCTGTAGAATCTGTCACATAATTCAGAGAAGACACCGGACCTGCCTTCTCAGAGCCTGCATAATACTCATCATATGCCATTGTGATCACATAATCCGCTACGGCAGCCTGTTCCTTACGATTATAATACATAGAATAGGAAGTCGGCGGATAATTATCAATTGATAAAACGACTCCGTTATTGCGGCACATAATGCCAAGCTCCCGGATAAACTGGATGAAATCATCCCCATTGGCCTTCCTGACGTGCTCAAAGTCGATATTGATGCCATCCAGACTGTACTTGATCGCTTCTGCGATCAGATTTTTTTCCAGCTTTTGTCTGGTCGTTGTCCGTTCCAGTACCTTGCCAATCTTGCTGTCATTGCTGAAATCATTGCATACCCCCCACACATCAACTCCGAGGCTGCGTGCCCTTGACACATATGCATCGCTGGCAAGAGAAGTAATCTCACCATGATTGCCGGAAACCGTAAACCATGTCGGTGCTACCACATTGACACCCTTCGTCGCATTGAGCAGGTTCAGCACCCCATCATTGGCTGCGCTTGTGGTCACCTGATGCCATACCAGATTAACCTTCCCATCCTTCAAAATATGAGTATACTGCTCCTCTTTAAAATCGGTCGTGTATTCCGACTGATAGATCTTTCCAAGATCTTTTCTGCGGACATATCCCACAACACCATCCACAGACATTACCTTATCAAAAGAAGATTCATTGCCATCGCCCGACTTCGTACTGTCTCCCTGCTCCAGCACACGTACCTGGTCATCCTCCTTCAGCTTCACTAATATATCACTTTTGATGCTTGCACGATAACGTATTCTGGCTTTCTTTTTTGCCTTGGCATAATCTGCCTTCTCATTATAACGATAAGTGATCACCACTCTGTCCGGTTTATCGTACTTCTTATAATCCAGTGCTGTACGCTCCTTTACATAATCCAGTGCCACATAAGCCGTGTCACCCTTTACCTTTACGATCGGGTAATCCATAGAAGCCTTGCTTTTATTGGTATAATAATCCTGACTGTCTGCCGCAGCGGATATCACTGCAGTAGAAGTAGTATATAACAGCTGGTTCTCCTTGGAATCCCAGTAAAAACGGGAATTCAGATAATCGTGAACCATCCCATAATCTACATAAATCTGCCCATTCTCATACAGAGCTTTTGTGTCATAAATCTGATCCTGCAGGATCACCTGCATCTCCCCTTCTGACACCTTAAAATATTCTGTCAGTGCCATCTCCCTGTTGCTCGGCATATACCTTTTCACCAGCAGAGCAATCCCTGCAATCACAATGGCAAGAACCAGAAGTGCAATAAAGGTCAGCGTCAATTTCTTTTGTTTATTCATGGCTCAGTCCCTCTTTTCTATATAAATGACGTAAATCAAACCACATCAAATGCATATATTTGAAAAAAGTATATCACTTTTCCAACGCACAATCAATCCTCGCATTTTATGCAGAGCGGAAAGCCCCGATCATATCATTAAGTATCCGGAAAAAGAAAAACCAGATGTGCCTGTCTGTCCCCGGGCCAACGGTTTCCAGACGGCACATCTGCTTGATCAAAAGGTTCTAATACTGGTTCGCTTTAAACGGCATATAGCTGCCATACACCATACATCGTTGTCAGACATGTTCCAAGTGATCAAAATCAATCTGTGTGATCCGTCCCTGACGATCCCCGACATAATCCTTCATATAATACGCCTCCTCCATCATCTGATGGAGCTTGTCCGTCTCTGCCAGAGTATAGGGTCTTCCATCCACGGAAACGCTTAAGCCGGCAGCCTCCGCCTGCTCCATTTCTGCCAATATCCACGAATACATCTGCTCTTTTAAATCACCTGTATTTTCCTTCATCGACACACCCTCCTATGATAAGGATGATACGGAAGTACAAATTTGTGATACGTTTTCCTGATCATCCCACCTGAAATAAACTTTTATTGTTGACTGGAGAAACATCTCGCTGATACGCTGGATATGTGTCTTCCTTCGTCTGACTTTTTATAACCTCCTTTCTTCATTTTCAAGACCGTCTCTCCAGCTCCTATTATACTCCGTCATAATCCGTCGTGACAACCCATAAACAGGGCGTTTCGCGCCGAAATACCACTCTCTGTTCTGTCATTTTTTCACAAAACAGAAGTGTGAAAAATCAGTTTTTATTCAGTATTGTATTTAAAAATACAAATAATAGAAAACCCACAAGAAAATGCCAGTATTTCTTAGTGAAAATCAACAAAAAATAAAGAGGAACGCAAAATTGACTTATGCGTAAGAATATTCTATAATCAAACTAACCAGAAGGATTGTTCGCTTTAATAAAAACTACTCCATCTGTTACAAAAAATCATGGAAAGGAAGTGAGCCTATGCATATCGAAAAAATTAATGATCATCAGATTCGCTGTACCTTAAACCAAAAGGACTTAAGTGACCGGGAACTTCGAATCAGCGAGCTCGCCTATGGCAGCGAAAAAGCAAAGGCTCTTTTTCGCGATATGATGCAGCAGGCATCTTACGAATTCGGTTTTGAGGCAGAGGATATCCCTTTGATGGTAGAGGCGATTCCTATGTATCCGGACAGCCTTGTTCTTGTGATTACCAAGGTGGATGATCCGGATGAACTTGATACACGATTTTCTCATTTTACCGATGATGATTCCGATTTTGAAAATACAGATATGGATGATATAGATAATGTCTTTACTATTGAAGAGGATGATATGTCAGATATGGATCTGTTTGACAGTGACATTCTGATGGAACCGGAACCTCCGGCATCTGATCCTGCTTCCACCACTCTGCCGGACGATGCCGGTCACAGCACATCCGACGGTGACTTCATTTCCCTGTCTGAAGCATTAGGCATGGAACGCCGTCCAAAAACCAAGGACTATACTGCAAACCGCGACGTGATCAAGATATTCTCATTCCGGAATCTTCAGGATCTTACCGATCTGGCAGAATATCTGGTATATACCTATTATGGTTCCAACACTGTTTACAAGGATGAAAAAACCGGCTTATATTATCTGATCGCTCATAAATCCGAACACAGTCCGGAGGAGTTCAATAAAATCTGTAATATTATGGGCGAATATGGCAGACCGGTACACAATATGTATGCAAGCCATTCTTATTATGAAGAACATTATGAGCCATTGATTCAGGAGCACGCGCTTCAGGTACTGGCAAGTATCTGATCTGAATGCAGCAAAACGCTGGTTTTGCCCTTTTTTATTATGTTTCGAGCAGTTTCTATACAAAATAAAAGACCTGTTACAAACCGGTGCAGCCGTTTGTAACAGGTCTTTTATTTTGTATTCATTTGATTTCATAATTATTTCTTTGCCAGATAGCCGTTTACATTCTCAATCAGCTCGTCCGCATTGAGACCATGAACCATAGCGGCCTCCTCCAGACTCTCTCCCTGTGATGCAGGGCAGCCTACGCAATGCATACCGGATGCCATCAATACAGCAGCAATACCCGGATCGATCTGAAGCATATCACTAATGATCATATCTTTATTTACTCTAGCGTCCATGTTAATCCTCCATCTCATACAATATCCGGCTCTCTGCCGGATCTGTATATCATTCTAAAAAACTCATTGTTTGTGTTGAAAAGGAAAAAGACTGTCCACGGTGAAGCCATCGAGGACAGTCCGGTAATTCATGTGTAATGATTACGCCTCTGAAATAGCTCCAGAAGGACATGTACCAGCACAAGCGCCACAGCTGATGCAAGAATCAGCGTCGATCTCATAGTGCTCAGCACCTTCTGCAATAGCTCCTACAGGACATCCGCCTGCACAAGCGCCACAACTTACACAATCATCTCCAATAACATATGCCATTTTATAAATCCTCCTTTTCTTAGTATAACCACATTCTAATACAATTTTCTGTTTTTTACAAGAGGAAAACCTTACTAACTCAATTTTCTCATTTGTGTTAAGCGAGAAAATTTATCAATAACCTCCGGTGCTCCATAACTATGTCAGCGTGAAAGTTTATATTTAGAAATCTACCTCTGTATCATAATAGCAGCATTTCAGCAGCTTCTCCATCTCCTCCTGGGATGGCTGACGAGGGTTCGAACCGGTGCATGCATCCAGGATCGCATTTGCTGCAATCTCCGGCAGACGCTCCAGAAATACTTTCTCCGGTACAAAACCTTCCTCTGTCGGATAACTGTCCGGTCCGTAATTTTTGATACAATGAGGAATATTTAACGCATCATTCATTCCACGAAGATATTTGATCAGAAGCTCTATCTTTTCATCATCATTACTGCCTCCAAGCTTCATAAAATCTGCAATCTCTCCATAACGTTCCTTTGCTGTGGCATCCTTTGCGTTAAATGCAATAACCTTCGGCAGATACATCGCATTGGCCGCACCATGGATAATATGTGCACCATAGTCTGCAAAGGCAGCTCCGGTCTTGTGTGCCATAGAATGTACAATACCAAGAAGTGCGTTGGAAAATGCCATTCCTGCAAGACACTGTGCATTATGCATACTGTCTCTCTTTTCCATGTCTCCCTCATAGGAGCCTACCAGATCTCTCTGGATCATCTTGATCGCATGAAGTGCCAGCGGATCTGTATAATCACAATTTGCCGTAGAAACATATGCTTCGATCGCATGAGTCATAGCATCCATACCGGTATGTGCCACCAGTTTCTTTGGCATCGTCTCTGCAAGTTCCGGATCCACAATTGCTACATCCGGCGTGATCTCAAAATCAGCAATCGGATACTTGATACCTTTCTCATAATCTGTAATGATCGAAAATGCCGTAACTTCTGTTGCCGTTCCGGAAGTTGAAGAAATTGCGCAGAATTTTGCTTTCGTACGAAGCTTTGGCAGACCAAACACCTTGCACATATCCTCAAAGGTCACATCCGGATACTCATACTTGATCCACATTGCCTTGGCAGCATCGATTGGAGATCCACCGCCCATGGCAACGATCCAGTCCGGCTGAAACTCCTGCATTTTGGCTGCGCCTTTCATTACCGTCTCCACAGACGGATCCGGCTCAATGCCCTCGATCAGATCAACCTCCATGCCTGCTTCCTTCAGATAACCGATTGCCTTATCCAGGAACCCATTTCTCTTCATGGAACCGCCGCCCACACAGATGATTGCCTTCTTTCCTTCAAAGTCCTTCAGGGCCTCCAATGCCCCCTTGCCGTGATACAGATCTCTTGGTAACGTAAATCTTGCCATAAATATTACCCTCCTTTAAAATCTGACAATTCCATCGACAAGATAGATTTGTCGTACAATTTGATACTTCTATTTTACACCTGATGAGATATTTCATCAACAGAGAATCTATGGAAATATATGAAAGATTTGTGAAGATATGACCGGCTTTCATAGACAGTAGATACATTCTTGAATCGGGAAATGTATTCTGATAGAATTGTGACATGACATAATTTCAGATTTAGGATTTGATGCGTGACATATAAAAGATCACCGGAAATGAGGATTACTATGAATAACTATAAACTGATCCTGCAATACGACGGCACCCGTTACAGCGGCTGGCAAAAGCAGGGTAATACAGACAACACGATACAGGCAAAGCTGGAAACCATTGCAGGAAAGCTCACCGGTACTCCAACCGATGTCAATGGCTCCGGCCGGACAGACGCCGGTGTCCATGCTTTGGGACAGACAGCCAATTTCCGCTGTGAGAAAAAACTTGCTGATACCGATTATATCCGGGATTATTTTAATCATGCCCTTCCGATGGATATCCGCGTCATTTCGGTAGAGGAAGCACCCACACGCTTCCATGCCAGACTCAATGCAAAGGAAAAGCACTACCGCTATGTGATCGACAATGCAATAGTGCCTAATGTATTTGAACGGCGTTACGCAGCCCGGATTCCTTCCGGACACGAAGCGCGCATCCCCTATGATATAAAAGAAATGAAAAAGGCTGCTGCGTATCTGACGGGGGAGCATGATTTTAAAAGCTTTTGCGATAACCGCCACATGAAAAAATCCACTGTCCGTACGATCCGGGATATCCGGATCGCCAACGATAACGACCGGATCACTCTGGATTTCTACGGCAATGGATTTTTATATCATATGGTGCGTATCCTGACCGGAACACTTCTTGAGGTTGGAAGCGGCCAGAGATCCGCAGAGGATATCCCCCGCATTCTGCAGTCCCTTGACCGCCGCGAAGCAGGTTTTACCGCTCCGGCACCGGGGCTGTTTCTGGTGGAAGTAATATACTGACAATCACGCGATCTTTGCGCATGACGGAGGTCCAAAGAAGCTCCTGATATGAGCCCCATGCATCATCCCTGCATTTTCTCCATAATCTCTTCCAGCAGCTTTCCTGCTACCTCCTCCTTGGACTGCAGTGGCAGCTCCGTTGCTCCATCTGCTGTGATCAGCGTCACCACATTGGTGTCTCCGCCAAATCCGGCACCCTGCACCTTAAGATTATTGGCAACGATCATATCCACGTTCTTTTTTGTCAGTTTCTGACGGGAATTTTCCAGCATGTTCTGTGTTTCCATAGAAAAACCACAAAGGAACTGCCCCTCTCTGCGGTGTTCTCCCAGCCATCCGAGAATATCTTTGGTACGGGTCAGTGCAATGGCATTGTCCCCATCCTTCTTTTTGATCTTTTCGGTTGCTGTAGTAACTGGCGTATAATCTGCAACCGCAGCCGCCTTAATAATAATATCCTGTTCCTGTGCCCGGCCGGTCACAGCCTCGAACATATCTGCCGCACTCGTCACCGGCACCACATCCACAAACATTGGCGGGTCGATCGCTACCGGACCGGTCACCAGCGTTACCTTTGCGCCCCGAAGCATCGCCTCCCGCGCAATGGCATATCCCATCTTCCCGGTAGAATGATTGGTAATATAGCGGACCGGATCAATCGCTTCCACGGTAGGTCCTGCTGTTACAAGAACCCGCTTATCTGCCATGGTTTTCTCACAGGCAGCTTCTTTGAGAATATACTGCAGCAGAATATCCTCGGACGGCAGCTTTCCGGCCCCGACATCATGACAGGCCAGCAACCCCACAGCCGGCTCAATGATCTCCATACCGTAATGTTTTAACTTTTTGAGATTGTCCTGGACGATCGGATTCTCATACATAGCCGTGTTCATCGCCGGAGAAATGATCTTTTTGCAGCGGCATGCCATAACCGTTGTGGTCAGCATATCATCCGCAATACCATTGGCAAGCTTGCCGATCACATTGGCGGAGGCCGGTGCGATCAGAACCACATCCGCCTGCTTTGCCAGAGCCACATGCTCTACACTATACTGAAAATTGCGGTCAAATGTATCGATCAGACACTTGTGGCTTGTCAGCGTCTCAAATGTCGTCGGGTGAATAAAATTGGTGGCATTCTTTGTCATAAGCACCTGTACATCCGCATGAAGCTTTACCAACATGCTTGCAAGATTTGCAATTTTGTAAGCGGCAATACTGCCCGTCACACCCAGTACGATCGTTTTTCCCTTTAACATGTTCATGTCTCCTTGCTGTATAGTATGTCAGATCATTTCATCTTTACGATAACTGTCCGTGCTTTTCATAATTTGTCACACGGCTGATATGATTTTGTTCATCCACAAATACCACCTTCGGCTTGTGATCCTTCGCTTCCTCCGGCGTCATCCGGCAATAGCACATAATGATGACATGATCCCCTACCTGCGCCTGTCTTGCCGCTGCTCCGTTCAGACAGATCATGCCACTCCCCGGCTCTCCGGCGATTGTATATGTCTCGAAACGGTTGCCGTTTTCCACATCCACGATCTGAACCAGTTCATATTCCAGAATTCCCGCCTGCTCCATCAGCTCCGGATCCACGGTAATGCTTCCCACATAATTAAGCTCCGCCTGCTGTACCACGGCACGATGGATCTTGCCCTTTAACATTGTAATCTGCATGTTGTTCAATCTCCTTTTTTGCATCAGTGTGTTGCAATCAGCAAACAATTTGTATTGCACCACTCTGCCTGTCTCTTTGTGATTCGTCGTTATTTAATGATGTTTGACGGGTCATTTAATAAAGTTGTCGATCAGTCTTGTTTTGCCAATATAAACCGCCATGGCCGTCAGGATTTCACCCTCCGTGCTCTCTACCGGCTCCAGAGTATTCCAGTCTACAATCTCCACATAATCAATCTTTGCCAGAGGCTCCTTCTCGATCTCCCCGCGAATGGCTGCAATCACTTTCCTGGCATCCTTCTCGCCATCTTCGATCAGCTTTTTACCAAGCTTCAAGGAACGTGATAATACAAGTGCTGCTTTTCTCTCTTCCGGGCTAAGATAAGTATTTCTGGAGCTTTTGGCAAGTCCATCCTCCTCACGGATGATCGGGCATCCTACGATCTCAATGCCAAAGTTGAGATCCGATACCATATGACGGATCACTGCCAACTGCTGGGCATCCTTCTGTCCGAAATATGCTCTGTCCGGTGTCACAATATTAAAAAGCTTGGAGACTACGGTACAAACTCCCCGGAAGTGAATAGGTCTTGTCTTCCCGCAAAGGCCGCCTGTTAATGTACTCATATCCACAAAGCTTGAAAAATCATCATGATACATTTCCGATGGCTCCGGATGGAAGATCAGGCTTGCTCCTGCATCCTCACAAAGTGCTGCATCCCTGTCCATATCTCTTGGATAACTTTCCAGATCCTCACTTGGTCCAAACTGCATCGGATTGACAAATACACTGACAACGACACGGTCATTGTCTGCTACAGCCCTGTCAATCAGACTTTTATGTCCCTCATGGAGATATCCCATAGTTGGCACCAATCCAACCGTCAGTCCCTGTTTTCTCCACTCTTTTACCTGTTCTCTTACCTCTGCTACTGTATTTACAATTTTCATTTTGTCTTACTTCCTTTCACGCCAATCAATATAACTTGTCCAATACATCGTCATCTATCTTAAAGGTATGTTCCTGTGCCGGATAAGTGCTTTCCTGTACTTCCTTTATGTACTTGGCAAAGCCTTCCTTCATTACCTCTCCGACCTCAGCAAACCGTTTTACAAACTTTGGAGAATAATCCGAGAACATTCCAAGCATATCCTGATATACAAGGATCTGTCCGTCGCAGCCCACACCGGCACCGATACCGATCGTCGGAATTTCCAGCTTGTCTGTGATGATCTGTGCGAGCTTTGCAGGAATACATTCCAGAACAACCGCAAATGCTCCTGCTTCCTGTACGGCAAGTGCAGCATCAATAATACTCTGAGCAGCCTCTGTGCTCTTTCCCTGTACCTTATTGCCGCCAAACGCATTGACATGCTGTGGGGTCAGTCCCAGATGGGCACATACCGGGATTCCTGCGTCCACGATGGCTTTGATCTGCGGACAAACTTCCTTGCCTCCCTCCAGCTTTACTGCATTACCACGGCCTTCCTTCATCAGACGTCCTGCATTGACAACCGCATCATAAACGGATGTCTGATATGACATAAATGGCATATCGATCATCACAAGGGCGTTTTTAGCGCCACGGGAAACGGCCGCTCCGTGATGGATCATATCCTCCATGGTAACGGAAAGTGTGTCCTCGTATCCCAGAATTACATTTCCAAGGGAATCTCCTACCAGAATCCCGTTAATTCCAGCCTCATCCTCCAGCTTTGCCGTAGAGTAATCGTATGCGGTGAGCATTGCGATCTTTACGCCGTCCTGTTTTGCCTGTCTCCATGTTTGTACTGTGTTTTTCATTTGATTACCAGCCTTTCTGAATATCCGCTATCTTTTGATAGTCGCATTTCCTGTCACTGCTCACATCTGTGTGTAACCAGTAACGATTTCTGTTCTGTTCCATTTTACGGACAGATGGATGTCGTCTGTTAAAACGCTTAATCCACGCTCTTTTCAAACAACGTCTGGATCGGTGTATAGTCCCGATCAGGATTGCGCCGCTTTGCAAGCTCTACCATGGTGCTTCCAAGGCTCTGATAAATCTTTCCTGCCTTGCTGCCCTCCAGTGCCTGCAGATGTTTCCGGACCGTCTGTGCGTCACCACGTTCTACCGGTCCCGTCAGCGCATTCACACATCCTTTTTCCAGCATAGAAGCAATGTTCCCCTGTACCAACGGTGTCAGAAGTGCCATAGAATCCTTCTCGGAAAAGCCACATTCTGACAGGATATCAAGGCTCGCCTGCATCAGGCCAAGCATTTCATTACTCGCCATGGCCGCTGCCGCGTGATATTTGATCTTATCCTCCGCCTTCAAAGTCAGCACATGATGACCAATCGCTTCCCACATGGGTTTCATGACTGCAACCGCCTCCGGGTCACCCTCCAATGTCAGATACGCTGTATGAAACTGTTCGTATGAATGGAATTTATCACTGAACGCGTACATCGGATGCATCGAGATACCTGAGGCTCCTGCCTCTTCCCGACCAGAAAATACATGAGATGATAATGAACCACTAAAATGACAGATAATGCGATTTGAAATGTCCTGATGCAAAAGGTCCCCCCACACCTGAGGGATCACGCCATCCGGCGTTGTAATAAAAATAACATCACTCTTCTCCACCAGCTTACAAAGAGAAGAATATGTCTCTGTTTCCGCAAAAGTCGCTGCTTCGTCAGCGCTTTCATGCGTCCTGCTGTAAAATCCGGTGACATTCTTTCCATGAATGGACAGGTATTTCCCTAATGTCGTTCCGACCTTTCCAGCTCCTATTATTCCGATCCTCATAGGAAACCTCCCTGTGGTGATAAGAAGCACCCGCTTCCAATCTCATTGAAATCATTTCCACTATCGTCTGTCATATCATTAACCTTCGCGGCCCCAGCCGCGCTCCCTGATGCAGTTTCTCTCCGAATACCGCTCATATAGTACAGCGAAAATGAAATCTTTGCCAGATCGATCATTCGCTGTACTGGACAGAATAGCACAAAGCGGCGGCTTTTTCAAGCCGTCGCTTCATAGAATGTAAGATTTGATAATGAAAATTTTCTTAACAAAAAAAACGGCAGCCTCCCGAATCACTTCGAAAGAGCTGCCGCTCATAAGTCTGTCTGACTATTAGTCTGTAGTGTATGGCATAAGTGCTACATGACGAGCACGCTTTACAGCGACTGTCAGAGCTCTCTGATGCTTTGCACAGTTTCCGGTAATTCTTCTAGGAAGAATCTTACCTCTTTCAGAGACATATCTCTTTAATTTGTTGGTATCCTTGTAATCAATGAAATCATGCTCTTTATCTGCACAGAAAGCACAAACTTTTTTTCTTCTGCGAATCGGTCTTCTCTTTGCTGGAGCACCGTCTCTATCGCCTTTATTATAAGCCATGATAAAACCTCCTAATCATAATCTCCGCCATCCAAGTCTAGTTAAATGGCAATTCCTCTTCGATGGCATCCGGAATGTTCATGAATCCATCTCCTGCTGCCTGTGTCGGCTCAGGTCTTGATGGAGCCTGCTGATAGCCATCTCTGTTTCCGTTGTAGTTTGCTGCAGCCGCTTTGCTCTCGGCAAACTCCTGCTCCTCTACAACTACATCGGTCGTATAAACACGGTTGCCTTCCTTATTGGTATAGCTTCCTGTCTGAATCCGTCCGGTTGCCACAATCTTGGTACCCTGATGAAGATAATTCTCAGCGAACTCTGCACCTCTGCCAAAAACGACACAGTTAATAAAGTCTGCTGTCTGCTCATCTCCCTGACGTCTGAATCTACGATCGACTGCAAGTGTGTATCTTGCAACTGCTGTCTGATTTTCTCCGGAAGAATATCTGATCTCCGGATCACGGGTCAGACGACCCATCAAAATTACCTTATTCATTTAGGAAACACCTTCCTTTCTCCTATGCTTCCTGTCTGATGCATAAGAATCTGAGAACATGATCCATAATGCGGACTGCCTGCTCAAGCTGTCCCGGAACATCTGCCTCAGCATCGAACTGAATAAAGTAGTAGTAGCCTTCCTTCATATGCTGGATCTCGTAAGCAAGCTTCTTCTTGCCCCACTCATCCACATTTGTGATGTTACCGCCGAATTTTGTTACATAGTCCTTTGCTTTCTCGACAGTTGCTACTCTTACATCCTCTTCGATCTTAGCATCGACAACTAACGCTAATTCATACTTGTTCATAGTTGTCTGTACCTCCTTTTGGTCTCTGGCTCTCTCCATGGCTCCGCCTCCGTGTGATAACCGACTGCGGCATGTCCCTGCATGCTTTGCCCCGACAGGAGAGAACAAGGAAAAATAAACGTATCACAAATCAATAGTTTACAACATTTTTCACGCGATTGCAATACCTATTTTACATTTTTTAAGACTTATAAAACTATCATCCTGCCACATTTTCATTATCTGTTCTGAGCTATGATCTGTTCTGTTTCCCGGATAAACCGCTCCATCTCCGCCTGTGTTCCAATGGAGATCCTCAGATAATTCTCGATCCGTTTCTGTCCGAAATGGCGCACGAAGATGTGTTTCTCCCGCAGTACATCGAATATCGTCTGCGCCGGTACGCTCTCATGAGTCGCAAAGATAAAGTTGGTCTGGGAATCCCGGAAGGAAAATCCCAGCCGCTTCAATTCCTTTTTGGTCCACTCTCTTGTTTCGATCACCTTGGCAACCGTCTCCCGGAAATATGCTTCATCCTCCAGTGCTGCTGCACCAAGCGCCACAGAAAGCCTGGTCATTGGATAACTGTTGTAGGAATAGCGCACATCATTCATTGCACGGATCAGCTCCGGATTACCTATGGCATATCCGATACGCATTCCTGCCAGTGAACGGGATTTGGAATAGGTCTGTACGATCAGCACATTGTCATATTCTTTGGTAAGCTCCAGTGCAGAGCTTCCGCTAAAGTCCGCATATGCTTCATCAATGATCACAACTACATCCCGGTTATGCTCGATCACATCCCGCAGGAAATCCAGGCTCTGCAGGACACCGGTCGGTGCATTTGGATTGGCGATCACAACGCCGCCGTTTTCTTTGTAATAATCCTCCGGTATCAGATCAAAGTGGTCATCCAAAGCCGGTCTCTCATATGGAATCTGAAACAGCTCTGCCCAGACATCATAGAAGGAATATGTAATATCCGGAAACAGGATTGGCTTTTTCGAATTGAAAAATGTCATAAAAGCAATGGCAAGTACATCATCTGACCCGACCCCCAGAAAAACCTGATCACTCTGCAGACCATAACACTTTGCCAGCGCATCTGCCAATACCTGCGAATTTGGATCCGGATAAAGCCGGAGACTGTCACAGTCAAAATTCTTTAATGTCTCTACCACCTTTGGTGATGGGGGATATGGGTTCTCGTTGGTGTTCAGCTTGACCATATCCGGCAGATTTGGCTGCTCTCCCGGCACATATGGCTCAATTGTCCGTAAGTTGTCTCTCCATGTACTCATTGCTCATCCTCATTTCTGTGTAGTTAATATATTGACTCTTACAAATTACTGATAGCTCTGCGCCAGCTTCTCAAAGGCAGGCAGGGACCGTTTGATCATCTCCGGATCTACGCAGTATGCGATCCGCACATATCCCGGACACATAAAGGAGCTGCCCGGTACCACCAACAGATTGTACTCCTTGGCTCTTGCCACAAATGCCGTGTCATCCTCCTCCATCGTCTTAACCCAGAGATAAAATGCTCCCTCCGGCTTGACCACCTCATAACCATACTCTGTCAATGCATCCAGAAGCATCTTACGGTTTGTGTCATAAGCCGCCACATCTGTCTGCTCTTCCAGACATTTTGCCACGGCAAGCTGCATCAGCGATGGTGCATTGACAAAGCCCAAAATACGGTTTGCCACATTTGCCGCACAGATCACATTTTCAAAATCATCCACCTCATCAGGAATCACCAGATAACCAATACGCTCTCCCGGCAGAGACAGTGACTTGCTGTAGGAGTAACCCACGATCGTATTGTCATAATATTTCGTCAGATACGGCACCGTAACACCATCATATGCAAGCTCCCGGTATGGCTCATCTGCGATCAGATAGATCGCTGTACCATATTCCTTCTGCTTGCGCTCCATCACCTCCGCCATCGCCCGGATGGTTTCCTCACGATAGACAACACCGGTCGGATTATTTGGATTATTCACGATAACCGCCTTTGTTTTTGGGGTGATCTTGCTCTCAAATTCTGCCACATCCGGCTGGAATGTCGGTGGATTCGGAGATACCACAACCATTTTGCCGTCGAAGTTTGCCACATAGTTATTATATTCTCCAAAATATGGAGCGAAGGCAATCACCTCATCCTCCGGATCAAGCAGCGTCTTCAACACAACATTGAGTCCTCCGGCCGCTCCCACGGTCATCAGGATATTCTGCTCCCCAAAAGAAGTCCCGAAACGCTTATTCAGGGAAGCTGCAATGGCACTGCGGACTGTCTCATAGCCGGAGTTATTCATATATCCATGGACATAACATGGGGCTTCCTTTTCCAGAATCTCGCAGATTGCATTTTTTACTGCGACAGGCGGCTCCACGCTGGGATTGCCCAGACTGAAATCATAGACATTCTCTGCCCCATATTTTGCAGCCATTTTCTTGCCTTCCTCAAACATTGCTCTGGTAACAGAACTACCCTCTACATACTTTACCATCTTCTTTGCTATCATTGCGGAACCTCCATTCTGTACGATATCCGTCATGCAGTCTTCGTTGTCTGACCGCCCTTTTGTCTCACATACAAGTATACCATTCTTTTGTGTTTTTTCAAGGGAATGGTTTACCGCACCGTCAATCACAACGGGAATATTTACTGCAAAGAAAAAAGCACCTGATATAAATATCAGATGCTTCATATATAATGCGCGATCAGGGGTTCGAACCCTGGACACCCTGATTAAGAGTCAGGTGCTCTGCCAGCTGAGCTAATCGCGCTTATGTCGCTGTGCTTTCGCAAGCGACTTTGCTATAATAACAGATTCTTCAGAAGAATGCAACCCCTTTTTTCAAATTTTTTTCAATAATTCAAACTTTCCACACCAAAAACTATAATATGCCCAGACTGTTTCTGTCAGTTCATAAATAACTGAGACCAGTAGTATTGATCTCCTTTGGTGGTCTCATAATATCCCACCCCCATATAGGTATAATCGGATGACATGATCTGGGCACGATGACCTGCATCCTCCAGCCACTTCTCTACAACATCCTTCGGGGTCTTACAACCGGAAGCAATATTTTCTCCTGCTGTCTCATAGACAATCTTCTCATCTGTCAAAACACTGCAGCCGTTTCTGCCATCCGGTCTGTTGGGAGAATTCTCTGTGACCAGTTCCTTCGCCCGGATATTGGCAGCTTTATTTAATGCATCGCTGGCCTTTAACGCCGGGAGATCTTCCTTTGCTCTCTCTGCATTGACAAGCTCCAGTACCTGTGCCGCATACTTATCGGCCAGGGTAACCACTACATACTTATTGATCTTGATGATCCCGGAATACTTGCCGGTTACGATCCTGGAACCGGAAGTCTTATACGCACGCACTTTTACATAATATGCTTTGTTTTTCTTCAGCTTGCTGAGTTTGAAGGAAGCTGTTCTGGTGGCTCCCACCTGCACATATCTGCCCTTGCGGGAATTGGAAAGAAATACCTGATATCCTGTCACTCCGGATATCTTCCGGATCGTAAGCTCTGCCGTCGTCTTTGTGCGTTTGCTCACGGCTGCCGTTGTTTTGCCTATGGCCTGTACATTTCCCACCGGCCATGAAAGTATACTGACGCATAAAAGCAGCATCAGCAGACGATGAATGCCCTTTGTAAATTTTGTTTTATACATATGAAATCCTTCTTTATTTTTAATATTTTTGGAGTAATTATAGCACGATTCCTATGCATTGCAAATACTTCCCCTTTCTTCTTCAAAAAAATTTCACAATTTTTTGTATTTTTTTCAAAAAAGGGGTTGCATTTTGTCATAAGGTTGTATATAATAAGTTCGTTGTCGCAAAGACGAGTGAGCGCGATTAGCTCAGCTGGCAGAGCACCTGACTCTTAATCAGGGTGTCCAGGGTTCGAACCCCTGATCGCGCATTGAAGGTCCTAATTTGATAGATGTCTATCGGGTTGGGGCTTTTTTTCTACTTATATTTATTTACGTCAGGCTGATACATATTAACTCACGCAATAATTTTTAATTGAATATTTTTATCATAGAAAATATTTGACAATACTTAGGAGGTATTTATGAGAAAAAAGTTTTTAATCAGCACTCTGCTGAGTGTTTCCATGATCGTTTCATCCCTGTCCGGCATCCCACGGACTGTTTCCGCAGCAGATCAGCAGATCGCTCAGATCGCCACACAGGCTGACCCTGCCGCAAGCGAGCTTCCACCGGAGGAAAACGATCCCGGCTACGAGCGTCTTTCCGGCGCCTACGAGCCTGCCGCCGAGGAAAATATCAGCGGAAATACAGAAAATGAAACGAATTCTGTCAGCACCCGATCCTCCGGCACGACAGATACCTCCGGATTTCTATCGGTAAATCCTGCCGGTTCCCGTTTAAAGGGATACGCATCCACCGTCAGCAGCTATACCGGCAAAACCTACACTCATGCTTCAGATCACGATGGTCTGAATATTTATAACGGCATTGATGTTTCCTATCACCAAGGTAATATCAACTGGGAGAATGTAAAAGCAGCCGGTATTGATTTTGCTATTCTGCGTCTTGGCTATCGCGGATATTCCAACGGCTCCCTGGTGACCGACTCCAAATTTGCCGCATATATGCAGGATGCCATTGCCGCCGGCATGCCTCTTGGTGTTTACTTCTGGACCGAGGCCATCAATGTGGATGAGGCAGTTCAGGAGGCGCAGTATGTTGTTGACAAGCTTGCCCCATACAAAACTTCTATTACCATGCCGGTTGTCATTGACTGGGAGCTTAACAGCAACAGCCGTCACGGCGGACTCTCCCAGGAAACCAATACGACCATCTGTACGGCGTTCTGCGACCTGGTAAAGCAAAACGGTTATACCCCTATGATCTACGCCAACATCAGCGATCTGAACAATAATCTGGATGGCGTGGGACTCAGTCAGAAATATGAGATCTGGGTTGCCAGATATAATAATATTGTAAATAATTCTACCGCCAGCTTCTACGGAAATTACTCTATGTGGCAGTACTCCAGCAGCGGTTCCGTTAATGGAATCTCTACAAAGGTGGACATGAATTACTGGTATACTCTCGGAAGTCCATCTTCTCCTGTTTTTTCCCACGGAACTACACAGGGTGCGATCGCTACGGCAACACCAACACCGGATGATATTGACAGTCTGGACGATGTAGAAAACCTCTCTGCCAAATCCTACTCCAAGAAACTGGTTCTCTCCTGGGATGACGTCGAGGACGCCGACGGCTATCAGATTTACCGTAAGGACAGCTATAACGGTTCCTACAAAAAAGTAAAGCAGCTTGCAGATGGCGATACTACCTCCTGGACAAACAGCGGTCTTTCCAAGAATCATGAATATTACTATAAAGTCCGTGCTTTTCATAAGAATTCCGACAAAACCGTTTACTCTGAGTACGCACTGATCACTGCCGCCACAAAGGCATCCTGCCAGTCCGGTATTACAAAGAAAAACTTTGTACTTTACAAAAAGCCGCTGAAGTCATCTGCAAAACTGATGACTGTGAAAAAAGGCATGCCTCTGGAATATGTGGGAGTGACATACCGCAAGAACGGCAACAAGTTCCATCATTTCCGTTATTACGTTTCTTCTAAGGTTTATGACGGTTACAGCCGTACCAGATCCGGTCTGACCTATTATACGCAGGGAATCACTACGGCAAAATTGAATCTTCGTAAAACGGCCGGCACCTCCGGCAGGCTGCTCACCAGTATTCCGAAAAATACAGCACTTCCTCTGCTGGGAACAAAACGGGTTAAAAAAGCAACCTGGTACCGGGTTGCTTTCTCCACCAAGAAAAACACTGTCATCACGGGATATGTGTCCGGAAGCTATATCAACAAATAAATGATTCATTCCCGTTGTACTCCGCTATGTTATATAGCCGGGAACACTTCCCTGTTCCCGGCTATAAATTCATCCCTGTCTGATTATTTCTCTTTATAGTCATACTCATACACAGTTACAGAAAGTGGCGGCAATGTCATCCGGATTGAATATTCCCTGCCATCGCAAGACTCCTGCTTTGCCGTAAGTACCTTTGGATTTACAATACCGGTTCCACCAAACCGCTCCTCATCGGAAGATAAGATTTCTTTATAGTTTCCCGGACAAGGAACACCAAACAGCATATCTTCTCTTGTAACCGGAGTAAAGTTACACAGGAACAGAAGCTGCTTTTTGGCCGTTGCTCCACGACGTACAAAGGTTACTACGCTCATATCTGCATTTTCACAACTGATCCATTCAAAACCGATCGGATCACAATCATTGGTATAAAGAGCATCGTACTCCTGATATAATTTATTTAATGCCTTGACATAATCCTGCATCTGATGATTTCTTTCCTCACCCAGCAGATCCCAGTCAAGACTTCTCGCCTCGCTCCACTCACGGAACTGTGCAAACTCCTGTCCCATAAACAAAAGCTTCTTGCCCGGATGACCATACATAAAGCCATATGCAGTTCGCAGGTTTGCAAACTTCGCATCCAGCTCTCCCGGCATCTTATTGATCATCGAGCCCTTGCCATGGACTACCTCATCATGAGAAAGCACCTGAATAAAGTTTTCACTGTATGCATACTGCAGACTAAAGGTCAGCCGTCCGTGATTTGGTCCACGGAACAACGGATCCATATGCATATACTCCAGAAAGTCATTCATCCAGCCCATATTCCATTTGAACAGGAAGCCTAAGCCGCCCATCTGTGCTGGCGAAGTCACACCGGCCCATGCGGTAGACTCCTCCGCAATGACCAATGTTCCCGGTTCTTCCTTCTCAAATACCTGATTCATATGCTGGAACAGATGGATCGCATCAAAGTTCTCATTGCCGCCCTTTTCATTTGGCAGCCACTCCCCATCATTCTTGCCGTAATCCAAATAAAGCATGGAAGCTACCGCATCCACACGAAGACCATCGACATGGAACTTCTTCAGCCAGAACAGACCATTGGCCAAAAGGAAATTTTCTACTTCTTTTTTCTTGTAATTGAAGATCAGGGTGCCCCAGTGTGGATGCTCTCCACGGCGTTTGTCCGGATGCTCGTAAAGTGCCTGGCCATCAAACTGTGCGAGACCATGTGCATCTTTCGGAAAATGTGCCGGCACCCAGTCAAGGATGACACTGATCCCCTGGCTGTGCATATAATCCACAAAATACATGAAATCTTCCGGAGATCCGTACCGGCGTGTCGGTGCATAATATCCGGTCACCTGATATCCCCATGAACCGTCAAACGGATGCTCTGCGATCCCCATCAGCTCGACATGGGTATATCCCATCTCCTTCACATAAGCAGCCAGCTCTACTGCAAGCTCTCTGTAATTATAAAAACCATCCTCTGTACCATCGTCCTTTTTGCGCCAGGAACCCGGATGCACTTCGTAGATCGCCATAGGCTCCTTGCGGCGGCTGTCTCTTGTTTCCTTCCGGCGGCTGGTCATCCATTTCCGGTCGGTCCAGCGGAAGCCTCTGAGATCTGCTACCACGGAAGCATTGTCTGGACGAAGCTCTGCACAATTTGCATAAGGATCGGCTTTCATCAAAATCTCATCGGTACGGGTCAGAATCTGGTACTTATAAACAGCCCACGGCTCTACTCCCGGAATAAACAGCTCATATACCCCGGATACCTCCAGCGTACGCATCGGATGAAGCCTGCCATCCCACATATTGAAATTACCCACAACACTCACGGCTCTCGCGTGAGGCGCCCATACTGCAAAGTAAGTACCCTTGACGCCATTGATCTCCATCGGATGCGCTCCCAGCTTATCAAAGATCTGATAATGCTTTCCCTCTGCAAAAAGATAAAGATCCAGGCTGGAAATCTGTGGTGCAAAGCAGTACGGATCTGCTGTCACTACCACGTCATCCTCACCATATTTAATATTCAGAAGATACGGTGCCTTTAACTTTTTGCGTGTCTCTACATACTTTCCAAAGAAACCACTGCCCGGCTCTACCTCCTCCAGCTCGGTCGGATGGTTTCCCCGCATATCTGTCACCGTAACCGCCTTTGCCTCCGGACGATACACGGTAAAAATCTGTCCCTTTCCAAAATCATGTAATCCAAGAATATTGTGAGGGGCGTTATGCCTGCCCTCCCTCAATTCATCATACTCCACCCAATTGATCCACTGATCTAACTTCTCCTGCATAGTCTCCTCCAATCATTATATGTGCGGATATCGCAGATTTGAAACATTTGCAATACCTGGTACCCCCTGTCCGGCCTGAGCGCCATATCCCTGCCGTGCCGGCATATTTCGCAGTACGAAAATACACTCAAATAACGAAAACCTCCTACACAATTTGCATAGAAGGTTTCTAAAAAAGCTTGTGTTACTATTATAATTGATTGATAGAAATTCGTCAATGAATAAGACAGAGTTCCAAAAAAGGAAACCCTGCCTTACCCATTGCAAATTTATATCATCTTGTTTAAGGAAGAAACACTAATTAGTTGCCATATCTGCTTCCGTCTGCATTATATGCACCATCACAGATCTCAATCTTTACAAAAGAGCATCCGGTATATGTGTTGGTTGTAACCCAAAGCCAATGATACTTTCCTTTCAGGGAATCTGCATCCAGCTTCACATATTTACCAACCCACATCTGACCTGTCTTCTGGTCATAGTCTACATCAAAGCTGATTCTTCCATTCTCCTTCTTCATATAACCAATCTGAAGATCGGCACTCTTACTTACCTCATTATCCATTGGATATACGCGGATACAAGGCTCCTCGATCTGGCTCCAGTCTGTAGTCAGATGAATATTCCAGAATTCCTCGTTAATCAGTGCCTGCAGTGCATCCGTCGGATTGCCGTTACTATCCGTAATACTTGTGGTATAACCAATGCCGTGATATGTCATATCAAAGAGATCGCCTCTCTCTGCATAAATCTTTCCCGGAATCTCGCCATCACCGGTATGTCTCATAAATTCACCGGTCCAGGTATAAACTACCTTAGGGTTTGGATTTGCCACTGTTGGCACAACGGAAACGCCTGTATTGATCAGTTTAACGCCATCCGGAATCTTTGGTGTAGATCCGGTCATTTCTGCAAAAAGCTGTCCAACATCGCCATATGCAAAGTAGCCCTTTTCTCTCTCGAAATAATGACCCTCATCCCAAAGTACCGGACAGTATCCTCTGTTCAGACACTGTGTAAACAGCTCTCTTGTGAAATCAATGACGTTGTCCTTGTAACCCTTAACGCATCCACACTCGCCAACGATAACGGCATAACCATCATCTGTGAATTTCTTCATACGACCAAGCATGTTTGACATATACTCATAATCCTTCTCGGTTCCCCAACTGTCACGGTAACCCCATGTAGTTGTAGAGGTTGCAGAAAGACCATAATCCGTAGGATCGTAATAATGTACAGATACGCTGAGCTTAGAATGACCATTCTCCTCTGTATCCTTAGGCATCTTGTAACGATCATCCATGGTTCCGTCTGTCTGATAGGTATCGCTTGCATATCCACCGATTACGCAGGACTCATTTCCTGTACCTGGAATCAGAAGGTGGCGATATGCGTTGTTTCCGCCGCTCTCTCTTACGATGTTGACAAATGTCTGGTTGATCTCATTTACCATCTTGTAAATATCATTGGCATCCTTTGCAAGCTTACCGGTCTGGTTTGCCTGACCTTTCTCCGGATGCTGATAATCATCATTCAGACGGCCACTCAGCTCTTCGTTTGCACCCTCGAAGATCAAATGATCAGAATACTCTTTAAAACGCTCTGAAATCTGTGTCCAGAATGCTTTATACTTCTTCCATGCTTCATCCCGGATCGGTGTTTCCTTGGCGTCGATCTCCTCAGCGCCAAACATTCCCCACCATCCGCCATCCCAGTGGATGTTGATGATAACATACATTTCGTCGTTTAATGCGTAGTTGATGACCTCCTCTACACGATTGAAAAGCTCCTCATTGATCGTGTATGTGCCATCATCAGATACAAAGTTTGACCAGGCTACAGGAACACGCACGGTATTTACACCGTAGCTCTTGAGACCATCAAATGTCTGCTGCGTTGCTACCGGATTACCTGCACTTGTCTCGCATTCCGTAACTGTTTTCCAGTTGCCCATGCAGTTGGACTGCTCCATCTGGTTGCCCAGATTCCATCCAAGACCCATAACACTCATCAGATCCTGAGAGGAAAGCTCTTTTCTCATCAGTCCGTTATCCTTTGTGGTGATACCGTTTGCCGACTTGTGCTCCTCACCTACATTGGACTGCTTTAACAGCTCCTGTGTCTTCTCATCCGGTACTGCCGGTGCCAGCGTAGACTTCCATGCCGGATCATTCATCGGCTCTGCTGTAGCTGTCGGCTTTGCTGCCGGTTTCTGGCTTGGCGCTGCTGTAGCTGTCGGCTTTGTTGCCGGTTTCTGGCTTGGCGCCGCTGCAGACGGTACAGCAGATGGTGCCGCAGATGGTGCAGCAGATACTACTGCACTACTTGCCGGTGTAGCGGTTGCTGCTGCCTTCTTTGCAGTAACCTTGACCTTTGCTGTCAGTTTCTTCGTAACCTTTTTCCCTTTGTTCTTGTAGGTTACCTTACAGGTAATCTTTGCAGATCCCTTTTTCACTGCCTTTACCTTACCGTTTTTCACGGTTGCAACCTTCTTATTGCTGGTAGACCATTTTAATTTTGCCTTAGCCGGTTTATTCTTAACGGTCAGCTTCTTTGTCTGTCCTACTTTTAAGGAAAGAGAAGTCTTATTGAGTGCTGCCTTCTTCTTTGCTTTGGCCTTTGCTGATGATGACAATGTGCTCATTCCGTTCATGGTAAATACCATTGCCACTGCCAGCGTCAAAGCGGTAAGCTTTTTGAAACGTTTACGTCCCATAATCATTTCCTCCTTTTTCTTCGTGCAACTATGTATTCTTTCTTTCATAAAAATATGTTACAATGAATAAAAGGACAATGCTATCAGTTTTGTAACGATATTTATAACTTTTGTATCTTTTTCGTGGAGGATATTTACAAATGATCGATATAGAAATTATGCAGGACGCTTCGGAAATCATTCATTATGACTCTCCTGAAATCTCCTACGCCGTTCAGGAAAGATTACTGTCAAACTACACAGATATGCGTGCTCTCTGCCATTGGCATGATGATGTGGAACTTCTGTATATCTTTGATGGAGAGATGAACTATGACGTAAACGGCCGTCATTATCTTTTCAAAAAAGGTGATACGATTTTTATAAATTCCCGTCAGCTTCATTATGGATATGACCATGATCAGCACGAATGTGAGTTTATGGTGGTTCTGATCCATCCGGAGCTTTTAAAGGCAAGCAATTATATGTATCGAAGATATGTACTTCCCATCTTAAATTATGCCACGGATATCGTGATCATAGAAAACAACTCTCCTTCCGGCGCTGTGTTTGCACAGCTTTTTGAGAATATCCGTCTTTGCCGGAAGCAGGACAAAAGCTGCCACGAGTTTCAGCTTCTGGGATATTTTTATGAAATGTGGAGCATTCTCTATGAGAACTGTAATATCGAAGACAATGTAACCTCCAATCAGGAGAATCCTGATATCCAGATACAGAAGCAGATGGTATCCTATATTTACCAGCATTATCAGGAGCACATCACTCTGGAGGATATCGCCTCTGCGGGCATGGTCAGCCGCAGCAAGTGCTGCAAGATCTTTCAGAAGTACCTGTCGCAGTCACCGATCTCCTTTCTCAATGATTATCGTATGGAGATCAGCTGCAATCTTTTGAGTGATACCACCTTCAGCATCACACAAATTGCCACCTCCTGCGGTTTTAATCACTTGAGCTACTATTCCAAAATGTTTCTTCAACGGTATGGCTGTACTCCAAACACCTATCGGAAAATGCATCAGACGGCATCGTAAACATTTTGCCGGATGTTTTGCCTTCCAGACAGATTGTGGCTGATCTCATCTTTTCCCACAGAAATACAAAAGAGGCTTCCTCTCCGGAAATCCCCGGAATAAGGAAGCCTCTTTTTAATTCTATTATAAGACGATCACTTCTGCAAATATCGTCTGCCGGTTCAAAACTTACATATTGGCAACCATTTCTGATACTGCCTTTGCCATTGCCTCAGACTTAGCATCAGCATCCTCCAGAGAAGTGCCTACTACACCGTAATAGAACTTCACCTTCGGCTCTGTACCGGATGGACGTACACACATCCATACATTGTCTGTCATATCGAAGTAAAGCACATTTGACTTCGGAAGTCCTGTCGGCTTTGTCTCGCCGGTTGCAATGTCTGTAATGATATCCTTCTGATAATCACGGAAGGATGTTACCTTATGACCACAGAACTCTTTCGGCGGATTCTCGCGGAGTGTTGTCATGATCTCCTGAATCTTAGCAAGACCTTCGATTCCCTTCATGGTCACTGACTGAACACCATCTTTATAATATCCGACTCTCTCATACAATGCCAGCATTGCATCCCACAGAGTCATATTCTTTGTCTTGTAATATGCTGCTGCCTCGCAAAGTGCCATCGTTGCCACGATCGCATCCTTATCACGGGCATGGGTACCGATCAGGCATCCGTAGCTCTCCTCAAAACCAAACAGGTATGTTCCCTTTCCGGTCGTCTCAAAATTCAGGATCTGCTGTCCAATATACTTAAATCCTGTCAGCACCTCGATCAGATCTACGCCGTAATCCTTTGCAATAGCATCTGCAAGGTTAGAGGTAACAATCGTCTTGATCAGCTTTCCATCAGCAGGAAGTCCCTGTGTCTCTTTTCTCTGGGAGATCTCATAATCTGCCAGCAGACAGCCGGACATATTACCGGTGAGCGTAATATACCCGCCACTCTTGGTATCCTTAACATATACACCGAGACGATCCGCATCCGGGTCTGTTGCAAGAACAAGATCGGCATCCTTCTCCTTGGCAAGCTTGAGAGCCAGTTCAAATGCCTCTGCTGCCTCCGGGTTTGGATAGCTGACGGTTGGGAAATCTCCGTCCGGAAGCTCCTGCTCCGGCACAACATATACGTTCTCAAAACCAATCTCTTTCAGCACTCTTCTGGCAGGAATGTTACCGGTTCCGTGAAGCGGTGTATAAACAATCTTGAGATCCTTTCCAACTTCTTTAATGCTGTCCCAGTGAATAACCTGCTTTTTCAGCTCTTCAATATATTTATCATCAATTGCTGCGCCAATATTCTCATAGAGATCCTTTGCCACAGCGTCTGCCTTATCCATAGTCTTGACTGTATTCCAGTCGGTTACTGCCTTAACCTCATCCATGATACCGGTATCATGTGGTGGTGTGATCTGGGCACCGTCCTCCCAGTATACCTTATATCCGTTGTACTCCGGCGGATTGTGGCTCGCCGTTACATTAATGCCTGCCACACAGCCCAGCTCTCTAACAGCAAAGGAAAGCTCCGGTGTCGGACGAAGGGATTCAAATACATATGCCTTGATGCCGTTTGCTGCCAGGCAAAGTGCTGCCTCATCTGCAAACTCCGGTGACATATGACGGGAATCAAAAGCAATGGCTACTCCCTGAGATGCCTTGCCCGCTTTGTTGATATAATTTGCAAGACCCTGTGTTGCCTTACGAACCGTGTAAATATTCATACGGTTGGTTCCGGCACCAATGATTCCACGCAAACCAGCGGTTCCAAACTCAAGATCCATGTAAAAACGCTCTTTGATCTCATTGTCGTTATCTGCGATGTCCTGCAGCTCCTTTTTGGTATCCTCATCAAAGTAAGGATTGCTCAGCCACTCCTTGTAGATGTCTTTGTAGTCCATGTTTTTTCCTCCTATCAGTGATGGCATATGCCTGATTTTCCATCTATTATTTTGTATGCAAAAGTGGATATTGTCAACCAGAAATTGTGACCATTTTGTAAATCTTTTGATAATACCCCTCTCTAAGGTGCCGGAGTTGCAGTTGTTTCCGCAGTTTCCTCCTTAACACCCAGATCTGAAAAACTGAATTTCACATCCTGATCGTCGTCCAGCACATCCACAGAATAACTCTTCGTGGTGTAACCGTCCTTTCGCAGGGTAATGGTCTGGGAACCGATCACCTTCGTAAAGGTGCATGGAGCCAGCCCCTTGTATACATTGTCCAGATAAACCTCTGCCCCCTCCGGCGCAGACACCGTAATGGTATGGTCACTGTCCATTTTCTTGGTCCTGGTCGTACTGTCGGTATCATCCGTACTCGTTTTGCTGCTTGTGGATGACGGCTTTGCCGTGGTTTTTGTGGTATCTGCCTTTTCCTCCACCAGATCGATCCTGACAGTGGATGCCTTCTCCTCCACATCCAGCGTGCCGGTATAGGTCGTATATCCTGTCATTGCAACCTTCACCTGATAAACTCCATACGCCAAGGCAATTGGTCTTCTATAGGAAACGGCTGTACCGTTGATCGTAAGATCCGCCCCTGCCGGCTTGATATCAAAGGTGATCACACCTACCTTGCTGTCCGCCGGCTCATAATCACTAAAATCCAGTGTAACCTCTTTGCCATTATGCACCGTGACGTTTTTTACCGCTGTAGAATGGTTCTTGCTGAGAATTACTTTATAAGTCCCCTCCCCCACTGTGATCAGCATGTTTTTGGTAACCGGTAAGATCATACTGTCGCCTACCTCGATCATGCCACCGATAAAATCCTTATAATGGGACAACCGGATGTATCCGTGTCCCCTGCTTTTCACCACGGAATACACGTTGTATCCTGTCCCCCGCACCGTCAGGACATCCTGCTTATTGATCTCCAGCATTTCAATAGGCTTTCCGTCCGAGGAAAAGAACGTCTGATCCGTATATTTGTACTTGCGGTCTGCAAAGGAAAGGCTGCTCTCATCACTATCAAATTTGTAATCATCTACCTCCTGATACTCCCATACGTCCTCCGGAATATCCGTAGCCAGCAGCTTGCCACTTGACGGATCATATTTCACTTCAATGATCTCTCCCACCTCAATCTCACTGCCATCCCGCTCCTGACCATAGCGGTCTGTCATAGTGGCCGTGGCATCATAGGCAATGACCGTTTCAATATCACTGCCCAGATCCCGCAGAGTCAGCTGCCTTGTCGCCGTATCATTGGTAACTACAACTCCTTCTGTACTGGCGGGTGCCTCCGTGGCACCACCGTTGCGGTCCACTCTCGTGGTCCGCTGCTCCTGAGCCGGCCCGCATCCCGCCAGCATCGAACTCCACATAAAAAACGCGCCCAGACATAGCAGGACGCGCCAGATTTTATTATTTTTCATAGGAAACCTCATTATTCTGCCACCGGTTACGGCAGCCTCAACCAATCTTATCGTAATCTGTACATCATCTTAAGCCTCATCAGGCTCTGTCTGTCCAGCAAACATTTTAACACAGCCATCCGTTCACATCAATATCCCTTTTACCTCCTTCAGAAAACGGGTTCTCTGTTCCTCCTGCCCCCGTATCTTTAACAGTTTCTCCAAATTCTTAGAGGACATCCAGGATTTCCGGCTGTTGTAATAAAAATTCACAAGCTTCCAGTATTTTTCCGGATAAAGAAGCATGGCATAAAGCACTGTTTTTTCGCTGTCTTCCATACTCCGCTCCCTGTCATACGTCTGGATCAGGCAACGGCCAAGCTCCGGATGCCATGCATTTTTTTCCATCGCTTTACGCAAAAGATCATATAAATCCCTGACCTGTATGCCGATTTCTGCCTTATCGAAATTTGTCGTTGCTATATCTTTTCCCATAAACAGCACATTATGATAGGTATAGCTGCCATGACGCACCAGCCCATTTGCCAGAGTTTTCTGCCACAACTCTTCATAACCGCATTCCTGTAAAAGACTCTGCGCCAGACAGGCCTGCCCGTAGAAAATATCAAATGCTTCCAGCAGACAGATCTCCATTTCGTTTTTCTGTTTTTTGCCGCGAATATAGCTGCGGACGCGCTTCATTTCTTTATTGTGGCGTTCCATTTCCTGCCGAATGCTTTCCTTCTGAATGTAAACGCCTTCCTCTGCCCCGCCAAGCTCCAGAAGTGCATGAAGCCTCCCCAGGTGTCCGGCACAGCGCATTACACATGGATGATCCTTCATATCACATTCCACTCCGGCATACCACTGACGCATCACCCAGTTATTGCGGTAATTATCCTTTGTAAAATATTCTTCCCGATTGTTTTTATATGTATGATCCACCGGCAGATTTCCCTGACGGATCAGTTGCTCCTTGACCCTTTCCTCAAATTCAATCCTTGCCTGACTGGCGGAACATTCCTTCAAAAGGCGGAGCCCCTGATCGGTCTCCAGCAGAAAGGCCCCTCTCGTCCGTCGTCTCGACCTGACCTGACAGGGATACTGTCTGATGATCTCCTCAAGCTTATCTTCCATAGATACCTCCCCCATTTGCAATCGTCTCTTTTATCATATGAAAGATAATGAAAAGTTATACCATCGGAATCTGAAGCTTTAACTGAAAAATATTTTCCTCCAGCGAAGCAGAGATACTGCCGTTCATATATTCCGTCAACTCCCGTGCGATCGCCATGCCCAGTCCCGTCGAAGTCCGGCTTCTCGCAGGATCCGCTTTATAGAACCGTTCAAAGATCCGGCTTACATCGATTTCCTCCGGATGCGCTACCCGGTTCTGAACCGTGACACACACCTGTCCTTCCATGGCGGAAAGGGAGATCCCAACCGATCTCCCTCCATGATCCAGTACGTTTTTGATAATATTCTGCAGGATCCGCCGGATCGCCGGTTCATTTCCCTGCACAAGCATCTTTCCTTCCGGAATGTCAAATTCCGGTTCTATGCCGCTGTTTTCCCATTCCTCATAATAAGAAAACAATGTTTCTTTCAAAATCGCATTAAAATCACATTTTTCCAGCTTCATTTCATACGTCCGACTCTCCAGTCTGGTAAACATAAACAGCTCCTCCAGAATATCCCGCAGAGCATGGATCCTCTCCTGTATGATCCGCAGATATCTTTGCTGTGCCTCCTGATCGTCCGTCTGGGTCAGAAGCTGAAAGTAACCGTCCAGAGACGTTAACGGTGTCCGGATATCATGAGACAGGTTCGTATACGTCTGCGCAATGCGGTTTTCGTTCCGGATCCACTGCTGCCGTCTGGATTTCTGCTGTTCAAACACCCGGTTTAAGGTGTCTGTCAGCCCGCCAATTCCGCCAAAGCGGATATCACAGACCACATCTCCGTTGCTCTGCTTCTCCTCCAAAAAACTGATCTGCCGCTCCAGATCCCGGATCTGCCAGATCAGCTTTCGCAGGATGAGTCCCAAAAGAACCGCAAGAAGTCCAAAACCTATCGCCAAACCTGTCATCATCATATCCATCTATCATCCTTTCTCTGCCTGCTGATCACTGATACAACGCCACGGATCACTCCATTGTTATCCGGTTTTGACCCTTGGCATCAGAGCAGATCTCTCTTCTCTACCGATACAAGGCTGACCAATGTGGACACCACCAGATAGGCCACCGCCAGAAGCAAAATATTCCGGATCTGGGCCGCCCCTGCTCCCGGCAACAGCTCTGACATTTTTGTGGTAAGCAGATAATTTTCCAAGTGAAGATCCTTAACAGAAAAGAACCTGTTACATACCGCATCAAGGCCGGTGCAGATCAGTCCGGCCCCCCCCATACTAAGGCAGGTTCCCGCCAGCATACCAAAGGCACGGCTGCGAAGTACCATGGTGATCGTCATGCAGGCAACCAGAAAGCTGTACTGCAAAACCACCTGAACGCCAATATACGGAAGATACGTCTGAAAGCTTCCCCAATGCAGATATCCCAGACTGATCCTCATGCTGACTGTTTCCACGAGAAATGTTACCACATCAAACACCAGTACATATGCCGCTGCCGCCGCCCATTTTGACCATATGAGACTGCTGCGGTGTTTTACTTGTCCTCCTATATTTTTAATGTATCCGTTTTTGATATCTGCCGTCACATAAAGAACCAGAAAGATTACATTAAACAGAATAAAAAGGCCGGAAGATAAATGCTGTCCATAAATCTCCAATACCGCCAGATTATCCACATCCATCCCCTCTACGCTTTCTGAAATACCAAACTGCACAGAGTTATCCTCCGGTCCGTTTTCCGTGCCATTGATCCCTATGATCTGGGTTGACTGTGCCTGGGTATTCTCTTCTATATCGTCCACCAGAAATGCCGCCGTCAGAACCACCATTGCAATGGTAATGATTGCCAGCACGAAAAATGATTTCATTCGAAATAATTTATATAATTCCATTCGTATTGTATTACACATATCTCTATCCTTTCCAAAGCTGTTTTCGTCCCGATACCTCAAATAATTCTCTGACATTTCATAAATTACAAAATGTTTTATCTGCTATGCAGAGGTAAGATTCAGGAAATAGCTCTCTAATTCCTCCTGATTCACCTTCATCTCCCGCGGCAGCACTCCCGCCGTGACTAACTCCCGGTTAATAAGCATGCTGTCCTCTAAACGTTCATACACATACAGATGTGTTTTGTCCACAGCTTCATACTTGTGGATGTTCATTCTATCCAGTACCGTCATTGCTTTCTCCGGTTCATCCAGCACAAGCTCCAGTCTCTTTTCACACTGCTGGAGAAGCTGCTCCTGGGAAAGCTCCTTAATAAGACATCCCTTATGAATAATTCCAAAGTCGGTGCAAAGTTTAGAAAGCTCCTCCAGAATATGGCTGGAGATCAGAATGGTCAGTCCCCGTTCCTGAGCCAGGCTGCGGAGCATATCACGTACTTCCGCAATCCCCTGAGGATCCAGTCCATTGATCGGTTCATCCAGAACCAGAAAATCAGGATTCCCCACCATCGCCAGACCAATCCCCAGACGCTGCTTCATTCCAAGAGAAAAGTGACCTGCCTTCTTCCTGCCAACATCTGAAAGTCCTACCGTATCGAGAATCCAGTCTGCATACTTTTTATCCCGTATACCAAACAGCCTTGCCTTGATCATCAGGTTATCCCTTGCTGTCATATTGGCATAAATGCCCGGCGCCTCGATCAGACAGCCTACTCTCGGTCTTACCTGAGAAAGCTCCTTCCCGGTACATCCAAAAATCGAATACTCCCCTGCCGTAGGGTTTGCCAGTCCACAGACCATCTTTAAAAATGTAGTCTTGCCGGCACCGTTTCTTCCGATAAAGCCATAGATTGCTCCACGGCGGATATGCATATCAATATCATTGACTGCCTTGTAACGCCGAAACTGTTTTGTCAATCCATGGGTTTCTAATAAGATCTCATTCATTCTTTTGTTACATCCTTTCCTTATGATGTCTACCAGTATAAAGAGTATCTCCTAATATAACGCTAAGAAAAAGTAAAGAAAGTCTAAAGATTATTTGGAAGGCTGTAAACGGTATCCGATTCCCCATACCGTCTGAATATATTCTTTCTCCGTAAGACTTTTGAGCTTCTTACGGATATTGCTGATATGCACGTCCAGAGTTTTGGTCTCACCCATATATTCTTCCTGCCAGGCATAAGTAAAGATGGCTTCCTTACTGAATACCTGACCGGGATGCTCCAGAAGCAGCTCCAGAATTGCAAACTCCTGACGGGTCAGATGTTCCAGTTTCTTCCCTCCGATCCAGATCTGATGCGTCCCCTTCTCTAAGGATATTTCTCCGCAGCTGATCCGGTCCGGTGCCTGTTCCCGTCCCGCATGACGAAGCTGGATCTGCACCCTTGCAACTACTTCTTCAATATCAAAAGGCTTTGTAATATAATCATCTGCTCCATTTGTTAATAACTCCAGCTTTTCTGACAGGGCATCCTTGGCAGTCAAAACAATAACCGGAACATCTCCCTGACGCCGGATCAGTCCCAGTACCTCTTCCCCGGTCATTCCCGGAAGCATCAGGTCCAGAAGCACCAACGCCCACGACTCCTTTTCCAGCCACAAAGCCGCCTCTGTTCCGGAAAAGGCCTGTCCACATGTGTACCCGTTTCCGGACAATGCCTCCTTTAATAAATTATTGATATTTACGTCATCCTCTACGATCAGTATTTTATTCATACATTTCTCCTGTTTTATTCAAAATTCTGCCCGGGCAGTCTGCTCACCACGCCTGCACCAATGAGCCCCACCAGCGCACCGGCAATCATGCCGCTAAACCACAGAACCCCCATATAATATGCAACACCGGAGGATTCCAGCACGATCATCGCTACCAGGATCTGTCCAATATTGTGGACAACACCTCCCACAATACTGACCACCGGCAGACGAAACCTTCCTGTCCGGTGCAAAAGAAGCATCACAATGGTGCTAAGCATCCCTCCCGCCAGACTATACCATAGAGAAAACAGATTGCCAAAGGTAAATGCCACCAACAGGATACGGATCCCGTTGATCACCATGGCATCCACCGTTCCCAGACGATAAATGGCCACCAGTACCACCAAGTTCGTCAGTCCCAGTTTAATGCCTGGAACCATTCCCAGAGGAGGCAGCTGCGCCTCCAGCCATGACAACACAAATGCCACAGCGATCAGCATCCCCCTCAAAGCAATTTTCTGTGTCCGGTTCATTCTGTCGTTTCCTCCCAGTCTTTTTATGTACTGTTATACTCTTTATCCATGTTTTTTGACTCTGTCAGTTTTTCCACCGCTGTTTTTATTCGGGAATATATTCTTATCCCTGCTTCTGCGTCCGAATCCAGTCATCCAGACGATCCTGTAATACGATAAACGGGACAGGTCCCATTCCCAGATAAAATTTATGAAACTCCTTTAGAGAAAACTTCTCTCCCAGTGCCTCCTTCGCTTCTAAAAGAAGCTCATTGATCTCCAAATATCCCAGCGTATACTGCATATAGCTCACCGGCTCTGCCACCACGGAATCGAACACAATGGATGCCTGTGAACCGTCAAAGCCAAAGTCCTTCAAATACGCCGCAAGCTTTTTCCGGCTCCAGCCGTGATAATTCACATTAATATCTGCTTTCGCATACAGACATAACGTGGCAATGAGATTTTCCGCATTTAACTCTGCCGTATCCCGGCTCATACCACTGATCCCATAACTGTACTTCTCCGCATAGGTTCCCCAGCCCTCAGCATAGCCTCCCACACTGACAATCCGCCGGAAGAGTGACGGCTCCTGCGACAAAAAGTACGCATTCTGGTACAGATGTCCCGGATAGGACTCATGGGCAATGGTCGAAAAACATTCCGTAAGATCATAATCCTCGCTCTGATTTAGATATACTACATTATCCTTGTAGTCGTCAATAGGAGATGTAAGATAAAGTGCCGGGCTCAGACTGTCCTCCAGAGATTCATCCACATATTTCACCTGACATTTTACATCCTCCGGCAACGGCTCAAAATCGGTACTGATCTGCTCCTTCAGATACTCCACCGTCTCTGCCGGATTGGTACATGGATATTGAAAATCCTCCGAATCATAATAAGCATCCGGGGACTTCGTGATGATCTGCGACATTCTCTTCTGGGAATATTTCAGTCCTTTGTCTACAAGCCGTTCAATCTCACGGATACTGCGGGAAGATCCTGTCATGGACTCCATCAGATATTCATAATACTTCTTCCCTCTGGGAAGATTGCATAAACCACCTTCGTTGTTTCCGGTTCCTTTTAACTGCTCCAACGCATCGATCAGACTCTGGTAAGCCGGGATCACCGATTCCTTCACACAGGTTTTATTCTGCTCCTGATATTTTTTCCGTTGGGATGCAGACAAGCCTTCTATCGCTGCGATTCCCTTCTCAAATGAAGACAGCAGATAGTTTTCCTCCGGCTCTGCAATAAAGTCCTTACACTGCTTTATGATCGCCTCACAGGTGGTATCATCCATAAACAGATGCTTTTCTGACTTCATCTGCTCAAAAGCAATGATCTGTCCAAAATAATCCGGAAGCTGGCGAAGCAGCGCCAGATAATTCTCCACATCATCCTTGTCCCAAAAATGGTACTCTGCTAAGATCAGCGGAAGCTGCGCCTGAATCCCGGTAGTCGGCCCCAGACATTCCTGATATTCCAATACATCCGAGCTTTTCAGCTCCGTCTGAAGCATCGTATGAAGAATATCATATTCCAGCTTCTGTTCCTGATCCAGCGCATCATAATCGAACTGCTCCAGAGACGACAGCCAGTTCTCATCCGTCATAATACCATCCCTAAAATCGGACAGGCTGTATGTTCCAAGTGTCGGCTGCTCCTGCTTGATCCCATACTTTTCCGGCTCCTTCAGAGTATAGTTTAATGTCAGTGTATCCTCTGACACCATGAGGCGAAATACCTGCTGCATAAAATCATCGAAACGTGCCCCGTTTTCTTTTGAATCTATCTCTTGCTTAACCGCCGGATGTGAAAGAATGCTTCCTCCCGATCTATCGCCGTTTTCACGAAGGCCTATGTAAAAAACTGCCGCCAAAAAAAGGAGAATGACAGCAGCGACAGGGATTATTTTTTTGTGGTTATTGGTCATATTCATAGGAATATCCTGCCTTTCGAGGAAGTTTATATCGTTATAAATGGGGCATAAATTTCTCTGCTGATGCAAGTTCCGCCTGTATCATACTATATATATGTTTATTCCGGGAAATCTATGACAGAGGAAACCGTTTCCCTTACGATTCTATTGAATCCTGTATTACTTTACTTGTTTCCAATTATACTCCATAACCTCAGCTTGCACAATTGCAGGATATCTCTTTGAAACTCCGTTATACACAGAAATTGTGTGCAAGCAAGTTCTCCTGCATTACGAATTTATGACATTATGTATATAATTTTGAAGAAAAGCACAAAATAGAAAACAAAAAGTTTTGAAGAAAGTCACAAATTACTCAATTAGAACTTTGAAGAAAAGCACATTTTTATGTATATTAACATTGAAGAAAAGCACATTTTATGTTAATATACCTATAAATAAGGGAGGAAATTATGTATTATAAAAGAAAAGCTTATCATAAATTATTAGACTGGAAACAACATTATTCCGATAAATATGCTATTTTACTGGAAGGTGCCCGTCGAGTCGGAAAATCAACAATTGCGGAAAACTTTGCCAAAAATGAATACAGATCATATATATTGATTGATTTTTCAAAAACATCAAATACCATTTTGGAATGTTTTGATGATATCGGAAACTTAAACATGTTTTTTTTAAGATTACAGGCAGAAACAGGAATAACACTATACGAACAAGATTCACTAATTATTTTTGACGAAGTACAGCTTTTTCCAAAAGCCAGACAGGCAGTCAAGCATCTTGTTGCCGATGGAAGATACCATTATTTAGAAACCGGTTCCTTGATTTCAATCAAAAAAAATGTGCAGGATATTTTAATTCCATCAGAAGAAATGAAAATACAAATATATCCTATGGATTATGAAGAATTCTGTGATGCAACAGGAAACAATTATGAACTTTTGCATCAAATTTACAATACAAACAAAGCAGTTGGGCAAGCAACAAACAGAAAATTGATGCGCGACTTAAGAACCTATATGGCAGTAGGCGGCATGCCTCAGGCCGTAGAATCTTATATTGCAGGTGAAAATTTTTCACAAATTGATATGGTAAAACGACAGATCATCTCTCTATACGAAGATGATTTTAAAAAAATCGATCCCTCCGGCCGGATCTCAGCTCTATATCATTCTATTCCGGCACAGTTAGCAAAGGATTCCAGAAAATACCGGATCACAACTGCCATCGGAAAGAAAAATAACACAAAAGCCGAAGAACTATTGTATGAATTGATCGACTCAAAGACAATTTTACCTTGCTATAATTCCACAGACCCGGGAACAAGTTTGTCAGACACAAAAGACTTTGACAGCTATAAATTATATCTGTCCGATACCGGATTATTTGTCACGCTAATGTTTATCGACCGGCCAGTGATCGAAAATGATATATATGCCAAACTTCTATCCGACAAGCTTCCTGCAAATCTCGGTTTCCTGTACGAAAACCTCGCCGCACAGATGATTACTGCAACCGGAAGAGAACTTTATCATCACACATGGGAAAAAAGCAATAGCACGCATTATTACGAAGTGGATTTTCTGATTTCTGAAGGAAGCAAGATGAACGCTTTTGAAATTAAATCTTCCGGCACAGGAAAACATGAATCTATAAAGCATTTTTATAAGAAATATTCAAAACATGTACGCAACATATATTTATTATCACAAAAGGATGTTAATAAAGAAGAAAACTTATTATACAAGCCGTTTTATTTCATGCCATTTTTGTTACAATAAAATCACAAAACAAGCTGTACCATATCTGTTATCCAGATATGGCACAGCTTGTTACTTTACATTGATCCCGCGCTATCTCAGCTTATCCCTTACCAGCATAAGCGTATAACCCAATAGGTTTTGACCCTTCCATTGAGCTACATTTAATCTTTCCGGATCATGCATCGCTAAGCCAATTCCCCAAATACAGTCTCTTACTGCACATTCCGCCAAAACTGCCGTTCCCGTTGATAGTAGTTTTTCCTTCAACTCTTCATTCTGAAAAAACTTTGCCATAAGTCCCTCATATACAATAATTTGACGTACACCATTCCAGACACTATCGTTATATCCGGAAACGCACCGCCCCCAGTCCTTAATTTTAGCAACATCATCTGTCTTTAATATTTCTGCCGCAACTACATCATCAGAAAAACAAATTGCCTTTTTATGCATCATAAATTGTTCCATAGAAGTATAGCAAATTCCATTAACAATAAAATCTGAACGAAACCAGTTGCTTAAATATCCGTTTTCTTCATCCGGATTATGAAAACAGATCACATTTTCCTCTGACACATTGCTTATAAAGCCCTTATTATTTTCTAACCCTGCCATTTTCCATTTCTCCTCATATAATTATTTTTTACAAGCCATCCAGATCCAGCTCAACAATCATCCGCCCCAGCTGCTTCTCCTTTAAATGATAACACATATAAACCGGCAGATACATAACAGAACCTACTTTTTCCACATTTCCAACCGAAAAAACATATGCTCTTTCCAAATGATAGTCCGGTATTTTCATAAAATGATCCAATGCCTTGTGTGCTTTATATGATTTTCCTGACTTTACTTCAATTGGAACAACTTTTCCATTCATTTCGATTACAAAATCCATCTCACCAATATTCTTTTTCTTACAAAAATACAGCTCAAATCCATTGGCTTTTAATTGCTGTGCAACGGCATTTTCAAAATGTGCACCGTTATTTACTTCTCCGTTTTTGTTGATCAATTCCATTTTTGTTTCCGCCGGATATGCAGCTGTGAGCAGTCCAATATCGCTCGAAAAAAGCCGGAATACATTGCTGCTCTTGCCTGCCAGAAGCGGAATAACCGGCGCATCCACATTATAAACAGGCAGAGCCACACCCGCATCCTTCAACCATAAAAAACTATTTTCATATCGATTAAATTTCAATTCTTTATTCAACATAGTAAACACAAATTTCTTATTTTGCTTATTTAATTCAGCAGGAATGATATCATATATCGACTTAACCTTAAGCTTTTTGTCCTCAAGTTCATACTGTGTAAAATCCTCTCTATAAAGAGTTACGATATCTCGTTGTACTTTATCAACCTCCCGAATATCTTTTGTTTCGATGTAAGTTTTGACAGCATCAGGCATACCGCCAACAATAAGGTATACAAAAAACAACGACAGTAGTTTCTGATGTACGAATTCGTCCACAGGACTACAGGTTTCATATTTCTCCTTTAACATTTCCAATGTGGTGTCAGAAACATCATTTGCCACCATAAACTCTTCAAAATCCATAGGATACATTCGCAGAACCGTCAGATATCCTACCGGAGCAGAAGCAATTCCTTTAAGCTCCACTCCCAGCAAAGAGCCACTCATGACATATTTAAAACTTCCTTCTTCCACCAAAAACTTGATTTTCGTTACGATTTCCGGACATTTTTGAATTTCGTCAAAAAAGACAACTGTTTCATGTGGTTTACATTGTTCCGGCATGATCATTTTTAACTTGACCAAAAATTCCTCCGCACTCATCTCTGTGTTTAGATATTGGACCATATCCGGCTGATCAATAAAATTAACTTCAAATCGGGTATAATCGCTCTTGTCAATTTCATCTCTGATGAGCCATGTCTTTCCAATCTGTCTTGCTCCCGTCACCAATAATGCTTTATTTGAATTTTTAAGCCATTCTCTAACAGTAATGGAATCTTTTCTGTACATATCACAATACCTCCAATGACAGAATACATCATTTGCCCCGTTTTTTCAAGCATCATCATCCTGTTTTGCCCCGTTTTTCAATCTTTTTTTCGACATTTTGCCCCGTTTTTTTATATACTATTAATTTATTTTTGCCCCGTTTTTTGAATATTTAATTCAAAAAGAGGCAGTCTCCCGCCCCTTTTTGCCAGGCTGCCTGATGTAGTCGCAAATACCTTAGTCCACCACAACCCTGCAGTCTTTCTTATAGCGTGCAATTCCCGACTCTGCATTCGACTTGATCAGCCAGGTTGATTTATATCCCAAAAGTCCAAGCAAAATACCGTGATAAAAATTTTCCTTTTTTTCTTTTGCCACTGCCGTATCCCGGATACTGATCGTATTCCAAAGATAATCGCCAAAGATCTGTTCTATCTTTTCCACATTTTTATTTACAAAAAAATCCGCTATACTGTGCTTTCAAGTATAGCGGATTTCTAATATAATTACAAATGGAATGCGGGTGACAAAAACCTGCTCAAAACCTTATCCCTGATACTGTGACATATACAGATCATAATAAAGACCTTTTCGTGCCAACAGCTCCTCGTGGCTGCCGGCCTCCATAATATTTCCATTATCCACATACATAATGCGGTCTGCTCCCTGGATCGTAGATAAACGGTGGGCAATGATGAAAGAGGTTCTGCCCTTCAGCAGCTCATCCAGTCCCTTCTGCAAAGCGATCTCCGTCTCAGTGTCGATGCTGGAGGTTGCCTCGTCCAGGATCAGGATCGCCGGATCATTCAGAAGTGCCCTCGCAAAGGAGATCAACTGACGCTGTCCCACAGACAGACGGCTTCCCCTCTCATTAACCTGTGTCTGATAGCCATCCTCCATCTGCATAATGAAATCATGTGCCCGCACAGTTTTGGCAGCACGGATGACCTCCTCATCGGTAGCCGTCTTATTGCCATAACGGATATTGTCCATAATAGTTCCGGAGAAGATAAAGCTGTCCTGCATCATAACACCCATCTGGGTACGCAGGGAATGAAGTGTCACCTTGGAAATATCCTGTCCGTCAATTCGTACACATCCACTGTCGGTATTGTAGAAGCGGCTCAGAAGATTGACGATCGTGGTCTTGCCTGCACCGGTCGGACCCACAATGGCAATCGTCTGTCCCTGATCCACATGAAAGCTGACGTCCTTCAGGATCGGGATGCCATCCTCATAACTGAAAGTAACATGATCAAAGTCTACCGTGCCCCTGATCTCCGGCATCTCCACTGCGTCCGGTGCATCCGTTACTTCCACCGGCTCATCAATGGTCTCAAAGATACGTTCCAAATAGGAGATTGCCGTCAGAACGCTGTTATAAAATCCGGCAATGGTATTGATCGGCTGCCAGAATCTGGAAATATATGCCGTAAACATCACAAGCACACCGACCGTCACACCGGATCTGCCGCCTCCAAGAATACATGATACACCCACCACATATACAAAGGATGTGGTGATCACAGAGATCAGATCCACCATAGGACTCATCATAAAGTTATAATAAACTGCTTTGAGCCATGCTTTCCGGTAACTCATGCTCAACGAATTAAAGATCTTGATATTTTCCTTCTCCCGGACAAATGCCTGGGTAACACGGATACCGTTAATACTCTCCGCAATATAGGCATTGAGATTGGACTGCTTATTGCTCTGGAGCTGCCAGCTGGCACGCTGTTTTCTCTTTAATACCACCACATAAATGATCAGCACCGGCAGGCCGCAGAGACAGATCCATGTGAGCTTCGGACTGGTGCAGAACATAAAGATCAGAATAAAGATCAGGTTGCACAGATCCGTAATGGTATTCAGAATACCATTGGACAACAGATCACTGAGATTGTTGACATAATTTACCACACGCACCTGAATCTTGCCGTGAGGCCTTTCGTCATAATAGCTGAACGGAAGCTCCTGCAGATGGGCAAACAAGTCCTCACGGATCTCGTGAATAATATCCTGTCCCACCTTTGTCATCTGATCGATCTTTAACCACATGCAGATCACGGAATATAGTACGATCAGGAAGGTATAGATCACCAGACGGATAATACCATTCATATCCTTCTGCGGAATATATCGGTCCATTTCCAACTGAACAAACTTCGGGATCAGCATGGTCAGTGCCGAAGAACTCAGCATCAGCACCATGATAAAAAACATCTTGCCAAGGTATGGTTTCACATACCCTCCCAGTCTCTTTAACTGGTTTATGTCAAAGTGATCCTCTAAGGTTTCATCCACATCATATCGATTTCTTGCCATTTATTTTCACATCCTTTCTGACTTATCCCGCCATCTCGGGATACTGATGATGATATACCGTCGCATAATATCCATCCCGGGCAAGCAGCTCGTCATGAGTTCCCTGCTCAATGATCCTGCCGTTATCCAGCACAAGGATCTTGTCTGCATTTCGTATAGAAGAAATACGGTATGCGATAATAAACGTGGTACAACTATGATTGATATTGTCTAACTGCTTCTGAATATAACTCTCCGTCTCCATATCCACCGCAGATGTTGTATCATCTAACACAAGGATCGCCGGGTCCTTCAAAAGGGCCCTCGCCAATGAAATACGCTGCTTCTGTCCTCCGGAAAGACCAACTCCACGCTCTCCCACAATGGTATCATACCCATCCGGCAGCTCCTTGATAAACAGGTTGGCGTCTGCCATCTTCGCAACTTCCTTCACCCGTTCAAAACTGCAATCCGGCTGGCCATATGCGATGTTTCCCTCGATAGTGTCCGAAAAAAGGAACACATCCTGCATGGCAATACCGATATTATCACGAAGCTCATACATATCGTAATTTTTCACATTAATGCCATCCACCAGCACCTCGCCGTCTGTGGCATCAAAAAAGCGGCACAACAGATTGATCACTGTGGATTTGCCGGCACCGGTAGTACCGATAATGCCCACAGTCTGTCCCTTCTCCACCTGAAAACTGATATCCTGCAGAATATCCTCATCATCGGCCCGGTAAGAGACATCCTTAAACTCCACTCTGCCCTCCAGCTTTTTGTGCTTTGCCGGATGCACCGGTCTCTTTACATCCGGCTCCGCAATATAAGTAGTGTAAATCTTTTCTACAGATGTCGTAAATCTCTGTACATCGTTGATCCACCATCCTGCCATGCGCAGCGGCTGCATAAGCATCCAGAGATATCCGTTGATGGTTACGAAATTACCCATGGTAATCTCCCCTTTGATCACCATCCAGCCTCCCATCAGCATCAAAATGATAGTCAGCAGATTAGACAACAGCTCAAACAACGGAACATATCGGCGCCAGATCCTTGCAGCCCCCAGCTCCGCCTCGCGGTAACCGTCATTTTCCACCGCGAACTTCTCCATCTCATAATCTTCCTTGGCAAACGCCTTGACCACGCGGTTGCCGCTGATATTTTCCTGCACATATGTATTCAGGCTGGAGAATGCCTGACGGCACTTTCCAAATGCCGGGTGTACGTTTTTGGACTGGCTCCATGTGGTAAGCGCCGTCAATGGCAGCACCGGAAGCATACAAACTGCAAGCTTCCAGTCTGTCATAAAGATCATCAGCAATGCAAAGACAAAATATAATATATTTTCGTAAACAATATAAATAACATATGCCACAAAATGACGGATCGCATCCATATCTCCGGTCTGACGGCTCATAAGATCACCGGTACGGTTCTTATTGTAAAATGCAAAATCCTCCTGCAGAAGCTTGCGGTACACCTTATCGCGCATACTGTACAACACTCCCTGAGAGCTTTTCTCAAAAAGAACCTGGGAAAAGAAACGGCAAAGACCTTTAATAATGATCGTTCCCAGCAAAAGTGCGATCAGATATGGCAGCATCCCGGTCTGCCCGTCATTAATAACATCATCCACGATCATTCCCGAAATAACAGGATTGACAAGGGATGCCACAGCCAGGATCGTCACCAGCACAAGCCCCCAGAACATTTTCCACTTATACTGCCGCAAAAAACTGTAAAACCATTGCATCGGAGTCATTCTCGACTACCCCCTTTTTATTTTCTTATAATTCTCTCTTTTTCACATCGATTTACATTTTGTTATGAAGCGAAAATTAGTGTAGCATGGAGCTTTCAAGCATGCTATAATGAATCTTGAAAAAAACTGAATAAATCTATTTTATAAACTAATTTTTTTTGTAACTTTTTTATGAACACTTACCGGAAAATATGTATTTTACCTATTATAAGGAGTCCGAAAATGAAACCGATTGATAAAAAAAATGTATTTTTTCAATATATTGACCGCCTCAATGCCCCATTGGAGGTATTTATGCTGGAGGAAACACCTTCCGGTGCAGGGGTCAGTCCTCACTGGCATTATTACCTGGAAATGCTCTACATTCTGAAGGGTGATCTTCAGGCCCAGTGCGACAACGATTTTTACATGCTGCATCCCGGTGATCTGATCCTTTTTTATCCCCAGGCGGTTCACTCTATGCACCGTGCACCGGAGTCGAAGGAGGATGTCGAATATTTTGTGATTATGATCGACCTGAATTTTTTAAATATCACAAATGAATACCGGACCCGTTTTTCCAAGCTGTTCCGGATCGCATACCAGCAGAACCCGGATTATATCCATTTCCGCCGTACGGAGCTTCAGGAGCTTCCTATTCTGCAGCTTCTGTCCCACAGTCTGGAGGAAAAACGAACACATTCCTACGGGTATGATGTACTGATCTGTTCCAATATTGCTTCTCTGCTGACCTATCTGATGCGGTGCCTGCAGAAAAAGGGCGTGGATACAGACACCATCATTACTGCACCGGACGATTGTGATGCCTCGATCTACTCTATTTCCAAATACATCGAGCAGCACTGCGGAGAACCTCTGCGGGTACATGAGCTGGCACAGATGTGCGGCATGAGCTATTCCTACTTTGCCAAACTGTTCCGGGAAACCTACAATCAGTCCTGCAAGGAATATATCGAATTTACCCGCATCAACAAGGCAACCGACCTGCTTCTTTTTACCAATCAGGATCTGACCTATATCAGTCAGGAGACAGGCTTTGCCGATTGCAGCCATCTGATCCGCACCTTCAAGAAATGGAAAGGAATGACACCAAAGCAATGGAAGAAAACTCTTAAATAACGAAAAATAAGAAACTTTTTAGTTTTCAAACGGTCATTTTATGGTATACTTGTTATCATGTGACTTGGAAGGGTTCTTTCCCTATACGGAAAGGAGACACTATGAACTATTGGCATAATTTTACCGGTCATCTGAAAACGATCCTGCACCACAAGAATCTGGTCCGCCATTACTGTTTTAAAGCAGGCCTTTACAAGCAGGGGATCATGCACGACTGGTCAAAATATTCTCCCACCGAGTTCATTCAGGGAGTAAAGTATTATCAGGGTGGAAAGCGCAGTCCCAATTACGGAGAGAAAATGGCAAAGGGATACTCCTCTGCCTGGCTTCATCACAAGGGACGTAATCGTCATCATTTTGAATATTGGATCGATATGGCGATCGATCCAAAGGAGGGCCTGCAGGGCATGCCAATGCCTACACGTTATGTTCTGGAAATGTTCTGTGACCGTATCGCTGCGAGCAGAAACTACAACCGCGAAAACTACGACGACTCCTTTGCACTTGCTTATTATGAAAAAAATAAAGACCACTATCCACTGCATCCGGAGGCACGGGCACTTTTGGAGAAGCTGCTCCATATGCTTGCCGAGGAAGGGGAAGATGCAACCTTCTCCTATATTCGCATGGAAGTAGATTGGAAACATTCTCCCAAGCATTAATCCGATCCCTGAACCCGGAATGATCATCGGTGTTTCCAATCGAAAAGATATTATCTGCAGCCCACAAGCTGCAGGCTTTTGGAAAGGCAGAAAATGTATTATGAGCAAAAAGATTATCAACTTTCTACGAAAATATAAATATATGATCCTTGTATTGTATTTCCCAATATATATGCTTTGGTTCAACTGGCTGGAGCGCCGTCAGATCCCACATTTTGCAATGATACACTGCAGACTGGATGATATGATCCCATTTTGCGAATGGTTTGCCATCCCGTATTTTTTGTGGTTCTTGTATGTATTTGTTTCTATTATTTTCTTATTTCTCCAGTCAAAGCATATGTCTGATTTTTACCGGTGCAGCGCAGTCCTGATGTTAGGCATGACTACCTGTCTGATCATTTATACCATTTTTCCAAATGCTCAGCCACTCCGCCCCGATGTTATGCCAAGAGACAATTTTCTGACACGCATCGTAGCAAGTCTTTATGAGGGCGATACCCCAACCAATGTATGTCCCAGCATTCATGTTTACAATTCCATCACAATTCATGTTGCACTGTTCCAGAGCTATGCCCTGCAAAATAAAAAAGGCTGGAAGACAGCCTCTCTGGTGCTCTGCATCCTGATCTGTCTTTCAACCATGTTTCTCAAGCAGCACTCCATTATAGATGTAGGATGTGCCATACTATTATACATTTTCTATTATATGGTCGTGTACCGTTCGGAGTTTTTCGCCCTCAAACGAAATATTCCTGCACAGACCCCTTCCAAAACAAACTGTTAGTTACAACGTCATTCAGTCGATTGGTGCACACACATCCATTAACCATTCTGCCTCGTTGCGGTCCAGATATGGCGAAATAGTTTCATACACCTTTTCATGATATGCGTTTAACAGCTTCTTATCCTGTTCTGTCATCTGCTCCGGCGCAATGGCATCCCGGTCAAACGGAGCCATAGTCAGCGTTTCAAACCCTAAGAATTCTCCAAAAGCATTTTTTTCCTTCTCAACACAGAGAATCAGATTTTCCAGACGGATACCAAACTTTCCTTCCAGATACACCCCGGGTTCGTCCGATGTGATCATCCCCGGCTGCATTTCCACGTTACCGTCCGGCTGTGCCAAAATACGATAACGGATCGCATTGGGCCCCTCATGGACATTCAGCAGACATCCGACACCATGACCGGTGCCGTGGTTAAAATCACACCCCATATTCCAAAGAGGCTGTCTCGCCAAAATATCTAAAGCCACACCACTGCAGCCTTTCTTAAACTTTGCCGCTGCCAGACGAAGATTTCCACAGAGTACCGCTGTATAATATTTCTTCTCTTCTTCTGTTGCTTTCTGTCCCAACAGAATCGTCCGGGTAACATCCGTGGTTCCCTGCAGATAATGGCCACCGGTGTCCAGAAGAAGAAATCCCTCCGCCAGCAGACGGGCATCCGTCTCCTCTGTAGCACTGTAATGAACGATAGCACCATGAGGTCCATATGCGGCAATCGGATCAAAACTCGGTCCCAGATAATCTCCTACACTCCCCCGGAATGCCTCCAGCTGTGCCGCTACCATCCTCTCGGTCAACGGCATCTTCTGAATATTCTGCTTGAGCCAATAAATAAAACGGGTTAATGCCACACCATCCTTAATATGCGCAATACGTTCTCCCGAAATCTCCGCAGGATTTTTTACCGCCTTCATCATTTTGACAGGATTGATCACACCAATAATTTTGGCACTTTCCGGCACCACGCTAGCCAGCCGGTAATTTGCCACATACATATCCATTGCCACACGGCTGCCTTCTTTGACCCCGGCCAGATAATCATACACATCATCATATTCCCGCAGAATAACACTGTCCCTCGCCAGCTCCTGCCGCAAACGGGAGCTGAAAGCACTTTTATGCGCAAACAAAAAGCATTCCAACGGCTTAATGACCAGATATCCCAATACTACCGGACTGCAATGGATATCCTCTCCGCGGATATTCAAAAGCCATGCAATATCATCCAGAGATGTAATCACCAGCATATCCGCCCGTTTCTTTTCCAGCCATTTGCAAACGGCATCCAGCTTCTCTCCGCGGGTCACTCCCGTAAACTGCGGTGCAAGACTGTACGCAGGCTTTGCTTCAATTGCCGGACGGTCCGGCCACACCATACCTGCCAGATCAAAATCCGTAATCAGTCTGCCTCCCTTACCCTCCACGATCTTTTTGAGCTGCAGGGCATAAAATGCATCCACCATACGCCCGTCAAAACCAAGGCTCTGTCCCGGCTGAATATGCTGCGCAATATATTCAAAAATCTTCGGAACTCCCGGCTCTCCCATCCGGAATAACGTGATCCCGCTGCCCGCAAGCTGCTGCCGGGCCTGAAGAAAATACCTGCCATCGGTCCACAGACCGGTCTCTGTCCTGCTTACCAGCATATTTCCCGCAGATCCGGTAAACCCGGACATATATTCCCGGCATTTAAAATAATCTGCCACATACTCCGAACCATGGAAATCATTGGTCGGAATATAATAATAATCAATCCCATACTGCTGCATCAGATTTTTTAATAATGCTAATTTTTCCGTCACCTTCATCTCTCTTAACCCACCTTTCAAAATACCAATTTATAATTTTAGTATTTGTACGTTCTTTTTAAATTATAACCCTTTTCTTCTGCTCTACATGGTTTTCAGAATATTACTCAGCTCTGCAAACTGCTCCAGCGACAATGCCTCGCCCCGGATCGTCTCGGAAAGTCCCATCTGTCTCAGAGCCTCTGCTGTCTGCTGCTTTGTTACCGGCAGACCGGCATCATTCCCAAGGCCATTTTGAAGCGTTTTCCTTCTCTGGTTAAATGATGCCCGGATCACCCGGAAGAAAAACTTCTCATCCACAACCTTTACCGGTGGCTCCTGATGACAAGTCAGCCGGATCACCGCAGAACCAACCTTGGGCCGTGGCATAAAGCAGTTCGGCGGTACATTGGCGGTAATCTCCGCCTCGGAATAATACTGTACTGCCAGAGACAATGCACCGTAATCCTTTGTTCCCGGTCCTGCCTGCATCCGCTCTGCCACCTCCTTCTGTACCATAACTGTCACACTTGCTAATGGCACATGACTTTCAAAAAGTGCCATAATGATCGGGGTTGTTATATAGTATGGCAGATTTGCCACCACCTTAATCGGTCTGCCCTCGTTATATTCCTGTGCGATCTTTCCAATATCCAGCTTCAGAATATCCTCATTCACCACCGTCACATTATCATACTCCTTTAACGTATCTGCAAGGATTGGCAGAAGTTTTTTATCAATCTCAACCGCCATCACCTTTCCTGCATGCTCACAAAGATACTGCGTCATAGTTCCGATACCCGGACCGATCTCCAGCACGAAATCATCCTTCGTAATATTGGAAGACTCCACAATACGCTCCAACACATGGGTATCGATCAGAAAATTCTGACCAAACTTCTTCTGAAAATGAAAATCATATTTCTGTAAAATCTCTATGGTATTCTGCGGATTTCCTAATGTTGCCATAACCGCTCCTTTCTATATAATACGATACATCTTTTTTGCATTTTCCTCTGTGACGCGGATCACTTCTTCCCTGTCAATCCCCTTGATCTGTGCGACCGCATCCACCACATAAGTAAGCTGCCGGGAATCATTGCGCCTGCCCCGGTTGGGTACCGGAGTCAGATATGGGCTGTCCGTCTCCAGCAAAAGCTGCTCTAACGGTGCCTCCTTCACAACCTCCACAAGCTTCCTGCCGTTTTTGAAAGTAACCACACCTCCAATGCCCAGATAAAAGCCCTTTCTAAGATAAATTTTTGCCGTCTCCACCGTATAAGAAAAGCAGTGGATCACGCCACCCTGACTCCAGTCACAATGCTCGTCCATGATCTGCAGGGTATCCTGCGCCGCATCCCGGCTGTGAATGATCACCGGCATTTTTGTTTCCTTTGCCGCCTCAAGCTGGCGAATAAACCATTTCTTTTGAAGTTCTCTGTCCGGCTCATCATAATAATAGTCCAGACCAATCTCTCCTATCGCCACAACCTTCGGCTCTCCGGTCAGCCCTTTCAGCCATTCTATCGTTTCATCTGTCATTTCCGGCACACCATCGGGATGAACTCCCACGGCACTATATACAAAATCATGTTTCCTGCTTAACGCCACGGCGTCCTTTGTGGACTGAATGCTTGCGCCAACTTCCACAACATTGCCTACTCCGGCGTCACGCAGGGAAGCCAGCAGTGCCTCCCGGTCCTCTGCAAACCGTTCATCCATATAATGTGCATGTGTATCAAAAATCATCCTTTTCACCATGTCTTTCTAAATAAAAATCCCCAATGTCTGCATTCTATCATACCACAGATCATTGGGGACGTCATCGTTCATTTTAATTTATAACGGAAAATCCGAATTAAACAAACAGGAAAAATATCAATGTATCGATCAGAAATACCGGGATCAGACAGCTAACGGACCATGCCATATATCCAAAGAAAGAAGGCATCTTAATTCCGTTTTCCTCCGCAATGGAACGAACCATAAAGTTCGGTGCGTTACCAATGTATGTGTTGGCACCCATAAATACGGCACCACATGAGATTGCCATCAGGAAGATCTTCGGAATGGTTCCATCCAGTACCTTGACCATTGTGCCACCCGTCAAAGCGGAATGTACTGCTGTGGTGAAGAACACCAGATAGGTTGGTGTATTATCCAAAAAGCTGGACAGGAATCCGGTCATCCAGAAGAACTGCCATGGCTTCTCAATACCAAGCTCGCTTCCTCTTGCCTTGAGGATCAGGAGTGCCGGAATCATTGTAATAAAAATACCGATGAAGAGAACTGCCACTTCCTGAATGGCATCCCATGTAAAGTGATTCTCCTCACGCACCTCTTTCTTCGTGGTGCGGAAAGAAAGGAATGCTGCAACAAGGATCATTACCATTTCCAGAATAGATGCATAACTTAACTCAACCTCTCCGTAGAAATGGATACCCTTTGCAAAAAACGGCACCTGCTGTGGCAGTACACCGCTTAAGATAACTGCTGCCACGATCACGATCATAAAGATAATGTTGTGAGCACCGGTCAGACGCAGTTTCTTTTTCTCCTCACTTGTCTCCGGCTTGAGACCATCTGCCACATCCTTCTTGTATGCGTTATTATCAATAATGAAGAATAACAGAAGCAGAATTGCCACATTGAGCAGCATAACCGGCAGAAGATTTAAGCTCCAGAAGAAACTGACGCCATTGTTAAATCCCATCAAAAGCGGCGGATCACCAACCGGTGTCAGACAACCGCCGATATTGGATACCAGAAAGATAAAGAAAATAACGATCTGTGCTTTACGCTGACGCCATTTATTGGCACGGATCAGCGGACGGATCATTACCATACTTGCTCCGGTGGTACCGATCCAGCCGGATAACGCGGTACCGATCAACAGCAACAGCACATTGAGCTTCGGGGTTCCCACCAGATCACCCTCCAGCACGATATTACCTGCGACGCAGAACAATCCAAACAGCAATACGATAAATCCAAGATAATCACCGATAATGGACTCTAAAACCTGCTCCCAAGCTGTTCCTGCCCCAATAAATACGGCAAATGGGATCACAAAGGCCAGTGACCAGAAGATAACCGCCGCCGGCTTCCATTTTTCCCACCATTCGCCTACTACAAGAGGACAAATTGCAATACATAACAGCATTCCAACAAACGGGATACAATATGAAAGTGATAATGTGCTTCCAACACTCTCTGCACCCTTCTCCGCCGCAAACGCCACGGAAGAGTTCGCCATCAAAGCACATAACGCCAAGGCTGTACCCCATACCGCAGATTTTAATTTTTTCATGATCTACGCCTCCATATTTCATCATAAATTTGCGCAAAAAAACGCACGGCAGAAAACTCATCTCATTTTCTACCGCGCACATTTTAACACATTATTTCATAAAAAAACAACCATTTTTAATAAGATGAAACAGTCTTGTTTTGTGCATAATGTCCATAAGCAGTTCTATTTAGAACTTTGATGGTTGAGTTTCTCGTTTTCACTAAGACTTACCCGGAAAAAACGCTTCATTAACTGCACTTTATCAAAGGGGAGCAAAGGATATAAATAATTACGTCCATTGATCGTACGGGTACACAGCGGAGTTACGATCAATATCACAGTTCCTGCCAGAAATCCCCAAAGACCAAATATTCCCGTCAGGATCAGAAGCTGTATTCTCATAAACTTGATCGCATAACCTAATTCCATATTACTCTGACTGTAATTGGCAATGGCCACAAACGCCATATAAAGCATGATCTCCGAATTAAACCAGCCCGCCTTTACCGTATAATCCCCAAACACAATGCCCGCAATAATACTCAGCGGAGTATTCAGCATATTGGGCGTATTCACCGCCGCCATCCTCAGACCGTCGATCGCCACCTCCAGGATCAGAAGCTGCGCCACCGGCGGAATATACATGGGATCCTGTATCTTTATAAATTCAAAGGCATGAGGCACCCAATCCTCATGCTGCATCAGCAGGATAAAGACCGGCGTAAGAAAGATCGACACCACATTAATAAGGAACCGGCTGAACCGCAGATACGTCCCTGTCACCGGAGGAAAATAATAATCATTGGCATCCTCTATAATCTCAAACAGGGAGGTGGGCAGAATCATCGCTGCAGAAGAATTGTCACACAGGATCACAATGCTTCCCTCCAGAATACATGCTGCCGTGGTATCCGGCCGTTCCGAAAACTTAAACTTCGGAAACGGATTCAGCCAGCCCTTTTTAAAAATACATTCTCCCAGACTCTCCTGGTTCATCGTCAGAGAATCCACGTCAATGCCCCTCAGACGCTTCATAAGCTCCCGGAGCACACCGGGATTCACACGGTTACGCATATAACAGACCGCCACATCCGTCTTAGAGCTTCGACCGATATCCACCAGCGTAAAGGATAACTCCGGATCACGGATACGCCGGCGGATCAGGGCCATATTCGGAATCAACGATTCGATAAATCCGTCTCTCGCCCCCCGGAGTACCTTATCCTTGTCCGGCTCGTCCACACTGCGGCCGGGATATTCCCGGAAATCCAGTGCCAGAATAATGTCATAGCCCTCCACCAGCAGGCAGCTCATACCGGAAAGCACCGCTTTCACAAAAGCCTCCTGATCTGCAAGCTTCATCAGGTCCAGATACGGGATCTCCTGCTGTAAAAAGTCCGCAAAATCTTCCGGCATCTGTTCCGGCGTGATCTTGTAAAAGAACTCCATCACCTTCTCCGAAACCTCACCCTTCAAAAATCCGTCTACCGTATAAAATGCCGCCTGTCTGCCACCGATCACAAAACGCCGGCGGATCAGATCAAAGCTGTCCTCAATGCGAAGCAGCTTTTTAATCTCCTCATCCCGTTTTTGAAAATTGCCCTGAAATATGTCCGCCATATGCATCCTCCATTCCGCAGACGTCTGCGGCACAATATTTTTAAACCTGTTCTGTCGAACCATAGTATGTCCTGTTTTTATCCGATCAATACATGCCAGGCGTTGACATTCCATCCGGTGTCGTCTAAAATTTTAATCAGGAGGTGAACCTTATGTCCATCTGTGACAACGACGTTATATTATTCCATCAGGCATGCCGCAAGATCATCCATCAGGAACGTGCCTCCATGGGCATTGGCACCCTGTCCGAAAAAACGGTCCATGCCGTTCTCAAGGCATTTTATGAATCGGATCCGGAGCATCAGGAGATTCCTGTCGAAAATTTTGTCGCAGATATTTTACGGGATGGAGAGATCATCGAGATCCAGACCAGAGGCTTTAACAAGCTGCGCCGCAAGCTGGACACCTTTTTAAAATATTATCCGGTCACCATCGTATACCCGATCGTCCACACCAAATATCTTTACTGGATCGATGAAGAAACCGGAGAAATTTCTTCCAAAAGAAAATCTCCGAAAACAGGCACCATTTACGATGCCGTTCCGGAGCTTTATAAAATAAAAATGTATCTGAATAATCCAAATCTTCACCTGTGTCTGGTTCTCATCGACGCCGATGAATACCGCTTATTAAACGGCTGGAGCCGCGACCGCAAAAAGGGCTCTTCCCGTTTCGACCGGATTCCTACGGAGCTTGTAGATGAATTTTATATTGGCGGACCTGCCGATTATAAATGCTTTATCCCGGAGGGACTTCCCAATGATTACACCTCAAAGGATTTTGCCAAAGCTGCCCGCATACCGGTGGGGTATGCCCAGACACTGTTGGGAATCCTGTATTCCCTGAATATTGTGGAACGTACCGGCAAAAAAGGCCGGGCGTATACATACCGAAATATATTATAGTAGAAAGGATGTATCAAATGAAAAAGAATATCAGAAAAATAACAGCACTTTTATTAACTGCCGCTTTGGCACTGTCCGCTTTTTCGGTCAGTCCGGCACAGGCTGCCGGGAAAAAGAAAGCGGCCTTTGATCCCAATGGTAAATATCATGCAACCCTTGGCATCCAGACCTGCACCAATCTCTGGCTGACTCATATGGGTTATTATGAAAAGTCTCAGAACAGCTATTACAATACCAAAAATGCAGACAATCTCATGTACACGGACAAAGAAACAAACAAAGACACTGCGGCTACCGGCACTCTCACCAATGCAGAAATCGCCGGCAACGGCACCTATACCGTCAAGCTGGAGGGACTGGATTCCATGAATGAAACAGACATCTCCCAGCTTCACATCGCCACGGATATTCCGTTAAATGATAAGGTTAAATTTACCGATGTCAAGGCATCGATCAACGGCAGAGAAATCCTGAGCTTCGATGAAGGTGTTCCGGAAAACGAAGAACCTTATCTGCAGGGTGGTATGGTCATTCTTCTGTTGAATCACTGGCGTGCTGAGCTTGTCAAAGAAGTCGCTGCCAAGGGACTTTCCGAAACCGCGGAAAGCGGCTGGAAGCTTTTGCAGGGAACCGGTGATGAGAATGTGGAAATCACTTTTACCGTATCCGGTTTTGATTATGACAATCCTGACGCAGTTGCAGCCGACGAAACTTCCGCCTCTGAAAACCAGCCTTCCTCCAGCGAAACAGAGAATCCCTCCGGCAATTCTTCTGTGCCGTTTTATCCAATTGCCGTAGCAGTTATTATCTTAATTGTGATTTTCGGAGTCATTATTGTGAGAAGAAAATAAAAGAAAGAAAAATTCAGACATTCCGGTAACGGTAAATGCTTAACAGCATACCGTACAATGCCAGAGTCTCTGCAATACCGCTATAATCCTCCGTGCCAATCCCCCCAAAGACCGGTATCAGCCCAACATAATGATTTCCCGGTGTCAGGCTGAACGCCTGTGCCGCCGCATAAAGAATCCGGAGTAAAATAACAAATCCAATGGATACTCCTAACAATCTGCCGGTGCGGTCTGACTGTCTCCATGCCTTTTTTACCAGCCAGACGGTAAATACTGTCAACGCTCCCAGTACAAACACCACCGGCAAAATTCCCACATAGGCCATAAGGGTATTCAAATCTCCATGCGTAATATATAAATACACCTGTTCTGCAGAATATTCATTCTGCGCCAGCTTCTGCGTCAGAATGTCACTGGTTCCGATCCATTTGATCCCCTGCATCATCTGCACATGAAATAACTGCAATGCCGAAACCTGATCGTCCCCCACAATCGTTTTCCACAATGCACTGTATTCCCGCCTCCGTTTCTCCGAGAAGAACAAAAACATGGTGTTCCAGCCTGCATGATGATAATATACGGACCACCGTGCATGACAGACTACCGCAAAATCATACAACATGTAGATTCCCTTTGCCAGCACAAGCGCAACTCCCGTGATCCGGACCGTTTTCCTCTTGGGCAAAGAAATTATATTCAGCTGTACTGCCATCACAAACACAAATGCCAGATATAACGCCGTTGTCCAAAACGTGAAATTTCCCCAGCTTCCCAGCTCACTGTCCGTCACCGACCAGTCAAAGGAGAGTACAAGGGGCAATGCCATTGCCAGAAGAGACTTCTCCATCTGATGCGGTTTTCCTTTCCAGTAAGAAATCATCAGTCCGTAAATCGGGACATACAATAAATAATACCTTCTGGTGATCCAGCCCTTTTCCCCTCCCAGTAAGTGCTGCACCGTATCATCCAGAACCGGACAGATATTTCCCCCAATCCCTGTCCGGTGTATCAGATACCATACCGGAGTGATCATCAGTATCAGTCCTGCCCATACACTGAACTTCTGATATTTGGTGTACGAAATATAGGACACAGCCGTCAAAACGATAATACACAAAAACAAGTCGATCCAGTTAATCTGTATTCTCCGGGGTAATGCAGCAGAAACAAGTGACCAGAGCTGCCCCCGCATATCCCGTTGAATACAATAAACCAACGCCATGCCAAGTCCCAATATAAAAAGCATTCCCAGCCACGGAAGCAGCACCTTTTCCGGACGATGGATCTGATCCAGCGCCTTTCCGGTCTCCACAGGATCTCCCATTTGTTCTACGGCAGCTTTCATCGCTTCCGCCCTCGTCATGCCTGTTGAGATCCGGTATTCCGTTTCATCATCAATATGATCCTCATATTCCCGGTAAATTTTCTGCCGTACCGGGCGGTACTGCAGCTGCTCCGTCAACCGGGAAAGATATTGCAGCTTTTGATCCCCCTCCGCTATCGTACCCTCATCGTCCCGTAATACATTATCTCTGTCATTTCCTTGATCTATCCTGCTCATCGTATCACCCCCATCATATTTTGATACCGTATGCGGTCAGTCAAGCTGCAGCTGCATTACATGCATCACAGCTCCCGCATACTCCGCCCACTCCCCTTTTTTGCGCTCCAATTCCTGCCTGCCATCCTTGGTAATCTGATAATAGATCCTTTTCTTCCCGGCTGCTTCCCCCTCATAGGATTGCAAAAATCCGCTCTTTTCCAGAGAATGCAGCAACGGATATAGCGTGCCAACCTTCATCTCAAAGACATCCTGAGAACGTTTCCGAAGCTCCTCAATCATCTGGTAGCCATACATATCCTGATCCTTCAATAGCTGTAGCAACAGCATCGTATTACTGCCTGACAATAAACTTTTATCCATTGTGAATCTCCATCCTTTCCTGATATTTTCCCAAAACAATATCGACCATCGATATAATAGATTATATATCGATGGTCGATAATTGTCAACGGATTTTAAAAAAATTTGCACCTAAAAATATAGCCAACCTAAAGTAAAATTTAGACTGGCCATATTCTTGATCATTTGATTTAGAAAAAGATGTTTGTTATTTGTTTGCTCTTATTTGCTTATTGTCTTTTCACTGTTACAGTTCCCAGCACTTCCTTCGTCATGCAGTTACGCACCAGGAAAGTCAGCGTATCCGGAAGCTCGGCTGTTCTGTACTGATCATGCTCTGTCAGCGCACCGTCTTTGCCCATGGAATCGTCTCCATAACCGCCCTCACTCGCAATCTCATTTCCATCCCCATCGAGAAGATAGAAGCACACATCGGAATCTTTGGTTTTGATCCATTTATCCCATGTCTGCGCTTTCGGGTCTGTTGTGTGATACTTCACGGTACAATTCATATTCAATGCACTCTTCTCAAAATCAATCCCATCAAGAACCAGCCTGGTTCCCTTTATGGTTTGTTTTTTCTCCGGCAGATAAGAAAGTGTTTCTGCCTTTCCGGACTGATCCTTTAAAGTAAAGGAAATGGAATCCTTCAGCTCCCGTTCCTCCTGATCCGGTGTATAAACAACCGTATCACAGGAATAGTCCAGCTTTTGCATCTTCGCATTATTTTCAAAGCTAATGTTATATACGAGAGTACCATCGGCCTCTGTCTGGTAATCCATAGACTGGGAAGCCACATCATCTGCCCTGATCCACATTCCAACCTCCACACATGTCTTATTCATGCGCTTTGCGTACTGTGCGATCGTTTCCTTTCCGGTATCCTCTCCTGCAATTTTCAGCTCCGATGCATAGAATGTATTTCTCTCGGACCAGCACTCTGCCGGCACCAAAAGATACTTGTCACTGGCCGGTTTTGCAACTGCTTCCACATAAACCCGGTTTTTGTCACAGAGAGCTTCTCTCACGGAAAAATCGGCATATGCAGACTGTTCCGTATTGCTTCCCGGCGTCTGTTCCACATCGGTCTCCCTGAGCTTTTCTGCCTGATCCCTGATCTCCTTTGTTTCCCCCGAAAAAAGAGATAAGATGCTGGTATGGTTGATCGCCGCATATGCTGCTCCAACCCCCTGTGTGACCACCAGACATGATAATACCGCCGCCACGGCTATCTTTTTACAAGTCCAGAATTTCTTCATATCGTTTTGCTCCTCCGTCTGCATTCTTCGAAGGGTTTTCTGATTAAGAATACTCTCTGGTTTAACTTCCTGTTGGTAGACATCCTTCAACAACCGATCCATTTCATACTTCATAACCTCTTCCCTCCAAATACAATCTGATATTTTGTCTTGCTTTGGCCAGGCGGCTCAGCACTGTTCCCCTTGGTATGTGTAGTATTCCTGCAATCTCCCCGGTGGAATAGTCCTGCGTATAATGAAGAAGAACCACCACTCTCTGTTTGTCCGGCAGCTGCTTAACGGCTGTCATCACATCACGCCCCACTTCCTGCTCCAAAATATTGCTCAGTGGATCGTTCTGCCCGCTGATCACCCATTCTGCGCTCTCATAACTGACTTCCGGTATCAATTCTCTCCGACGTTTGTCCTTTTTCGTCCGGTTTTTCCATAGGTTGACAGAAATACCCATCAGGAAGCTCTTGATATTGCCACCGCGATCCAGTCTGTGGCCGATCTGAATCGCTTTCACAAAAGTATCCTGATAAAGATCATCCGCCTCTTCACGACTCCCGGTCAGGTGAAAGCAGAAACGATAAATGTCATCTCCATATTCCTGTATGATCTGTTCCATTTCCTGTGATGACATCTGCTGACACCTCCTGTCCGGTTTCCCGTATTTTGATCTTCACCTATATATTGTCGTGAGAATGTTTTTGATTCATTTCCTCAGGAAGTCTAATTTTTTATCTCCTTTCTCTATTTTGTTTTGAATACCGCATTTTTACTAAGTCCTCTCTTACGCAGCAGCTTTTTATATTCTTTTGCCTTTTTCTTTGGCACATTTACAACTGCTTCAGAAGAAGTCTTTGCAAAGGCTTTCTTGCCTATTGTCTTGGCTTTTAATTTCTCTGTCTCAATGACAATTTCTTTCAAATTTTTACAACCTTCAAAAGCCCGCTTTCCGATGGAAACAATCTCTTTTCCGATTGTAATTTTTTTCAACTTCTTATTTTTGCGAAAAGCATTGTCCGCAATGGATGTCACCTGATATTTTACGCCATTTACTTCAATACTTGATGGAATTGTAATGGACGCTTTCCCTGTTTTCTTCGTAGAAATATACGTCACCGTTGGCTTTTTGTCCGTTGTACCGGTCACCTTATACGTTGCTCCCGTCTCATCCGTGAGTTTGCTGTCTTTTTTCTCCGTTTTCGGAACGGAAGACTGTTTTGCAGATGATTGTGCCGTCTCCTGCGGCGCTGCTGTCGGAATCGGAGTCGGCGCACCCGGTGCCGGCGTTGGCATATCCGGTACTGGAGTCGGCGCACCCGGTGCCGGCGTTGGCATATCCGGTACTGGAGTCGGCGCATCCGGTGCCGGCGTTGGCGTTCCCGGTACAGGAGTCGGTATATCTGGTGTCGGGGTCGTTGTTCCCGGCGTCGTTGTCGGCGCACCTGTGGCAGGGGTCGTTGTTCCCGGCGTCGTTGTCGGCGCACCTGTGGCCGGGGCCGTTGTTCCCGGCGTCGCTGCCGGTGCTCCGGAGGCCGGGGTCGTTGTTCCCGGCGTCGTTGCCGGTGTACCTGTGGCAGGGGTCGTTGTTCCCGGCGTCGCTGCCGGTGCTCCGGAGGCCGGGATTGATGTGACCGGAACCGATGTAGCCGGCACTACTGTCGGTTTTACCGTAGGCTGTGGCTTCTCCACTTTAGGTAATACCGTGCTTTCTTTCGTAATCTCTTTCGTTCCCTGCGCATCTCCAAACAGTTTTCCACAGTCTTTACAGAGATAATATTCTTTATTGCCTTCTTTGGATTCCGTCGCTGCAACAGCATCTACTTTTACCAGATCATGACCGCACGCCGCACGTTGAACCTGCACCTTCGCCATAATATTTTCATAACTTTGTGCATCTTCACCGGTATAAACGACATCTATTGTCACACTTTCCTTTTCCGGAATATCCATGCCTATGCTATCTTCGGAAATTTCCCAGCCGTTTTCCAGCTTCAGCATATCCTGTGTTACCTTCTTCTGCGTAAATGGAACCGAGGCACTTGCTTCCGGCACATTATCCGGCTGTGCTGCTTTCGCAATCGTATACTCTTTCTCCGCCTTGACATCTCCCTGTGCGAGCACTGCAGTAATAGTACCCACCGAAGTGATATCCGTCGTAGTTTTTCCGTCACGCAAATACTGAATATCGGCTGGTTCAATCCCAAGTGCTGTCCACGCATCCTCATAGTCCACATCCGCACCGTGCTCCTTCTTGTCATAAACTGCGGAAGCCACTTTCAAAACTGCGTTTGCCTGATGATCTTCTGCCCATTTACAAGTTGCAGTCAGTGTATCGTCCTTTGCTGTATAGGTAAATGTATGTGTTTCTTTGCTATCCTTTTCATTGGTGTATGCTTTGGTACAGTTTACATAACCATCATACACTGTGTTTCCTTCTTCCTTCACCAACGTCGGATAAGCATCTCCCGTTTCTTCCGAGAGCTTCTGATACCAGGCTTGCGTTCCATCCGAAATCTTATCATTTAAAAGATAGCAGATTTCCCCGGATTTGAAAATTTCTGCCGTTCTTCCGATACCGGCACGAATCTCTGTATCTTCTGTCTCCACATTTTCTGTCGCATCATAGTAACAATTTGTAATCGTTCCATAGTTTCCGGCGATTGGGAAAAGAATCTTGCTTTCATCCGGTTTTGTAGAAAATTTTTTAAATATTGACGTATCAAATTCATTCTTAACCGCCAGACAGTTACGGATCTCTCCCAGGTTCACACCGGCTACCGTACCCATCGGATCATAACCACTCTCGTAAATACCACTAGTAGAAACACAATTTAGCGTAATCTTACTTCCTGCTACCTTACAATTCTCGATCAGGCCACGGTTAATCCCGCAGATTACACCCGCCGAGCCTCTGCCGTAATATTTTTCAATTTCATCCTCCGAACCCGGCAGCCAAATATCTTCGATACAGAGATTCCGGATCGTCCCCTTCAATGTACGACAGATGGCACCGGTAGCATTTTGTTCTCCCTTCATTTTTTTGATGGAATATCCGTTTCCGTCAAAGATTCCTGCGTAATCACCAATATAAATGGTTAACCTTTCGCCATTCATATCAATATCCGCCTCCAGTCTGGCATTGATATGATCATCGACAGCCGCCATCTTGAAAAAGCGGATCAGCTCTTCTTTGTCGGATATTTTCACATAGTCTGTGCCATGATCTGTAACGACATCCAGACTTTCCAGGGTCATATCCCGTGTCACACGGCTTCCCCCATAATAGCAGCTGCCATAATCATAATAATACTTGGAACTACCATCATAAGATTCCGGTGGATTCAAATACATTTTACCTGCCGGCAGAGTACTCATCTTCTCCGGAACTCCATCAATTGTCACATTATACTCCCTGACATATGACTTCATTGTAACTGTCATGTCTGATGTGATCTCGGTTTTTTCATTAAATTCCGTGCCATCCTTCGTCTGATATGTGTAAGTATATTGGGTATCATTAAATAATTTGCCAAATGCGGTATTTTTTTCCACTTTTACCGTACAATATGGGCTTTCACTTCCGTCAAGAACAAATTGAACCGTACACAACTCTGCATCGGATTGTCGTTCCAGCTTCGACGTTTCTTCATACCATTTATAAAGATAGGATTTACCGTCAATCTCAATGACATTACTGCCCTTTCGCAGATAAGCCTCTAATGTTCCGGTTTCCGATGTTTCCAATGTACTTGACGGATACCCGTTAACCGCAGTAACTTTCCGACTCGCCGGCAGATCTGAAACCGTCAATTTTTGTAACGAATAGCCATTCCTATCCTCAAACGACGCTCCTGATGCACTACCAAGCAATCGTGCCGCACCCATCTTTAATGTCACTCTACTCCACGTTGTGGTATTTATATCTCCACCCAGAAACTGATAATCACCATAATAAACCAGGTTAGACATATAACAATTGATCGCGCCTCCCAGCATATGCCATTGTTCCAAATAATTTATGTTTGCGCCCCATGCCGTTAGCGTTCCCGACTCCATCGTAAAACTTCCACCGACACTAGAATATTCGTCAGAACCGCCTCCATGAAGCAAATAACCTGCATTATTTATCTCCAAAGAAGAACCCGGTGTGCCGGCATCTTCACGGACAGTCAGCTGACCATACAGTTTAAAAATAACGGAGGTATTAACTTTTCCATTTCCTTTATCTAACACCGGTATGGTAATGGTATTTTTCCCTTTAAGATACAGGTTCGCTGCCCCCATAATCTCCATAAATGGGAACAATTGGTCTCTCTCATCATCGCTGGCACAACCTTTGATATCAAGATCATACAGATCATCATTTTGAATATTTACGTTGTCTAAGATCACATTTGCCTTCACTCCATCCGCCACCGTAATATGTACATCCATATAAGTGCCATTGATCTCATTGCTCCCTGTGATCGTGTAAGTACCGTCTTCCGTGATATTAATCTCGATGATCGTTACTTCATGTTTCGTGCCGCCATAATCCGCAATGGTCTTCTCGGTAAGTAATTCCGTATCTTGAAGATTATAGGTAACATTTTTTTCTGCCTGAACGCTTACCTCCTGTGCATATGCGTGGGTTACCGGAAATACCGGGACTCCCGTCAGTACCGTTGCTGAAAGAGTACCAATACATACCGCTTTCGTCCATTGCTGCTTTAAATTTTTCCGGATTCTTTTAATCTGAGACTGATTGTTGTTAAAATAAAACTTTTTATGCATACTTTCTCTCCATTTCCTTTCGATATTTCCAATATCGGTCTCCGAAAACTTTCGTTTCGCTGTTCCATGGTTTTTCCGCACTTGTATAATGAATAATACAGGGATTTTCACGATAAAGCTCCTCAAAAAGTTTTCTGTTGTTTACATTTTCCTTTGCCAACTGCTCCGGGATATAGGTCATGTAATTCCATCGGCAGTCCACATTTTTCACTCTTCCATCGAACACAATATTTAAGACATCCTGGTCATTGTAGTAATAATTATGACGATGAAGAATTTCAAATACCTGTTTCTGGGTAATCCTTTGTCGCACTTTTTTCAGATCCATGACAAGAACACCTGCATTAAAATAATTTTCCGGCGTTTTCATGCCAAGAGCATCTGTTCGGTAATTGTCTACATTATAGGGAAAACGATCCATGAAAATGGGCTTTTTAATCTTTGATAAAAGACGAAAATCCTCCGACCTGACAGCCGCTGCTTCGCAGTCTCCGAGCTCCACATCATATAATCCGCTGATATCTCCTTCCACGATGAGATCGCAGTCAAGATACAGTATCCGGTCATACTTTGCGAACATTTCACCAAATAGAAACAAACGATAATTGGTCTCGACCGAATAATAGGCCCCCACATCGTATGCTACCTGCTTTTCATATTGTTCCATCGAAATAAAACGGATAAAAACATTTCCTTCTTTTTCCATTTCGAGAATTCTTTTCTGACTCTCCTCACTGATATCCTTATGCAAAATAAGAACATCATACAACCGCTTTGTATCTCTGTTTTTCAACACAGAATAAAGAGCAGCTGCCAGATGTCTGGCATATTTTTCATTGGCTGCAAAACAAAGATTCACAGGGATACATGCCGGTTGAATCGCTTCCATACCTATTCTCCTCCTTTTTTATTTTTAGTGCTTACTTTAATGTTACCATAACTCCTATTTCACCACAATAGTTCCTGTAGCAACGACAGGAAATTTTGCAAAAATTAACAGGACGAAGCCTGTAACTGTTCCTAGCAGCAAATTCGTGAAGTGCCGGCTCTACGATATACTCATAAACACCGTCTACATCACCATCCTCCAACTGCGAGAAATTAGCAAATACAAATGCATACCAGAAACGAAAGAAATTATCTGTCAGCCTGTATGTTCCTCTATTGCCATTTGCCCGTTCCTTTCCTTTCGCATCAACCGAGAATTCCCGTTGGACAATCCCAAGTTCGATCAAATTTTTCAGATATACACTTGTTTTGGAAGTGTCCTCCATTAACGACCTCTGACTGATACTGTTTAAGGTTGTATTGCCAAGTGCTACCACTTCAATAACGGAATTATAAACCGGAGTTTCCCGAAGCTCCTGATGCAGCAGAAAATCAACCTCACTGTATAAAATACATCCCTTTGTTAAAATATTCCTCTTAATATTCTCCGCAACCGACAGCTTCTGATCCCATTGTTTTAAATAATGCGGAATACCTCCAAGAACGGAATACGAAATCACTTTATCCCGTTCAGAATAATCAGGAAAGAAAGACATGCGGTTTTCCTTTACAGAATTCTCTGAGCGTTTCCGTCTTGCCAACACGCCGCCTTCCATATAAAACAACAAGCTGTCCACCCTCTGCTTCATATTTATCATTTAAAAAATCAAGCTCTGCTTCTCTGCCAATAAACATAAACTACACCTCCCGGAATGCTATATCAGATATTACCAAATCACGATTTAGTAAATCATGATTTGGTAATATTCCACCCAAGATTACATAAAAAAACAAGAGGCGTAACAAAATTCTACGATGCAAAATAGGAAAAACTCAACAACCCCCTTCGTATTACAATGAAAACACATTGTACATAGGTTTATCGGCCGGAATTCGCAATATATCTTAACAGTGATAAACTATACTTTAAGTTGACTTATTGAATATCAAAATGATATCATAGAACCTGATACAATGCAGTCATTCACCATACTGATGCATGGAAACATCCCCGCATCCACTGGGGACAAAATGCCTTTTGCCCCATATCACCAAAATACAAGGAGGATAACAATGAAGAAAACGAAAAAACAACTCATTTCCGGTCTTGCAGTCCTAGGACTCCTGACCACCACGATCCTGTCGCCGGTTCAGACCGGTCGGGCTCAAGCCGCCGCCAAGATCAAGGTCAATAAGACCAAAATAACCGTATCCATCGGAAAAACCGTTACGGTAAAAGCCAAAAACATCAAAAACAACAAATTAAAAGTGAAAATCTCTAACAAAAAAATAGCAAATGTCAAAGCAGTAAAGAAAAACATCCGCATCACCGGCAAAAAAGCCGGAGCTGCAAAAATCACAGTTTCTGCAAAAGGCATGAAAAAATGTGTCATCAAGGTAACTGTCAAACCGGCTGCCAACGTAACATCCCCTGTACCGGCTGCAACCGCTTCCGCTGCGCCAAAGGCATCCAATGTGCCTGCTGCTTCCGCAAGTGCTGCGCCAAATCCTGCCGGGACAACAGCGGCAGTTCCAAGCAAGGCTCCGGACAGCAAGCCGACAGACGCTGTAGATGAGCCAAAATCCTGGGATGAATATCTGAAAGCCGGTCTGATCACGGTCGAGAATGGTATCCTTACCTCCTGCAGCGACACCATATCCGGAGAGCTTGTTATTCCGGAAGGCATAACCGAAATAAACGACAATGCGTTTAGAGGCTGCACAAAATTAACAAGCATCTCCCTGCCGGATGGTTTAAAATCTATTGAGGGCGATACATTCAAAAACTGCAGCAGCCTGACTAACATCATCATTCCAAAGACAGTATCTTTTATCTCCTCCGTTGCTTTCGAAGGAACTCCTTGGTTAAATAATCGTATGCAGACAGAGGATTTCGTGATCATTAATGATATCTTATATCGTCATGGACCAAAAACAAGTGGAGATATCGTGATCCCAGACGGAGTCACCATCATTGGAATAGACGCATTTGCCTCTTGTAAAGATCTAACCAGCGTCTCCATTCCTGATGGAGTTACAACCATCGATTGGGGAGCATTTGAGGGATGCAATAATTTAAGCAGCGTTACCATTCCTGAAAGTGTTACATCCATTGATTATTATGCTTTTGAAGGGTGTAGCAGTTTAACCGGTATTAAGCTTCCGAGCGGTATAAGCAGTATTGAGGGAGGCACATTTAAAAGTTGCAGCAGCTTGACAGCCATTGATATTCCGGATAATGTAACCCGTATTGGTTACAGTGCTTTCGAGGACTGCAGTAACTTGGAAACAATCAATATTCCTTTCGGTGTCACGGAGATTGGAGAAAATGCATTCAATGGCACGCCATATTTAGCGAATCAACTGCAAAGCAACGACTTTTTTATAATAAATGGCATTCTTTTGGATATCAGTGAAAATGTCAGTGGTGATGTTACGATTCCCGACAATGTAACTAAAATAGGAGACGAGGTTTTTGAAGAATCTACTTGGGAGGATAGTGATCATAAATTAACCTCCATCACACTTCCGGATACCATAACCGAAATCGGTAGTTGGGCTTTCGGAAACTGTGCTAATCTGGCATCCATTAATATTCCGGACAAAGTGACAACAATTGGATCCTGTGCTTTTGCCGGCTGCAGCTCATTAACATCGATCACTCTGCCTGATGGCATTGAAAAAATCAGTTCCGACTGCTTTAACGGATGTAGTGGATTGACCTCCATTAACATTCCAAACAGTGTAACATGCATTGATTACAACGCTTTTGCTGACTGCTCTAAGCTGACCACGCTCAGCATTCCAAACACTGTAACCACCATTGAAAGAGGTGCTTTTAGAAATGTTCCTCTGGTCATTTACGATGGCACCGCCACAAACTATTCTGAGTGGGATGCAGAAAAAGTGGTAAAAAGTGACGGAACGGTTCTTTACCCTTGGTAAAGTGATGATAACATTGACTATGATGATTGATTATTGATCAAACGAATCATTTGGTCTTATCATTAAGTGAGTAAACGAAAGGCTGTCGAACTATTTATTTAGTTCGACAGCCCTTTTTCATTTATCCAATCAGGACCTTTTTCCCTTCAAACGCAAATCCATAATGACGGATCCTGTCCACCGGAATTCCACGAGCTAACAGTTCAGCATCATAATTTTTCTCGGAAATCTGATCCAAAGCGGACTGTACGGTATCTTGCAAAGAAGTTTCTTCCTCCGGTTCATGTACTTTAAACTCAATAATGATTGCATTATCATTCTTATTCAATGGGGTCAGCATTACATCATATCGTCCATATCCACTTTCCCGATTAGAACGTATTTCATATTGATCCCTTAATTCTGCCAAAAGCCCTAAAACAAATCCGTGATAAAATCTCTCCGGCTGATTTTTCTCAGAAGGTTTCTTTCCGGCATCAAAGCTGCTGAAGGTAGCAAGTGTCACATCATTCATGTAAATATTCATTTCCTTTAAGCTGCCTTTTAACAATGCCTTAACAAAATCATTATAGTTCGCATCGGAGTTCTGAAACCACCCCCGAAACATTGTCATAAACATACTCAATGTCTCAATATTCGTAATCTTCAACGTGTACCATGGTTCTCTTGTAATTCCGCGGTAATCGACCTCTTCCACCTTCAGGTAGCCACTGGCAAGCAAAAGACTCCAGATCGCATTTTCATTTTGATCAAGCTGGTTATATACGATCTGCTCATCAAAATTCACAACAATCGTCTTTCCCTGCAGCAGATCCTCCATCTTCTCTTTCACGTCTGCAGATGACATCCGGATCAACCGGTTCACAAGTCCATTGGAACTGGTCGATGCCCAATATGGATATAACTTCCCTTCCTCCAGATAATTGGTGATCGACCATGGATTATAAATATCTCTTTTCTCTCCGAAAGTAAAACCATCATACCATTTTTTTACTTCCTCTTTCCTGTCCCCCATTCCATAATCATCTAATGCAGAAAAAACTTCCTCCTCTGTAAAACCGAAACAATCCGCATACAGATCTGACGTTGTTGTCACCACCCGGAGATTGTTCAAATCTGAAAAGATACTCTCTTTCGACACCCTCGTAATTCCGGTCATGATTGCACGTTCCAGAAAAGGATTTGTCTTAAATGCAGCATTAAATAAACTTCTGATCAATGATGTAAATTCATCCCAATAGCCTTGAACATATGCCTCCTGCATTGGCGTATCATACTCATCCAAAAGAACAATCACATTCTTACCGTAATATCTGCTCATATATTCGCATAGGACACTGATAGAGGTGGCCAATCTTGCATCTGACATTTCCACAGATATCTCCCGATATTCCCTCTTCTCTTCCTCGCTGAGGCAATCAGACTCTGCCAGATACCCATTTCTCCGATAAAGCCGGACGATCTCCTGCTTGATCTGCTCTTTTACATCTGACAGATTATCCGCCTTCACCGCAGCAAAGCTCAAAAAGATTACCGGGTATGTCCCCTGCAGCTTCCGATATTTTTCCTCCTCCCAGATAGAAAGCCCTTCAAACAGATCCGCCCGATTTGCATATTTATTGGAAAAGAAACATTCCATCATGCTCATATTTAAGGTTTTACCAAAACGACGGGGACGTGTGATCAATGTAATATCATCTTCCTTTTCCCACCACTCTTTGATAAAATTAGTTTTGTCAACAAAAAAGTTGTCATGCTCCCGTAAAGACGAAAAACTCTGCTTTCCTATACTGATCGTTTTTTTCATACACTCACCTGCCTCCCTCATTCGCCATCAAACATTATTAGTTATATTATAACGATATTTTTACTCCAGCACAAGTCGAAACACAGCCATAAAATGCGGCCAGAATGACAAAAATGAATGGAAATCATCCCAAAATGCCCAGTAACACGTTTCTGCCTTTCTCCATCCCTCCGAAAAAAACAAAATCCCCTGCAGACCGCTGTCTACAAGGGATTCTCTCTACTGGGCTAACCAGATTCGAACTGGTGAATGCAGGAGTCAAAGTCCTGTGCCTTACCGCTTGGCGATAGCCCATTATTCTATTGTGCTTTCCTCTGCATTTCCAGAAAAGCACCATTTATAACAAAAATCCCTGCTATATGATATAACAAGGATTCTAAGGTGGATACTGGGATTCGAACCCAGGGCCTCCAGAGCCACAATCTGGCGCGCTAACCAGCTGCGCTATACCCACCATAAATATAATGTGGCAAACTTTTCGCTGGTACGAAAAGCTGCTTACTTAACAAAATCAGAGATATCAGCAACAGCATCCTCTCTGATCAACGTGCCAGAAGGGATTCGAACCCCCGACAAACGGCTTAGAAGGCCGTTGCTCTATCCAACTGAGCTACTAGCACAAAGAGCGGGTGATGGGAATCGAACCCACGTATCCAGCTTGGAAGGCTGGTGTTCTACCATTGAACTACACCCGCATAAATTGGAAAGCCCAAAATCAACTTCCCTATATTAAATTTATAACTTGCGTCACAATCGGGGTGACAGGATTCGAACCTGCGACCCCCTGATCCCAAATCAGGTACACTAGCCAAACTGTGCCACACCCCGAAAAGTTTTAAGTCATTTCCGTGACGCAAGTAAGAGTATATTATACTCGGCTCAAAATGTCAACACTTTTTTTCGATTTTTTTTAATTTTTTTCATCTTTTTTTTCAAGAAAGCTTCGAAAGCCCTTTTCTACCTGCTTTCGCGGCAACATAACACGATGTCCGCATCCCATACATTCCATTTTTATGTCCATACCAACCCGCACCAGCTTCCAGCGATTTTCTCCACATGGATGCTGTTTTTTCATTTTGATCACATCACCAACATGAAGTTCCATCCTTATTTCCCCGCTTTCTTATTTTATTTCCTGTAAGGATTTTCTCTCATCATAACATTTCTACTATATTTTTGTAAATATCTGTATAAACAGTTCTTTTTCCACACAAGGAAAAAACTACTTGCATACATTCCGAAAAGGATGTATATTATACTTCATAAAGTAGTTTTTAATACTATGTGTATTGTATTTGTAAACCATTTTTCATTACATGGATAATTCAATAGAACGGAGGGATATTATGACTACACTTACAAATTCACAATCCTATCCGGGATCAACGGCTATTTCACAATCTCCGGCTGTATCCCATACAACATTCCGCTTAAAGGACCCAGCCAGCGCTATCACCCATTTTATTGGAATGGTCGCCGCTGTCTCTGCAGCACCATTTTTATTAGAAAGGGCCGCGCAGACCGGTCATATCAAAAGTATTGTTTCCAGTCTCTTATTTATTATCAGCATGATTCTGCTTTACGGTGCCAGTACCTTCTACCATGCTGTCATAACTAACGACAGAGCAACACTTCTGCTGAAGAAGCTGGATCATATCATGATCTACTTTTTGATCGCCGGAAGCTACACTCCGGTCTGTATGCTGGTTCTGCCATCGTCTATCGGTACACCTTTATGCCTGATCGTCTGGGGACTTGCTCTGGCCGGTTTATTCCTTACGGCGGTCTGGGTTGATTCTCCAAAATGGCTCAACTCCACCATTTACATCGCTATGGGGTGGCTGTGTATTTTTGCAATCCGCAGTATTTATCACTACATGTCCCCTCAGGCATTCTTCTGGCTGTTTGCAGGAGGCGTTATTTATACGATCGGCGGTGTGATCTATGCCTTAAAACTTCCTGTATTTAACCGGCTGCATCCGGGCTTTGGCGGCCATGAGATCTTTCACCTTTTTGTTATGGGGGGCAGTCTCTGTCACTTTATTATGGTGTACAGCTATCTGTTAAAATAACAACCGATATTTTCTAAGAGCATTAAAAAAAGGGCAAAACCTGCGTTTTGCCCAGCGATTCTGTCATTTCCCGGCTTGCTTTCACTACTTCATCTCTACCAGCTGGATATCCTGCATCCAGTCATAATACGGACTGATATCCTGTGCAACCGTCTCCAGATTCACTCTTGCCGTACTGAATATGGTCAGATTACGTTCCTGGTATACCGGGACTTCTACCGCCCAGTCAAGGATTTTATCATAACTCTGCGCATAGAGAGAGATGCTTTTTTTCAGCTTTACCGCTTTCATACTATCCTCAATATAATCATCCAGATCACTGTCCTGAATCCGGAAATAATTCCGGCTTCCTGCCGTTTTGTCCTTTTGTAGGCGACTATGATACATTGCATACATATCTCCATTGACTGACGTCTCTGCCTTGCCACACCAGATCTGCGCCGTTCCCTGCTGCAAATGCTTTTCAAGCTTCTTCTGACTGCAACCTTCTTTCAGCTCCAGCTTTAAGCCAAGCTGTTTAAACAGCTTCCGGGCATTTCTGGCAATCGTAAGCATACCCTGCTGCTGTGCATCACTTGGAATGTAAATAATATATTTCTTTCGTGTATTTTCCGGAACCTCTGTTATTACGCCCTTTTTAACCTTAAATCCAGCCTTTTTCAAATATCCCAAAGCTGCTTTACATGCCGCCTGAGCACGCTCGTCTACGCTCATATTGCTATTATAGACCACATTGCCATCTACATCTTTGTTATATGCCTGCTCATACTCTTCATCCTCTGCCTGTGGCACAGACCAGGATATCTGGGACGCAGGATAGTCAATTACTGCGGCTCCCTTCTGGCTCAGCTCTACCATATTGCTTCTGTTACAGCTAAATAAAACCGCAAAGGCTTTTCGCATATTTTTTGAACGTGTACTGTCCGCTTTTCCGTCCACGCACACTTTCTCTGCATTCATACCAATATAATGATAATAATCTCCATCCCACAGCTTACCGCCATATACTCGTCCTGTGAGCTTACCGCTGGAATTCTCCTCTGTGATGATATCTATAACACTGTTGGATGCACTCATATCCACGACATCGAAATCGCCATTGGTCAATGCCTCCAGCTTCTGCACGTCAGATGATCCCGCTACCTCCTTCAACTGGACAAATGCCGTTTCCGGACATCCACGGTAATACTTTTCATTGGCCTCGTAATATACAATGCCCTTTTCATATTTAATATACTGATACGGTCCTGCACCAAACGGTGCATTTTTCTTTTTGACCAGGCTGGAAATATCTCCCTTTTTAAATCCAAAGCTTCCTGCCAGCACATTAAATTCTTTCTTGTTTCCATAAAACTGCAGGGAACAGACCGGAATATTTAACGCCGTAAGGGCATCGCGGTCATATCCCCTGACCGTCACCTTCACTTTATAATCTGTCACCTTTTCAATCCCATCGATATCCAGAGCACTTTTTCCCTTGTCCTTTCCGGAAGTACCGCGGTATTTTTCCAGACCAATAATCGGAAGCTGTCCAAAGGTCTCCGCCCCCTGATAGCTGCTATCTGCAAACGCATACATAGAAAAGATCACATCATCCACTGTCACCGGAGATCCGTCGCTAAAGGTCAGATCCTTCCTCAATGTAATGATATAAGATGTGGTATCTTCATCGTGATCACGACGAATCTTTATATTGGCAGGACCCTCATAATAAAAAGTCTCTCCATTAAAACGACGTTTCTCTCCTTGAATCGCATGCTTTACCACAGCCCCTTCCCTGTCAAAAGTCAAAAGATGGAGCTGCGTCAGATTGACCGCTTTTTGATCCGCTTTATTTTTATCTGAAAATGGATTGAATTGCTTCTCGAAGGCATCACATGCCACCACAAGAGGCACATCCGACTTATCCTTTCCCTTGCCTCCTGCCTCAACCTTTGGCAATTCTGTTACCTTTTCTGACGACACATCTTCCGTCGCTGCCGGCTCCTTCTTTTTATCTTTTTTATTCCCAGAACATCCCACTCCACTGACGGAAACACAGAATATCAGCGCAAGCGCCAGTCCTTTCTTCCATAAATGATGCATAGTTACCTCCTCAATCATATACTATTCTTTTTTAGCATACCACACAAACAATTTTTGGGCAACCCAAAAGGGCTGCCCGACAGTTTCCTGTCAGACAGCCCCATATACAATGAGAAAGAGAGGATCATTGTACTATCAGGTCCTGCCGGATATTACTATCCGGGGCATAAAGGGCATCAGCCCTTTACGCTTCCCAATGCAACACCCTGTACAATATGTTTTGAAAGTATCAGATAAACAAGGATAACCGGGAATATAGAAAACGCGATCATCATGTAAACCTGACCCATATCAAACTTCAAAAAGTCTGCACTACGTAAGTTGGCAATCAATACCGGAAGTGTCTTTTTCTTGTCATCCGTTAAGATCAAGGATGGAATGAAGTAGTTGTTCCAGCTTGTTACAAATGAGAAGATTGCCTGTACTGCAATTGCCGGCTTCATAATTGGAAGGATCATCTGATTGAAGGTACGGAACTCGCCGGCACCATCAATACGGGATGCTTCAATAATCTCAATCGGCAGTGATGATTCCATATACTGCTTCATGTAGAAATATGTTACCGGTGAAGCCACAGCCGGTACTATCAATGGAATAAAACTGTTCATCAAGTTCATCTTCATGATCAGCTGCAGGAAACCAAGAGCGGTAACCTGAGTCGGGATCATCATGATCATCAGGATGAAAGTATGCATAACTTTTTTCAATTTAAAGGTATACACATGAAGTGCATATGCCGTCATTGTTGAAAAATATGTTGTTAATACAGCACTCAGTGCAGCAATGATAACGCTGTTGATCAAACCGTTCCAAACCGGCTGAGAACCATTGATAATCGTATTGTAAAAGTTCTTAGCAAAGTTTGTACCCGGAAGTGCATGGAAACCTAACTGAATCTCACTATGTGTTCTGGTAGCATTTACGAAAAGTACATAAAACCAGAACAAACATAAAATCGTGATAATGATCAGAAAGATGTATGCAATCGCGCGACGTGCATGAATGCCAAATCCCTCTTTTGTAATCTCATCACTTGGTGTTCTTGAATTCGCCATCGTTAATCCTCCTTTTTCTGTGCAAATGCCTTAAACACGATCAAGCTCAGGATACCCGTGATAATAAACATTACAACGGACAATGCGCCACCCATACCGTAGTTCTTACTAAACAGGTGCTTGTTCAAGTACATGATCAGTGTCATTGTGGTCTGAGTCGGCTGACCAGTTCCGTTTGTTAAGATCTGTGGAACATCGAACATCTGCAAACCACCAATCAAGGAAGTAACTAAAACGTAAACCATAATCGGTCTTAACAGCGGCATAGTAATCTGCCAGAATACCTGTGTGGATGTTGCTCCATCCACCTCGGCAGCCTCAAACAGTGATGGATCAATACCCATCATACCTGCCATCAACAGGATCGTTGTATTACCAAACCACATCAGGAAGTTCATGAAAGCAACCAAACCTCTTGCACTCCATTTATTTGATAAGAAGTGGAATGGCTCTTTCAGCAAGCCAGCGCCTGTCAGCATAGCATTTACAGGGCCTGTATCTGCAAATAATGCGAAGAACAGCATTGCAAATGCGGATGCCATGATCAGGTTTGGCAGATAAATGACTGTCTTGAAGAAACGGGAGCCTTTAATATTCAGTCTCATATCGGAGAACCATGCTCCCAGGATCAATGATACGATAATCTGTGGAACAAATCCAAGTACCCACATAATTAAGGTATTTCTTAAATACAACCAGAAGTATCCTCCGGCAAACAATTCCTTGTAGTTATCCATCCCTACGAAGTTCGGTCCGACCTGAATCAAACCGGAACGATAGTTTTCATAAAAACTGTTATAGACGGTACTAATCAAAGGAATCAGCTGGAAAATAACATACACAACAACAAACGGAATCAGGAAAATGTAACCCCATTTATTGTGTTTTTCAACTTTTCCTCGTCTCTTTGGAGATGTGCTCATTTCTTTTTCTCTCCTTTTTTAGGTATAAAATGTGCCTGCCTACGTCCGTAAGCAGGCACATCCAGATTCATGTTACATTTTATACGCCCGAGCTATTAGTGTGTAAGGTCAGGGTACTTAGTCTCAACTGACTGATAGAACTGCTCCAGAGCTGCATCATAATCAGCGTTGCCATCGAAGTAATCCTTCATAGCCTTCTGGAACTCCTCGTTACATCCCTGATCATAAGATGACAGGTTGCTGAGGTCAATGCTCTCAATACCGTCACAGAAGATTGGAAGTGGATTCTGTCCTCCAAGGATTGTGTTCTTGAAGCTCTTATCCTTAGAAAGAGTATCCATTGCAGACTTGTTGTTTGCGAAATCGTTATCTTTCTTAACGATGTCTGTCATGATTGACTCATCTGTTGTCATCTTCTCGATGATATCCTTTACAAGAGAAGAGTTATCTGTGCCGTTTGCACCACAGATCCAAGTACCGCCCCAATAGAAACTCTGAGGTCCCTTACAGAGAGCCCATCCGCCATCGATACCAACAGAGCCCTTCTTATCAGCGCTCATTGAGAAGTTGAAGAACCAAGCTGGTCCAAAGTAAGCAAATACGTTACCACTCTTCATGAAGCCCTTGCTCCAGTCAGAAGACCAAAGATCATATGTAGCTGTCTCTTTGTTATCAACCATTTCCTTGGACATATCAACCCAAGTCTTGATGTTCTCATCAATGTTGATCTTGCCATCCTCTACCCACTTAGATGTTACGTTGTTAGAGAATACACGGTATGCATCGTTTACAGATGCTGTTGCAAGATATCCTTTATCTTTCAGCTTAGCAGCTGCCTCTTTGAAAGCATCCCAGTCAGAGAAGATTTCCTGAATCTTATCAGGCTCATCTGTTCCGAATACCTTCTTTGCGATGTCACGACGGTAGATCATACCAGCCGGGCAAGCCTGCCATGAAGATCCTTTAAGCTTTCCTTCAGCATCTCTTACGATATCCTGTGTGTACTTGTACTGGTTTGAAAGTGAATCCTCAGAAACACCAAGATCGTTTACAACGTCTACTGTGTAATCTGAGTTTACATACTTCAGTGCGTAATCAGCCTCAACAAGGAACATATCAACCTTATCATCAGCCTTAGCGTCTGCCTGGTTCAGAAGTGCCTGATCCAAAGCGTCCTGATAAGCGTTACCCTCGTTAGCAACCATTGTCCACTTAACCTCTACATCGCCGATCTTACCTTTCCACTTACCAGTCTTCTTATATCCTGGATAGTGATCCTCGATACGGCTCTTGAACTCATCGTTCCAACAACGAATGTTAAGAACTTTACCACCGTCAGAAACCTGAGCTGTAGATTTCTTCTCAGATGTTGCGCTTGAAGCACCACTTGTTGCATTATTGTCTGTTCCCTTGTTTGTGTCGTCTGCAGAACCGCCGCAGCCTGTTAACATTGTTGCAGCCATTGCTGTACACAGAAGTACACTTAATACTTTCTTTCTCATAAAAAGCCTCCTCTAAATTAAATTGTTTGCTTTATATTTATGCTGCACCCACAGCAGAAATATCATGGTATCACCATTCTTAAAATGTAACCATCCTTACGAAAATGATTACGTTGTTTAGGAACGTTCCCTCAACTTTTTCCGTAAGACCACTATAACACATGTCAGCAAATTATACAAGTATTTTTTTGATTTTTTTATTTTTGTTGTCATATTTGACTACATTTTGTGATGAGAATGTGTCCCAACCCACATAATGTGGGGATTTTCGGTAAAATGTCATAAAAAACCACTTACATTAAACATTTTCGTTCGGCACAACTTATATATTCAGAAATTCAAAGGGATTCTGCGGGTCACTTCTTAAAAATGCAGTAAACAGATATGCTGCCCGAAGGGAAACAAGCTCCTCCCGCAATATTCTTTGTATCTCCTGCTTATCCGCCAGGATCACCTGAATATCTTCTGTTGCCTCCGGCGCTCTCCTGTCCATATCCCCATCCGCATAGCCAAATACCGTCACATCACATTCATCAGACATTCCCTGGCTCTGTATAAAAGGACGAAGAAGTGACGGATCATAGTCCTGATAGGGAGTAAAAGTAAATCCTGTCTCCTCTTTCAGTTCACGGACTGCCGCTTCCATGGGATCTTCTCCCGGATCTACAAGTCCTGCCGGCACCTCATACATATAATCGTTGACCGGATAACGAAACTGGCGCAGGATCACCAGCTTTTCCGGATCACGGCGGTAAACCGGATAGATCACCACTCCGTCCGCCCGAAGCATGCCGGTCTCATACATCAGATCCCCCGGCTCTCTTCTTGTTGCAACATAATATGGGAAGTGGACACCGTCCCTCCGGACGGCATCCACTTCATACATGTTGAGAAATTTATTATCTGTCTGGCGTTTCAGGCCATTTCCATGCGCTCTTCCCTGCATATTTTCTGTCCCTTCCAAATCATTTCTCTTTCCTGTCGCTTATCTGTTACAGGCAATAAATATCTATGACACCAAATGTAATCAGTTTGTTACCGGTGTTATAGCCAAAGCCACACTCTACACTGAAGTCAAGAGGTTCTCCATTCTCGTCCTGATCCATCGTCATATATTTATAAATGATCGAGGTCGCTTCTGTGTTGTTCTTTGTGGTATCAATCGCATAAACTACAAAGCTGAAGGCATCTTCACAGCTGTCCCCTACAAATTCTGTCGCTCTATAGTAGTCTCCATAATATTCTTTAAAACGATCTTTCCATGTCGTTCCGTCCGCGCTGCTCTGCTGGGTCTTTCCGGCAGCCGCCATCTCTGCCGCCTGAACCTGGGCGATACCGACAGCACTCGGACCCATTGCCGCTTTTCCCTTAAATACACGGAACGCACTGACGAAATCACTCATTTCCGAACGCATGGTATCCACCACTTCCTGGCTATACTGACAATTTTTGGGAATGATCAGATTATCCAGCTTGGAATTCAGGCTCTTATCAAAAATCTGGACACCATATACGCCACCGCCGCCCTGATGATCCACAAAGGCATTGACAAACGCACTTCCCTTTTCATAACTGTATCCGGCTTCGTAATCAAAACGGCTCATGCTGGCAAATCCATTACCGGTGAGTGTATCTGCGGAATCCCCGGAGGAAACCAGATCTGCATAACGGAAATATGCAGAAATTGTTGACATTTCCACTACCTTATCATCCCGAAACTGCATTTCAAAATAATTGGTATAATCTCCGGATGGGTTGTAAATATAAGACTCATTTCCCTGCGGAGAAGTGCCGGTGCTGTCCGGTCCCGCTCCCATTGCGGTCTGTACCTCTGCCTTTGTCATTCCTAAGGTAATGTTAAACTTTCCTACAGCCAGTGTATTCTCTGCTGCCGTGGATGGCTTTACCTGCTGGGAGGTTGTGGTGGCAGGCTTGTTGCTGGCTCCCGGCTTATTGGATGGCTTGGCACTTGCTCCCGGCTTTGCCGATGGTTTTGCGCTGGAGCCCGGTGCCGCAGAAGCATCCGGTGCCCCTGATTCCACGATACTTTCACCCCTGCCCTTTACCGTCACCTTGCAGACATATTTTTTTCCACCGCATTTGGCGGTAATTTTGGCAGTTCCCTTCTTTTTGCCTTTTACAACTCCCCTGGCAGTAACGGATGCAATCTTCTTTTTGGAGGATTTCCATTTCACCTTCTTTTTGGTGTTCTTTAACTTCAGCTTCACCTTTTGTCCAACCTTCATGGTCACCTTCTTTTTGTTAAGCTTCACCTTTCCTTTGGCGCTGGCACCTCCCGGAAGGACTGCCGTTGTAATGACAAGTGCTGCTGCCGTAATGACAGCAAGTCCTTTTCTCCAATTTTTCTTCATGATAATCACCCTTTCCTTTCTACTACAATCTGAATATCTCCTGTTGTCTTTTTCTGCAAAATCGGAGGCAGAATCTGCTGCCTCCGAATATACCGTTTATTTTGCTATGTGCGTCAGTCACGGATAATGTCAGCAAATTTGCCGCCTGTGACTTTACACAGATCCTCCGGTTTCAGAATGATCTGCTCTCCAAGCCGGCCTCCGCTGACGATCATCTCCGGCAGTCCGGCCGCACTTTCGTGGATCACCGTAGGAAACTGCTTTTTCATACCGATAGGGGTACAGCCTCCCCGGATATAACCGGTCACCTTGTTAATATCCTTGACCGGCAGCATTTCCACGCTTTTTTCTCCGACGGCCTTCGCTGCTTTTTTCATATCCACTTCTTTGTCTACCGGAAGAGCAAACACATAATATTGTCTGCTTTTTCCTGTCATAACTAAAGTCTTGAAGGACATATCATAGCTTTGTCCCAGCTGATCAGCAATCGTCACTCCGTCAATGAATTCCCCACATTCGTAGGTGTTTAGCTGATACGGAATTTTCTGCCGGTCTAAAATACGCATTGCATTTGTTTTGGTTTCTTTTCCCATAGATGCCTCCTGATTATGTCAATATTTTTATTTACAATGGCTCATAAAAATCAAATGCAGAGAATGTCAGTTTATTTCCAGACGTTGTATTGGCAAAGCCACATTCAATATGCAGATCAGATACTTCCTGCATATCCCCATTCTTATCCGCACGCTCTGTCATCAGAATGTATTGATAGAATTTCGTATCAGAACCCTGCTTTGCAATAGCGTAGGTCACTGCAGAAAATGCGTCCGGGCTTCCATAGGAAGTATATTCTGCTTTGCAGAACAAACCCCCGCCATTATTGTAATTATCATCAAAACGGGTTTCCCAGGTTGTACTCCCCTCATCCATCGTATCGCTGTTATGCTCCGCCATATACTCACTATGCGACTGTGCAACGCCCTCCTCAGAAATAGACATCTCATATACACCATGGTACACACGATATGCGTTCAGATAATATGCTGACAGCTTTGCCTGATACTTATTCACACCGGAATTATAGGTACAGTTTTTCGGGTACAACAGCTTATCCAGTAATCCCAGATTTTTATCGAAGATCTGAACACCATAAACCTGCCCGCCTCTCTGGGAATCTACTACCACATCAATATATTCCTTGTCTGTCGATTTGCTATAAAGTGTATACTTGTAGCTTCCGCTTTTATCAGAGAAACCTTTGCTGCTTAATGCAGAGGTGGTATTTCCCGACTGTACATCATCTCCATAGCTAAAGCTGCCGATGGTTGACATTTCCACAACAACATTATTCTTAAACTGCACCTCAATCACTTTCTTAAAATCATCACCAAGATTAAATGTATATGATTCATAGCCCTGTGGTGATGTTCCTCTCGGCGCTTTACTATAAACACTTGAGCCTACTACCTCTTGTACCTGTGCCTTGGTCAATCCCAGACTCAGCTTATACTGCCCAACCGTCAATATCTTTCCCGGATATACAATTGGTTCAGCAGACGGCGATGTGGTCGGTTTCGTGCTCGGACTCGTCGTTGGTGTCGCGGTCGGTTTTGTGCTTGGACTTGCCGTCGGTTTCGTGGTCGGCTTCGTGGTCGGTTTTGCGCTTGGACTTACCGTCGGTTTCGTGGTCGCACTTGCGGTTGGTTTCGTGGTCGGCTTCGTGGTCGGTTTTGTGCTTGGACTTACCGTCGGTTTCGTGGTCGCACTTGCGGTTGGTTTCGTGGTCGGCTTCGTGGTCGGTTTTGTGCTTGGACTTGCCGTCGGTTTCGTGGTCGCACTTGCGGTTGGTTTCGTGGTCGGCTTCGTGCTTGCGCTCGCTGTCGGCTTCGTGGTCGCACTTGCAGTTGGTTTTGTGGTCGGCTTCGTACTTGCGCTCGCTGTCGGCTTCGCACTTGGACTGGCAGATGGTGTACTCGTTGCCTTTTTGTTCCAGTTTGCGATGTATTTCTTATTTCCTGTGCTTCCCTTTGTAATGACCACATTTACCTGCGGCTCTGTGCCATTATTGCCAATCCAGCCGGAGAATGTATAACCATCCCGAACCGGAACCGGTAATGCAATATCCCCGCTCTCAATCGTATATGCACTCATTGGAGTCAGACCGCCCCAGCTTCCTCCGTCAAGATCATACTCAATCTTATATTCTGTGGTCTTCCAGACTGCCTGATAGCTCTTATCTCCTGTATTGCCCTGAGATATGGTAATGGAGGTCTGTGGTGTATTACCATTGTCTCCAGCCCAGCCCTCAAAGGTGTAGCCTTTTTTCACCGGGATCTTGTCGGAATAATAACCTGTCTCAATGGTGTATGTCTTATCCGGAAGCTGTCCCTGGACAAAAACGCCTCCATTCAGTTCATAATCAATAGAATACTGTGTTATTTCCCAGACTGCCTTCAACGTCATATCAGATGCCGGCATCTTCTCTCCGTCTACAACCGGAAGATCATTCTGCTTCAGCCAGCTTTTGCAGTGATATCCTGCTTTTAATATATCTGTCGGTGCCACAAGAGGCTGACCATACAGTATATTTTCCCGAATCGCGGTCTGCTGATCTTTGCTGCCACCGTTCAGCTCCCATGTCAGTGTATAGCTTTTTCTCTTATAGTAGAAACGGGCAACTGTGTTCTCTCCCTTTTTTACAGATACATCTTCATTTTTGGAATCATCAGGCTCAAAACCAGATTGGGGATAGTCAGACGCTCTCACAATAGCATCTGACAAAGCACTGATTCCTTCTTGCGTTTTGGTTGGTACTGCAGAATATGTACCATCCAGATTCTCCAGATAATATTCTGCTGTATATACTGTGCTTGCCCCTGAATATACCCATTCGATCATCAGACTGGTTGTCTTTGTGACTTCCTGATCAAAATCATACAACTCCGGCTCGGTATCCAGTTCTTCATCCGCATACCAGTACCAGCCCTTGAAGGAATAATTATCTTTTCCCGGCGTAAAATCAGGTTCCGCAGCCTTTTGTCCCTTACGGACCACCTGCTTCTCCACGTTTCTCAGCAGGGAACCGCCCTCATCATTAAAGCTGACGGTGTAATAATCAACATATACTTTCTTAAGATGCTTGCCATCTACCGTTACATCCACTCCGGTATCCTCTGTGGTCTCTCCATCGAAAACATAAATATCGTATGTACCTGCCTGAACTTCCATCCCATCTTCAAAGAAATCTTCTCCCTGCTTTCTGAGATAGTATGTATTGGCCGGGCCGTCCCATGCGCTGACATCAACCGTTACTCCGTCCTTCCGGGTAATGATCTGTACCTCAGAGGTATATGGATTCGGTGTCTCTGTCGCCTCAACCGGTTCCGGTTCCTCCGTCTCCACAATAATCGGCTCTCTGGAAGCAGTAACCTCCGGTGTCCCTGATGCGCCCGGTATAACAGTTGCTTCCGGACTGCCTGCCGGGTCTGTGCCGGCAGAAGCAGACGGCTTTACATCTGCACCGGATGTCGGATCAACATCTGTGGAAGCGGACGGCTGCACATCTGCACCGGATGTCGGATCAACGCCTGCGGAAGCGGACGGCTGCACATCGGGGCTGCCGGTTGGAGAAACGGACGCTCCCGGATCACCGGATGGCCCCGGCTTCTGACTTGCTCCCGGACTTACCTTGGCTGATGTCTTTGGCGTGCCTGTCGCTGCCACCTGGCTTGTCGGCAAAGGAGTCACCGGAACCGCAGACGAAACATCTGCCGAAGGCATACTGTCGATCGGATTTCTGACTGTAACGCGGCATTTGAGAACCTTACCGCCCACTTTTGCCTTGATCACGGTTTTTCCGGGATTTTGCGCCTTTACGATTCCCTTTTTATTGACAGTTGCAATTTTTTTCTTGCTGCTGGACCATTTGACCTTCTTTTTGCCCGCATTTTTTACCCGAAGCCGGGTGGTTTTGCCGACCCGGAGCGTTGCTTTCTTACGATTAAGCTTCGGCTTCCTCGCCGCCGTTACCGATACCGGAATCTCCGCACCGGTCACTACCATCGTAAATGCCATAGCCCAGGCTGCAGCTTTCAATACCTTTTTGTTTCTCCTCATTTTTACACCTCATTTTCTAATCAATCTCCCTCAACGAAAATCATTTCGTAACATTTTGCAGATAATAACATAATATAGTATATAAGCATTTTTTTCAATCTTTTTAGAATTTTTGCATAATTTTTATAAAATTTGCCATACTATTTGTTGCAACAATCACAATACTGTCGGAGAGAATATTCCGACAGATTCATTATCACTCAGAAAAGAGGTAATATTATGGCAAAAAATTCATCAAATTCATCAAATTCATCAAATTCAACAAATTTCGACAACAGCTACAATTCTTCAAAAAATGCAAGCAACACTTCAAAGAACACAAGCAATTCTTCCAATGCTTCTAACAAAGCAAAGAACAGCAGCAAGAATTCTACGAAGAACTGCCACAACGCTTCTGACGAGTCAGACTGCTACTAAATATCATCCGGGGCTTTGGCCCCATTACATAAACACGGAATCAGGGGGCGGTCCCATGAATTATCAGGTTATATCAGAAAAAACATTATCCCACTATCTGGAAATGCCCGGACTTCTTCTGGTGGATCTCCGCAGCCGGGAGGATTACGGCAAAAATCATATCCCCGGTGCCATCTGGCAGGACTGGGAACACATTGTTGATGAGTTTTCCGGTCTTCTTGCCGGTTTCGAGACAGATCACGGTACACTCCCTGCGCATATTGTCCTGTACTGTGATTCCGGACACATCAGCCTGATCACCGCAAGAGATCTGGCCGTCCGGGGATACCCGGTCATGAGTCTGAACGGCGGCTTCCACCGCTGGCACGGTCAGACCGTTTCTTGAAAATCAGACTTTCTTCTGCTAAAATTGGGGCGGAGGAAAATACAATGGATAGTTTTATTTTTAGTATAAATGCAACCGTACCTGTATTTGCTATGATGATCCTTGGAAATATTTTTAAGCGGATCGGCATCATTGATGACCACTTTGCCTCTGTGGCAAACCGCTTTGTTTTCAAGGTCTGCCTGCCATGTCTGGTGTTTCTGGATCTAGCTGATACAGACATCCGGCATCATTTTAATTTTAAATATGTGGGATTTTGTTTTGTAGCAACGCTTTTTTCGATTGTATCCATATGGGTTCTGGCAAAGCTGTTTCTGAAGGATAAGCACTCCGTAGGTGCTTTCGTACAGGGTTCCTACCGCAGCAGTGCCGCTATTCTCGGTGTTGCTTTTATTCAGAATATTTATGGGACTTCCGGAATGGCTCCGCTGATGATCATCGGTTCCGTTCCTCTTTATAATATCTTTGCCGTGATCGTGCTGACCTTTGAGAGTGGTCATGACAGTACGGATTCCTCTGACAATATCCGCAGAGCCTTTATCAATATTTTAAAAAATCCGATCATCATTGGTATTTTTGCCGGACTTGTGGCATCCTATGTGAATCTTACCCTGCCGGGCATGGTCACGAAATCCATCAACAATCTGGCAGTTATGACATCGCCTCTGGCACTGCTTTCCATTGGTGCAGGCTTTGAGGGCCGCAAGGCACTTGCCAAATTGAAGCCTACCTTTGTGGCTTCCTTTATGAAGCTTTTAGGCTGGGCCGGGATCTTCCTGCCTATCGCCGTATGGCTGGGATTCCGGGATCAGGAGCTGATCGCCCTTCTTATTATGCTGGCTTCTCCGTGTACACCCGCCGCCTACATTATGGCAAAAAATATGGATGGTGACGACATTCTGGCCTCCAGTATCGTTGTCGCCACCACCCTGTTATCCTCTGTTACTCTGACCTTCTGGATCTTTGTACTGCGTATGATGAGCTATATTCATTGACAAAAACTTACCATACCAAACATCCCGGCACGCCCGTAATATTTCTTATGCCAGAGCATCATTTCATTAACTTGTTTAACTGATCTGCCTGGGCAAAGCTGCTCATCTCATAAAGCACCAGCACTTCGTCCGCAGGATTTTCTTCCAAATATTTCTTAACGGATTTCTTAAAATAACGCAGATCGATCATCCGGATCTGTGCGTAATCTTTCATCAAAAACGGCACCATGCTGTTGGCAAAGGAATCTTTAACGATCAGAAGCGTCCGGTCATTGTCCGGATTTTTTACTTTGATATCTACTTCTCCGTAATTTCCGCCAAAGTAAACCGCATATTTGTCTTTTTGATCCTTTTTGGTCATATCATACACATCATCCCTTGTCTGACCATCACAGGTAATCTCTGCCTCCGGCAGCTTTTCCGGAATCTCTATGGTATCCGGCACGGCATCCCGGTCCAGTGCCTTGGAATATAATGTTCCATAAAAATCATCGCTGATATTTTGAATGCCAAAGGAAGCATAGGAGGCTGCTTTTGTTTCTACGCTCTCACAGTATGCCCGGTATCCCACATACGCCCCATACTGGGTCCAATGGTGATCCGTGCGATAATAAACCTGCGTTTCCTTCTCCTGCTTTCCGTTGTCCTTTGTGCCCTTGTCTGCTTTTCTCGCCTGCTGCAGCTCCGGGCGGATATCTAACAGCTTTGCCCCCTGCAGCGTTTCCCCGGCTGTTTTGTACATCGCATCGGCATCATACAGAGAAGCATGCACCGGCAGCTTATCCTTCAAAATCCTGCCCGGCGGCGGCACCAGCATCACGGTAGTCTGTGCTCCCGGACTCAATGATGCCAGACGGTTTACAAACCGCAGATTCTGAAAATAATCTGTCCGGGAAATATCCTGATTCATAATCTTTTCAAAATAATAATGATCTTTTCCCAGATAAACGCCACCGATATCCTTCATTCCGATCCACTTTTTGACTCTGGTGGAAAGCCCGGTCCATCCGTCTCTCCCCGGAAACTGATCATTAAATGCATTGGTAAGCTCCTCCTGTGTCTCGCCTGCCATGACATCCTCCACATTGACCGAGGGAAACTGCGTCAGATAGCGGTTTTCATTGTCAGAATATTCTTTCTGTCCCTGTGCCGCCGCAACTCCGCCGGCCGCCAGCACTGCCGTAAAAAGTACGACGGATATGAATTCTTTCTTTGCCATTGCTTTCTCCTGTCCATAAACGATTGCTTAAAAACGGAAATATAAAAACGGATTATAACTGCCGCTGACCAGTAATGCCACACTGACCAACAGAAGCATTGCCAGCCACACAAGCCGGATAACAAATGCAATGCTGTCTCCCCATACCGGCGATACTGCCAGAAGTTTTTGCTGCAGCCGGTCATACAGTCTGTCTGCTGCTTTCTTCGGCAGCTTCAGACTTCCCAACAGCAAAATTATCAAAAACAATCCATAAGTACTCCAGTAATAGAGTGATATTTTATTTCCTGCCACGGTATCCACGCCAAACATGGTTCCCAGATAGGTGAGTAACCGGTTCATATCATCACATGCAAAAACCGCCCAGCCAACGACAATAAAAAACAGGGCATACAGATGGCGGAATATCTCCGGCCATCTCTCCATCTCCCGCAGCAAAAACAGCTTTTCCACCAGCAGCAGAACAAAAAAGTAAAGTCCCCACAAAATGAAATTCCAGCCGGCACCATGCCACAAACCTGTAAGGAACCAGACTACCAGCAGATTAAAGATCTGACGGATCATCCCTTTCCGGTTGCCTCCCAGGGGAATATAAAGATACTCCCGAAACCATGTGCTCAGGGTAATATGCCAGCGTCTCCAGAACTCCGTAATGCTTTGGGAAATATAAGGATAATTGAAGTTCTCCGGGAAACGGAATCCAAACAGGTATCCCAGTCCGATCGCCATATCGGAATATCCGGAAAAGTCAAAGTATATCTGAAAAGTATAGGCGATTGCTCCCAGCCATGCCGATGCCATACTCATATCTCCAGGCTGCAGCACGGAAATCTGATTCCATAATGCACCGATCTGATTCGCCAGAAGCACCTTTTTGGCAAGTCCCAGAATAAATCGCTGCACTCCGTAGAAACGCTCCTCCCAGTTTCCCTTGCGCCCTTTGATCTGGTCCTGGATATCACTGTAGCGCACAATAGGCCCCGCAATAAGCTGCGGAAAAAGGCACACATACATGCCAAAGTCAATAATATTATGCTGTACCTCTACCTCGCGGCGGTATACGTCAATAGTGTAGGATAACGTCTGAAATGTGTAAAAAGAAATACCGATGGGAAGTGCCAGCTTCAAAAGATGTGCCGGATTTCCTGTGAGCTGCGATATACTCTGCAGTACAAAATCTGTATATTTGAAAAAACATAAAATGCCAATATTTATCACAACAGAAAGAACAAGTACCCATTTCCGGTATTGTGGTCTCCCTTTGCGGTCCAGGTACTCCATCAGCAGACCGTTACAAAAATCAAATACTGTGGAAAACAGCATAATAACAATATACCGCGGTTCCCCCCAGGCATAAAAAAACAGACTTGCGACAAACAAAAAGAAATTGCGGTATTTTGCCGGACAGATCGCATAACCGATCAGCACAGCCGGCAAAAATCCGCAAAGAAATACCATACTGCTAAAAACCATTTTTTACCCCTTATATCTACTTGATCTGTGAAATCTTTCCAATCAGATATGCATTCCGTGTCATGGAAATATTATTGATAAAAATAACATCCTGCACTTTCTGCTGCTTTGCCAGACTGGAAATACTTCCCTTCCAATAACGGTAATCAATCACATAAATCTTCTCATAATGATCGGCCAGATACGGCACAAAAGCATTACCATAGGATTCTTTTACAACAACGCAGCCGGAACCATCCTTGATCTTTTTGTTATGGATCACGGTATACGGATTATCTCCTGCCAGAAAAGCACAATATTTTAACTGAAGGCTGTACTTTTTGCCATTGGCGATCACAGAAGACTTATACTTACCACCATTCTGATCGTGATATGTCATAGTCATCTTTTTATGATCTACCGGAAAATACGCCTTTACGTTATCTCTGCGCAGAGACTTGTTATGATCAGTATCCAGATAAAAGGAACCCAAAAAGCTGCCAAAACCCTCCTGATGATAATCAGAAAGCTCATGCCCCTGTATTCCCTTCGCCTCACAGAACTGGCGGTACGCATAATACGCCCCTTTACTGGTCCAGTGATGATCCGTCCGGAAATAAATATATTCCTTCCGGTGACTCATCAGCGTATCATACAGAGACACCGTCTTTACCTGACGATTCATTTTTTTGTATATGGAATGAATGGATTTCTTCTGATTCGTAGAATTAACCTTTGAGGTCTTATTGTCCGGAAATGTAATGCCTACACTGGTGGGCACCACGATATCATAAACATCTGCCTTGCCCTTCAGACCGGCTGCAACATGATTGACCACAGAGGCATAGTTTTTGGCAGAGCTGTCCACATAATTGTACAGCTCATATGCACTGTCCCCCACCTTTACCGTACCTCCAAAGCTCTCTACTTTGGCAGTTGAGGTAATTTTGGCATAAGATTTTTTGGTTTTCGCCTCCGGTGTCTGCGTTGCCGTTTCCTCTTTCTTTTTGCCCTCGGATGTCTCTGCTCCCGCAGATTTTTTGTTTCCGTCAATGGAGATTTCTCTCACCGCATCTGACGAACTGCTTTTGTCTGTGGAATTATTCTGACCACATGCTGATAAGCTGACAACACACCCCACCGTTATCATAAAAAGTGCAAACCTTTTTTTCATCTCGTTCCTCCGCCGCAACACATTGGTATCTTATTTTTTCCCTTTTAACTGCTCTCTGATCACGCTGCCTGCCGTGTCCTTGTCTCCGGACACACATGCTACAATGTACTTTCCACTCTGAAGAATCACCGCATCGTCAATCTTTTTGGCCTCCTTCGGCAGGTAATCCTGAAAAGACTGCCGCATATCTGTCAGATGCTTCTGTACATTTTCAATCTCCTGATCCATCTGATCCTCGTCCTCCACTGTGACGATCAGAAGCTCATCCGCACTTGTTCCTTCTCCCATATACAGCTCGGTCCTGGTATTCTCTGATGCCGTCGTTATCATACTCTGTGCAACGGAATCTTCCATCTTCTCCAGCTTTGTATCAAAGTCAACCTTTTTGATCACGGTACCTGCAAATGCCCCGGTATCCAGTGTACCGTCCGCCTGCTTTGCCTTGTCCTTATCATCCTGTCCCGAAGGTAAGCTGCGGTCCTCTATCTCTGCCGACACCATCATGCCGGTGCTTTTCTCCATACGAAATGCCCAGATGGAAACAGCCAGTGCCAGCACACCGCACGCCAGCAGTATATATAGCTGTTTCTTCTCTTTATTTATAATCATGGTAACCCTCATTTCAATGTTTCTCTTTTGCGCTTACAAACAAAGCACCAATATGATTATATATTCGTCATTTCCTATAAGTCAATACATTTTCACGTTTTTGCGCAATTATGTTGTTCTGTATTGTCAAAATGCGCAGATTTCTGTTTTCTAGCGGGTGGTCAGCCGCTCTAATGCCTTCTGCGGGATCGTTGTGTGACAGGCAATATTTAATACGCTTTCTGTCTCATTCGCCGCATTATAATACCACATTGCCGCCTCCTGATCCTCTCCACATGCCTCATAATAGGCTCCCAGCTCACAGCACAGCTCCGCACAGCCTCCCATTGCGGTTCCCTTGAGAGCATATGTCATGAAATGATGGATATCGCCCTTGAGCCGGTAAATATGCGTCAATACACAAATCGCTTCCAGAATCTCATCCGTACTGCGGGACGGCTGCTCTACCGATTCCAGAAAGCTCTCCTCTGCTGCCAGAAAATCCGCATCCTCTCCCGCAATAAAAAGCTCCATGGCATACATATGATGAAGCTTTGACGACAGGACAATCCCCTTCTCATGGAGCCGTTTCAATGCCGACAGATCTCTGGATCCGTGACTTTCTTCCGGCCGGTGAATGATCTCGATCTCACTGTCAAAAACCACCGGGTCCAGACGCAGCGTTTCATGAATGGGATCGATCCAGGTAAAGGAGCGTTGTCTGCGGTAAAGCTTTGGCCGGAGCTCTCTTTCAAAATTACCTGTGGTATTGTAGTCTCCCAGATCATTGCAGTAATACATCTGCACGATCTCCACCTCCGGCAGAAGAACCTCCTTCAACTGTCTGATCTGCCGGTGATTTTCCGGATCCACAAACTCATCCGCATCTGCCGTGTAAATATACTCCATCGTCGCTTTCGATGCCGCAAAATTCCTTGCTGCCGCAAAATCATCGATCCATGTGAAATCATAAATCCTATCTGTATACCTTGCCGCAATCTCTTTGGTTTTGTCCGTCGAACCGGTATCCACAATAATGATCTCATCCATCAGATCAGCCAGAGAATCCAGACAGCGTGCCAATACATTTTCTTCATTTTTTACGATCATACATAAACTGAATGTAGTCATCTTCTCCCTCACTTTTCTTGTCTATAAAAGCATCTGGACCAGTTCCATCAGAAATGCTGCGGCACATGCCCCCACAGCCACCTGTAAAAGCCCTTTCCGCCGATACGAAAGAATCAGTGCCACAATCGTTCCTGCTGTCCCGGAAACAACAGATCCGGTAGATGTAAAAATAGCCGGAAATGTCATGGCTCCCAACACCGCATAAGGCACATAGAATAAAAAAGAACGGACAAATTGATTTTCCAGCCTGCCCCTGCACAACACAAAGGGAATCATCCGGATCAGATATGTCACTCCTGCACAGATCAGCAGGTATATAAAAAATTGCATTGTGTCCATATGTAAACCTGCCTTTCTTTATTCGTCAACGGGATACAGCCACGCCCCCATTGCAGAAGCCGCTACCGCACAAATAATAATTACAAATCCGGAGGATATGTTCTTCAAAAACGGAATCCAGCGGAAACAACAGCTCATTGCCACTGCTGCCAGTATCACCTTCAGACAGGCACTGTCCGCCCTTGCCTGCGGGATAATAATGGCAAGAAACATACCATAGATCGCAATGCCCAGTGCATCGCTTACCATTGCCGGCAGCACACCTCCCAGCAGTGCACCAAACAGCGTCCCTGCCTGCCAGCCAATAAACGGAATACTGATCAGACCGTACAGATAATACTTGCTGACCTCTCCGCTGCGGCTGGATGCCACGCCAAAAATCTCATCTGTAATACCAAAGCTTGTGGCAAAACGGTGAGGCAGTGTCATGGAGCTATCCAGCTTCTGGGACAGAGACAATGACATCAACGCATAACGCAGATTAATAATAAACTGCGTCAATGCCATTTCCATATATGCTCCGCCTGCCACCATAATATCCAGTCCGGCAAACTGTCCGGCTGACGTAAGATTGGTCACAGAGATCAAAAGTGCCTGCCACCATGTCATCCCTGCCGAGACCGCCATCAGCCCAAATGTAAAGCTTACCGGTACATATCCCATAGCAATGGGGATGCCGTCATGCATCCCCCGTTTAAAATCATCCATTGTATTCCTTCCTGCCCCTTTGCAGAACTCCTGTTATTGCATTATATCCGGCCACATATTGTATACTTCATCACCGCAAATGCTTCCCGCACATACATATTCGGTGCGGTATACCATTTGACTTCAGAACCCAGTCCCTGCACATGGCTCAGACCTTTCTTACGTGCAATGCCCAGTGCCCGGTACAAATGGAACCGGTTACTGATAATCACAACCTTCTCTTTGGAACCAGTCATTTTGGCAATGCTGTATCCCAGATTCTGATCTGTATTTACCGACCGGTCCTCCAGGATCAGACGATCCCCGGAAATGCCTCGCCCCGTGAGATATTCATACATTGCCTGTGCCTCGCTGATATCCTCCCCCGGTCCCTTGCCTCCTGACAATACAGCCTTCGTGTCCGGACTTTCCTGCAGATAATTATACGCCTTTTCCAGTCTCTTTTCCAGATTATATGACGGTTTCTTTCCAATAACTCTGGCTCCCAGCACCACCGCATAGTCCGCTCCCGGATCCGGTTTGCTCCTGCCGTAACCTACAATAATCCCCTCTATGACGAGGAATCCAAGAAGTCCAATACCACATACTGACAATATACATAGCTGCAACTTTCCCGGCACCTCATATCCATGATGATGCAGCACAGCCAACAGCCCATCGGCTCCAAGAAGTCCTGCTCCCATCAGCAGCCAGAACCATGTGAATTTGTTCGTCATATCTACAGCTGTAATATATAGAATGAAATATCCTATACATAACACCCCTAAAATAAATACTGCTGCCATGCCGTACCGTTTCCTTTTCATAGCTATGCTCCATTCTCTGCCCCGGCCGCTGCCTGTTGACAGATCTCTCCGGCCATCCGCCGGAAGGCGCATGGATATCCATCTGCACATTTTTATTATTCCACGACATCCTCCACCGTAGTCTCCTGCCCTACATCATCAAGATTCGTGTCATCCTGGGCAGGCTTCTGTGGCTTTGTCGTAGCCTGGGTATTGTCGTTATTATTGTTATCGCCCTGTGTATCATCCGGATTTGACGGATCATTCACTTCATCGCCCTGAGGTTTCTCTGTGACCACAGGATCTGTATCTTCTGTCTCTGTCTTAGTCGCACTCGGATCAATGGTCTCCTCCGGCTTTTTCGTTGCCTTCGGATCCTCTATGGTCGTGGTATACGTCTGATCACTGCTGTCAGAGCTTCCGGTATCGTATACAAAGTCCGCATATTCCAGACCGCTGTGGAGATCCTCCATAAACTCATGCCAGATATACAGCGGATAAGTGCTTCCATAAAGATTACTTACGGCTCTCGGATTGTCATAACCTACCCATACAGCCGTAGAATAATACGGTGTATATCCACAGAACCAGCCATCCTTCTTATCACTGGTGGTTCCTGTCTTTCCGGCACATGCCATATTGCTCAGCTGCTTGCCGGCTGCCGTACCGCGAACAAGTACCCCTTTCAGGATATCCGTCATGGCCTCTGCCGCCTCCGGCTTATAGACCTGCTTCTGTCTTGTGAGCTTATTCATATTGACGATCACATTGCCGTCATAATCCGTAATCTTTGTGATACATGTCGGATTGCGGAATTTACCGTTATTTGCAATCGTTGCATACGCCGATGCCATCTCCACGGTACTGGCACCGTTTGTCAGACCGCCCAGAGATGCGGCAGGTACATAATCGCTGTCCACAATCTTGGAGAAATTCATTTTCTTGACGTAGCTTAAGCCCACAGCCGGAGTCAGCTCCTGGAAAATCCTCCAGGCAACAACGTTTTTGGACTTCTCTACCGCTGTGCGCAGTGGAATCTTGCCAAGATAACGGCCATCTGCATTTCTCGGTCCATCCTTAAAATACGTATCATCCACAATGCTGTTGGCGGTGTAGCCGTGCTCCAGTGCCGGCGTATATACTGCGATTGGCTTAAAACAGCTTCCCGGCTGGCGATAACTCTGGAAACCGCGGTTGATCGTATAGCCCGTGGTAGATTTCTGCTTTCGTCCACCCACAATGGCAACGACTTTTCCGTTTTTGTTATTGATACATGTGGCCGCTCCCTGCATTGCATAGACACCCTTTGTCTTCTCGGTAAAGCCTGCAAGCTGCTCATTGACTGCCTTCTGAAGCTTTGCCTGTATCTTTTTGTTTAACGACGTATAAATATTGTATCCGGCCGAATGCAGCAGCTTGTAGCACTCCTCATAAGAATCCTTATACTCTGCATCATAGTTTGCTCTGTCTGCATCCGATGAAAACTCGTACCGGAACTCAAAGCCCTGCTTCTGCATCAATGCCTTCGTGGCGCAGCTCACCGCATAGGTGGTGAGATAGTTCTGATTCTTGATCTCCTTCGCCGGTTTCATCACAATATCGGAATAATAGGCATCACTGTACTCTGCCGCTGTGATCAGCTTCTGGGACAGCATCTGGTCAAGAATACGGTTTTTACGCTTGACTGTATTGTCAAAATGTTCCAGCGGATCGTAGCTCTGAGGGCGGTTTGGAATGGAACATACAAATGCCACCTCTGCCAGATTCAGGTCAGATGCCGACTTACTGAAATATCCCCGGCTCGCTGCCTCAATACCATAATATCCATTGGCAAAAAAGACATTATTGATATAGAACTCCAGAATCTGATCTTTAGAATATTTCTTTTCCATCTCTGTGGCCACGAAAATCTCCTTGACCTTACGGGAATAAGACTTATCCGTATACGGCAGATAGTCCGTAAAGATATTACGGGCAAGCTGCTGTGTAATAGTACTGGCACCTCTGGTCGCATCCTCTCCCCTCAGTTTGTTAAGGAACAGGGTCACCCCTGCACTGACCAGTGCCTTCGGATCATATCCGGCATGCTTGTAAAAGTCGCGATCCTCTGTAACCACAAACGCATCCTTTACATACTGCGGGATCTTGTCAAAGGTAAGATAATAGGAATCATGATCTCCCTTGAGCTTTGCCAGAACCTTGCCCTTGGAATCATAAATAAAGCTTGCCTCAGAGGACTTAAAAGTATCCTCCGTGGAAGCCTGCACCATCTTTTTTGCCTCTGACTGCCATTTCAACAGGGTATTGCCATATTTAAAATAAAACAATCCCACGACTGCCAGTATTGCCAGCAGGATCAGCAAAAATAATATCTTAAAGAACAAACGAAGCTTTGGATGCTTCTTTTTGCGTTTTGCCTTGCGTCCTTTGCCTGTCTGCGCTGCCGGAACCGGTCTTCTGGCAGACGGATTCGATGCACTCTTTCCGGAGGATGTACCATAGGAAGAGGTGCTTCTTCTTGCAGAGCTTCCTGACGCTCTGCCTCTTTCTGAATAATTCATACTTTTATCACGCCTTTCTAATGTGGTTATCATAGCATATTTCATTCAAAATTGCATCATTATACTGTCGTTTTCATAAATTCATAAGATTCTTGTCATATTTATTTCCTAAAAAATTAAATACTTCAAACTTTCCACACCAAATAGCGGCATGTTCGCCATAATATTTCTCCTCATTTTGATTCCCGCTGTATATTTTTCGGCAATCGGGCAAAAATCTTCATATCAATCAACAAAATGTTTCGCGGACATCCACTAAAACGGAAAGGATTTATAAATATGTATCGTATATCAAATAACACCAAAAATAACAAAAAAGTGCGCTGGGTGCTTTTGGAACAGCTCCCAACTATATTATCTCCCAAAATACTGATTTTGATCTTTCTTTATGCTATGGCTTTTACTCTGCTTTTGCTGGGATTGCGGATTCTTCACTGTGAGACGTCTCTGTCCCAAAGCATTTCCACTGTTACATCAACTGCCGGCTCTGACACTTCCCTGATCTATCATCAGGAATCTCCGGAAAAGATCCAGAAAAATATTGCTTCGCAGGTCATTCGTCTCCATGTCATTGCCAACAGCGATACCGCACAGGACCAGGCTTTGAAGCTCAAGGTGCGCAATGCCATTATCGAGGAACTCCAAAGCAGTCTGACGGACACCGGTTCCGTACAGGATGCCAGAAACCAGATCCTCGCCCGGATTCCTTCTGTCCGGCAGAAAGCGCAGAAAACCGTTGCCATGGAAGGATATTCCTATCCGGTCAAGGTCACTCTGGGGAATCAGTATTTTCCTGTAAAGGATTATGGTGATCTGCGTTTTCCGGCCGGCAATTACGAAGCCCTGTGCGTCCGTATCGGTGCCGCCTCCGGCCATAACTGGTGGTGTGTCCTTTTTCCAAGTCTTTGCTTTGTGGACGAGACCCGCGCTGTCGTTCCGGCAGACTCCAAGGAAAAGCTGCAAAGCTCTCTTTCCAAAGAGGAATATGAGTCTCTGGAGATTCATTCCGCCGCCTGTGACTGGATCACAGACAAGCTAAACAGACAGACTGGACATTCCTGTGATCATCCCGTACAATAGCAGGGAGGGCGGCCGGTATCCGGTCTGCCCGGAATACCATGGGAAATGAGGATTACTATGAACGAAAATGTACTGATCTCCATTGTCGGCCGCCATCTGACAGACAATGATGAAAATACCATCGAAACAAAACAGCCCGGAAAATATGCCTTTTTTCAGGGAAAACATATTATCCGGTACGAAGAATATCTGGAGCTTGATGAAAACACGCCTCCCGTGGCAGTTTCCTGTATGCTGAAAATTGATAAAAATAATGTAATCTTAAGCAAAAAAGGAGCTGCCCCGGTAAAAATGCATTTTTCACCTGGTACAGCTCACAATACGCTTTATCAGACACCCCTTGGATCATTGCCGCTGAGCATTGACACCTCCGATCTGAAGATTACAGAGGAGGATGGGGCAATTTCTGTGGATCTGTCATACGAGCTTCACATGAACGGAACCCCTGTCAGTGAATGCAGTATGTCCATCTCTATCGTAGAAACACCTTGATCATTTCTTTTTGGTTTTGTCCACTTCCGCCTGGGCTTTTGCCTGCATGCCGGTCAGCTTGTCCTGCATCTTTGCGCGGAAGGAACGCTTCTTGGTCGGTGCCTCCAGTGTAGAACGGAGTCCATGCACCTCCAAAATATAGATACCGCTTACCTTCGCCTTGACCGATTTCTTTACCGGAATCTGCTCAAAGATCTTCTCATCACACATCAGAGACATAATCTGATTTCCAATCTTTGCCTTGACGATCGGCACCTTCTGTCCACGAAAACGCTTCGGTGTCTGGTCAATAACCAGCTGTGGAAGCCCCGATTCCTTTAGTTTCATTTTCTTTTTATCGATGACAAGAAATGATGCATTCTGTGCTGCTGCCTGAAGCTGCTTCTGTGACTCCTCCTGACGGGTCTGAAGCTTTTTGCCGTAAATGCTCAGTGCCACCAGACCTGCAACCAGTGCAATGATAACAATAATTGTAACAATCAGCCATGCCTTTACTGCAAATACCGGCATGATCATCATCCATTCATTCATATTCTTTAACCAAACCTTTCTTCAAACTGTTCATAAGAATACCACATTTTTGCCAAGTTGAAAATACCTAACTACAACTCTGCGGCATTTTTCTTTACAGTTTCTCCGATAATCTCCCGTACCTTTTCTGCCACATGCTTTTTCTCTGTCTTTTCCAACTCGTCCATATAGATCGGCTTGCAATATTCTACGATCACATGGGTACTGTGAATCCATGGAAAGTGATTTTCAAAGGCATCATCTGTATTGTTCATCGCTACCGGCACAATAGGACGGTGGGATTTGTCTGCCAGCTTAAAGCTCGCCTGATGAAATTCCAGCAGCTCTTCGCCGTGGTTTCTGGTTCCCTCCGGAGCAATAAAAACAGAATGACCTGATTTTAACAGCTCAATTCCCTCCAGAATCGTCTGCAGTCCCTTTTTAATATCGTTACGATCCAGAAACAGACATTTCATATACTTCATCCAACGGGTGATCAGCGGAATGTGAGCCAGATCATCTTTGGAGACAAACGCCAGTGGCATCGGTCCCGTGGTATAGCCTACCAGAATATCAAAATAGCTTCTGTGGTTAAAGGCATACATTGCGGATTCCCCCTGAAGAATATTCTCCTGTCCCTTCACTGTCACCTTCACGCCGGAAATAAACAAAATATCCTTAAATGCTCTCCGGATCAATGTCTGTGCATATCTCGGCTTCATGTCCGGGTTGATCTTTCCGATCACCCAGCCCACGATCCATGCCGGTATACTAAAAACATAATAAAGTATCAGATAAATTACAACAATAACTGTTCTCATTCGATTCTCCATTTCTGCACTGTGCTTATATCGGACTATTTGGTTCCCAGATCAATATCCTCGCCGGTATTCTGCTGTGATGTAGTATCCTCTGTGGTAGTTTCCACTCCGTCCTGTTCCGGGATGCTTCCATCCGGTGTAGATGGCGTATCGGTGGTATTGGCCGCCGGGTCGGATGCCGGTGTGGTTACCGGCTTTTCCGTCGGCTTCGGTGCCGGTTTCCTTGTCGGCTTAGCTGCCGGCTTTTTCACCGGCTTTTTCGTCGGCTTCGGTGTCGGTTTCCGGGTGACAACAGGCTTCTTTGTCGCTGTCACCGGCTTTACAGAGCTGATCTTGTGACCTGGCTTTGGTGTCGGTGCCGCCGTCATAACAGGCTCGTTCTTATCGTCGTCAGGCACGTCCCGTATCTTGCCCTCCGGCTCCCTGATCTGCTGATCTACAGTTGTAGTCTTATAATATTCCTCCAACGTCATATTCTTTTTGTAAAGATATGTCGCCAGCTTTCTTCCAACATAACGGATATGCCAAGGCTCATAAGAGTATCCTGTGATCTTCGTCTTATCCTTCGGATAACGTATGATGAAACCATACTTATGACAGTTCTTTGCCAGCCATTTTCCATCGGAAGTATCACCGAAGCTTTCCTCCAATGCGCAGCCCACCGACTCGCTGGATACATCCAGAGTAAGCCCCGTCTGATGCTCGCTGCTGCCCGGCTTTGCCGATACAAGATCCGTTGCTGACTTGCCACGGCTCCGGACATTCCGGTCATAAATCTCCTTCTGGCGCGCATACGAACGATATCCCGACACCGCTTTCAGGATCACGTCGTCCCTCTCTGCCGCTGCAAAAAGCTTCTCCAGAGCATCTGCTGTCACCTGACGGACATAGCTCTTTTCATAGGTGCCATAAAAACTGAAACGTACATTTGGCACCACCAGGTCAGCCGGAATATAATCCGCACTCATACGATACTGCCGGTTTACCAGAACCGTAACGCTGTCCTCTTTGGTATCCACCTTGATCAGCGGACTTTTTTTCTGTCTGGCTGTCTTCTTCACACCGGAGTCCTCCTCAGACTGATCCTCTCCGGTATAATATTCATATCCGGTGTCTGAGGTGTCTGTCTGCCCCTCAGAACCTGCTTTTATATTTCCCAGCTGATGCGACAATAAGCCCGCAAAAACTGTTATCAATGCAATAAATACAACTACCGCACGTTTCATTTGTATTCTCCCCCATTGTTATGTTAAAGCAAAAGTATCCTGATCTTATTGTATGATATTACGGATTACTGCACACTTTCCGCAATCTTTGTCCGTAGACGTACTTTATATATTATTCCATATCTTGTTTTTATTTTCAAGAGAATACACCATATCTTGTTAAAAAAAATACTTAATTTTTTCTTAAGGAATCTGCTCGCGTTGCGGTATACTCCATACGGTGTACTTTCTGCCCATTTGCTGTTATACTTAACATAATGACAATGCAGGGAAGCAATGGCTCTTTACGAAATCCTTCAAGCCATGTTCCCGCCACCGAAAGGAGTATCTGTTTATGAGCGATTCACTGACAATAAAAGCACCCGCAAAAATCAATCTGTCTCTGGATGTGACCGGCCGCCGGGAAAACGGCTACCATGATCTTCGGATGATCATGCAGACCATTGATCTTTATGATGAGCTGACAATCCGCAAAACCGCCGATCCGGGGATTCATTTTTCCATGAATAAGGAGCTGCCGGATCGTATCCCGCCGGAAAAGAATCTGGTCTGGAAGGCTGCAGCGCTCCTGCAGGAACGCTGCCATATCACAGACGGACTTGACATTTATCTGGAAAAGAATATCCCCGCCGCTGCCGGACTGGCCGGAGGAAGCTCGGACTGTGCCGCTACGCTGCTGGGCGTCAATGAGCTTTGTGAACTGGGACTGACTCTCGGAGAGCTTTGTGATATTGGAGTTTCTCTGGGCGCTGATGTGCCATTCTGCCTTCAGAAGGGAACTATGCTTTCCGAGGGAATCGGGGAAATCCTTACCCGGCTGCCGGACCTGTCTCCTTTATGGGCACTGTTGATCAAACCGGATATTTCTGTCAGTACCGGCTATGTATATACTCATCTGAAGCTTGACGAGATCACAGACCGGCCGGATACCGAGCATCTGATCGACTGCATCCGTCGCCACGACGACGCCTCTCTTGCCCGCCGGTTGTCCAATGTACTGGAAACTGTTACGATTCCGGAATATCCTGTTTTAGAGGAATTAAAGCAGTTTTTGAAGGATAATGGTGCGATCGGCTCTCTGATGAGCGGCAGCGGTCCTACCACATACGGACTTTATCAGGATGAAATCCTTGCCCGCATGGCATTAAAAAAAGCACAGGAAAGATATCCTGACTACGATATCATCCTGTGCCGTACCCGGCTTCCGGAGGCGTAAGCCGCCTCATAAGCTCTGCAATAAAATCATAACGGCAGTAATAATAGTTCAATGCCTGTGCATAACTGTCAAAGGCAGACTGCAGGTTCCGTTCCGATCAGCACCTTTTTCCCTTCAAATGCAAATCCATAATGCCGGATTCGGTCTGCCGGAATCCCCTGCGACAGCAGCTCTGCATCGTAATTCTTCTCTGCAATCTGCTTCAAAGCAGACTGCACGGCATCTTCCATGGTTTCCTTTTTCATCCGTCCACATACCTTAAATTCAATGATGATCGCCGGATATTTTCTGATATCCTTTGGTATCATCATAATGTCGTACCTTCCAAAGCCACTTTCTCTGTTGGACCGTATTTCATAATCCTCTGCTCTCTCCGCAATCAGCCCCAGCACAAATCCATGATAAAATCTCTCTGGCTCAACGCTTTCCTTATTTCCACTTCCAACATCGAAATAACTAAACGTTGCCATCGAAATTTTATTCATATAATAATTCATTGCATCCAGATCATTCTCCACCAATGCTTTAATAAAATCTCCATATTTCGCATCGCTGCTTGTAAACCATCCGCGAAACATGTTCATAAACATACTCAGCGTCTCGATATTGGTAATGCTCAAATTATACCATGGCTCCCTTGTGATCCCCCGGTAATCCACATCCTCCACCCTTAGATAGCCACTGGCAAGCAGAAGACTCCAGATCGCATTTTCATTGTGATCCAGCTGATTATAGACAATCTGCTCGTCAAAATTCACCGTGATCTGCTTCCCCTGCAGCAGATCCTCCATCTTCTCCTTTACATCTGCCGACGCCGTCCGTATCAGTTTCCCTGCCAAACTGTTGGAGCTGGTCGATGCCCAGTATGGGTGAAGTTCTCTCTTTCGCAGATAATTCGTGATCGACCATGGATTATAGATATCGTGATGCTTTCCAAAGGTAAACCCATCATACCACTGCTTTACCTCGTCTTTTTTATCCGACATTCCAAACTCATCCAGTGACGTAAATACCTCCGTTTCTGTAAATCCAAAACAGTCTGAATACGGCTCTGAAGTCGTTGTGACAACCTCCAGATTATTCAGATCTGAAAAAATAGATTCCTTGGACACTCTTGTGATACCTGTCATAACTGCCCGCTCCAGATAGGGATTCGTCTTGAATGTGGCATTGAACAGACTCCGGATAAACGTGGTAAACTCATCCCAGTATCCCTGCACATATGCCTCCTGCATCGGCGTGTCATATTCATCCAAAAGGATGATCGTCTTCCTGCCATAATAACGTTCCATCCATGCCGACATATTTTTCAGCGCATTTTGTGCCGCAGCATCTCCCATGGTAACCGTCGTTCCATCATATATTTTCCGTTCATTATCACTCAGGATATCCTTTTGTAACAGATATCGGTTTTCTTCATACAGTCTCACGATCTCCTGCTTGATCTGCGTTTTTGCATCCTCCGGATTTCCTGCTTTCACGGAAGCGAAGCTTAGAAAGATCACCGGATACGTTCCCTGCAGATTTCGGTATTTCTCCTCCTCCCAGATGGAAAGACCTTCAAACAAATCTGCCCTGTTTGCATACTTATTCGAAAAGAAACATTCCAACATACTCATATTCAACGTCTTGCCAAAACGTCGGGGACGAGCGATCAGGGTAATGTCATCCCCCTTCTCCCACCATTCTTTGATCAAATTGGTCTTATCTACGAAAAAATAATCCTGTTCTCTTAAAGCCGAAAAGCTCTGCTTTCCAATGCTTATCACCTTTGCCATACGCTCACCTGCTTTCCCGGATGCTGCACTCTCCGCCTTTGCGTGTTGCTATTCACGACCGCCAGAACCCACAGAAAACTGCTGTGAATAGTAACCTTTGCGTATATTATAACAATATCCTCCCCTTGACACAAGGCATTCCACAGTGTCATTTATAGGATTTTCTCCACCGGAATCCTGACACCAAACCGCATCAGCAGTCCCCTCACCCCATCTTCAATCTCATCCCGGCAGTAATGACTTTTCTCCAAAAAGTCATCCCCTTTTTCATTCATATAGCCATATACACTAAGTCCCATATTTAGTACAGTATCCTCCGCCCTCTTTCTTCTCTCCTGTGTTTCCAGCAATCTGCTTTCTGCCTCCTCCACATATGCAAGCAATTCATTTTCTGCCTCGTTGATCTCCCCCCGGTCGATCTGCTGCAGAAGCCTCTGATAAAAATCCTCCTGTGCCGCATTTTCCACAAACCTCGGCTGCTTATATTTATCATTCCACGCTCCTGACAGCAGTATTCCGACTAATCGCAGGGTTCCGGCAATGCTGTTTTTTAACCCGTTATTTTCAAATTCCACACTACTCTCCATTCCGCCCTTCACAAAAACCGGCATAATCAATTTTTCCATTGTCACAGTAAGGAAATTCCCGAACCTTCCGAACCTGACACTGTCCTTTCGTTATCCCAAGCTGCCGCAGATATCCCTCCAGTTCCACTCGATCAAGGTTTCCAAAATCCTCTGTACGTATAAACAGTGTCAACTGCTCATTGGAAACCTTTGCAATACACACCACCGGTACCTTCCATCTGTTTTCTATGCTTCTTTCCAACTCGTCTAAACTGATCCGCACGCCATTACATTTTATAAATCTCTTTTTCCTGCCGGTAATATAAAGATATCCTTCATCGTCCAGCCTCCCTACATCCCCCGTGTCCAAAAGCCCGGCACTCTGTCTCCATATAGCTGCATTTCCCGACAGATCTGCCCTTTCCATCACATACCCCAGACACACATTCGCTCCACGGTAGTAAATATCGCCGGCTCCTGTATAATCTCCGTTTTTTATCTGAAAGGCCCCACCCGGAACAGCTCTTCCCACACTATCCAGCTTATCCGGATGCTGATCCAAAAAGAATGTACTCATCCTTGCTGTCGCCTCCGTCTGCCCATACATCACTGCCAGATGTGTCGTAATACCCTGATGCCTCCTATCATAGATCCACTCCAGCAGCTTCTGTTTCATATCCCGGCTCATGGCTCCTCCTGCCTGCGTCAAAAGTCTCAGTTTCTTCCATGGTCTGGATAATATCCTTAACCAGTCTAAGATTTCATAAGTATAAGGAACACCGCAGAAGGACGTCACACCACAGGCCTCCAAAAAGTCCCAGTATCCCCTCTGAAACATACTTCCTGCGGGAAGCAGAAGACTCCCGCCTGCCAGCAGATGGCTGTTTACCACCGACAGACCATACACATAGGATACCGGGAGCAGCACCCCTGCGCTGTCATTTTCATCAATTTCCAGCGATTGAATAATTGCCTGCGCATTACTTTTGAGATTATCATAAGATAATGCCACAAGCTTCCCATTACCAACGCTGCCGGAGGTCACCATCAGTAATGCCAGATCATCATATAATGATAATGTATCAGGCGACCTCCGTTTCCTTCGAAACCGCACATACTGATAATATGGAAAGCACGTCTGATAATCCTCCATTGATCTGTGCAGATCCGGCTCTGCCTCCGCATCCCTCACTTTCTTCCGATTCATAAATATCTCATCCGGCATAAATTGTCTGATCAACGCCCCGATATCTGAAACCTTCTTATCTCCCACCAACAGCACGGTATTTCTCTTCATCATATGATAACAATACAGAGCGATGGTCTCCAATGAATTGTCACTGACCAACAGGATCAGTTTTTTCTGCGAAGTCGTCTCCGGGTATATCCTGTTTATATGCTCTGCTTCTCTGCGTATCACAGTTTTATCAATTACTGATCCTGTCATTTAAGCACTCCAATATGTATTATAACGGTACCACCCTGCATTTCACACAATCACGATACTTCGACACCATTTTTGCCGGAACATGCAGTGTCACCTTCTTCGCCGACAAATCCACCTGACGAAGCGACTTTTGGTGAATCTTGTCATTATAAATGTAAATGTCAACTTTTTGATTTTTCCTTAACGCATTCTGCTCCAGTCCGACTTCCAAATAAAACTCTCCGCTTGTGCGCATATCCTTTCCCCAGATAATTCTTTCCTTTGAAGTTATTTTAATTTTTTTCAGATTTTTATTTCTATCAAAGCATCCTGTCGGAATTATTTTAATTCCTTTTCCTAAAACAATTTCTTCTGCCTGACTACCAGCCATAGCATAATTCTCCAATTTCTTTACATTTTCTAATGTAATCTTCTTGGCTCTGCTGGATTGAAATGCATTCTCCAATATTTTATTTACCTTTTGTCCCCGAACAGCAATTTTTCTCGCATTATCCCCCGCATTCACGAAACATTTTTTGTAAACTATCCCACCATTTTTATCCTTATGTTCTATCCACCAATTCAGAGTTTTCAAGCCATCCGCATTACGCATATTGGAGAATTTATCAAATGTAATATTCTTTAAGTTATTACATCCTTGAAAAGTCTTACTCCCTATCCATTCTACATCTTTGGGTATTCTAACAAAACCTAACGCCTTACAATCCTTAAAATCCCCCTCGGATAGTGTTCGTATACCCATAGGCAGTTCGTAATACTCCAGACTGGTACATCCACTGACAGATGCTACATGGGCTTCCTGGCTCTGCGACAAAACAAGATTAGAATAACTGCTGTACATCGATTCCACACGTAAACTTTTAATTTCATAATGTCCTGCGAAACTTTTGCAATACACAACAGGAATATCATCTATTTCTTTAGGGACCACAATATCTGTATATTTTGCATTCCCCTTCTCATCAAACTCCTGTTCAAATGCCACAAGCTGATATACCGGATCATCATATTCAAACCCCAGTTTCTCCGGGTAATCCCAGATTTCCACTGCTGTCGTTTTATTATAACACAACCCCTCTTTTTTTAAGGCAATCCATTTATTATTATCATCTGGAGACAAGGTGCTAAAAGGGCTCTTTTCTTTCATTGCTGCACCGGCTCTCTTTGTATCGGAAATAATCTCAGTTTTTTCTTTACAACCAATACCGTCATATATTATGAGTCCTCCACCAATGAACAGAATTGCAATCAAAAAATATTCTATTTTTTTCAAACTATCCCCCCTAACAGATATAATAATCATATAGATAGTAATCATCTTCATTGTCAAAAACTACTTTGCTATAATCGTCGTCAGCAATATATGCCCCTTGAGAAATTAAATGAATATAATTTCCAGAACATACCTCTTTTACAATATTATCATGGGTTCCTTTTCCCCAGCACCCCGACACAATATTATCAACATCGTAATGAACATCTTTTTTTACCTGTAAAACTCTGGTAACAACTCCTGTAACCTGGGCAGTTGCGATACTTGTGCCATCAACTGCCATATAGCCGCCTAACATACTATAAGTCCATGTCTTTTCTCCTAGTGCCATCACATCAATCCGATTCTTTCCAGAGGTAAAAGTCGAAACGTGATTATGTTCATCACTAGATCCGACTGCTACAACCTCGTTATAGGCAGCCGGATAAGCAAACGTTGTTACGGCATGAGCTGTATTACCACCAAGCTGGAGAAAACCCAGCTTACATCCATCGCATTATCCGTATTTGTTACGAATCTGTTTAAGATGCAGAGACGAATACTTTTTTCCTTTTTACATCTGTACCGGATTTAGGACAGATATAGGATTGTAAATCTGTGTCTTTCTGTTTAATCAGCAGACATTATGTATTATAACGACACCACCCTGCATTTCACACAATCACGATACTTCGACACCATTTTTGCCGGAACATGCAGTGTCACCTTCTTCGCCGACAAATTCGCCCGGTAAAGCGACTTTTGGTGAAGCTTGTCATTGTAAATATAGATGTCAATTTTTTGATTTTTCTTTAACGCTTCCTGTTCCAAACCGACAACGGTATAGTAACTATCCTCTGTATCAACACTTTTCCCCCAGATTATTTTTTCTTTTGAGGTGATTCTGATCTCCTTTAGTTTTTTATCACCGCTAAAGCAACCCTCCGGAATCGTACGGATTCCTTTTCCCAAAACAATCTTCTCCGCCTTATTGTACGCCAGTGCCGAATAACTCAGTGTCTTTATATTTTCCAGTCGGATTGTTTTCGCTCTGCTGTTTCGGAAAGCACTGTCCAGAACCTTTTCCACCTTATCCCCCCGTAAAGTGATCGTTCCTCCTTTTCTTCCTGCATCGACCAGACATTTTTGATAAATTGTCATACCATTTTTTTGTGTATTTTCTTTCCACCATGATGTTTTACGCAATCCGTCTACATTATTCAAATTGGAAAACTTGTCAAACGTAAAGGTGTTTAAATTTTTGCACCCGCGAAACGCATCCTCCATAATAGCAGTCACATTCTTTGGAATATTTAAAGACTTGATCGTAGTGCAATCTGCCAGATCATCGTTGCTGAGCCACTGCACATCCCTTGGCAGCTCGTAATGTTCCAGACCCGTACAGCCCTTTATTGATTTGGGGTCACCGCTGGGCATTGCCGACCAGATAATGTCATTCCTGCAGCTGTATCTTGCTCTTATCCGAAGGCTTTTTAACTCGTAATGCCCTTCAAAACAATAACGATTCACCACCGGGATGCCATTCAATTTTTCGGGAACTGTAACATCTGTATATTTTGCATTTCCTTCCGAATCAAATTCCTGTTTAAAGGCAATAAGCTGATACACGTCATCCAAATATTTAAAGCCGTATTTCTCCGGATGATCCCAGATATCCACGGCAATTGTTTTATCATAGCAAAGACCGTCTTTTTCCACATCAACCCATCTTTGCTCATCTGGTGACAGTGTCCAGAATGGTCCCGGATTTTTCTTTGCCGCACCAACTTTCTTAGCATCCGTCTCAACCGTCGTATTGTCTGCTCCCGTATAACCTCTGTCCATAATCACAAACACTGTAATGATTGCCAAAATTGCTGTCAGAAATATTGTTTTACCATGTCTTCTCATAGTGTTACCTCCCTAACATACAAAATAATTATACTGTAAAAAGTCGTCTTCATTTCCGAATATATACTTTGAAGGTTCTCGATGATTCCTATTTACACGATACACGTCTGTACTGATTGCCTCCAATCCATCATTTACACAACCATTACTCTCTCCATAAGCTTTAAGATTATTTAGTTTCATATCATACGACACCCCATAAATAGATCTCGCAGAAAAAGCCTGATCACTTCCATACATACTTAAGAGGTTACCTACGCTTGTACGAGTCACCATATAACGCTGATTGTAAAATGATACATTATCCTCATAATTAGTTGTTGCCAAATCAAAAAACTTCAAATCCCTTGTTTCAATTACAAAATGTATTTTTTTCCAATTAAAGGTTTCCCACATATCCTTGCTAAACAAATCCGAACTTACCAATGTATCATCCTTGGGAACCATCGTTCGATGAGCAAAGCTATCTCCTAATAAATGAGATGCTAATCCTATAACACGTGCTCCTTTTTCAGCATTACTTGTGCTAATTCCTGTTATATTTAAATAGTCCACTAATATTTGTCTTAATTTGTTCACATCATCCGTTCCAAAATGACCATCCTTATTATTCGTAGTCGTAACACTATTTAACAAATTGTTTAATTTCGTCTGATTATTAATAGTTGTCGAGCTATTTTTAATCCGTCTTGCAACCATATACAAAAAATGTAAATTTCTCACATAATTATGTTGTCCATGTAACATTTTGTCTGCAGAGAACAACTCATCTGCAGTATATGCCGCTTTGGCCATTAAATCTACATATGCGCCAGAATACTGCGTTCTAACAATTATTTCATGGGTTCCTTTTCCCCAGCACCCCGACACAATATTATCAACATCGTAATGAACATCTTTTTTTATATTTCTTGCATCAATATCCACATTGATATTACTATTTGTTTCGGTTATTTGAAGCATATTCTTTACACTCAATACACCAACTTTTTGTGACTCATCTTCCCGTGTAGTACTTACCCTCAACAGCTTTCGGATATATGCTGCATCCGCATCTTTTTTTACCTGTAAAACTCTGGCAACAGCTCCTGTAACCTGGGCGGTTGCGATACTTGTGCCATCAACTGCCATATAGCCGCCTAACATACTATAAGTCCATGTCTTTTCTCCTAGTGCCATCACATCAATCCGATTCTTTCCAGAGGTAAAAGTCGAAACGTGATTATGTTCATCACTAGATCCGACTGCTACAACCTCATTATAGGCAGCCGGATACTCTAATTGTCCATTGTCCTCACCGGCATTGCCCGCAGCAGCAACTAAAATAATGCCTGCATTTATAGCATCCCGAACTGCAGTTGATAGAATTTCAGTATCATATTTACATCCTAAACTCAGATTAATAACATCTATCCCATTATTAATACACCAATAAATCCCTTCTACAATCCGACTAACAGGAGCAACATTATTTTGATCTAAAACCTGTACCGAATACAATGCAATATCGTTTGATACTCCATCAAGCCCCCCTTTTTCTTTGTTGCCCACAATCATTCCTGCAATTCCAGTTCCATGTCCTGTTGCATCCTCAAAGCAAGGATTTATATTACTCTCATTTACTAAATTAACCCTCTGACACACATCAATCCCTTCATTATAACTAACTCCAGAATCTAAAACAGCCACTTTAACCTTTTCCCGAGATGTCTCCTCCTTATCTTGGGTTCCACAATCGATCTCCTTTTCCACACAATCAATCGCCTTTAAATTCCACTGATCAAGCTGAAATTCCCGTTTCTCCTTTACCACTCGGTCAACCTCTTCCTTATTAACCGGAACTACCTCATTTGCCGTAACCTGCACATCTTTTTCAACAGTTTCAACATCCTTCATTTGATCAATTTGTTCTGCTTCTTCCTTTGTAAGATTCATAACAAGAATTTTTTCATTTTCAAAAATAGACTCTTGCTTATACATCTCGCTTTCTAATTTTTCGTTTTGAAGATTTTTCTTTATTCCTTCATACGCTTTCTGACTTTTTGTCGTTACAATATATCCCTCCCTTTCTCCTTGATCATCTACACGAATCTGATATGTATTACCTGAAAACAAGCCACCGACAAATCCCTTTGCTGTTTTTATTTCCTGAGTACAGGAAACCATTGCAACAACCATTGATAACGCAATTGATATTCCCTTAATAAAGTTCTTCTTCATTGATTTCCTCCTTTTGCATCAACTGAATATGTAATATTATTTTTAATTATCATTTGCAATAATTCCTCTAAATTTAATAAAACTTTCCGCTCCTCCTTTTGTGCATTTTTAACCATGTTCCCAATACGATTATTTACCTCCTTTGAATATACTCTTTGTATTTCTCCTACCTCATATCCATCTTCTTGATACAACTGTTTTAAATATACAAGACGGATATCTCTAAATCTATCTACAATTTGTTCATAATCCTCTTTTACTTTTAATAATTCATTAAGGTGATATTTATGCATGATAAAGGATATTCGATCCCTTATCACTATTTTTTGTTCATAAAGTAAATGAAAGGTGCGAAGATCTACCGTTTTTAGTTCATCTGTAGAATCTGTCAATTCCCTACATATTTTTTCATATATATTGCTTCCATAAATGTGAATATCCCCCTCAACCTGTTCTGTCTTTTTGGGATGTAGAAACTCATTTAATTTTTCTAAAAAAAGTTCTATTGTGAATTCCATCTTTTCTCTTTGTTTTGCACAATATAACGAAAACGGATAGTAACCTGGCTGTTCTAAATATTTTGCTCCGTGACGATAAAAAATACGCCCATTTTTATATGATTTTTTTAACTCATCATATGTTATATAAAAGCAGGTGGTCTTCTGTCTTTTTGCAAATCCAAATGCCATAAAACTTTTTTTATTATCATCAAAACCATAAATTAAATTTTCATGTACAAAATGACTTTTCTCATACCTGTCTTTTTCTGACAAATAATAATCATCTAAATGAATATTAACATATAAACCACCTCGTATTTGTTCCTTAATATATTTAACAATATTATTGGGCAATTCCCTATACAATTTCCCATTTATATACATAGAATCTTCAAATTTTTCATCAAAATAATAAAAATTAGTATACGATTTATTATATATTACGGCTATATGAATCATATACTGTTTTAACCATTCCTTGTAGTTTTCTGTTGCCTGCAAAATTGCTAATCTTGTACTATAAAACAAATACGTTGTTGATTCAACATTTGGATCGAGAGGAAGCTGTATATATGTTTCATTTTTTCGAATTTCTTTATTACAATTTTGTATCTTCAAAATGTTTTTTTTCAACCAGTTCATTTATTCCCTCCCAAAGTGATACACAAACATTAAATCGATTTCCGAAATCTTCCAAATCGGTAAAGTCTACCCCAAACTGCTCCTCTATTTTGCAAAACAAATCCATCAAAGCGATTGAATCAAGTTCTAGATCCTCTATCAAACGACTCTCTTTGCATACATCTATTTCTTTTCCCATTTCTTTCAATTCGCTCTTAATTAACGTTTGAACTTCCTTCCAAGAGATCATCATTTAAATCTCCTTTCCACACAAAGCTAGCCAGTTTTCCTGTTATTGGATTTGGCATTATAGTATTCTTTTGTTCAATGTTTATTTGAACATCACCTAATTTTTCCCTAAATTTTTTGTTTATTTCTTCACAAATAAAACCGTAGCTATCTTGTTCATCTAACACAATCTCGATTAAAAATACCTCGTAAGCTTCTTGAATAATTTGACACTGTATAATTGCTCCCCGCAATTTATTGTTAATCTCATTTATAATCTGTATTAGAATATATGGATGTAGTTTTTCTTTTTGTCCAAAATGAATCCAGCTATTATGTCTTCCTGCCTCCAAAGATAATACATCTCCACATTGCCCGCAAGCACAGTGAATATTTCTTTTAATTTTCCCTCTGTCCTCGACATTAAATCTAACTAAAGGCATTACACGATTTTTAAGTGTTGTTACGCAGATTTCATCGCCATAATTTCCCGGTATATTTTCTACATAAACATTCTGTGACAAAATATGTAAATTTCCTTCAGGACATTCATATGCTATAGAATTAACTTCCTTTGTTCCATATTGATTTGCTGTCCGACAATCAAATACTGTTTCAACACGCCTTCTTACTTTTGGTTCTAAATATTCTCCAGTAAACTCAATATACCGGAGATTTTCAGGTGTTCTGTTATATTTTTTCGCTAAATCAACAAGTAACAATGCAATCGACGGCTGTACTATCATCCATTCTGGATCATAACTTAAAATATCCTCATATATCTGTTCTTTCCTATCATCCAATATTGATATTCTCGGATATGCACGCAAATATCTTTTTTTTACAATATCATCTATGTGTTCATCTGATGGATAAAAATAACACAATCTGTTTCTTGGTAAAATATTGTAATATCTTTTTCGAAGCATCCATAATTCCAAAAGTGACAGATTTTCCTGTTCTTTATTCCAATATACCTCTGTATATTTTCCAGTAGAACCTGATGTTCTTGTCCAAATCAATTTATTCGCAAGATAGTCCGATATATATTTTGAGGATATACAAGCCATTCCTGACTCTATGTATGCTTTTTTATCAACAATTGGTAAATCATCAAAACTGACATTATCAATATCAATCTTTTTCTTTTCAGCCAATTGATAATACAAAGGAACTGTTTTATACGCATGCCTGGCTATATCAAAGGCTGATTTTTTGTAATAGTCTCGATCCATATTTTTTCTTAAACTCTCCTCAGTTTCTAAAATCTCCCACCCATATTGGCCTCTACTTTCTTACATTACAATCCTCGCAATTCATAACCATTTTCTTTTCTTCTACCCTTAAGCATTCCGGTAATTCCACTTCTCCCCAAAGCATAAAACATCCTGTTAGTTCAGTAATATCCACTGCTGTTTGTGCTAATACTTCATTAATTCCCTTTTTTAATTCTTTCATCGGTACCTCCTTTGGAATGGTCTGATGTCCTTTCACATCATCTCATTATTTACTATGATCTCTGATTAAAAAACTTCACTGTACTTAATATAATATTTTATAAATTTTTTCAAGTCTTTTAACAGTATTTGGCGTGAACGGTGTGTATAACGGCGTGAATATTCAAAATGTAGATTGACGAATAAAAAAACCAGTGCTACTCTGTATAATATAGATTACAACATGCTGTTCAGAAATGAGGATTATTATGCAGAGAATACTGATTGTTGAGGATGATATGGTTCAAATACACGCTCTTTCACAAGGCATCCACACCTCTTATCCCTCCTGGATCATTGATTGTGCCCAAAATTACCAGACTGCTTTAGATATGATCGGGCAATCTCTTTCTTCCAACAATTTCTATTCCCTATTTCTTCTTGATGTTATGCTGTCTCCGGAAGACTCCTGCAAGGAGGGCTTTCAGCTTGCCGAAGAGATACGCCGTCATTCCGATTATTACACAACGCCTTTACTTTTTCTTACATCTGTTCCTGATCACAATTATTTTGCATTATCTCATTTTCACTGCTATAATTATATCGAAAAGCCTTATACGATCAAGGATATTTTACGGCAGCTTCAACAAATGCTGATAACCGGTTATCTAAACGCATTCACCCTTTCGATAAAAGACTGTTCGCAGATTCTATATCACGTGTGTCTGTCAGACGTTTTGTATATCCAGGCATCAAATCATCATGTCATTGTGCATATGAAAGACGCCTGCATTACATCGAGATCCTATTCCATGGATGAATTAACTGACATGACAGCCGGTACATTGCTACGATGCCACCGAAGATTTTTAATAAATCCTTTTTACGTACAATCCTATGATCGAACAACACGATATGCAATTCTTGACACAGAACGTATTCCCGTAGGAAAGGTTTATAAGGATGCTTTTGAAAATAAACTGCAGCACTACATTAATGGAGAACTATCATGAACATTGTTGAATCTGTTATTAATATTACTATTGAATTTTTATGTATCTTTTTTGTTTCCAGAGCATTTACCGAAACAAAAGAGCATCTGCTGAAAACGGACATCGCCTTTGTTGTTTCTTCGATTCTCGCAGGATGTATTATTCCTGAAAAATACAATATTTTATTATTAATCACAGGACAGGTTATTTTCTTTACTTACATATTATACCGATACTCTGACACAATGCTGAATCGTTTTTTTCTTTTTATTTTGTCCTTTGGAACCACACTTTTATGCCAATTGATTGTTATGTGTCTTTTTATGCTTTTTTCTTTAAGCCTATTTCCCGGTTATGAATATATTATGCTGAATTTCTGCACTTTTATCCTGATTTTCTTAATCTGTCGTATTTTTCCTGTGCATAATATATATAATCTCTTAATCAATTCTTCTTTACCACTGCGCTGCATTTACACAGATACTTATGTTATTTTACTTTCTTTTCTTTTAATGGGAAAATTAAATCTTCAAAATCTCTACTCCAAGTATATCTTTGTATTTGTGTCAATTACATTACTCGCCGCAGCGAATATCTGTATTATCTATTATGATCAAAAAATGTTTTATCAACAGCGAGAGTTATTGTCCTATATGCAAAAACTGCCAATTTACGAAACACTCGTGGATGATATTCGCGCCAGCCAGCATGAATATTCAAACCACCTGCAATCACTGCGTGCGCTCCCTCTGTCTTGTCCGGATTACAATTCCCTTTGTCATGCTCTGGAGCAATACACACTGCAATATTCCTCCCACTTAAATAACTATCCTTTAATACAAATAAATATGCCCTTATTAGCAGCTGCGTTATACAGTCTCTTTTCCTCGGCTGAACAAAAAGGCATATCCATTTTATTTAATATATATTCCACTGTCCTGAAAAGCACCCTTCCCGAATACCTGCTTACTGATTACGTTTGTATTCTCGTAAACAATGCAATCGATGCATGTCAGAAAAACGATTCCATATTTATTTATCTCTCTTCTTCCAATGGAAAAACTCGATTTGAAATCCGCAATCCTTCCACCATTTATTATTCCCCTAATAAAATATCTCAATTTTTCCAGAGCGGATACAGTACAAAAAACTCTGACGTCTCTCCTCGCAAGCATGGCTACGGACTATATTATTTATTAAAAAACATCACAAAAGCCAAGGGAGATATCGGTGCTTCATGCATAAAATACGACAATCAATATCAAATGATATTCTTTATTGAGGTGTAGCCTGAAGCTGTTTTTTTCTGAAACGCCGCACCATAAGCACCACCATCGCTTCTAACGTCTGATAAAATACCGCACTGATGATCAGCTTTCTGTAATAGACCGGTATATATGCTGTGATCATTATAATACTACAAATAACTGTAATCGCCTGGGCTTTAAACTGTAATCTTTTTTCACGATTGTAAACAGGTCGTTGTACCGATTGTATTGGTGCTCCCCGCCAAATCACCACGATTGCAAAAACACAAATCAGATTCTGTATATCACAATTATATGAAATGACATTTGCCAGACCGATCATTGCATGAAATGAAAACAATGACATCAAAAAACATCCCCCTACCGTATTACAATGCACCCCTCCAACATAAGAACGAAAAAGCGCAATAGTACAAAACAAGACACCCAGCTCTAACAATCTTTTTTCATAAAAAAAGCATATCACTAACAATATCATCTTTTGTGTTTCATTAAGAAATACATGTAGTGTATATTTTACCTTCGCCTCCATGTTTTCATCACAATATTGCTTTGTGGAAAACAAGATTATGAGTTTTTCAGTTATTATCTCGTTTAATTTATTCCAATAATCACATTTTTTCCAACTTAATTTCATCATTTCTTCCTGTTATGTTACATTTCTATCGGTCAGCTTAGTTCAATTCGCCAATATACCATTATTTTCTAATATGATATTAAATTCCCGTTATCCTTTGCACATCCTCTCGACGATCAACGATCAGCCCGCCTGTCTCTTTTGCCTTTGTAACATTAGCTCTATCCCATGTCCTTTAAAAATTTATGTATATTTCCTATCCACACCATACTGAAATACAAGCATATAGAAAGTACTAACATAGACACTATTTCATTGATGTTTCTATTAAAAACTCCATCCAGCGTAATAACCACTAAAATCAACTGTAGGACACTATATAAAATAATTTCTGCTTTTCCCTAATCGGTGATAAAAAATTAATGCGATCTTTCCCTTTCAGACATACAATCCCTACGGCTCCTGCTCCCCCACTTAAGCACATAACCGCATACCAAGTTATTAATTTAATTATTCTTTTCACTTGATCACCTCTTTATATACCACAAGACGGGACACCGCATATGATCCGTAGTGTCCCGTCCTTATGAAGCTCTGTCCTAAGACATTTGTTTTAATGGACTATTAGGTTGAATTATATTGTTAAAACTCAAGATAAATCAACTAAGATACTTAGAATAATCCTCTGCTGTAGTTACACCATTCTTCCAGTCATCCATCTTCTGACGGGTGGCATCCATGGTGTCCTGACAGATCTGTGGAAGATCCTCTCCCCACGCCTTGGTTGCCTGCTTATAACCCTTCTCGATGGCTGCCATCATGGTATCTGCCTTGTCCGTATCTCCACCGGCAAGAGCGATTGCCATGCTGACCAGACGATCCGATGTCTGATTGACACCCCAGTAACCATCCTCTGCAACAGATGCCTTTGCCTCGTCGATGGTCTGCTGATCCACCTTGCCTGCTACCTGACGGAATGTTTCTGCCAGATTGGAACCATTGGCCAGATCAAACTTCTCTGCCTGCTTGCCCAAAAGCTTCTGTACCAGACTGTTCATGCTGTCCAGACGGCTCTGCTGGTCTGCCTTGAGCTTTGCGATCACGTTGTCCTTATTATAAATCTGATTGGCGCTGTCCTTCTTTGTCTCATTGCTTTTCTCGAATACAACTCCGTCGTCCCTGACCTGCTTCTCTGTTGTCTCTGCCGCCTTTGATGCCTTCTCTGTCTCTGCGGTCTTTACTGCTGTATATCCGTTTACTCCGTTAATTGATGATATACTCATGTTCCCGAACCTCCTTTTTCCTGTTGCGAACATATCTGCTTAAAACATATGGTTTTCTATTAAAAATATCGACTGTTTCTGTCCTGTTCTTTATAGGCAAACGAACTTTTATGCACATTTTGAGCAATTTCGCATAAAATAATCCGAATACCCTGAAAGAAGTCTGCGAGAAGGGAGGCCATCGCATGTCGATCCGTCGAAGTATCGCCCGGAAAACACAATATAATTTCCGGCTAAACCGCAAGGTCATCCATCTGAAGCACTGCTGGGAAGATGTAAACTCTATGCTGGATACCTTCTGCGGTCATAAGCATAAGCCGGCACCTCCGCCGAAGCCTCCAAAGCCTCAGCCAAAGCCATGCCCGCCACCCTGTTTTCCATGCTGTCCGTTTTGTATGCCACAAAAGCCAGGACCATCACCCTGTCCCCGCCCGAAACCGCCGGGACCAGCACCAGGGCCACCACACTGTCCCCGCCCGAAACCGCCGGAACCTCCAAGACCTCAACCCGGTCCGCCGCACTGTTCTCCTCCGGAGCCTCCAAGACCTCAGCCTGGACCGCCTCCTTGTCGCCGTCGTCCCATACGCGGGCCATTTTTCCCACCGTTCCGCTTTTAACATACAGCACCCGGTACCATATTTTATCGGGTATATCCGATGAAAATTCAGGCTGTTTTCCGGAGCCGGAAATCGGCTCCGACTTTTTTCATACAGATCAGACAGGTTGGCAGAATATAAATGCAGGCGGAAATCCATGCTGTCTGGTCACCAAAGCAGATTGCCGTATAACCATAAACGGGTACAAAGATCAGGCTGACCACGATCCTTGCCACCATCTCTGTGACACCGGAAAACACAGCCCTGCCGGAATAACCAAGTCCCTGCGTGGTCATACGGCATGTGTTTAAAATGCCAAGACTCCAGAAGAAAAATCCCTGACAGAACATATATTTTGCCGCCGCATCCAGCACTTCCACTTCTTTCCCGCTGATAAAGATCTGACAGAGGATACGTCCGAAGAATATCAACATAATACCGGCACAAAGACCATAACCCACAGCGACTGCCATTCCCTGAAAAAGTCCCTTGACGATACGTTTCTTTTTGCCTGCTCCCAGATTCTGGCTGCAAAAAACGGACACACCGGTTGCAATGGCATCAAATGGACACATAAAAAACTGCTTCAGACGCAGTGCCGCCGTAAAGGCAGAAACATAGACGACACTGTCCAGACTGTTATTGGCGTACTGCATAACCATACTTCCGATGGCAGTGATGGAATACTGAAGTCCCATCGGCACTCCCATCGTCGTCATAATCCGTACTCCCCGGCTGTGAAGCCGGCAATCGGAACGGGAAAGCCGTAAAAGCGGCACCTTCGTCCAGATATAAATACAGCACAGAATTCCACTGATCGCCTGTGCCGTGATCGTGGCTGCTGCCGCTCCGGCACATCCCCAGTGAAATACCAGAATACATACCAGATCCAATACGATATTCAGTACCGTGGAAATCGCCAGAAAAACAAACGGCGTCCTGCTGTCACCTACCGACCGGAGAATACTGGACATCAGATTATATAACAGGGTGAATGGAATTCCCAAAAAGAGAATGAGCAGGTAATGATATGCCCCCGGATATATCTTATCCGGAGTTGACAGCATATGCAGGATCTGCGGACAGAAAAGTGCACAGACCGCCGTCAATACAACCGCAAAAACCCCTGTTAAAAACATCGCATGAAAAATGTGGTTTCGCATTTCCGGCAGATTCCCTGCCCCGAAACTTTTTGCAATGGGTACGCCAAAGCCACAGGCAATCCCAATACAAAATCCAAGTACCAGAAACTGGACACTGCTTGATGCACCTACACTCGCCAGAGCATTGGCCCCCAGTGCTCTCCCGACAATTGCCGCATCAATAATATTATATGTCTGCTGCAGTATATTTCCCACCAGAAGGGGTACTGCAAATCCCATTATCAAAGACAGCGGTCTGCCTTCTGTCATTTTCTTTGCCATAACTTCCTCACCTTTCATTCCGGCAATGTTTACAAGCAAACAAAAGCTGACAGAAATTTCATCTCTGAAATCTCTGCCAGCATATTTTCACGACATATCATGTCATTGGACATAATATGTCATTTTTATTTAAGGTTAAATTACTTAAGTGTAACCTTAGCACCCTCAGCCTCGAGCTTCTCTTTGATCTCGTTAGCCTCGTCCTTAGAAGCACCCTCTTTAAGAACCTTAGGAGCGCCATCTACAACTTCCTTAGCTTCCTTAAGTCCAAGACCTGTTACCTCACGAACAACCTTGATAACCTTAACCTTGTTTGCACCAACTTCTGTAAGCTCAACATCGAACTCGTCCTTCTCTGCTGCGCCTGCTGCATCTCCGCCTGCTGCTGCTACAACAACGCCTGCTGCTGCAGATACACCAAACTCTTCCTCACATGCCTTAACTAAATCGTTCAGCTCTAACACTGTCATGCCCTTAATAGCATCAATAAATTCCTGTGTAGTCATTTCTATAACCTCCGTATTATTTTCTTTTCGTTTTTGTTTTCTTAATAAAATTTAAGCCTCTGCTGCACCCTCGCCCTGCTCTGCGATCTGATTAAGCACACGAGCAAGATTGGTAATAGGTGACTGCAAAGAACCAAGCAGCTTGGAAATAAGCTCGTCTCTTGATGGAATGCTTGCCAGTGACTTAACACCGTCAACATCATAGAATGTTCCCTCAACGACAGCTCCCTTGAATTCCAAAGCCTCAGCCTCTTTCGCAACGTTATTCAGAACGCGGATAGGTGCTGTTGCATCTTCCTTAGAAATTGCGATGGCAGATGGTCCATCTAAAAGATCATCTAACTGTGCGAAATCAGTACCCTCGAATGCACGCTTCATGAATGTATTCTTGTATACCTTGTACTCGCATCCTGCCTCTCTCAATCCCTTACGAAGTTTTGTGTCCTGTTCTACAGTCAGTCCACGATAATCAACAAGTACTACAGTAGCAGCACCGTCAATCTTCGCCTTGATTTCATCAACGATTGGCTGTTTTAATTCAACCTTTGCCATAAGATATCTCCTTTCCTGGGCAGTCCCATATTTTTTCCTGCCTGGGAAGTCTTACTTCAAAATAAAAAACCTCCCTGCGTAAACACAGAGAGGTGAAATCATCAAAATAATTACATCCTTCCTCGGTAGGCGGTCTCCTTACGCCGAACTATCGGCACCTACTGTCTACGGCAGTATGGCTTGCTTGATTTACAAACCAAAAAATATTTTAGCATATTGTAAAATATAAGTCAATACCATTTTTAATATTTCCACAAATTTTTGATCTGCGGCACCACCCGCGACAGCCTCCATGCTTTTTCGCTGTTCTTACGGCTGTTTGGATCATTGATGATCACCTGCTGGTCATCTTTCATTCCCGACAGAACCAGAAAATGTCCTGCTGTGGTAAAATCTCCCGGCCGCATGGCACAAATGATCACATGCCCCTCCTGAAGGGTCCGCCGGATCACATCCTCATCGCAGGACATTTCTGTCCCGCTAAGTCCCAGCAGTGCCGCCCCGTCTGTCATCAAAGACCATGCCGATCCTTGTCCTTTTACATAAAATCCATTCTTTTGCGCCAGTTTTGCCACCTTCCATGGGTTCCATTTGTCATTCTGAAAGGTATGACATGCCACCATCGCAAGACAGGTGGGACCACACCCCGTCAATGCCATAAAATCATTGCCGTATTTCCGGTATCCCCATCTCTCATCCCACTGCAGAAACAAGGGCACACCACTTTCCTGATTGCCCGTCAGATCAGAGGAAGTCAGCCGAATCTTCTGTGCTTTTCCTGCCTGTTTGGGATAATCTTTCACAAACTGTCTCGTCTCCGGATTCTTTTTGGCCAGTTCGATCAACTGCTCCGGGTATTGCCCTTCTTTATCTTTCCAGAAATCATCCTGTCCCAGAGACGACAGGCTCTGACGAAACTGATCTATGCTCCGGGATATATTCCCCATATAAAAATTTGTCGTCAAAAAACGTACCCCCACCAGAACCAGAATGATTCCCAGGAGCCATTTTCTTTTTCTTCTCCTGTGCAGCCTTTTCATTTTATTCATCTCCTATTTTTGCTTGAGTTACTTATAAGTTTAATGGGAGATGTCTGGGAATGCTTTTGATTTTTCTAAACGATTTCTAATATTTCTCTGAACTTTGAACCGGAACCCCGGTCTTATTTTACATTACGAAAGGGATGTGATAAGATGAATGCATTATCAACGAAAGGATCAAACAAGCATGAACGAACCAGATAACATTTCCGGAGAGGAGCTTTCCTCTGCGGAAACCGACAATAAAAACAAAAAAGAGAAACGTTTTTCTCTTGCGGATACACTTCAATTTATTTTTCTGCTGGCTGTGATCGCTCTGATCATTTTTATCCGGCAGATGCCTCTTTTTACCGTGGACGGTCGCAGCATGGACCATACATATGCAGACGGTGATCTGCTGGTGGGGGATCAAAAAGCAGACATTAAGCAGGGAGATATTCTGATCATATACAGTGATGTTCTCTCTGAGCGTATCGTCAAGCGCTGCATCGGACTACCCGGAGACGAAATAAAGATCCTGGATAACCAGGTCTATGTCAACGGAAAAAAATTGAAGGAAGATTACATCGCAGAACCCATGAATACGGAGGATATGACTATCACCCTCTCGGATGACGAGTATTTCGTGATGGGCGATAACCGAAATCATTCCACAGACAGCCGTGATATCGGACCGATTCCGAAGGAAAAGATTCAGGCAAAGGTAATGCACAATCTCACAAAAGAGTATCATATTACAACCGTTCATCTGAAATGGTTCAAACAAATTGTCATTATTGCTGCCACCTGCTACATTATCTTTACGATTCTCGGAAGCTTTCTTTTTCCTTTGTTCCATCGCAGGGAGGAAGATGAGGAGGACACCAACCGGTCTGAAACTCCGGATCAAACGAAATAAAAAAGGGCAAAACCAGCGTTTTGCCCTTGCTCACTCTACGCTACGAGCATTTTCCTATACACTAAAGAAAAAACCGGTACAGACAACAGATGTTTGGTGATACATCTGCCGTCTGTACCGGTTTTGTTATTTGCTGTATTTTACGATGGTGTGATTTCTCAGAACCACATCAAAAATCATTCGGATTATTTCTTTACCGTAATGGCTTCCATTCCACCCATATATGGTCTCAGAGCTTCCGGAATTCTTACACTGCCGTCCTCCTGCAGATTATTCTCCAGGAACGCGATCAGCATACGAGGCGGTGCAACTACAGTATTGTTGAGTGTATGTGCAAAATATTTATTGCCATCCTCGCCCTTCACGCGGATCTTTAAGCGGCGCGCCTGTGCATCTCCGAGATTGGAACAGCTTCCGACCTCAAAGTATTTCTTCTGACGTGGAGACCATGCCTCAACATCAATAGATTTCACCTTCAGATCTGCCAGATCACCGGAACAGCACTCCAGTGTACGAACCGGAATATCCAGTGTACGGAACAGATCCACGGTATTCTGCCACAGCTTGTCAAACCACGCCTTGCTCTCCTCCGGCTTGCAGACAACGATCATTTCCTGCTTTTCGAACTGGTGGATACGGTAAACACCTCTCTCCTCAATACCATGAGCTCCCTTTTCCTTACGGAAGCATGGAGAGTAGCTTGTAAGGGTACGCGGAAGTGACTTCTCCTCAAGGATCGTATCAATAAATTTACCGATCATAGAATGCTCACTGGTACCGATCAGATACAGATCCTCGCCTTCAATCTTGTACATCATGGCATCCATCTCGGCAAAGCTCATAACGCCTGTTACTACATTGCTTCGAATCATAAACGGAGGTACACAGTAGGTAAATCCACGGTCGATCATGAAATCTCTCGCATAAGAAATCACTGCAGAATGAAGTCTGGCAATGTCCCCCATCAGATAATAGAAACCATTTCCGGCTACCTTGCCGGCAGCATCCAGATCGATTCCATCAAATCGCTCCATGATCTCTGTATGATACGGTACTTCAAAATCAGGCACTACCGGATCACCAAACTTTTCAATCTCGACATTTTCACTGTCATCCTTACCGATCGGCACGCTTGGATCGATAATGTTTGGAATGACCATCATGATCTTCTGGATCTTTTCCGCAAGCTCCGGTTCCTTTGCCTGCAGCTCCTCCAGACGAGGGGCGATCTCGGCTACCTCTGCCTTTCTCTGCTCTGCCTCATCCTTTTTACCCTGCGCCATCAGACCACCGATCTCTTTGGATATCTTTTTGCGGCGGGCACGAAGCTCATCAGCCTCCTGCTGTGTCTTTCTTGCCTCTGCGTCCAGTGCGATCACCTCATCCACCAACGGAAGCTTCTCGTCCTGAAACTTATTTTTGATGTTCTGTTTTACGATGTCAGGATTTTCTCTGACAAATTTCAAGTCTAACATGTCTTTTCTCCTTTATGATTTATTCGCTCAAAAAGCATTTTTCAAATACAACGTTTTTCATAGCTCCATAATATATGACGCCCTCAAACACATCGCATCCAATCTTTTTTGCATACTCCTCCTGAAGCCGGGTGTGGATTCCTCCACAGGTAACGGTCAGTCCCATCTCCTTTGCCATCTCCACCGTCTTGCGGAAGATCACGGTATCCTTTTCATTGATCATATGCTCGCTGAAATATTCCCCGTGGAACTTAATGCCCGTCACCGGCAGACGACGCATGGAATTAACCGCCGTGTGATCTGCACCAAAACGGCTGATCACCACCTGATATCCCAGATTGGTCAGATTGCGTATTGCCACCTCAAATGCCGTCGTGGCATCTGCAAAGAAACGCTCCGGAATCTCAAAAATGAAATCCACCGGTTCAAGCTTATTTTGCTCCACAACAATGTTGTGTATACGCTCCACGGCATGTCTGGTGGACAACTGGCTTGCTGTCATTTCCAGCGAAACCGGAATGACTTGATTGCCCTTCGCCTTCCAGGCACCAATGTTATCAGCCACCTCCTGCAGCAGATAGAAGCTGAATTCCTCCAACTGAGCCCCTCGCTCCATCAGATGCATGATCTGTGTATACTCAAAATACTGGCCATCCTTCATCAGAATTCTCGGAATCGCTTTACATCCGATCACATGATCCTTATCACCCCTGATCCTTGGCAGATAACTGATCTCCACGCTATGCTCGTCCATGGCACGGCGGATCTCACCTACCACTTCATCCTCTCTGGAAAGCTGCTCCTCCATATCCTCTGTGTAGATCGCATAATGATTGCCCCGAAGTCCTTTAATACTTCTCCGGGCGAGATCAGCCTTTTCCAGCATCTCCAGAAGCTCCTGATCCTCCTGCTGGATCAGATATACACCTACAGTAGAACCAAAGTCAATATTGTCCTCCTCCGCCTCAACCGCCTGCTGATGACGTACCACAGCAGACATGGCATTGACCAGCTCCTTATGTGTACCATACTGGAACAATACGACAAAATAGTCCCCGTCTACTCTCGCACACATTCCGTCCTTTGTCAAATGATTTAACAACACATCAGAAAATGCTTTGAGGATACGGTTGCTTACATAAAAGCCATAATGATGGCTGAAACTCTGGAATTCATTGATATCCGCACAGATCAGCGCATAATGGGAATCTTCCCTGCGGGATTCCAGAATCTTCTCCGCCTTTCTTAAAAAGGAAGCATACGGAAGAAGTCCCGTAATGGTATCCTCTGTCTTGGCCCTTGCCGAAGCCGCGATCTTTTTCAGCTTACCCGCGAGCTGCGTAATCTCCAGCTCGGAATTTTTGACCTGTTCGGCTTTCACTGCATTCTGCTCATTATCCAAAAGAAGCCGGGTCAGACCATAAACAACGCTTCCCTCTCCATCCTTCTTTTTCTCCGTGCTGGTACTGATCTGCATTCTTTGATATGCTCCGTTGCCATTGATCACACGAAAAATGTCCTGATGCATACCGGCATCGGCATCCCAGGAATTCCGCATCTGTATAAACTTTTCTACGTCGTCCGGATGGATGATCGCACGAATATTTTCATCAGTAAACTGTCCCTCCAGAATCGTCTCCGGCGAGTAAGTCCCTCCCAGATCTCCGTCCCGGTGAAGAACATGCGCATCCAGATCATAGGTCCAGATGGTTTCCCTCAACATCTTTGTAATAACATTGGAACGATGATTATTATCTGCCAGTTCTGCCTCTGCCTGCTTTCTGGCAGTAATATCCACGATCACGCACAAATATACCGGCTGACCATTGTCATCATCAATCCGGGTACCGTTGATATACGACCAGCGGATTTCTCCGCTTTTGGCCATGATGCGATACTCCATGGCAAGGGGACCTCTGTTTTCAATAGCCTGTCGTATCACCCTGCTCACCATATCCATATCCTCCGGATACACCAGCTCCGACGTATCATTGTGAAACTGCATACTATACTCCGACCGGCTGTAACCCGCCAAACGGAAAAATCCGTCATTGGCATACATGATCTTGAAATCATTTAACCGGACCTTGATCACGCCGCCCGGAATACTGTTGGCGATCAGATCCAGCTCCCGTTTCGCATTATAAACGTCCTGTAAATGACGTTTCGAACCGGATATATCCAGACACGAGCAGTAATAGATCATACTCCCCGGTTTTGCCTCTCTCTTGGCCCGGAATGAGATCCATATAATGGAATCATCCTTGCGTTTGGCCCGGAATTCCAGATGAATGCTCCCCCCCATGCTGACCTGACGTGCCATCAATGCCTTCATTCTCTGCTTTTCCTCTGGAAGAGCCGGTCCCATGACTCTGTTTTCAAAACATTTCCGAAACTCCTCCGGGGTATACTGAAACATTTTGTAAAATCCATCATTAGCATACATAATCTCCGGCTCAGCCTGCATTTTGGCGATCATCATACCGCACTCAGACATTCCTGCGAGACGCGCAAACTGCTCCTTATGCATTTCAAAGCCACTGTCTGTCGTGCTTTTTGTATTGTTTTCCATACCACACACCCCCTTCGTATTTTGTCTCTTTCTCCTTAGGTGCAATTAATTTTATTTCATAATGCTTATACTTTATAAAACCGGCTATAGCTTTGCCGGGCCATCGCCAATCTTTACCACATAGAAATCAGCTTTATAACCGATTGCTGACCGGTATGCCCTGCCCACCTGTTCAATGAACGTGTCCACCGCATCATCCTTTACAATACTCACGGTACAGCCGCCAAATCCTGCTCCTGTCATACGGGAGCCAAGAACGCCCTTTACCTTCCAGGCCTCTTCTACCAGAGTGTCCAGCTCCCTGCCCGTCACCTCGTAATCATCCCGGAGGGAAATATGGGATTCATTCATAAGTCTGCCAAACAGCGCAATATCATTTGCCTTCAATGCCTCGACCGCCTTCACGGTACGCTGGTTCTCATATACCGCATGCTTTGCCCGTCTCCGCCGGACCGGATCCTTCACAGCATCCCGGACTTCCTCAAACTGCTCCTCCGTAAGAGCCCCAAGGCTGTCCACCTGTCGTACCTTCCGAATCTCCTCCAACGCCTTCTCACACTCCGCACGGCGTTCATTATACTTGGAATCTCCCAGACCACGCCGTTTATTGCTGCAGGAGATCACGATCTTTGCTCCGTCCAGCTTAATTGGCGCATACTCATAAGAAAGATCTGCCGTATCCAGAAAGATTGCATGATCTTTCCGACCCATGGCAATGGCAAACTGATCCATAATGCCACAGTTCACGCCATTGAAATGATTCTCCGAAAACTGTCCCAAAAGCGCCAGATCCTGATTGGAAATCCCTAATTGAAACAGATCGTTGAGAATATAGCCGGTCAGAATCTCCACCGAGGCAGAAGACGAAAGACCGGAACCATTTGGAATGTTGCCAAACAGCATCAGATCAATGCCACAGGGAAGCTCATAACCCTTCTCACGCAAAGCCCACATCACACCCTTGGGATAATTGGTCCACCCGGCATTCCTACGGGGTTTGAGATCATCCAGACTCGACTCGATCACAGGAAGATGTCCGAAATTCATAGAATAGAAACGAAGCTTATTGTCATTTCTCTTGCGTACTGCACCGTATGTACCAATCGTCAGGGCACATGGAAAAACGTGTCCTCCATTGTAATCCGTATGCTCTCCGATCAGATTCACACGTCCCGGCGCAAAGTAAACGGCGATATCACCCTCTGCACCATATACTTCTTGAAATCTCTTGTAAATCCTTTCCTTCATGCGCGGTTCCTCCGTCATATTATGTAAATTACATTATATACTATTCACGGGCGGAAAACAAGAAGCAGGACATTTTCTGCCAAAGCAAAAATAAGGGCATCCGCAAAATGTGAATGCCCTTACGCCAAATGCATGGCTACTAGCTTTAACCAGACAGACAACTTCTTTCTTCCCATTTCTGATAATGCTTGTCAGTAATACAAATTTTCTAAGTATTTTTAGAATATCCAAATATGACAAATCTCCCCGTCCTAATCCGGCCAGTGTCCTAATATCGTTGAAATTATTCATGGCTCCTCTTCTGCTTTTTTATTTAGATTTCTCCATTCTCCCGCAAATACATAAGAAATCCACGACATCCCTCCATCACATCATCATAAGTTACATCAAAATTACCGGTGTACCATGGATCTGCGATATCCCGGTCGGACCCGGCAAAAGAAAGAAATTTGTATACTTTGCCATCCGGATCACCATGCAGCATGCGGTGAAGATACTTGATGTTGATTTCATCCATTCCAATAAAATAATCAAAATCATTATAATCAGCAAAAGAAATCTGCTTCGCTCTATGGGGCACCAGAGGAATCCCCACCTCTCTCAGTTTATTCACCGTTCCTCTGTGAGGAGGGTTCCCGATTTCCTCTGTACTGGTGGCAAAGCTGTCAATTACAAATTGATCCTCCAGCCCCAGTTCTTTTACCTTATATGTGAACACGCTCTCACTCAATGTAGATCTGCAGATATTTCCCCAACAGACAAATGCTACTCTTATCAATTTATAATCCTCCGTTTTGATTTTTAATAACTCAAACTTCGCACTTGAATAAGTGCCTATGCACCTTGAAAATTCAATAATAACTGGCATAAATATAGCATGAAACCATCTGGTTTTGGTATAATTGAGTTGTTAGAAACAATCATACTTCCGGAGGTTCATGCTATGAATAAAAGTATAACACAAGTAACTCAAAATGATAAGCAAATTTCGAAATCTGGTGAAGTGTAAAGCGAGAGTCCCGTTTGTAACGCAAGAGTCCCTCTTTGTAAATGAAAATCTCATTTTGTAAGCGACTGGGCAAAAGGCTATATAAAAATTTCCGTCCTCTCGTGCTTATACGGTTCCCGAACGGACAGCCAGAGACCATTGCTGCTGTAGCGCAGAAACTGAAGTCTATACATTGCAACTGTCGGCAATGTTCTGTTGGCTGAGATTCAGACTGTTGAGTCTAATAATCTCCCGATATTTGGTCAAACTCATGACCTCCTTCAAAATGTATTTACATCAAAAGATGTATGCATACATTCTAAAGGAAATACGGCAACGGTTTCCACCGCCGGAATGACGGTTTCCTTAAAAACGGATTTGCGGTTTTCAATTCCCGGACAGGAGGGACACGGAAGCCGGATTATTCACTTAAAGGATGAACTTCACGGATTCAGGAATATAATACATGCCTTCTTCAAATTTTTCTATACGATTTTTTTCGCATAATTTATTCATTTCCGCACTAATTGCTGCAAGGGACATTCCATCAATCTTCATATCAGAAAGAAAAGCTTCATCTCATCAGTTTCCTTTTCAAATTCATCATTTCCTCATAATTTACGGCTGTGCGGAACGTGTTATTATAAAATTGCTTACTCTTCAAGATTCCCGATCTGATATCATAGCTCTGATACATATTCTCGATACAATTTTTTTCATCTGTGCTACACACCCACAGATTATCCTGTCTATTAAACAAATCCAGCAACTCGCAATAGTGTGTAGAGAAAACAAGCGTTGCATTCTTTCGATTTACTTTCTTATCCTTGTACAAACTAATGATATTC